>Ga0256405_10000035_pt1 | contig 390171 bp, 334 predicted proteins | sample RumenRJG_02DNA_FD_189096 | JGI IMG/M metagenome (GOLD analysis project Ga0256405, IMG submission 189096) | Bovine rumen microbial communities from Lethbridge, Alberta, Canada - RJG_02 | ecosystem: Host-associated > Mammals > Digestive system > Stomach > Rumen | place: Canada: Alberta... | reverse complement strand
ATTTTCGCTTGTTTTCTAATTGCAACACTAAGATAAGTGAAAAATCTGACACGGCAAAATCCTGGGCAACTTTTTGTTGCTCAGGAACTTATAAATTAATTTAAATCAAAGTGTTGCGGAATTAAGGACCACTAATTTATCATTAATTTTTCATTAATTATTTTAGATTGAAAAACAGAGATTTGTCGAAAGAAAAAATTAATGAATAATTAATGGACAATTAATGACAATTAATGTTAAGAATAAAAAATGACATTTTACGATGATTTCGAACGTTCAAAATATAAATATCTCGGAGTACGACTACCCGCTGCCGGATGAGAGGATTGCAAAATATCCGCTGGCAGAGCGTGATGCATCGAAGCTTTTAGTGTTGAAAGACAATAAGATAGGCGAAGACCATTTCCGCAACATCGGCGATTATCTTCCGGAGAAATCTGTTTTGGTTTTCAACGAGACCAAGGTCGTTCGTGCGCGTCTGCAGTTTGTGAAAGACTCCGGCGCCGCCATCGAGGTGTTTTGTTTGGAGCCGATAACAGGCAATGGCGACTATCAATTAGCGTTTTCGGCATCTTCGCCTGTGGAATGGCATTGTCTAGTAGGAAATTCGAGAAGATGGAAAGACGGCATGCTGACCATGCCTTTATTAATAAAAGGTGTCAACGTCGTCTTGAAAGCCGAACGTATAGAGAAGACCGACGCTTATTCAGTGATACGATTCTCGTGGGAGCCGGCAGATATCAGCTTCGCGGAGGTACTTGAAAACGCCGGCGAGATCCCGTTGCCGCCGTATCTGCATCGCGAGGCGGAGCCGAGCGATAGAGACCGCTATCAGACCGTATTCGCGAAATATGAAGGCTCGGTAGCAGCGCCGACTGCCTCGTTACATCTCACCAAGCCATTGATAGCCAAGCTCAAAGAGCAAGGTCACACTATAGAAGAAGTGACACTTCACGTCGGCGCTGGCACGTTCCGCCCGGTGGCTACCGACACCATCGGAGAACACGAGATGCACTCAGAATCCATCATCGTGAAGAGACAGTGTATCGAGCATTTGCACGAAAACATAGGCAGGACAATCATCCCTGTCGGCACCACCAGCATGCGCACCATTGAGTCGGTGTATTGGATCGGAGTGATGCTGCTCGAACAAGGTTTCGAAGAGCGCAACCTGCATGTAAACCAATGGTTCCCGTATCAGGACAGAACGACTTTGCCTTCTGCAAAGGAAAGCCTTGAAGCTATCATGAAATATCTGGAGATGCATCATCTCGATGCTTTGCATGCAACCACAGCCTTGATGATTGCCCCCTCCTGCCCTATCATGATAACAAAGGCGCTCATCACCAACTTCCATCAGCCGAAGAGCACCTTATTATTATTAGTTTCTGCCTTAATCGGCGAAAAATGGAAAGAGGCCTACAAGTTCGCGTTGGAGCATGATTTCAGATTCCTCAGTTATGGGGATTCGTGTTTGTTTATCCCGTAAAAAATGTGTCACTCCCTTCGGTCGTGAGATGTGCAGCCTTCGGCTAATGTGCGCGAAGCGAAACCACATTCTGTGCAACGGCACATTTTGCGCAGCAACACATTCCGCGTAAGCGGCAAATTATTTGATTCTGTTATACAAATAATCAGCGTAATTTCTCAGCACCGCCTTCTTCTCTTCCGGAATGGCGATGGCATCGAGGTGTTTAAGTGAGTTGTTGTAGTAATCGGTCATCACGTTGTTGACGATTTCTCTCACATTATATTTTGCAAAGATGTCGAGGACAGCCTGCATCTTCTTGTCGTCACGGCCTTTGGGCATCGAGAAATAGCCTTCGAGACGTTTTTTGTCGTCTGCTGAAGCGAGTTCAAGGGCTTTAAGATAGAGATATGTCTTCTTGTTGTCGGCGATATCGCCACCAGGCATCTTGCCGAAAACCTTCACGTCACCGTAGCAGTCGAACAAATCATCTTGAAGCTGGAACGCTATGCCGAGGTCGATACCGAAATCATAGACCTTCTGCATATTCTCCTCGCTCGCACCTGCCACGATAGCTCCTATTTTCAAGACTGAGCCGAGCAGAACAGCGGTTTTCAGGCGAATCATCTCGATATATTCGTCAAGAGTGACATCGTCGCGAGTCTCAAAATTCAAGTCATATTGCTGACCTTCGCACACTTCAAGCGCCACCTTGCAAAGCTCTGCCAAAATCTTCTGAGAATAGGCTTTGTTGGTACTCAGCGCATATTGAAATGCCTTGATAAGCATGGTGTCGCCCGAAAGCAATGCGATATTGGAATTCCATTTATGATAAACAGTCTCCAAGCCACGGCGAAGCGGTGCCTCGTCCATGATATCATCGTGAATGAGAGTGAAGTTATGGAAAATCTCAGCAGCCACTGCCGGTGTCAGGCATTCATTGATGTCGCCGCCAAACATCTCGCACGAGAGCAACGCCAAAGTCGGACGCATACGTTTGCCCTTCTGGCTCATAGTGTACTCAATGGGAGCGTACAACTCGCTCGGAGTCCCCATAAAATCCTGATTCTCAATAAACTGAGTTATCAGATTCTGAATATTCTCAACAGATGTCATATCTTTTTTCTATAAAATGTCAAAACTAAAGCTGGTAACACCAAGATATTGGTTATCAATGCGATGAGCAAGGTAAACGGTACCAAGAAGCCCACGATCTTCGTGCCGCCGAACGACGAGAATGAGAAGATGAGGAAGCCGCAGATGAGGATGCTCGCCGAATAAATCATGCTCGGGCCAGTCTCTAATATCGCAGCCATCACCGATTTTTTGATATCGTTGTTGTTCACCTTCATCTGCAGACGGTATCTTGCGAGATAATGGATTGTGTTGTCGACGCTGATACCGAGCGCGACGCTGAACACCAATATCGTCGACATCTTCAGCGGGATGCCGCAATAACCCATCACGCCAGCGGTAAACAGCAACGGGATAAGGTTTGGCACCAGCGAGATAACCACCATCTTGAATTTATGGAATGTTACCGCCATCAACAAGGCGATGACGATGAATGCAAGCAAGAGCGAGTGCGACAGGTTGACAATCAGATAGTTGGTGCCTTGCAATGTCACCATAGCGCTACCTGTCATCACCACGTCGTATTTATCCTTAGGGAATATCTTGTCGATTTTCGGCCGCAGCGACTTGCTGATAGCATCGATTTCAGGTGTGGTGACGTTTGCCATCTGCACCGACACACGTGTGCATTGCATCTCTTTGTCCATGTACTGTGTGACGATGTCAGGCATTTCGCCGCCCTTGGTTTCAGGCATGTATTTCATGATGAAACCGAACTCGTTGTTGCTCGGAATCTTAAACTGATCGCGTTTGCCGTTGTAGAAGCCTTGACGCGCGAATTTCACCACCTCAGCGATGCTCAGAGGCTCGCTAAACTCAGGGTAAAGCGCCAGAGTATCTTCAAGCTGCTGCACTTTACGCACGAAAGCAGCGTTCATAATACCTTTAGGCTTACGGGTGTCGATGGAAATCTCAAAAGGCATCACACCACCAACGTTCTCCTCGAAAAACATGATGTCTTTGTAGAGTTTGTCGCTCTTCGCTATGTCATCGACAACACGGCCTGAGGTGGAAATCCTCACCGCGCCAATGCCGCAAACAATCAAAAGCACAGCAAGAACAGCATAAATAATACGTTTCTTACTCAGAACAAAGGTCGAGACCTTGTCCATGATGTAATTGATTCGCGGGCTGTTCATATAGTTGACGCTCTTGCCTTCAGGTTTTTTCTGATAGCTGAAGAAAGTAGGCAGAAGCACCATCGTCAGGATGTAGGTCAACATGATACAGACGCTGGCGAGTATTCCGAAAGGCACCAGAAGTGCGTTTCTCGTGATGATGAACGAGGCAAAACTCACCGCCGTAGTCATGTTTGTCAGTAAATTGGCAGGTCCGATACGCACAATCACATTTTTCAAAGCCTGCATCTTGTCGTGGCAAGCATCATATTCACGATGATATTTGTTAAGCATGAAAATGGAGTTCTCCACCCCTATTATAATTAATAAAGGTGGCAAAACGCCTGTCAAAATGGTGACCTCATAGCCGAGCAACACCATGATTCCAAACATGTAAACCACTGAGAACAAAACGATTGAGACCACCGACACCAGCGGACGCCATGAGCGGAAGAAGAGGAACAGAATGAGTCCCGCCACCAAGATTGAGAGAGCGGTAAACCCTACAATCTCCTTCACCATCTTCTGCGTGGTAATCTCACGGATGTAAGGCATTCCGGAGACATGCATCTCGATGCCGTGAGCATCGCCATAAGCGTTTAGAATGGCTGTCATATCAGCAACCACAAACTTTCGCGCCGATTTGTTGGCATGAGCGCCATCAAGGGTGACGAGCATCATCGTGGAATGCTTCTCGGAGTTGAAAAGCAGTCCGTCATACATCGCGAGACTTTCTATCACATCTCTTATCGAATCGACTTCAGCCTGCGTTTCGGGACGGCGGTTAACCACCTGCACGAGGTTGAACTTTTTGACGCTGTCGTTCTTTACGAGATTGAAAACCCTTGTAACAGAGAGACATTCTGACACTCCGTTGATTGCTCTTATATTCTCGTTAAGGTCGTAATAATCTTGAAAATGATCCAAGTCGAAAAGATGCTCATCGCACATTCCGATGAAGACAGCACGTCCGTCTTCGCCATATTTATCAAGGAATTGGCGATACACCACCATGGTGGAGTCGTTTTCCGGAAGGGTGTTGGCGATGTTATGCCCCATCTTCACTTTCAACGCCTCCAATCCTAAGAATATCAATAAGATAGAAGTTATTATAAGATTTAAAACGCGATGTTTTAAAATATAATCGGCTATTTTATTCCACATAATTTGCACTTAATATAAAATGCAAAAATAGGAATTATTGTTTAATGTTTGCAAAAAAAATCGTCATTTCGGCAGAAGTGAAACGAAATGAATAAATCTCCGACAAATTTTAATTAGTAATATTCAGATACCTGAGATTTCTCCACTCCCTTTGGTCGGTCGAAATGACGGAGTGTGAGATTACGCCCACAATTGTTTTCCATAAGTTCTCTTATAAACAATATAAGAGATTATGAAATATACAATTGTCTGTATCCACAATATATTCAGTTCATGCTGCACATCTGCCAGCGTTGCTCCCATTTCGGTGATTCTCACGAATCCGTTGACTCCGAATGTTGACGGGAAGAGCCAGGAGAAGCCTTTCCAGAAGATAGGGATATTGCTTGAAGGCCAAGAGATGCCACTGGCGAAAAGCAAAGGTATCGAGATGAACACGAACATGATAATGAACGATTCTCTGTCGTGCGCTATAGACGACAGCGCGATGCTGAAGAACACGCATGATGTGATGAACGGCACCATGAATGCCAGCAGCGTCTGCCAATGCCAGATATGGACAAGGTCGAACAGATAAGGCACTATACACACCAGATACACGGATATAATGGCGTAGATGGTGAAGATGACCGTCGACTTGCCAATAAGCATCTCGATAGGTTTTTTCCCGATGACATATGGCGATGCGATGTGTTTGCGCACCTTCTCACGTTCCTCGCCCGCCATCATGCCAACGCCGAGCACCATCGTCTGCTGGATAATCATCATCAGGATGGCTGGGATGAGGAAGGTGGCAAAGCCGCTCTGGGTGTTAAACATCGGGACATATTTGTATTCGATAGGATACTGGAATGCCGAAATCTGCTGTTCGGTAGCTCCAGGTATCAGCTGGGCCTTAATCTCTTTGTTCATTTCCAACGAGACCTCGGTGCAACTGCTATAAACGGCTTTATAGTAAAGGATTCCGCTCATGTCGGAATACAGTTCCACAACGGTCTGGCGATGTTCTGCCACGTCTTTTGCGAAGTCTTTCGGGATGTAAATCAGGCAATAAGCGTCACGATGATGAATCATCTTTTTGGCTTCCTCCATGTCTTGGCAGTGCGACACTATCTCCACATCGGCGGTGGCATCGACACGACGTGTGAACTCGCGGCTCAGCTGTGAATGGCTGTTGTCGACGACGACAGTAGGCACCTCCCTGACGTTTTCATTATTGTAAAGATATGCGTAAAGAAGCGGGTATAACAGAGGCACTATGACGAAAAAGACCACTACGCCTTCATCGAACAAGGTGTTTTTCATGGCATACGTCCACACCTCAATCATATTTTTCAACCATTTCATTTTCATCATATTAATGCGTATAATGGTATTCTAACAAGAATTTCTTCAAACGTCCCAAGACCAATATCGGCAATGCCCAGAACGCTATCTGGATGGCGATGTTAAGCCACGAATAGTACAGCGGCAGTCCGTTGAGTGCCTGGTCGACATATATCAGGAAGTAATGACGCAGCGGGAAGAGCCACGACAGGCCTCTGAGAGGTGCCGGGAACGACATCTGCGGGAACGAGAATCCTGATATTGGGAACGAGAGCACGCCCCATAGGGTGGCGAGACTCAATGCCCAACGCAACGACGGCAAGGCTCCGCAGAAGAAAACGCCGAGCGCCAGCGAGGCGTTGATGAGCAAGAACATGTTCAGAATCATCGGCCAGATGCCGCTATGCAACGGGAAATGCCATACTCCATACAGAATAAGCAAGCAGAACAAACCCATCAAAGACCATGTCACAATCTGTGGCAACAGCTTGCCTAACAATGCCTTGACGATATCGTTGTCAGCCATGGCAAGCCATTCCTTTGACGTCTCTTCCTTAAGCTCTACATAGATAGAGTAAATCGAGACCTGCATGATGAGCAGCATCAAGATTCCCGGAAGGATGGTGTTACAGAGGTAAATCGAGTAGTTCAGACCCGGGTTGTTGACGGCGTGCATCTCCATCTTTATCGGCTGCAGCACTGCCATAGCCTGGTCTTCGGTATATCCTTTAGCGTACAACGTGGCACGTCCGACGGCTCCCGAGGCATATTCCGACATCATCTTCATGTCGCGATATTCCAGTGAGCCCGGGATGAGGTACGATGCAGCGGTGTAGAACGACACCGTTGGCTGCTTGCCGGAGATGGCGAGCTGCGTAGTACCCTTCGGGATATAATAGAAAGCGTAGATCTTTCCTCTTTGCATGGCTTTTCGCGCTGCGGCTACATCAGGATAATGCTCGATGATGTTGGTCTGCTGGAATGCGTCAAGGTTACGGATGACCTCACGTGTGGTGGCGGTGTTGTCCTCATCGACGACGCCAGCAGGCAGTTCAGCAGGCAACCCCTCGTCCATCAGCGTGGTGAAGAAAAGGAACGCCACGACAGGCGCGATGACCATACAGAACGTATAGATTCCACGCTGAAGCATTCTCTTCTGCTCACGTTTCGCGATAGCCGCTATCTGTTGCAGTCCATTCATCTTCTTTCTTCGCCAATTCTGTAAACCACAGTCATGCCTGGTCTCAAGCCAGGGACAGCAGACACCGGCACTGCACGCACCTCGAAGGTCTTGAGGTCATATTGTCCGGTCTGTTTTGTAGCTTTCCAAGCGGCATAGTCGCCACGGTCTTTCATATAGTTGACTTCCATGATGACGCTTGTGCCGCCCAATGCCGGGAACTCAGCGGTGAAACGGCTTCCGAGAGGCATATTGCTGAGATGGTCCTCACGTACATTGAAGGTGGCCCACATGTCGTCCATCATAGCGATGTTCATGATAGGAGCGCCAGTGCCGACGAGCTCTCCGATATGCGGGAAGATGTCGGTGACCTCGCCGTCAGCGTAGGCGAGCAAGATAGTCTCATGGATGTATGAGTCGACTTCTTCGACGACGCCTTTAGCCTGTTCGACCTTAGCGGCAGCCATCTCTTTATCTTGTTTCTGAGCACCTTTCACAGCCATGTCGTATTGTGACTTGGCGGCTTTTTCGGTGGCGACGGCGGCATCGTATTGAGCTTTGGTCTCATCATATTTCTGTTCGCTCACGACGCCTTCCTTGAAAAGATTCGATACACGTTTGAACGATTTCTCCCAGATGTCGCGGTTCACGATGGCTTTCTGCCACAGCTCGTAAGCGCCCTGGATCTGTTCCTCGCGGGCACCTGCCTCAGCCTTGTCGTTCAATGCCACAGCGGCCGTCTTCACAGCCTCAGCCTGTGCTTTCTTAGCCTTTACCTCAGGAGCTTCGATGATTGCCAAAGTATCGCCAGCCTTCACCATCTGTCCTTCTTTAACTCTGAATTCCAAGATTCTGCCAGGGACTTTCGACGACACACGGTACTCCGTGACTTCCATCTGACCCTGCATAATCTCGTTTGTCTTGCCGTAAGTGATTGATCCGATGACACAAACGGCTGCTATAACAATACCCAACACCGTCAATGAGATAATAGTGTTGATTCTCTGTGTTCTTTCTGTAGCCATAATAAAAACCTTAAAACTTTTATACTTTAAACTTAAAAACTACTCTAAACTTTAAACTCTAAACTATAATACTCCAATTGATTTCTTTAAATATGTATTTGCCATTATGACATCGATTTTTGCGTCGATATATTCTGAGTGAGCCTGCATCCACGATGTCTGAGCGGCCTCGAGTGTCGATGAAGGTATCATACCCTCGTTGAAGCCAACCGTCGCCATACGCAGGTTTTCTTCAGCATCCGACATCTTCTCGGTGGTCATCTGCAGACGCTGCTCAGCCTCTTTGATTTGTTTTTCAAACTGGCTGACCTGCAACATCACGAGCTCTTTGGTGTCTTCCAACTTGAGTTGTGTTATCATCGCCTCAGACTTCGCTTTGCGAATTTTGTTGTAGCCTTCGCCGAAATGGAATATTGGCACTCTCGCGACCACGCCGAAGTTATAGAATCCGCGGAACTCGGTCTCGAAGCCATTGAACACCGAAGGGTTGGTCACGATGTAATTGCCATACAAAGCTACTGTTGGCAAGAACTCGGCACGTGCGATGTTCACTTTCTTGTCGTAAATCTTGGTGGCGAGGGTAAGACTCTGGAGCTCAGGTCTGTTGTTCATGATGTCCTCTTCGGTATATTCATTGGTATAAGCTGGCACCGCCACATCGTCGAGGTTCTCGTCTTCCAACACAATCTCTGTGTCGAGAGGCAGTCCGCAGCTCTGGCAAAGGAGCATCTTGGAAAGCGCCACACCGTTCTGCACTCTTATCAATGACAGCTCAGCGTCGTTGAGTTTCACCTTGACGGAAAGTCTGTCAGCATTGGTTGCCATGCCCTCGTTCACGAGTTTGTCGACGTTGTCCGACATAGTACGGAGCAGATCCACATAGTTCTCGGTGAGTTTCTGCTTGTTGGCCAACGAGACGATTTGCCAATAAGCCTTGTCTGTCGCCACAATGATTTCCTGTTGCTCGGTAGTGAGCTGCATCTGTGCGAGATCCTGGGCGTAACGTGCCATCTTGTTGTAAGCGCGGATCTTGCCGCCGGCGTACACAGGCTCCATCACAGTAATCATGCCCGCATACACGTTACGGGTGTCGAGGATGAAGTTCTTGCTTATCTCCTGACCGATGGCGTCGATGGTCTCAAAAGCCCCGATATGATGCAGGTTGTTGATCAACGACTGCAGCTGTGGGCTGTTCATGATTATCTGATACATCAACGGGTTGTCCATCAGATTCTGGATGACCGGGTCGATGTAGCCGTTCACGCCGTTTTGCAGCGAAGTGCCGACAGTGCTTATGGTGTTAAGCTTGTCGTCGCTCAACAGCTGAATCTGTTTCTCGTTGTGCATGTAAGTACCCTGCGCCGAAATCGACGGGAAATAGTTCGCGGCAGCGATTTTCTTGTCATAATTCGCCATGTTGACCTTCTCCTGCGAAATCTTGAGATTCTTATTGTTCTCCATCGCCATGTCGCGACAGTTCTGCAACGATAGAACCTGCTGCGCCATCACGGGAGAAACAACCGCCAAAACCACGGTCAAAATTGCGAATCTTAATCTTTTAATTTGCATTGTTATGTGTTTTTATCAATTATTTTCGTTCGATTGCAAATGTTAAAAAAGTATTTTTCAGTTCCACTTCGTTACGCTCGAAATGACGATGCAAAATAACAACACTTTTAGATACCTGTAAAGGTCAATTTTGGACTAAAATATATCTATTGGTCGAATTTTTGCAAATATAGTGACATTATATCATAAAATTAGTGTAATTTTGTCGAAAATATTTCGAAATGGATAATAGGTCTTACAACAGGTTCACCCTACCGAAACTCAAAGAGCTTTTTCTGAAGGACGACATCATAAGCATTGGTGATGATTTCATCTTTGCACGGCAAAACAACACTGTCGACTGGGAGATGCTGAAGTTTCCTAGCCGCATCGACGGTTTTGTGGCGGCGTATTGCCGAAAAGGACATTTCAAATGCACCATTAACCTCACGGAATATGAGATTCATGACGGCATGCTTGTGATAAACCTGCCGAATAACATTATTCAGCTGCAGCCTGTAAACCGCGAAGACGAGCTTGTCGAGCTGACAATTATCGCTGTATCGCCGAAATATATGACAGCATTAAGCACCGAACTTGACAAGATATTCATCGATGCCATCAATATGCTGAAAAGCCCAATCATGACGACGACTCCAGAAGAGGTCAAAATTGCGACAGAGTATTTCAAACTCGTTGATAATGTTTTAAATATCGACTCGGAGTATCGCAATGTCAGTATCGGTTATCTGCTCACTTCAGTGTTTTATCTCATCGGCGGCATGCTGAAAAAACGTCTCGATGCTGAAGCCGATGCTGAAGAAAAAACACCTTCGACAAGACATAAACGAGTGTTTGAAAGCTTCATCAAACTCGTTGAGAGATATCATAATAAGGAGCGTATGGTCAGTTTTTATGCCGACAGGTTGTGCATCACACCGAAATATCTTTCGCAAATCGTAAAAAGCGTGAGCGGTTTCTCGGCGCCAGAAATCATTAATAAATATGTGATACTCGAGGCGCAGCATCTTCTGCGTCATACCGATTTGAGTGTCAAAGAGATAGCCGACCAGCTCAATTTCCCTAACCAGTCGTTTTTCTACAAATATTTCAAGGCGCACACCGGCTGCACGCCAAATTCGTATCGTCAGAAATAAAAAATTATTATTTTTGCAAAAATTTGAGTCATGTCGATAGTCAAGCACATACCGAACACCATCACATGCTGCAATTTGTTAAGCGGCTGTGTGTCAATACTTTTACTCTGTCAGAATCATGTTTTAGGTGCAACTGCGATGATTTTTGTCGCTGCCATCTTTGATTTCTTCGACGGCTTCGCAGCACGTATGCTCAATGCGAAATCGCCCATCGGAGGCGAGCTCGACTCCTTGTCGGATGTCGTCTCTTTCGGAGTGGCGCCGTCGTTTATCATTGCCATGCTTCTGAGTAAAACCGGCATCAGCTGGATGGTCGCCGACGTCAACGTCTTCCCTATGCTGGCGTTTATCTTGGCGGCATTTGCTGCTGTGCGTCTTGCGAAATTTAACATCGACACACGTCAGAGCACGTCGTTCATCGGACTTCCGGTGCCTGCAGTAGGCCTTTTCATCGCTTCGCTGCCGTTGATGCTTTCGCGTATCTCAACAGAGAGCGCTCTTTATAATTTTATTGTAAACCCATATTTTTTGCTCGCCATCGTTGCCATCTTCAGCTGGCTGATGATCAGCGAGGTGCCGTTCTTCTCCTTTAAAATCAAGAGTTTACGGTTTAAAGAAAACATCCTGCGCTATTTCGTGGTGATTTTCGCCATCGTCGCTTTCATAATCCTGAAACTGGTGGCGTTGCCGTTTGTTTTCTTGTTCTATATTTTGCTTTCGGTTATTTGCTACAGAGGATAAAGACCTTAAAAAATTAAGCGGCAGCCTTAAAGACCTTAATGCCATTAATGGCTTTAAAGCCTTTAGGGTTGCCGCTTTAATGTGATTAAGGCTATTTATCTCTTAATCACCTTCGTGACTTCACCGTCAATCTTCACGAAATAGATTCCTGCTTCCATGTCAGCCACATTGATTTGCATGTCACCTGACACGTCCTCATAACGTCTCACAACCTGTCCGAGGCTGTTGTAAATCTCAACATCCGAGTGATTTTCACCGAGTTGGATATTCAACACATCGTTCACCGGGTTAGGATATATTTCGACATTGTTCTTTTCGACAACTTGGTAAACACCCGTGATAATTGTTGTTGCCGGGAACACTATGTTGTCGATCCATGCGCAGTCGCTGCCGCTCGACATTGAGCTGTCCTTGCTATATTCCCATCTAAGCTCGTGAGAGCCGGGGGTCAGGGTGTATGAAGCCTGTGCCCATGCGATCTCGCCCGACCAGTTTGTTACCTCTATTCCATCGACCTTGAAATACAGCTTATCCCAGTTACTTTCAGACGACACCTTATAATAGAAACTCACCTCACTTTCCATGCCGATTTCAATGGTAATATACAAGGCTGTTGTCTCGCTGTCAGAAATACCTGATGATTTGGCGCAATACATTCCTTCGTAAGGATTTTCAGTCACCACAGTCCAGGCGTAAACAGGGCTGACGCTGTGCCAATCGAATGCGCTGAAGTCGCCGGTCTCAAAGCCTTCCATCGACTGACCGACAGAAATATAATATGAGTCTTCAAGCGTATAATTGCCATAATATGCTGCATAATACAGCTCATACATATTACCTATCACTGCGCTCTCGCTCAAAGTAAATGCCATATCTGCTGTAAACTCCTCGCCTGCTGCGATGACACCATATTGCCATTCCTGTGTAGGGATAGTAATCACATCGTGTGAGTTGAAAACCGTGAATGTTGCTGAAGGTAACGCTGCATCGCCGTTGTTTCTCAAAACGAAATGCACTGTGCCGCTGTCGCCAGGGTTCAGGTATGAGCCTGAAGATGTCTCGAGCACTGCGCTAACCAGTTCAAATTTAGGAGCATAGATTTTTGCGTTGAAATGGCTTTCCCATGTCTCAGTGCCATCGGTGCAAACGATGTTGAAACGTACGCTGGTGTTGTTAGGCACATTGTCGCTCACTGTGAAAGCGAAGGCATTTTCGAGTGTCGTGCTCTGGTTGCCTGCCACATTGCCGACCGTTGCCGATGTCTCATTAAATGTCACATATTCGCTGTCGCATGAAATTGTCGCTGTCACATTGCTTGCGCTGACACTTCCGACATTAGTCATAACCATATTGAACGAATAGTTGCCATCGAATTCAATCTGTGAGCCGCCGTTCAAGGTGTAGCTTTCATAAACCACGTATGGAGTGTTGCTTGGCACTGCCATCATCTCGACATTCTGAGGATATGAGCTCACGCCATAGACTTTCATAATCATTGTGCCAACGTTCTGGAGTCCGCCTTCGAATGCGATTTCTGCGACACCGTTTTCGTCGGTGACACCCATTGCGACGACTTCGTCATCCATATAAATGAGGCAGCGGAAGTTCTTCAAGCCGTTGCCGTTAGGGTCGGTAACTGTCACCTCTGTTGATTGAGTGCCCACGACGATTTGTCCGGGAGCATCAACTGTTGCTGTGAAAGGCTCGTCGAGCCACACGTTGACCACGCCATCACCGAGGATGTTCATATCGTAGAAGTTCCAGCGCAATGCGCCTTCTTCCCATTGACCTGGAGCCGTGACCCATGGTGCTGTCATGCATTTGCCTTCAGAATGAGCCATACTGAGACAACCCAGACGGTCGTTCCACTGAGCGTCGGTCATCTCTCTCTCGAGGTGTGTGCCAGGACCTTCAGTCTGACCTTCGTTAAACCATCCGTAACGTGAGTTTCCGATGACGGCAACAGCGAAATTCTCAATCTTCACCATCTTCTCAAGGATGCAATCTTCATCGAAAGCGCCGCAGTCGCAGCCTTGCGAATGGAAGAACGTGTAGTTGTGATTAACGCCGTTGGCGCCAGAGAAATCGCTGTTTGAGATGCCATACCAGCCAGCCACATAATTCGAGTTGGCGTGACCATTATGGTGCACATATCCTGTTCCTGCATTGATTGCCTGTTTCAATGCCGAACCGCTCCAAGTACCTTCTTCTTCATAAAGTCTGGTAAAGTTATAAGTCGCAGGATAACCTAAAGTTGTATATCCGTTATCATCATGCAAACCGATAAGAAGCTCGAGATAATCCGAACCGTTTGATGTCGGGTTGTCGTAGAGATGCTCACCTGCCAAAATAACCTTCTGGAACTCGCCCATGACAGGAGTCTGCTGATATGACAAGGTCTTGTGAATCATGTTTTGAAGTTCCGCAACGGTCTTAAACGACATACGGCTGACACCGATTTCCGGGAGGAGGTCGTCCTCACCCGGCTCACCGTAACGGTTGTTACCATTGTCATTCCAAGTGCCGTCGAGACCCGAATAATAAAGGTCTGCCGGGATGTTGTTGCTTTCCTTGTCACCACCACCAGATGTCACATAGCAATAGAATCCACGGTAAGGGATAATATTGATGTCGCCACCCAAAACAACCATCAAAATACCGTTGTTCTGGTATTCCTGGATGATGTAGTTACGAATCTTATCCTGGTCGTCATTGCCAGTCATATTAGCGTAAATGTCTGACACCAAAGCGATTCTGTTACGCAAACCGATTGAGTTGTAATAGTCGCAATACTCGCTGTAAGCATCGACGAACTCCGAGCTTGTGATAATCAAGACATCGTAAGCTGTCACTTCACGGCCTCTTGTCTCATAGTTTTCAACCATCTCAGGGTTCTGAGCGAGACGTTTCACGCTGTTTTTAATCTCTTGTGTTCCCCAGAGATTTGCGCTGTTGTCGGCTCTGGAAGCTTTAACGTTTACACGCACATTCGCTGTTTTTGCATACATCACCTTGCCTTCCGAAGGGATATACTGCACTGGAGTGAACGAGGTGAATGCGAAGCCATAGCCATTTTTGTATTGTGTGGTCACAACACCATGATTTTCAGCAGGATACACGCTCTTTGACGCATAAATTGCCTCATTGACAACCAAATCTTTCTTTTCATTATCTCCAATTGTTCTTGAAGGCTGATATGGGAAAAGGTTTAAACTGCTTTCAATTTCTTGAAAATCAGAGAGTTCCACTTCAACTGACTCTGCCTCAGTACCTTGTGGCAGCAACAGGCTCACCGACTGGTAAGGCAATGAAGGATTTCCAGCCACAGCGGTCTGCAAACAGCCGTCAAAGTTGATTTGTTGATATCCGCGAAGCTCTGTAACCTTCGGATTATCAAAATGATAGGTTTTCTCAACTGTCTGAGCGAAAGTGATTAAGCTCATAACTGACAGAAGTACTAATAAGGTTAATTTTTTCATTTTATAAAATTTTAATGATTATTCATAAAAGTCTGCAAAGGTACATTTTTTTTATAAATAAGGTGCAAATTTTTCAAAAAAATAACAATTCATATTGATTTCTTTGTACTTTTGTAGTATGAAAACGAAATTCTACATAATCATTGCGTTGTTTCTCTTGGTGTCATGCTCGACATCAAAGAAAGATGATATCGACATAAAGGTTGATAACTTATTGAGTCAGATGACTTTAACAGAAAAAATCGGGCAGCTGTGTTGTCCGATAGGCTTTAATCTTTATGACGACGAATCGTACAAAAACCTCATCGACACCTTGCCTGTTGGAGGTTTCTGGGCCGTTTTTCGTGCCGACCCATGGTCGCAGAAAACACTTAAGACAGGACCTGGCGCTAATAAGTCAAGGTTGATTTTCAAGGAGATGCAGCGATATGCTGTGGAAAACACGCGCCTCGGTATTCCGATTTATTTTGCCGAAGAGTGTCCGCATGGCTTGATGGCTGTGGGTGCCTCCGTGTATCCGACGGGACTTGGAATGGCGGCGACTTGGGACGAGGAGTTGTTGTATTCATTAGGTGACGTGATAGGCTTGGAAGCTTACAGCAGAGGCGCTCGGTTCGGATACGGTCCGGTGCTCGACATCGCACGCGACCCGCGCTGGTCGAGAGTGGAAGAGACTTTCGGTGAGGACCCGTATCTGTCTGGAACATTAGGCAGCGCCATGATAAGAGGCATGCAGAACTACGTTGGCGCCACAGTGAAACACTTTGCGGCTTACGGCATCCCTGAAGGCGGACATAACGGTGCCGCCGCACAGACAGGGCCCAATTATCTGATGTCGGATTATCTCTCGAGTTTTGAAATCGCCGTGAAAAACGGTGCAAAAAGCATAATGACATCATACAACGCCATCGACGGAGTGCCTTGTACTTCAAACAGTTGGCTCTTGAAAGATGTTTTGCGTGAGCAGTGGGGGTTCAAAGGCGTAGTGTTCTCCGACCTTGGCAGCATTTGGGCACTCCACAGCACACATCGCACCGCTGAAAATCAATTAGATGCCACCGCTCAGGCGATAAATGCCGGTGTCGACATCGATTTGGGTGCATCGAATTACGGGACATATCTAAAAACCGCCGTCGAAAACGGATTGGTGCCAATCGAGAACGTCGATGAAGCGGTTCGCAGGGTTTTACGGTTCAAATACGAAATCGGGTTGTTCGATGATCCGTATAAAACCGTAAAAGTAATCGGCCGTGATGGTGCATTGGGGTGGGCAGCGGCACATCATTCCGTAGTTTTATTGAAAAATGACGGTATTTTGCCATTAAAACGTGACGTGAAATCCATCGCCGTCATCGGACCTAACGCCGACAATATGTACAATCAATTAGGCGATTACACAGCACCACAAGACCCTGACAAGATTGTCACAGTGTTGGAAGGCATTCGCGATCGTGCTGACGCCAACACAAAAATCATCTATGCCAAAGGCTGCTCCATCCGCGACACCAATGACGCCGACTTTGAATCAGCGATAAAGGCAGCAAAATCAGCAGATGTCACCATTTTGGTCGTCGGAGGTTCAAGCGCACGCGACTTCAAGACATCATACGAATCAACCGGCGCAGCAGTCGTCAACGACCACATCTCCGATATGGACTGTGGTGAAGGCTACGACCGCGTTTCCATCGAGCTATCAGGCTTGCAGGAAGACCTCATCAAAGAGATTGCAAAGCTGCATAAGCCATTGATTATCATTTATATAGAAGGTCGTCCATTGCTTAAGAACACTGCCAACGAAGTCGCCAACGCACTTTTAACAGCATTCTATCCTGGCGCACGAGGTGGCGGCGCCATCGCTGACATAATCTTCGGAAACCAAAACCCTGCCGGTCGTTTGCCAATATCGCAGCCACGCAACACAGGCCAGATTCCGATATATTATTCGCAACCGAGACCTCACGACTACGTCGAATGCGAGAGCACGCCACTATTCTGCTTCGGTCATGGTTTGAGTTACACAAAATTTGAATATAGCAATTTGATTATCAATAAATTAAATGATACAATAGAAGTCTCCGTCGACGTCAAAAACATTGGCGATTACCACGGCGACGAGGTCGTACAGCTGTATCTTCGCGATGAATACGCCACCATCACACCAGCCGAGAAGCTCCTTAAAGGATTTAAACGTATTTTTATCTTAACCAATGAAAATAAACATATTACGTTTACCATCCCAACGGAAAATCTCGAACCCGGAGAATTCACCATCATGGTTGGCGCCTCATCTGACGACATACGTCTGAAAGAAAAAATTGAAATTTAATTTGCTTTTTTAAATAAATCTACGTTATTTTGCATTATGGATATGCTCATTTTAGTACCTAAAACGACTAACCGTCTGCACTATATCTTTGACTTGATTATCAAAGACTTACTTGGTATTTCTTTTAAATTAACGACCGATAACGAGACTTTTGCATCGTATAACGGCCCGAAGATGCATTACGGCAACAACCAGTTTTGGAACGAGCCGTTTCAGAAGGCGACGAGCCTGCTTTTCGAGCACGATATCACCGAGAAAGAACTGAAAATCATTGATTATAAAGATGTTAAGGCATTCTTTCCGGTTTATAACGACAAGTCAATATTTCCTTTCGACATCTTCGCTGCCTCGTTTTACCTCGTGACACGTTATGAGGAATACCTGCCGCATATCAACGACAAGCACAACCGCTTTCAGGCAAAGGACTCTATCCTATTCAAAATGAATATGTTAGACAAGCCTTTGATTAATATCTGGGCAATGGAACTTGGCAATATTCTGACTGCCATTTATCCTGAGCTTCAGCTGAAAAAGAAGACATTCTCATTCATCCCAACTTACGATGTCGATGCGGCTTGGGCTTACAAAAACAAAGGCATCTTCAGGACTTTGGCATCGTCGGCAAGAGATATCTTAAACCTTGATTTTCAAGAGTTTAAAAAGAGATGGAAAGTCATTTTTGGCAAGACAGACGACCCGTTTGACACTTTCGACTATCAGCTTCAGCTGCAGAAAGAGCTGAATCTACGTCCTTTGTATTTCATCCTTTGCGGGGAATACGACATCAACGACAAGAATATCTCGCTGAGAAACACTAATTTCCAAAACCTGATAAAACGCCTCGGTGACTACGCAAAAGTAGGCATTCACCCGTCATATAACTCGTATCTCAACAAAGAAAAAGTCAGGATAGAGATTGAAAACCTCTCTAAGGTGCTGAACCGTGAAATCACCATCAGCCGCCAGCATTTCCTCAGACTTCGTCTGCCTTTGAGCTATCAGATTCTGCTCGACCACGACGTAACTGACGATTACACAATGGGGTATGCCACATTGACAGGCTTCCGCGCCGGCATCGCCGACACTTTCCGTTTCTTTGACCTCGAACACGATAACGTCACCAACCTCAACATACATCCGTTCGCAGTGATGGACGGCACCTTGCGCGACTACCTCGACCTTAACATCGAGGAGGCTTATGAGAAGACGACAAGAATCATCCAGGAAGTGAAAAACGTGAACGGAACATTCATACTTTTGTGGCATAACGAGACGCTCAGCGACGAAAAACGTTGGACAGGCTGGAAGGCACTGTATAGAAGAATCCTCGACTACGCATTAGACAAGTCATGATAAGCTATTTAACTCATAATCAGATAGATAAGCAACGTTGGGACGAATGTTTGGCGCAAAGTCCCGACGGCTTGATCTATGCCTGGTCATGGTATCTCGACGTGGTCCATCCGGATTGGGAAGCTTTGGTCGAAAACGATTATGAGACGGTCATGCCGCTTACCGGTAACAGGAAATTCGGCATAAACTATCTGTTTCAGCCTTTTTTTACACAAAAATTCGGTATTTTTTCCAAAAAAGAGGTTTCAGAAGCTAAAATTAAGGAGTTTTTGGAGGCGATTCCGGATAAATTTGAGTTTGCAGAATTCCGCCTTAATGGCCTTAAGGGCATTAATGGCGTTAAGGGCGTTAAGGGCCTTAACCATCGTAATATTGAACTTGATTTAAGCCCTGAATATAGTGTTTTGGCAGGAAACTACAACTCCAACACCAAGCGCAATCTCGCGAAAGCGAAAAAAGAAGGCCTGACAATCGTAGAAGATGCCAAACCATCAGTGATTATTGAGCTTTTCAGAAAAAACAGAGGGAAAGACATCAAGCATTGGGGCGACACGGAATATGAAAGACTGTTGAATCTCGTCGAGACGGCGAAAAGTCATGGCAAATGCTTGGTTTTAAGTGCTCAAAACGCTGACAATCAGATTGTTGCAGGAGCATTTTTCATGATAAGTCATAACAAAATAGTGTTTCTTTTCTCAGGTTCCGATGAGTCGAATAAAGAAAACCACGGGCTCACGTTTTTGCTCGATTACGTCATTAAAAAATACAGCGGCACGCAAGACATCCTCGACTTCGAAGGTTCTGACAACAATGGATTGGCCAGATTTTACAAGGGTTTCGGAGGAGAAGAGACTACATATACAGGCATTCGTTTCAACAAGGCGAAAGGCTTGACAAAACTTGCATTGAATATTTTTAAAAAAACATAAAAATTAACAAACCATGGTAAAAGTAGTAGAGTTTGATGCATTCAACAGCATCATCAACAATTTCGTCGCAGAAGTGAGAAATGTGGAGGTTCAGGGCGACAGGATGCGTTTCCGCAAAAACCTCGAGCGTATAGGCGAGCTGATGGCTTATGAAATCAGCAAAACTCTTGACTATGAGAAGGTTGTCGTCACCACACCACTCGGCGAGAAAGAGACAAACATCCTTGTTGATCAGCCTGTTCTGGCGACCATCATGCGTGCCGGACTGCCTTTTCACCAAGGCTTTCTGAACGTTTTCGACAAAGCTGATAATGCTTTCATTGCTGCATATAGAAAATATGACAAAAATGAGGATTTTGAGATCCGCATTGAGTATTATTCAGCCGCCAACATCGACGGTCGCGTTTTAATGCTCGTTGACCCGATGCTTGCCACCGGCTCGTCATTGGTGCAGTGTCTCGACGGTCTGCTCCACGATGAGATGAAACCGAAAAAACTGCACCTCGTGGCTGTCATCGCGAGCGCCGAAGGTGTTGATTATGTGAAGAAAAAACTGTCGAAATACGACGCAACATTGTGGGTCGGGAGCATCGACGACGAGCTTACAGCTAAGGCATACATCGTGCCGGGGTTGGGCGATGCAGGTGACCTCGCTTATGGGGAGAAGGAGTAGTTTACTGTTTACCGTTTAATGTTTAGAGTTTAGAGAAAGATATGAGTAATAAGGAGAGTTTTGGTTCCAAGTTTGGGATAATAGCTGCGGCAGCGGGTTCTGCCATCGGATTAGGTAATATTTACCGTTTTCCTTGTGAGGCTGGCGCTAACGGCGGCGGCGCATTCTTCATCGTATATCTTGCCATTGTGCTGCTCATGGGATTGCCTCTCATGGTGTCGGAATTCGTCATCGGACGTCGCTCCGGTAAGAACCCTGTGGGCGCATTCAAAGCACTCGCTCCGGAATCAAAAGGCTGGTCGGGAATAGGTTACATGGGAGTGTTTTGCTCTTTCCTCATCCTCGCCTTCTACTGCACAGTGGCAGGCTGGACCATCGACTCACTGGGCAAATCCATCATCAACTATTATCACGGCTTGGATAAGGATACCATCTTGGCTGACTTCAACGGCTTGATGAATGAGACATGGCAGCCTATCCTCAGCGAAGGCATTTTCATCTTTATCACCGCTTTTGTTATTATAAAAGGTGTGAAACAAGGCATCGAGAAATACTCAAAAATTCTCATGCCGGTGCTGTTTGGAATTTTGATTGTGTTAGCAATTAAATCATTGACATTACCTAAAGCCGCCGAAGGCATAGGATTTTTCCTGAAGCCGGATTTCTCAAAAATCACGGGTAAGGTGCTCATCAACGCACTCGGACAGGCCTTTTTCTCATTGAGTTTAGGAATGGGAGTTTTGATCACCTACGGCTCTTATATCGCGAAAAACGACAACCTCACCTCCACCGCATTCGCAGTGTGCGTCAGCGACACTCTCATCGCGATCTTGGCCGGTATCGTGATATTCCCTGCAGCGTTTACGTTCGGCATCCAGCCTGAGGCAGGCAACGAATTGGCATTCGTGACATTGCCGATGCTGTTCGACAAGATGGCAGGCGGTTATTTCTTCTGCCTCATCTTCTTCCTCCTGCTGACGATAGCGGCACTCACCTCCTCCATCTCATTGCTTGAAGCTCCGGTTTTGTTCCTCACTGAAGAATTACACCTAAGCCGTAAAAAAGCCACTATTTACTCGGCAATCGCAACATTTGTGCTTTGTGTCATCTCAAGTGAGAGTCTGCACGACGGCACCCCATTGAAGATTTTCGGATTTAGCGTTTTCTCCGCCCTCGACATGATATCATCCAATTTCCTGATGACCATCGGAGGCTTGTTAACAATATTATTCATCGGTTGGAAGATGAAGAAATCCGATTTCATGGACGAATATACCAACGGCGGCACCATCAGTATGGGATTGAGAAAAATCATGTATTTCATCATTAGATTCATTGCACCAGTAGCAATTACAATAATTTTGATAACGCAGTTTATGAAATAATAACTCTTCTCGTCATTTCGAGTGGAGCGAAGCGGAATCGAGAAATCTCCTGCAAATGAGTCGGAGATTTCTCCACTCCCTTCGGTCGGTCGAAATGACGATAATTCAAACCAAATTTTATGAAAACCGACAATTTCAAGCGTTTTATGACCTTTTCGCGCAGCGAGCGCATAGCGGTCATCACCATCGTCTCGATGATTGCTATCTCTTTGATTGCCAAATATTTAATAATCAACAACCCGCCTAAAAGGGATTATTTCAAACATGATTTGGATTCGATAATTGCGAGAAGAGAAAAGATGCTTGATTCGATTATAATAGCAGATTCTTTAGCTAAAAAGACAGCCAAAGCGAATAAGATTCCTCGCTACGCTCGGAATGACAAGACAAGGCACGCAGAAACAGCAGAAACAAAGAAAACACCGACAACACGTACGGACAAGGCATGCCTTGTCCCTACCAGCAACGCCTGCGTTGCCATCGACATCAACACTGCCGACACCACTTTATTGAAACAATTGCCAGGAATTGGCGGCGCTTTTGCAAAATGGATTGTTGATTATCGCGAGAAACTTGGTGGTTACTGCGAAACCCAGCAATTGCTGGAGGTTTATCGCATGGACTCTACACGCTACGAAGGCATCAAAGATTATGTAAAAATCGACTCGACATTTACGCCGAACAAATTGAAAATCAATTCAGATGGTTTTAAAGTTTTGTTAAAACACCCTTATCTTGAATACGAAGATGTGAAAAAAATCGTGAACTATCGCGAACAAAAAGGTATGATTACATCGTGGAGTCAGTTGACCCAGATTCTTGGCGATGGAATCAATCCGAAATTAAGGTATTATATTGATTATCAGTAATTTATCTCAATTAAATTCCGTAATGATTAGATATAAAAAAATATTTGTATATTTGCATCGTAGAAAATAATTAATGAATTATGAACAACGCAGAGTTTTGGGCATCGGTTAACGGCATCATTGCGGATGGCTTGTATATCAACGATTTTCACCGCGCGAACAGCATGGCTGCGCAGAGGGAGGTGCAACGCATGTCATTGCATCCCTACTCGCGGGAGCAGAAGCTGGAACAGATAGAAAGATTAAAAAAACACTCCAGCCAAAGAGATTGCTGAAATCATCGACAGCTGTCCATCGTAGGTCTTGCAATATGACTTAAAAGAAAACATCACAATCGTTTTTGAAGAGGATTACAATCAAAAAATAACAACAACAAAAACCTCCAAAATAAATTAATGCACTAATTCAATTATTATTAGTAATTTTGCACCGAATAGAAAAAATATATGAATATACCCATTCACAAAATAGAAAATTTCACTGACGCACATAATTTGAATGTGCGAAGCGTTCCTATTATAAAGTCAGGGAACTATTTTGTGGATGATTCTGTATCGGTTAATGGAGACGCCCCAAAGAAGTTTGTTGGAATTTACGACTATAATTTACTAAACCACAAACACAAAGCCAACAAGAATAATTGGATTCGATACATTGCTAAAACTGGTCACAAATGGTATCCTAATGAATCAATAACAGAATTACTATTGAATCGGCTAGGCATGATTTTTGGTTTGAATATGGCAGAATCACGCATAGTAATGATGGGAGGGCAATTACGGTTCCTTAGTCGTTATTTTCTGAATCCACTTAAAGAAGAGCTGGTTCATGGCGCAGATATTTTAGCAGGTTATTTAAATGAAGATTCACCTAGGTTTGTAGAAGAAGTCGACAAGCAGAAACTGACTACAGAATGGTTTACCCTTCAACTTGTAGATAATGCCGTCACAAATATGTTTCCATACCAAAAAGACGAGATTATGCACAAATTGTCGATGCTTATAATTTTCGATGCTTTTGTGGGTAACAACGACCGTCATTTCTTTAATTGGGGTGTTATAAGGTCAATTGATGGCAGTTTCCAACCATATTTTTCACCGATTTATGATACAGCACGAGGTTTGTTTTGGAACTATTCAGAAAGCAAAGTGAATGAAATAGTTGAAGTTAACAAAACAATAGATGCTCACATAATTAAATACTGCAAAATATCACGTCCAAAGATAGGTTGGGAAGGAGAAAAAAAGCTTAACCACTTCAAAATTTTTGAGAAAATATACGCCAATGAGTTTTATGTTTCCGCAACAGAAATCAGAACAATGATGGCTCCATCATTATTAGAACAAATGACTGCAGTAGTAAAGAGAAACTTTTGCAATCTCATGTCAAAAAATCGAATAATGATGATATGTAAATGTTTAGAATACCGTTTTAACGAATTGAGGAGGATATTATGACACAGAAATTCAAAAAAGTATTTGCCCGACTGTTTTGGTCGGAAAGCCAAAAAGAAATTGTGATTGCTCCAGATAATGAAGCAACTTTCCATGTTAATCTTGGCAGATTACTCGTTGGTATTCTCCTTTATTCCGATGGAATGTGGTATTTCAACTACAGTGACGAGTTTAAACTGCAAAACCACATTTTGCCATTGACTAACTTTCCATCAAAAGACAAGGAGTATTCAACAAAAGAATTGTGGCCATTCTTTGCTTCACGGATTCCAAGTAATGCCCAATTGCAATTAGACAAAGATACGCCACAAGAGGATATGGTCACATTGTTACGCCGATTTGGCAAACGAACCGTGGCAAATCCATACGAATTGTATCCAATGTAAGACAATAAAATACTGGAGTTGAAAATATATTTGCAAAACAAAAATAGTATTAACAAACAGAAAAGAAAAAACTAACATAATATAAATCATAGCGTTTGCTATTTATTCGGCACAGCTTCAGAAATCTGCAAATTTCAATCTTATAGTGTCAATAACGAATACGTCAGCAAATGTCCGTGTTTTGCGCGGATGTTGACTTATCAATTGACACAGGCTTTGCAGAGCCTCTGAAGCGTGGATAAGAAAATGTTCCGCGCTTTTTTGTTAGAATAAAAGTAAGTAATCATCAAAGTCATAACAACAATGAAAACAATACAAGAAATAGAGCACATGCTTATGAGAGATTTCACCATCGAGTCCATGATGGGGGACACAATCGATGTGCAAGAGATGCCAGATTACAGTGATGATATTAATCTTCGGATGATGCAGGGGCAATACGCCCATTGGTGTGTCGCCACAAAGAAGTTATTTATGAGCGATATGGTTGAACCGCACTCGATACAAGGTCGCTTCTCCAGCATGATGAAATCATATATTGTTGATTATGCCAATGATGCGGATAACCGAACCAATAAGGCGATGAAGTATTTATATGACGAATCAAACAGCGATATCCTTGTTCAGCAAATATCTATGCTGGCTAAGTTCGCTCACTACAAAGATGCATATGATTTCCACGACATACCACAAGAGATGCAGAGGAAATCTCTCGATCCTGAAAGCGTTTCGGTGAACATAGCCCTGTATGTTATATTTACCATACTGGTGAATTCAAGTGTAACTGTCAACCAATACAATGAGTTGTTCACCCATGTGTGGTTCAACTACTACGAGAACTGGACGGCGCGTGAACTCATGTTCAAGATTCGTGGCAATGCTACAAAGCAAGATTTTGCTGGTGTCTTGCTCATCTAACAATTCACATTCATCAATTAAACAATAATCATTATGGACTTTTTTAGAAATCTTAAACAGTCAACATGGCTTGGTAGCCATAATCACATCAACATCAAACCGATGGTTGATTCAAGCATTAATGCTTTTGAAAACGGTAATATTGCCTTATTGCAAAATGAACTTTTCCAACTTGTGAGCAATTTCAACAAACCTGGATGTGGCAAACTCATTACCGGTTTTGCCGAGAAAGATCGGTTGGCTGAATGTTTCACATTGTGCCTTCAGTACGACTGGATGAATGACAGTGACATTCGCGAGGTATGGGCCGAGAATGGTTTCTATTGCATCGTCGATTATCTGGCTTCCCATTGGAACAACAAGCAGGACTTAATAGCTGCGTCACTTGACCTGTTTCTCCTCCTTCACAATGGCAAAGAGAGTTTGAAACCTAAAATCAATGATATCCTGCGCAAGGCAAAAATGGTAGGCAACCCCATATTCTCTAATGATGATTACCGTAACGATGCTGAATATCTCATTCGTGAGTTCCAGTTTTTTGCAGCTACGTTATTGTCACCTATAGCAAAGACACATAACATCTTTGCCGCAAGCGTAAAACCGGCTTTCGAACGCGCCAAGACCGACTCTGAGTTTGCTGGTGTCTCACCTGTAGAAATCATGCAGAAGATGAAGTTCATTGCCTCTGTGATAGAATCCATTCTTAACGATATGTAACTATGAAGTAGTTTTTCAAAAGTGTACTTGACTTCATAAAGGAAACGACAACAATTGGTGAAGAATAGACCACACTCTTTAAAATATGCTCATAGCCGAAGCATACGAAAAAAAGAAAAAAGAAGCCAAGGATGCCGCTTTAGCTGGTGATGTTGTGGTACAATGGAGATACTCTCATTATTTAATGCATCCTAATAGTACTTATGAGGAATATCGTCAAGGATTAGTGTTCCTAATATTAGCAGCTTCTCATGGACATTGTTTTGCACAAATCGAACATGCATATACCGAATTTACGGCAAAGGAGGAAAAAAGGACATTGATGATGCTTTGTAATATTATATCAATGTCTGAAATACCGCGGTTGCGTTAAATCTTCTTTTGGCGGTTCGGGGACGTTCCAGTAAGGGTCTTCGTCGTCGAAATCATCGTCATCATCGTCAGTGTCGTCGGGCTTGTCGCGTTGAGGGCCTTCGTTTTTGTAAAAAATGGCAAGGATTATTCCCATAACAAAACCGGCGAGGTGGCCTTCCCATGAGATGTGGTTTTCGATGGCATATTTAGGATAAAGGCCCCAGACAAGGCTTCCGTAAAGGAAAATCACTAAGAATGATACAATTACGAGATTTTTGTTGCGTCGGATGAAGCCGCTGAGCATTAGGAAAAACGCCAATCCGTAAATCAAAGCACTCGCCCCAATGTGGACGCCTCCACGTGCGCCACACCATGTGAGCAGGCCAGTGGAAAACATCAACAGAAGCCATATCTTGGTAGCTATCGGCTTGTAAAAATAATAAAGACAAGCACCTAACACAATGATTGGCAATGTGTTGGCCAACAAATGGCTCCAACTCCCATGAAGAAAATGAAAACAGATTATTCCAGGCAATCCGTCTATTTGCAACGGCTTGATTCCGAGAAACGTGAAATCAAGGTCGAACACCTCCTCCACCCCTTTCATAATCCAGCAGACGGCCATGAAAGCCACCGGCACTATGAAACTGCGCAGAAGCCGGTTTCGCTCCTCCTTGATTTCTTCGGGACTCATCAATTGGTTTTGAATTTGTAATGAATCTCCTTCAGCTCCTCGTTAGCTTTGGCAATCTTTTTCTTCAGGTTTTCCTTGTAGTCGACCACTTTTTTAGCGATTTTCTCGTCACCGACAGCAAGGATCTGAGCTGCCAAAATAGCTGCATTCAAAGAGTTGTTGATACCCACTGTCGCCACCGGGATTCCTGGAGGCATCTGCACTATCGAGAACAGTGCATCCATGCCGTCATTGCCTGATTTTACTGGTATTCCGATGACCGGTATCGGTGTCATGGCTGCAATCACACCAGGAAGATGCGCCGCCATTCCCGCTGCAGCGATGATGACTTTTATGCCACGTTTCTGAGCGTTTCTGGCAAATTCTTCAACCAATTCAGGAGTACGATGAGCGCTCAAGGCATTCATCTCAAACGGAATCTCCATCTCATCGAAAAACGTCAACGCCTTCTCCAAAACCGGAAGGTCCGACGTGCTTCCCATAATAACACTTACTAAAGGATTCATTTTTTAAAAATTTATTTTTTGCAAAGTTACTAAATTAATTTTTATATTTGCAAAAGTTAATGATTTTTAGCACAAATTTATAACTCGTTGATTATGAGCGTCATAAAAGTATCCGACAAAGAGTTTGCTCCTTTTATTCCACAAGAGAAAATTGAAATCGAGATTCACCGAATCGCCAGCGAAATCAAGCGGGACATGGCAGATAAAGACCCACTTTTCCTCGTAATGCTCAACGGGGCGTTCATGTTCGCAGCCGAGTTGTTCAAGAGCCTCGACATGGCTTGTGAGATGGCGTTTGTAAAATACAAGACATACGTCGGGACACACAGCACAGGCAAGCCCAACGAACTGTTAGGCATAGAGCCGGAGAAGGTTAATGACCGCGACATTGTCATCATTGAAGACATCGTCGACTCGGGTTTCACCATGAGCGAGCTGCTCAAAGACCTGAACAATAAAGGCGCCAAGAGCATCAAAATCGCCAGCATGATGTTCAAACCTAACGCTTTTAAATACAATTTCAATATCGACTATATCGGGATGAACATCGGCAACGACTTCATCGTCGGATATGGCCTCGACTACAACGAATACGGAAGAAATCTTAAAGAAATCTATAAAATTGTTGAATAATGAATATCATACTTTTCGGACCTCCAGGTGCTGGTAAAGGCACTCAGTCACAACAACTTAAGGAAAAATACGGTCTCACTTACCTCTCAACGGGCGACATCCTTCGCGAAGAGATGGCTGCCGAGACCGAAATCGGCAAAAAGGTGAAAGACATCATCAGCAAAGGCGGATTGGTGTCAGACGAAATCGTGGTTTCGATTATCAAAGGAAGAGTCGCAGCCAACCTAAAATCAGCAGGTTTCTTGTTCGACGGCTTCCCGCGCACAGTGAAACAGGCCGAGATGCTCGACGAGATCATGAAAGGCTTCTCATTGAAGATCAATGCAGTTTACAGCCTCGAGGTGCCTGAGGAAATCCTCATCAACCGTATGCTCGAACGCGGCAAGACCAGCGGTCGCGCCGACGACAACATCGACAGCATCAAACACCGCTTTGTGGAATATCGCGAGAAGACCGCCCCAGTGCTCGACTACTACAAGAAACAAGGTAACCTCGTAGGAATCAACGGCGTTGGAGAGATCAGCGAGATTTTCAACAACCTCTGCAAAGAAATTGACAAGCTATAGTTTTGACAAAAATAAAACATGTCGTACAACCTGCCATATCATTCTGGCGTTGCGGTACCGGTTTTCTCGCTGCGAAGCAATGACAGCTGCGGTATCGGTGAGTTTCCCGACCTGAAGAAACTCGCCGACTGGTGTGTCATGACAGGTTTGAAAATGATTCAGATTCTACCTGTCAACGACACCACCACCGACGGCAGCTGGAGCGATTCATATCCTTATAAGTCGATAAGTTCCAAGGAATTACATCCCATTTATCTCAACGTTGAAAAAGTAGGTTTACTTAAAGACGAGAACGACAGGAAACGTTTCGAGGAGCTGAAAAAAGAGCTCAACGCCAAGGAATTCGTGGATTATCCTGAGGTTTTCAAAGCCAAGATGGACTACCTCAAGAAGGTCTATGCCCAGAAACGAGGCAAGAAACCTGATTTCTATGAGTTTCTTCAGCAGCATTGCGACAAGCAGCTCTCTGAAGCCGTTGATTATCTGCATTCTAATGGCATCATGCTCAAAGGAGACCTACCCATTGGGGTGAACCGCGAGAGCGACGACGTGAAACAGCATCCGCATCTCTTCAACCTCGACATGGAAACCGGCGCTCCGCCTGACGGCTTCGCGCCTCAGGGTCAGAACTGGGGCTTCCCCACCTACAACTGGGCAGCGATGGAAAAAGACGGTTTCCAGTGGTGGAAAGAGCGCGTCGTATGGTTCAAAAAATATTTCGACGCCTTGCGCATCGACCATATCTTCGGCTTCTTCCGCATCTGGGAGATCCCGAAAGGCAGCCCCGACGCAAGCTACGGCCATTATTCGCCAGAGAACCCGAAAATGTGGGAGATCGAAGGACGGAAACGGTTGTCTAAAATATTCAATCTGCCAAACAATACGTCATTTCGACTGGAGCGTAGCGGAATGGAGAAATCTCAAACATTTGCTGGAGATTTCTCGACTTCACTACGTTCCGCTCGAAATGACGGGCTTTTAATTTGTGGCGAAGACCTCGGCATGGGGGCACCATGCGTACCCGGTGTGATGCGTGAACTGGGCATCCTCAGCCTTGAGGTGCAGCGTATGCCGAAAAACAGCTCACGACCATTCAGCGACCCGCGCGAGAACCCTTATCTCAGCGTCGACACCACTGGAACGCACGACATGCCTACGATTCGCGGATGGTGGGAACAAGACCGGGAGCTCTCAGCACGTTATTATCATGAGATGCTGCATCATACCGACAACCCGCCGTATTTCTGCGAGCCGTGGATTTGCCAGGAGATTGTGGAACAACACATGAACTCCAGCTCACAGTGGGTCATCCTCCCTATCCAGGATTACATCGCGATGGACGGCGACTTCCGCTGGGACAACACCTGGGACGAACAAATCAACGAGCCCGCCGACTCCAAATGGAAGTGGAAATACCGCATGCACCAGAGCCTGGAAGAAATCGTTAAAAATAAGAATCTAATAAATATTATAAAAAAATTAGTTGCTAAAAGAATGCCCTAATGGACAGGAATCTTAACAAAATCTAAAGAATTGTCTACGAAAAATTAGGAAGAATATTTTGAAAGATTTTATTAAGATTTTGAGCCGAAGGCGACCAAAAAAAAAGAAAAAATATGACATTTCCTTTGATAAAAAAAACCACTCAAGGCAGCAGACTCCTGACTTTCATGCTGTTGCTGGTCTTCGGTATAGTCTTCAGCAGCGTGTTGGGCGTTTTTGTCGCCATGATAAACGGAGGTGAAATATTCAGTTTCAAAAACCTCAGAATTATTCAGGTTTTAAATCAGGTTGTGGGCTTCATGATGCCTGCGGTGGTTTATGCGATACTTGTCAAGGAAAAGCCATTTAACTTTTTGGGATTCCATAAGATGCCGGCTTGGTCGCTACTCGGAATCGTGGCGATGTTTACAATCATTCCGTTCCTCGGCACGGTGACGGATTGGAACGACAGCATCGTTTTCCCGGAGTCGATGCGAGCAATTGAGGAACAGATGCGCGCCACACAACAAAAGTCGGAAGAAATCATCGAGATGTTCATTTCGCAAGGCTCGCTTTTCTCCAGCCTCTTGATTATCGCGGCATTAGCAGCTGTCAGCGAAGAGCTTTTATTTCGCTCGGTGATTCAAAGATGGCTAATGAAACTCTTCAAGAACGTACACGTCGCCATCATCGTGACAGCCATAGTTTTCTCGGCTTTCCACATGGATTTCTTCGGATTTTTCCCGAGACTATTCCTCGGTGTGATGCTCGGCTACATGTTCTGGATGACAGGCTCCATCTTCCCTTCCATGCTGATGCACTTCGTCAACAACGCCACCATCGTGATGCTCCATTACCTTAACACCAGAGGATTCATCGACATCGACGTTGACCATTTCTGCAGCACCGACAACGTTTTAGTGATAATCCTCAGTTTAATAATGACTGTTGCAATATTTATTATTTGTAATCGTTTTTCAAAACGACAGGATTCATTTATTGGACAGGATTAACAAGATTAACAGGATTATTTTTAAATATAAACTTTAAACTAATAAATGGTAATTGACAAGTTCTTTATATTAAAATTCCTCAAGTTCGGAGTCGTCGGCTTTTCCGGCGTTTTCGTTGATTTTGGCATCACTTATCTTTTCAAGGAGATTATTAAAATCAACAAATATGTGAGCAACGCCATCGGTTTTGTCTGCGCCGCCACTTCGAACTACATTCTGAACCGCATCTGGACGTTCCAAAGCGAGAACGCCGATGTCGCGACAGAATACGGAAAGTTTATGCTTGTCTCCGCCATCGGATTGGGAATCAATTCGTTGACGCTTTACATCCTCACCGACAAATTCAAATGGAACTTCTACCTCAGCAAGACTTTCGCCATCGGAGCCGCTACTCTGTGGAACTTCTTCGCGAACTTGCTGTTTACGTTTAAATAATCTTACGCAAATTCCGTATATCTCTTCAAGAAATCTTTAGCGAACGTCAGCGGCATGAGGTTTTCCATTCTTTCGCTGATGATGATTGGCCCTTCCTCGCCTTGCATGATGACGCGCAATGGCTGGTTGTGGCGGCTCTCGGCCTCAATCATCGCCTGACGGCAGCTGCCACATGGCGGGACAGGCTGCGTGATCTTGCTGTCAGAACCGATAGCGGTCACTGCCAACGCTACGATAGGCTGGTCGGGATAGTTTGCCTGGGCGCTGAACAGTGCCACCCGCTCAGCACACAAACCAACAGGAAAAACTGCGTTTTCCTGATTTGAGCCAATGATTATCATGCCGTTAGCGAGACGTGCCGCCGCTCCGACTTTGAATTTGGAATATGGCGCGTAAGCGTTTTTCGCCGCCTCCTTAGCCTTCAGCAAAAGGGTGCGGTCGTCGTCGTTCAACTCATCAATAGAGTTAAATTCCAAAAAAGAGAGTGTAAGTTTATGTTTCTTCATGTTATTTATTTTGTGCCTTTCAGAATATCATTGTATTCCTCTTGGTTTAAAATCACCTCAAACGCCTTTTCAAGCTCAGGGTCGTTGTCCAAAGCGGCAATAATTCTGCCCTTCTGGTAATAATAACGGCTCACAATCTCCGTCTCAAGCATCTCCTCTATCTCTTTTCTGTTGTCGATGAGATCTTTTGTCTTCTCCACCTCTATCGTTGCAACCACCTGATCCAGAATAGGTTGTATCTCTTCAAGATATCCTTCTGCCTTTGCTATTTTCTCAAGATTCTTAATCTCGTTTTCGCTTTCCGATGTAAATGTAAACCCTTCATCCTTAACGAATTGCATGAAATCCTCATAAATAGCATCGGTAATTTTGAAGTCTTTCGGCGACTTTATCGACTTATGCTCTCTGTAGAACTTGTTGGCATATTTGAAGAACAGATTCTTCGCGTAGAGATGCATGGTTATCGTCGAAGCCATCGTAGGCTCAATCTTCACATCAGGCTGGATGCCGTGGCCTTCGTAGACGACACGGCCGTTGGCAGTATGGAACACCTTGCCCAAAGTGTCAGCTTTTGCTATTGTATCCGCGACATTACCCTTCTTCTTTTTTGAATAATCGATTTCCTGGATGCAACGGTTGCTCGGCAGATAATAATGTGCCACCGTCACCTTTATTTGAGTGTTGTAGCTCATCGGGAAGATGTTCTGCACCAGGCCTTTGCCGAATGTGCGCTGTCCCACGATGACGCCGCGGTCGAAGTCCTGAATGGAGCCCGACACGATTTCCGATGCCGACGCGCTGCCTTCGTTGACAAGAATCACCAGCGGGATGTCTAGGTCAAGAGGCTCATGCTGGGTGTAGTGGTTATAGTTGTTCTCCGGAACCTTACCCTTTTGATACACAACGAGTTTGTTCTTTGGAACGAACATATTCACGATGTCGACAGCTTCGTTGAGCAAGCCGCCGCCGTTGCCTCTGAGGTCGAGGATGAAACCCTTGAGCTCATGTTTTTTCTTCATGTCGATGATGACTTCCTTCAATTCGCTGGCGCAATCCTTGGTAAACTGCGACAAAATGGCGTATCCGATGCCGTTGTCAAACACTGTGGAATATGGGATGTTGTCGATTTTTATCTTCTCGCGTTTGAGCTCCTTCACGTAAGGCTCCTTATCGCCCGGGCGTTGCATCTTGAGTTTCACGGTGGTGCCAGGAGTGCCTTTCAAGAGCTCGCTTATCTCGTTTGAGTTTTTAGTCGTAACGTCGATATCGTTGATTTCCAAGAAGATATCACCTGGAATCAATCCCGCTTTGGCTGCCGGGAAGCCTTCGTAAGGCTCAGAGATCTGTGTCTTGCCTTCGAAATACTGAATCAGTGAGCCGATGCCGCCGTATTCGCCTGTCGTCATGAGCTTCACGTCTTCAATCTGCGACTCGGTGATGAACACTGTATAAGGGTCGAGACCTTCAAGCATGGCGTTGATAGCCGACTCGTTAAGCTCTGCCGGGTCGATCTCATCAACATAGTACATGTTGAGTTGCCTCAACACATTATTATATATATCTATGCTCTTTGAAATCTCGAAATTGTTCTTTTTAGTCTGGCCTACCGCTGTCGTTGCAGTCAGAACCAATAAAATCAGCAAAGTCTTTAAATGTTTCATATTGTTAATTTATTTATTATCGGGTCGCCTTACGGCTCAAAATCTTTTTAAAAATCTTAATCTCTTTTAACTTAATTGGTCGCCTTCGGCTCAAAATCTAACAAAATCTAATTAAAAATCTTACAAAAAATTCTTCCCAAATAATCCTAAAACCTCTCTTTTATCTTTTAACTCTTCACTCTCAACTCTTCACTCTTAACTTTAACTATCACGGCACCGGGTCGTATCCTGAGCCGCCCCAAGGGTTACACGATGCCACTCTTTTTATTGTCAGCCAGCCGCCCTTGATGGCGCCGTATTTGCGTATCGCCTCGATGCCGTAGTTGGAGCACGTCGGAGTATAGCGGCAGTTGCGCCCTATGAAAGGCGAGAGCGTGTACTGATATATTTTTATCAGCAGTATCAGGAAATTTGCCGGTAGTTTTATTATGAATTTCAACATAGTTTCTCAACCAAACGTTCAACCACAATCTTCATCTTAGCCTCAATCTCTTCATATTTAAGAATGACTGTGGCATTATAAACAAACGCAACATCGAGTGTTTTGTTGTTCGATTGGCATAATTTCATCAGCTCGGCTTTGTTTTTGCGCCAGCTTTCGCGAATCAGGCGCTTGACACGGTTGCGTTTTATGGCGTGATGAAATCTTTTTTTGGAAACGGACACGAGAATCCTTGGAAGTGCATCTTCCTGATTCTCAGCATCATACAGATGTACAATCACTCTGAAAGGATACAACGAAAACCCTTTTCCTTCTTCAAATAAAGTCTGGACAGCTTTTTTCAGATAGATGCGCTGCGATTTCGGTAATCCTTCCTTGAGTTCCAATTATCTTTTCTTTGCTTTTTTGATTTCAGCCTCAAGATATTCCTCGATAGCCATGGTGATTGACGGGGCTGTCTTGGTAGGTGCGCTGAAGCTAAGGTTAAATCCGGCGTCGGTAACGGCTTTGGCTGTTGAAGTACCGAGAGTTCCAATCGCTACATCTCCTTGAACGAAGTCAGGGAAGTTGACTTTTAGTGAGTTGATACCTGCAGGGCTGAAGAACACGAGCATGTCGTATTTTGTGATGTCGATTTCGTGTAAATCTGATGGCACTGTGCGGAACAGCAACGATTTCTTAAAGTTGAGCTTGGCCTCAGTCATCATTCCGACGTAGTCTTCGCTTGTCACGATGTTTGAAGTCGGCAGGAAATAGGTCTCTTCGCGATGTTTTTTCATTATCTCGACGAGGTCGGCGAACGTCTGGTTTCCGAAGAAAATCTTACGTTTGCGGAACTGGATATAATGCTGAAGATACAAGGCTGTCGATTCGTTGACACAGAAATATTTGAGGTCATCCGGCACGGTGTAGCGCATCTCCTTGGCAATGCGGAAGAAATGGTCGACTGCGTTACGGCTTGTCAAAATGATAGCTGTATAATCGGTGAGTTTCACGTGGTCCTGCCTCAACTCCGACGCCTCTACGCCTTCAATCTTAATAAATTTCTCAAAATCAATCTTTACGTTATATTTCTTGATGATACTTTCAAAGTGAGTTTTGGAAATATCAACCGGCTTCGGCTGTGAAACGAGAATGTTTTTAATCTTCATTTTTCAAAAACACGTTTTTATATAAACCTATAATACACAATCAGTTGCGACCAATCTGCACACCATCGTAATGGCTACTGAAATAGGTGCAATTTCGAGTGTGCAAAAATACAAAAAATTATTCAATAAATTCATCTTTGATAACATTCGAAACTCAAAAAAAGTTTTTATTATTCGAATTGCCGTGATTATCAATACAATAGATATCGTTATTATTAAAATTAATTTTGTCGGATAAAAAATCAGGATGAGTCCGAATATTATCATCACGATGTTGAGAATCGTCATTGTAGAGAGATGCGTCACCTCCTGATGCGTGGTGGCGGCTTCGATGCGGAAAAGCCAGCCGTAGAGCGACACCATGAGGTATTGGAAGATACAAATCATGGCGATGAAGGTGCAGATGTCGAGATAGAAGCCGAAATTGTTGTAAAGTATAGTGTTTCCTGAATAAACCACTACGATTTTTTGCACAATCAAGGCAAGCAGTGCGATGTACGACACGAACACCGTGAAGCCGTTAAGACTCACGATAGGATTCCATTCACGCATAATCTTTTCGCTGTCATGCGACTGTGTCAGAACCGACAGCATCATGTGGAAACGCATGTTATAAAGCTGCTTGTTGAGCACCATAAACAGCATTGCCATGAAAACGACAATGAAATTCCACGAGGGCGAAATATACTCCACCACACGCAGGCTTGGCTCGAGCGTCGAGGCGATGTTTTCAGTAACTAATTGAAAATCAGTAATTTCTCCCATCGAATTTCTTAATAATTTTATTGTGCAAAAATATAGAAAAAATTTGGATTTTTAATAGAAGGTTTGTATTTTTGCGAAATAATTTTTAGAGAATTTTTAAATCTATAAATAATTGAGTAATGGGACTTATTGAAGAAATTATCGCTAATGCGCAAGCCAACAAACAGCGCATCGTGCTCCCTGAGGGAGATGAACCAAGAACATTGAAGGCAGCCGACCGCATCGTTGCTGACGGCATCGCCGACGTCATTTTGATCGGACCAGCCCAGAAGATCGCCGACATGACGACCGAGTTTGGACTCAAAAACATCAGCAAGGCCCGTATTATTGACCCACAAACCAACCCTGAACGCCAGAAATACGCCGACCTCCTCTTCGAACTCCGCAAGAGCAAAGGCATGACACCTGAGCAGGCATACGACCTCGCAGGCAACTTCATGTACCTCGGCATCTTGATGGTGAAAGCCGGTGAAGCCGACGGCCTCGTCAGCGGCGCCCGCTCAACCACAGGTGACATGCTCCGCCCGGCATTGCAGATCATCAAGACTGTCCCTGGCGTGACATGTGTCTCAGGCGCTTTCACAATGTTCTTACCGGAAGGCTGCCCTTACGGCACTAACGGAAGAATGGTGTTCGCCGACTGCGCAGTGACACCTATGCCGACAGCCGAACAGCTTGCAGAAATAGCCATCTGCACCGCCGACACTGCCAAGGCTATCGCCAAGATCGACCCTGTGACAGCTATCTTGAGCTTCTCAACAAAGGGCTCGGCAAAACACGAAGTCGTCGACAAAGTCATCGAGGCTACACGCATCGCACAGGAACGCCGTCCTGACCTCGTCCTCGACGGTGAGCTCCAGGCTGACGCCGCCATCGTGCCATCAGTCGGCTCAAGCAAGGCTCCAGGCAGCCCAGTGGCAGGAAAAGCCAACACATTGGTGTTCCCATGCCTCGAGGTTGGTAACATCGCTTATAAACTCGTGCAGCGTCTCGCCGGCGCCGAAGCAGTGGGCCCAGTGCTCCAAGGCTTGGCAAAACCTTGCAACGACCTCAGCCGTGGCTGCTCAATCGACGATGTCTATAAACTCGTAGCCATCACCTGCAACCAGGCAATTGCACAGAAAAAGTAATTATATTATGGGTGCCCTTACGGGCAGAAATCTTAAAAAAAATCTGAAAAACTATTCTACCAAATAATTCTTCGAAGAAAAAAGGAAGAAGATTTTGTTAAGATTTTTAAAAAGATTTTTTAGGATTTTGAGCCGAAGGCGACCCCGTAGAGACGGATGAAAATCCGTCTTAAAAAAGGAAAAGGGAAATAATTAAAAAAGGATTTTTATGAAGATATTAGTTTTAAACTGCGGTTCGTCATCAATTAAGTATCAATTGATTGAGATGGACGAAAAGAACCACTCGGTATTAGCCAAGGGTTTGTTGGAGCGCATCGGCCTCGAGATGGGCGAATTCACCCACAAATGGAACGGTCAGAAGCACTATGAGCAGCTTCCTATCCCGAACCACACAGAAGGTATCAAGATTGTACTTCAAGCACTTACAAATAAAGAATACGGTGTCATCAGCGACCTGAAAGAAATCAAGGCAGTGGGTCACCGTGTGGCACACGGCGGAGAGAAGTTCACCCACAGCGTCCGCATCGACGACAACGTCATCAACCAGATCAAGGACCTCTGCGACCTTGCTCCATTGCACAACCCAGGCGCTCTTCAGGGCATCGCCGCTATGCAGGCAGTGCTTCCGGGCATCCCGATGGCAGCAGTGTTCGACACCTCGTTCCACGCCACCATGCCACCAGAGGCATATCTCTATGCCATTCCTTACGAATACTACGACAAATACCGTGTACGTCGCTACGGATTCCACGGCACCAGCCACAAATACGTCGCTGAAAAAGCCGCTGAATACGTCGGAAGAGACTGGAAAAACACCAAGATCGTCACATGCCACCTTGGCAGCGGCGCATCTATCGCAGCAGTCGAAAACGGCAAGTCAGTGGAGACATCAATGGGCTTCACCCCTGTTGAAGGCCTCGTGATGGGCAGCCGCACCGGCGACCTCGACCTCGGCGCTTTCATGTACATCATGGACAAGGAAGGCTACACCACCAAGGAGATGAACACTTTGGTAAACAAGAAGTCAGGTCTCATCGGCATCACCGGCAACTCACAGGATATGCGTGACGTGCGCGCTGGCCGTGATGCTGGCGACGAACGCTGCACCTACGCATTCAACATGTTCGCACACCGCGTGAAGAAATACATCGGTGCCTACGCAGCCATCATGAACGGCATGGACGTCCTCGTGATGACAGGCGGTATCGGCGAGAACGCCTGGTTCATGCGTGAGGCTATACTCGAAAACATGGAGTTCTTCGGCATCAAGATCGACAAGAAGCTGAACGAGACCATCATGGGCGACGCAGCCGTCATCTCGACACCTGACTCAAAGGTGAAAGTGGTTGTATATCCTACAGACGAGGAATATATGATTGCAAAGGACACTTTTGATTTGGTGAAGTAATTAGCTGTTAGTCATTAGTTATTAGCCATTAGCTATTAGCCATTAGAAATTCTAAAAACTGCTAACTGCTAATGGCTATTGACTAATGGCTAATAATTTTATTATGAAAAAGATTTTTGTTATATTGTCAATTGCATTTTCCCTTGCATTTATTGCGAGTTGCAACCATAATGACAATGTTTTTGAGCCAAAGTCTAATTCTCCGCAAGACCTCACCTATACAAAAACCCTCGACTCCATTGACTCTCTCATCACCGGCTTTTATTACTACGATTTCAACGATTCAATAATTCTGCCGGCATTTGAATTTTACAAGAAAAACAACAGCCGGCGCAACCTCTGGATGCAGGCCCGATGCCATTATCTCATAGGTGCGCTGCAGTTCGGCGAAAACCATGTTTCAGAAAAAGCAGCGAAGCATCTGGTAGAAGCGTTGAAGATTTTAGATGAGAATTTTGATGATTTTCAATTGCGCAGCAAAATTTATTACATCAATTCAAGGATAGCGTTCAATTTCTCTGATGGCAGCGCTTGCAAGCGTTTTGCGATGCTTGGCTTAGACTATGCCACACGGGCTAACGACACCGCATGGATAGCACGTTCGTGTTCCAACCTTGGCATCACATACGAGCGCTTAGGCAAGGCAGGCGAAGGCGACACAGCCTACATGTATTGCCATAAGGGTTTGGATATTGCCGATGCACAACGGTATCCGCTGGAACGGGCATATCTTGAAAACACCTACGCCAATTGTCTGCGTCACAGTCATCAATATGACTCGGCAATATATCATTTTAATATAGCCAAGTCATTGATTAACAATGATGTTTTGCTATATCATAAGACTTATTTGGAAGAGGCCTTCGTTTATTATCAGAAGCATGACTACCAAACTGCTATCACTGAACTGGAAGTGGCTTTTCAGACGACGGACCACAACATCCGCAACCAATCGGCAGCTGGCTTGGCCGACTGTTGGGAAAAGGTTGGCGACACTATGAAAGCCGCTCCATATCTCTCGATTATAAAGGCATCCAACGAAAAGGAGATTGTTCAACGGCATCACAACACAAACGCGATGCCGTTGCTCAACGCCTATCTGCAAAGTATTGACAAGTCTGATAAAAGCGCCAATGTAGTTTGGTTGATTGTAATAATTTTTACAGCCTCAGCTGTCGTTGTGGCATTTTATTTCATTTGGAAGAAACGCCATCTCAACACCATAAAAGACAAGGATTATGAGGCTTTGCGGCTCAAAGGCCGAGCTATCTTCAGCGACCGGCACAACAACAAGATGGAGCGCATCCGCAATGAGTTTAACACCGCCTATCCCGATGCCATGGCGAAACTCAGCGCCGCTCATCCCGATTTGAGCGACACGGAGCTCGACATCTGCATCCTTTCATTTTTCTCGTTCCGCCTGAAAGAAACCGCCGACATCATGCACCTCAAGGAAAACACTGTGGCGAAGTACCGCACAGCAATAAAGAAAAAGGTGCAAACCGACGATTTGGAAAAGATTTTCCACTAATTCCATGCCAACTTTTTTGTGGATTAAAATTTCACAACTCTTTGATTTACAATCACAACTTTAAAAATTTTTGTGGATTGCCAGTCTCCTGTTGCTTTTTTAGCGAATTTTTATTATAATTTTGCAAGGATAAGAAAGATTGATGATTTAAACTTAGTCCTATGAAAAAACAATTACTTTTGACAGTCATTTTTGCCTTGGCGATGATGTGCGGGGCGCAGACACCTTGGAACGGCACCGTCGCCGACGCTTACGACGGTGGCGACGGCACTGCCGAAAACCCTTACCAGATTGCAACAGCGGAACAATTGGCGTTTTTAGCACAGCAGACCAACAACGGCACTGGCGGTGACGTCTGTTATATCCTCACAAACGCCATCATATTAAATGATGGCGACTCTCTGCTATGGACCCCAATAGGCAGCACCGGCTCATTCACAGGCTTATTTGATGGTAACAATCATGCTATCAGCGGTTTATATGAAAACGGACAAAAAATCTCAGGATTGTTCGCAGTCACTGAGAACGCCACTATTAAAAACACCCGATTGGAAAACGCCACCGTATTGGAATATGAGCAGGCGTACGTATATACAGCCATCGGTGGAATACTCGTCGGCAAAGCTAAAAACACCGATATCCTGAATTGTTCGGTTGACGGCATGATTGAGATTTTCAGCGCCGTTTCATGCGGCGGCTTGGTCGGACGTTGTGAAATCGATATTAATGACAACGACACTGTTTTCATTAAAAACTGCGTGAACCATGCTATAGTTTCCGAAAACGAATGCACTGGGGGCATAGCTGGAAAGACAGTTGTCAGTAACGGCAACCTTGTCATAGACAATTGTGTTAATTATGGCTCTATTAACGGTTGGACTTTTTCCGGAGGCATGGTGGGTATGGTTGGCAATGGAGCATTTATCATCAAAAATTGCGACAACTACGGTGAAATCGTTTCAGAAGGAACCGCAGGAGGCATGGCGGGACAAGGCGGACTGGATTGCTCTATCACCAATTGTTTTAATCACGAGTCGGGCACGGTCACAGGTGGCATGAATACAGGTGGCATCATCGGTACGGCGATAACTACCGTGATGTCATGTTGCGGCAACGCAGCGCTTCTTACTGGTGTCAACGATGATGAAATTATGGTTGGCGGCATCTCGGGAGCCGACGGCACCATCTACAATTGTTTCAATCGTGGTGAACTGACAGCTGTCTTCACCAGTGGAGATCCGTTACTCATTCAGATGGGTGGTATCATGAGCACGCCGCCTACCGACGGATATATCAAAAACGTATATAATGCCGGCAATATATACCCCTGGACAACAACCCTTATTCAAAGCAAATGGTACGGCTATATCGTTCCTGCAATATTTAGCGACACCTTGGTAAAAAATTGCTATTGGAGCAGCGATGAGACTTTAGCTACAGAACATGTTTACAATTTGGAAACAAGTACATGGGTCTTGCTCCCCTATTCAACCCGTTTCCATGAAGGGACGACTGCAACATCGTGGATACTTAAAGCGCAACAGTACGATACATACGATTTTCTTGAAGCGTTGAATGCCGGCGCAATGGGACAATGCGTCTGGGTTGAGGATACTGAAGGCGTGAATGGCGGCTTACCGATTCCGATACCGGTTGAATATGCTGAGGTTGAAGAGATTCAAGACAATACCGCAATTGTTTGGGCTTTCCCGAATCCGGGACAAAACATTCTCAACATTAAAACCGATCTGCAGAACGCTGAAATCAAAGTCTATGATATGATGGGAAGGATGATTTATAACCAAGATGTAATGAGCGATATCACAACTATCAACTCCGAAAACTGGGTCTCCGGAATGTATGTTTGGAAAGTGATGGCCAATGGCAGAGAAGCGGAAAGCGGAAAATGGATAAAACAATAATAATATGAAAGCAACTAAAATTTACACCCTGCTTGCGTTCCTGATGATGGGAGGGGTGCGAATGCAAGCCCAAGTGAACGAACCAGAAGAAATCCTTCCGTCGCCAACACTGATTGTCTATCACATAGACCAATGGAGCGATGGTCAAATTATCCTCAACGCCGTTGAAAGCGGTGTCGGGCTCTACGCTGTAATCATCGATGAGGAAGGCAACATCATTGATTACGAATTGTGGCACAGCTACACAAACACCTGTTATTTCCTCACCGAAAGCAAGTTTTTCAGGATGAGCGACGGCGGTCTTTGCTTCTATTATGTGAAAGGTCCGGATCATCCTACCGTTTACAAGGTCTCCATTTCCGAAGACTTCGAGCTCACCACTTTCGAGTTCGCGGATGCATTTCCTTTCCCTGAAGAAATCACAAATGACAACTGGTGGAATTTCGCATGGCTTCCTAACGACGACGGGAGCACGTTCGTTTCGGGCGTTTACATCGAAGGAAACCATAGTGTTCAAATGATGGTGCGCTATAACGAAGCTGGCGAGATCACTCACCAATGGTCTGAAATCACCAGCCGCGCCACCACCAGTTTGTTGCCGCCCGAAAGAGGCGCTTCGGGTTGTCGCCTTGTGATGGAAGACCCCGATGCCAAAGATGTCAATTCGGAGTGCGTCTTTTTCGACGACAGCCTGAATGTTGTTGACACCAAACATAGCATCTACAATCAGGCAATTGGCATCTACCGGCCTCATTACGAATATTTTGCGGTTCATCCTGAAACCGACAAAGTGTATCTGATTTCTGATGTGAGTTTTCCAGCTTTTAATGGCAATCCCGAAATAAAGGCTGATGTGTATATGGGGCAATTCAATCCTGATTTCACTCAGACGAAATGTGTTTTGGGACCATATACTCCAACAGAATACGACCAAATAGCATTATGCGAAGCCATTGATTTCCATGAAGAAAACATATTTATGTGCGGCTATATGAATACAATGTTTGGAGGCAACGCTCCTGATACCGACAACTTTTATGTCGCTATGCTCGACGGAAACCTGAACATCGTTGGTGAGATTTATTACCACAACGTGGAGCGTATGGTGGTTCCATACAGCATCCTCGTCCTCGAGTCAGGCGACTGTCTGGTCTCCACTGCCGGAAAAGACCGCAAATCAGGAGAGATGCAACATGCCATCTTCAAACTATCGCATGCCATCTTCGACGGCATCGAGGAAGCCCATGATGCAGGTTTCGCTTTAGCTATTGCTTATCCCAATCCGGGAAGAGATGTTTTAAATATCCGCACGGCTTTGCAAAACGCCCATGTGGAAATCTATGATATGAGTGGAAAACAGATTTATAATCAGGAAATCACCAGCGACATTACCATCATCAATACATCCTATTGGCCCCATGGGACTTATATGTGGACGGTTGTAGTTGATGGCAAAGTCGTTGAATCAGGGAAGTGGATTAAGGAATAAAAATATGGATTTTTGCAAGGCTATCTCGCTGATTATCAATAAATGATGTAAACAAAAATATGGATTTAGCCTCCACATTTGGTTTTTTAACGTTTTTTTGTTATATATTTGCATCGCTAACCATTACATATAATGAAAAAACTCTTCATATTGTCAATTGCGATTGGAGTTGTATTTGCTTCATGTTCACATTATGCGCCGTCGCCGTATGAGGACACGCTCTATCAGGTGGAATGCTTTCTGCAGGTTAAGCCCGACAGCGCCATGAAGGTGCTCGACAACTTCGACATTACACAACTTTCAGAAAGAGAAAGAGCCCATCACAACCTCTTGAAGGCGCAGGCAATAGGCTTCCTGAGATTAAATGAGGCGACGGCCGACTCACTGCTCAACGAGGCGGAGAAATATTATTCGAAAAGCGATGACAAGTACCATGAAGCGATGACTTATTGGCAAAGATCTAGCTCAGGTGGTTTGCTTGGCTATGGTGCTCAATATACGATGGATTATCGGCAGAAAGCCCTTCAGACCATCGAGCAATGTAATCATGTCGATCCGCGTCAGGTCCAATATTCGCTGATTCCCACCAACGAGCAGAATGAAATTGACCGACTGAAATACGCCATTCATCAACGGCTTGGAATGTCGTATTCCAGCAGCGGATACCATCGCGAAGGCATCAAACATCTGCTGCTTTCGGAACAATATTACGACAAGCAAAAACGATACAATCTGCACCTTGCCTCATGCTATATGCTCGCTAACGCATATACCGTACTGAACGAGTTCGACAGCAGCATGCTTTATCTGAAAAAAGGATTGGAATCAGCTGAAATCACTGGCAATGTGGCTGAATGCGGATACTATTACTATTCTGTCGCCGAATTTTCGCTGTACCGCTATGAGACACAGACCGAACTGAGCAATGACGAACAGCTGCAACTGCTGCTAAATGCTGTTGACGAAAGCCAGACAGGTTTGGAAATTTTAGGGGATACCGACGAAAGGATGGTTAACTGTTATCGCCTGGATTTGTATGAAAATCTCGCTAGGGCCTATTGTTTCCTGCAAAAATACGACTCATGCATATATTATGGCACGAAAGTATTTGATTTTTATGGCGACAAGACCTCGGAATTTCAATTGAAATACCTGTATAAAGCCTATAAGGCGTTAGGAGATACCGAAAAAACAGTTTTGTTTGCCGATTTGTTGCTGAATGTGCCCAATGATCACGGTACAGAGCAAAAAGCCATTGCCGAGGTCAAGGATGAATATGACCACAAGATGGAATTGCAACAGATTGAAAATCAGCAGCACATGCAACGTTTGCAGCTCTTCCTGATTATCGCGGCACTGATTATTGTCATACTTTTATTGTGGCTTTTCATAAGCCGGCTCCGCACCGAAAACGAACGCATCAGACACAGTACATTTGGAAATTTGTTGAACAGAGCGAGAAAAATATATTCCGACAATAAAGAAGACTCCAAAAAACGAATCCTTTCGGAGTTTAACGCCAACTATCCTAATGTCATCAACAAAATCAAGCTCGATTATCCTGAATTGAATTCTGATGAGATTAACATTCTGATACTCAGTATGCTGTCGTTCCGCATCAAGGAAATTTCGCAAATTATGGGATTCAAGGAAAGCACCATATTAAAATACCGCACCAACATCAGAAAAAAGACAGAATCCGACGATTTGAACAATCTGATTCGCGCCAAATACATTGATACTAACAATTTGAGATATAACATGAAGAAAGTAAAGCTTTACTCGGTTTTTGCTTTCCTGTTTTTAATGACAGGTTTGCAGGCGCAAAACACCATTGAGGTCTCGGGCACTTACTACGGCAATGTTTTTTGGGAGGCTGACACCGTTAAAATCGTCGGCAACGTGTTAATTGAGAAAGACGAGAATCCTTCGAAACTTATTGTCGTACCGGGCACTTACGTCGAAGCGCAAGGATATTATCGTATCACGCTGCACAACTGCTCTTTATTCGCCGAAGGTACTGAAGACGCGCCCATTGTTTTCACCGCCCATGACTTGACTAGTTTTAACAACCAAAGCTACGAATCGGGATGGCAAGGATTTTTTGTGTTGAGCGAACCAAATATGAACGACTCGCTTGTGATGGATTACTGCACGATTAGTTACGCAAAAGTGACGGATGGCACGCCTGAAGACGAACGAAACGGGGCGGGATTACACATCAATACCAAAAAGCATTGTCGCTTAAGCCATTGCACGTTTTCCAACAACCGCGCCTATAACACAGGTGTGACTCAGATGCCGGGTAATGGCGGCGGTGGCGTTTATATGATGAATCCAGGAGAGTGTGTCGTTGAACATTGTTATTTTACAAATAATTACGCCTGTTGGGGTGGCGGAATGATTCTTAGCGGGAACCACACCTTTAAAATACATGACTGCGAATTCGTTGCCAACAGCAGTTCTTACGGCTCGGCTTTCTATATGCATCTTGGCACCGGTGCAGCTGGACCGAATGTCTATAACAACTACGTCCACGGTAATTATGGTCAGGCGGTTTATCTTTCGTGGGATGTTAAAACCGGACGTTTCCACGACAACATCATCGTGAACAACGAAGGCGAGCCGCCACTTATGGGAGGCACTTCGCCCAACAAGTCGTTATGGTACAACAACACCATCGTCCTAAACCAAAGCAGTGGCTTTATGGGTATCCAGTGTGGCGGTGTGTGGACGGTCGGCGAACAAATAATATTCAACAACATCATCTACGCCAACGGCAACAGCTTGAGTTTCGGCGAGATGCAATTCGACTACGATCCTGTAAATGGAGCTCCTACAGTTTTCAACAACTGCATGAGCTATTACCACAATTATCCAGGCACCGTTTACGATGAGCCTGAGTTTGTCGATCCTGCTTTCGGCCTCGGACCTGCTTACGACAAGCCAGATGCCGACTGGTCGCTCCGCGACAACTCGCCATGTATCAATGCCGGCTCAATGGAGCAGAGTGGTTATCCTGCAACAGATATCTACGGCAATCCACGTATCTATGGAGGTGTCATAGATATTGGAGCTGTCGAAAATCAAAGATTTGACGGCATTATCGATTTGGATGAAAACGGCATTGTGGTTTATCCTAATCCTGGACACAGCAAATTGACAGTCGTAATGGCTGACTATCAAGATGTTATGGTTTACGATGCCTTAGGTCGATCGGTTTATGCTGCACACGACGTGGATGTGGTCGCCGAAATCGATGCCGAAAGTTGGAATTCAGGCATTTATTTCTTAAAAATTTATAAAAAAAACGGTGAAACAACAACTCAAAAATGGATAAAACAATGAAAATCAAGTTATTATCAATACTATTCACTATAGCTGTCATCCCAGTTTGGGCACAGCAAGCGCCATCGAGCCTCTCATATCGCACCAGTCCGACTGCCATTGAGTTGAGTTGGGAGCAAAGCGGCTTTGATAAGACCACGCTTTTCAATGAGAGCGAGTTGATTACACATCATGGTGTCGGTTATGCCGGTTCCGATGTCAGCATGTACCGTTACCAAACCGTCGGCGTTTCAGCGTATCATCAGGCAAATTTCAAAGTGGCCGAAGATTTCACGCTATTCGATTATGACGAGGAATACGATGCGGCATACGTCTCCGATTTGGTGTTTTACGTGTTCCCCCAGACCTTTTTTGATTATACGGAATCTCCCGTAACCGAAGTCTTTGTTGAGATTTACGACAATTCGCCTATGGATGGAGGGCAACTGATTTATTCCACCAATGCCAATGTGAAAAAGAAAGACATGTTTATCAATGCGTTTCGATTGGCATACAATGATAGTTTCACCAATCGTTACATGCCTCTTTACGAAATCACTGCTGATTTGGGTTTGGTTTTGCCGACGGGCGGTCCGTATTGGTTTACAATTACCTATAATGCTGACCAAAACTGCTTTGTCCCAACGCGAACTGCTTTGAACGAATTCGTTTCAGGGAATGCCTTGCTTTATGAAAACGACAGTTGGAGCTGGATTTCTTCGAATCCCGATAACGACCCCGGATTGGCATTCAAAATTAACGGGACATGGTTTTTCTACGACAACCCACAGGTAATCGGGTTCAATATTTATCGTAACGGCGTGAAAGTGAATGATTTTCTTGTGACGGAAACCCGTTTCATTGACAACGGTCTTGAGGATGAAACTCAATATAACTATATGGTAGAGGCTGTTTTCTCAGACGAGACAACCCTCATGTCGGATAGTTTGGCGGCTTACACAACACCAATGCTCGGAATTGAGGATTTCACTATTAACGTGAATGTCAATGAGATACAATTGGATTGGGAGCAACCAGTCAATGATGACAACGCTTATGTCACCTACAACATTTATCTTGATGAACAGTTTATCCAAAATGTGGATGACACCCATTTCTCACGCGGTTTTTTCGAGCAAGGCTCCTACTCTTTCCGCATTGATGCAGTGTATTTCAATGGTTTGATAATTCCTGGAGAGTCACACATGGTTAATGTCACTGATTGTTTCCCGCCGACAAATATCGAGGCAACGGTTTGCGACAACCTTGATGTTACTCTGACATGGGATGAACCTCTTGAAGAGTACCGAACGGCTACTTTTTCGGGCGAAATGACAGATTTCCTGACCACAGCTGGTTTTTATTGCGAATGGGCTATAGCGCAACGTTATCTGCCCGAAGACCTTGAACCTTACGATGGTCTGGCTATTACGCAAGTGGAGTTTATTGCAGGAGGTCCCGATAATGTTTACTCTATTCAGATTTACACCGACAACGGATTCGGCGGGCCTGACAATTTGATTTACAACCAGCAGATACAGTCGTTCAAGATTGATGCCATCAACAGAATCTATCTTGAAACACCTGTAGTCATTGATGCAGACGAGGTGCTGTGGGTGGTTGTCGATTGTTGCCAGACCAGCCAAGGACGTGTTTTTGGAATGTCGGACGTGATTGTTGACATGAAAGGCAATTTACTGTACATGGATTGGGGAAGCGACGACACCGCAGGCTGGAACACCAATGACAGCAGCGGATGCATCACCATCTATCTTGGAGGCGATTCGAAGGTCTCATCCGACAAGCGCGATGGCCGAACCTATAATATTTTCAGAGATAACACCCCGATTGTTGCCAACCTTGCTGAAAACACCTATTCGGACCATAGCCTTGAAATCGGCACATATATCTATGGCATTCAATCTGTTAACGATAATTGTATTTCTGCAATAAAGGAAATCAGCGTCAACGTCGGGAATGATGGTGTCGACGAAATGGAATCCTCGGGGTCTGTGGCTTATCCCAATCCGGGGAAAGATGTTTTAAACATCCGCACAGCTTTGCAAAACGCTCGAATTGAAGTTTATGATTTGAACGGAAAACTGATTTACAACCAAGAAATTACAGACAACATCACCACTATAATCACTACCTCTTGGCCTTCAGGCACCTACATCTGGAAAGTCATCGCCAACGGCAAAGAAGCCGAAAGTGGCAAATGGATAAAACAATGATACTATGAAAGCAAAAAGAATTTACACCATGCTTGCGCTCCTGATGATGGGAGTGGTGCGAATGCAAGCCCAAGAGCCACAACTGTTCTACTCTGCCCCAACTAACAATTCCTTAAGCAAATCCATGATTTTCATCAACGATGATGAAGTGCTTGTTAAGATTGGAAAAACGGTCGAAGGAAGATATGATTACGCTTGGGACGAGAACCTGTTTCTACTTGACAACAATGGTGAAGTCATCGACTCCGTGTTTGTTCATACCATCACCGCCCATTATGATAATAATGGCAATTATGAAGGCTCTTGGGTGAACGCAAAAAGCAGCGACATCATGCGTTATCCCGATGGAAGGCTGTCGATGTTTCTATTGAATTTCACTGACCGTTCGGCACAAATGCAAAGAATCGACATCGGGAATGATTTGACATTGTCATACACCGACTGTGATTGGGAATCATCCGACATTTATCAAACAGCTGAAACGCTTGAGCAATGGGTGGTTGGCAATGATGGATGTGTCATTTTCGCCTATCTCGTTGACGGCCTAATCTACAGCCAGTCAGATGAGGACTATTGCGGGATTAGAGTATTGAAGTTTGACTCCGATGGGCAGAAGGTTGGGGAATGTTTGTTTCAAGATGTCCCCTATTTCCATGAATTTAGCGCATTTTATCTGCTCCCTTCACCTGAATTTGAAGGTTGCCGCATTGTCATGCGCAATCTCGCCCCTTTTCCGTTTACCTATGATTGCTATACCTTGGATGAAAGTCTCAATGTGGTTTCAGTAAACGAACACATTGACAAACTGCCGACACAAAACCTTTGTTGTGACGATGCCTGTGTCAGTATGAATCCCCACAACGGGAGGACTTATTCGATCAACAGGGGAACATCATTCAACCTTAACACTGGAGAGGTTGTGCATTACCAAGATGTCTTGATGAGCATGTTTGATGCGGAAAACTTCAACCAAGTTGCCTACACTTGGGGTATCACCTCGTCAACGCCATGTACTATCGGTTTTGCCAATTCCATTGGTTTTGATGGAGATGGCGGAGTTTACATGGTGAGTGGCATGGATAAGAATCAAGCCCTTTCCGAAAGTCTTTATATAACCCGTTTGGACGAGGATTTGAATAAACTTACCGAGATTTATTATCAGGAAGACAATGTCGAGCTCAGGTATTTTGGCGGAATATGCGTTAGCTCTCAGGGGAACGTTCTTGTCCGTTGTCAAGTAGTAAAACCCAATATTCCGATATTTGAAGCCATCTACAAAGTGCCCAAAGAAGCTTTCGACGGCATTGAGGAAGCCCATGACAATGGCATGAAGGTTGCAATTGCCTATCCTAATCCGGGGAAGGATGTGTTGAATATCAGAACGGGATTGAAGGATGCCCGGGTGGAGGTGTATGATATGAGTGGGAGAATGATTTATAGGCAAGAGATTACCGACAACGTCACTGCAATAAATACGAGCGCTTGGCCTGTGGGGAGTTATGTTTGGAGAGTGATGGCTGGCACCTCGACAGGCTCAGTGATCGAAGCAGAGAGTGGGAAGTGGTTTAAGGAATAGTTTTTTTTCGTTATACGTACTATCGTACTATCGTGCTAACGAAGGGGACTTATAGGACTGATAAGACTAATAAAACCAATAGAATAATGAAAACAACAAGAATTTACGCCCTTCTTGCGCTGCTGATGGCGGGAGGGGTGACGATGCAAGCGCAGGAAAACGACAGGACGCTTGAATACGGTTATTGGGCTGATGTCGTAACCGAACAGCCTGAAGGCTATGTGGTTGACGCCGAAGGCGATGTGGAAATCTACACACCTGAAGGTTTGGCTTGGCTTTCGTGTGTTGTAAACGGGCTGAACGGCTGCGAGCCTGACAATTTTGACGGACGCACCGTAAGACTGATGGCCGACCTTAATCTTGAAGAAACGTACGGCTTGATGAACCTTGTTCCCATAGGAAACCGTGAACACCGTTTTATGGGCACCTTCGATGGTCAAGATCATAGTATTGATGGACTGTTTATACTTAATTCCTTGGGAGAGGAAATGCGAATGGATATGGGGTTGTTTGGCTATTTGTATCATGGCACGGTGAAAAACCTGTCGCTCAATTCCGGTTTTTATGCTTATATGCATCCATTTGACATGAATACAGGAACATACGAGCTTTATTATGACGCACTTGTTGCCGCTGTTGCGGATTCCCTCTCAGTGGTGGACGGTTGTACATGCAGGCTTAAAATGTTGGAAGCAGTAGGAAATGCACATGCCGGCGGGACATATATGGCAGGCGTTGTCGGCTTGAACCGCAATTCTATTGTTCGCAATTGTTGCTACGAAATGGATAGGTATTCTCAGCTTGGGTCAATAGATGTAGGCGGTATCGTCTTACGTAACCTTTGTGAAGGCGATTATGCTGATGCCATTGTGGAGAACTGCTATTTTTACGGAAGCCTGATGGGATCTTTCAGCGATGAAAACATGGGTGGTATCGTGTGTTTTAACGAAACTGTTTCCAATGTGAAGAAAGCCATTGTAAGGAATTGCTATTCGGAATTGCTGGACTATTTGACTGGTCATTATAATAAAGGTTGTATTGTGGCATACAACTCGGAGGGCAGTGTTGTTGAAAATTGCTTTGCCGATGTCAGTGGACAACAAGGATGGAATGGGTTGTTTGGCACTAATTTGGGCGAGACGGTCAACTGCACCGATTTCGTTCCTAATGTAGGCGATGGTTGGTTATCGGAATCTGTTGTGATAGGTGGTACAGAAATCAATGAATTAGTCGAGGCTTTAAACGCATGGGTTAGCGTTCAAGATGAACCAAGCCAATATCTGACATGGATTGAGGGCTATTACATCTCGGTTCCTGAATTTGGAGAAGTGTGGGGCGTTGCTGAGGATAAAACTTCTTCAAGAGTGAACGCTTATCCCAATCCGGGGAAGGACGAGCTGAACATCCGCACCGCCCTCCAAAACGCCCACGTGGAAATCTACGACTTATCAGGTAAACTCATTCACAAACAACAAATCACCGACAATATCACCCCGATAAATACGACCTCTTGGCCTTCAGGCACCTACATCTGGAAAGTCATCGCCAACGGCAAAGAAGCCGAAAGTGGGAAATGGATAAAACAATAACACCATGAAAAAACAATTACTTTTGACAATCATTTTCGCTCTCGCGATGATATGTGCAGCGCAGACACCTTGGAATGGCACAGTTGCCGAGGCTTACGATGGTGGCGACGGCACACCCGCAAATCCTTATCAAATTGCCACTGCCGAACAGCTTGCCTTGCTCGCTCAACAAACCAATGACGGCACGGGGGGCGATGCATTTTACATCCTGACAAGCGACATCTGCCTGAATGCAAATTTGAATGTGAATCCGCTCAACTGGATTCCTATAGGTCGGGTTGTCAATGGAACACCTTTATTCTTCACTGGGCATTTCGATGGCAACAACAAAACGGTGTCGGGATTGTATTACAACAATCCGGATGATGACGAAGTGGTCGGATTGTTCGGCTGTACTTATGACGCTGAAATTTACGATATAAACCTCTCCAATTGCAGCCTGTCGGGCTCAAAATATGTCGGCTCTCTGGTAGGTCGAGCCGGATTCACCAACATCTCAGGTTGTGATATCGACCATGTCACAGTCAATTGTGAAGTCAGGTCGGCAGGTGGATTGGTGGGCTTTTTCGGTTTGCCTTATGGCGTTTATGAAGATGCCACCGAAACCTATCTCATCATCGATTGCCACGCTTATCAAGGGGTAATGGTGTTTGGCAGACTTGCTGGTGGCTTGGTGGGTGAGATATCCGAGTATCTTCTTGGAGGACCATCAGTCCCCAGTGTGGTGTCGGATTGCTCAAGTGAGGCTCTTATGGAGGGCACTTCGTCGGTTGGCGGTATTGCAGGCTCATTCCGCAATGGTAAAATTGACCATTGTATCTGTTGGAACGAGGTGCATAGTAGTGAATGGGCTGGCGGAATGGTTGGCTGTGGTATTGCGCTTAACGTTTACAACTGCGTTAATTGCACCTATGCAGTTGCCAGTATGTTTTGCGGAGGCATGGTAGGATATCTGTATGGAGGAAATTTGGCGCATTGCGAGAATTATGGACAAATCGAAGGCAATGGTGTCGTTTCCAAAATCGGAGGTATGGTTGGCAAATACCTTCCCGATCCGCTACTTGTAGGTACCGATTGCGAATACACTATTTGCGATTGCCACAACCATGGCAATGTTGCTTACTCCAGTAATTATGCAGGTGGTATTATCGGACATATAGAAGGTTCCGCAACCGAGCGCTTGGTTGTTGTCGATTGCAGCAATAACGGCAGATTGCATCATCACTCTAGTTATGCCGGTGGCATTATCGGTTACAACGATGGCTTTGTCATGAGCTTGCTTAATGTTTACAATACAGGCGATGTCGGAGCCGAATTTGGAGTAGGCGGCATATTGGGTATAGCAAACCATAATACTATAGTTGTTATGAATGCCTACAACACAGGCGAACTGACTCATGAAATTGATAATTATGTTTGTCCAATGGGATCCATTGTCGGCAAAGCATCAGAGGTTTCTCAGTTCAGCAGTTGCTATTGGTTATCGAGTAACGATTACGGCAGCAACGGACAAGGTCCCCAGCTCGAATCATCGTGTGCCTTCAATCCTACAGCTTCACCATCTGTTTGGCAGCTCGAAACCCCGATGCACAACACCACCGATTTGCTTGCCGCACTAAACGACGGTGCCGCTCAAATCGAAATTGAATTCCCCTCGCTCGACGAAGTGAGCCGCTGGCATGAAGACGACGAGTTCAACAATGGCGGATTCCCAATCTTTGGACATCAATACACAACTATTGAAGAAAAAGAAACAAAACATTTTTCATCTGCTTATCCTAACCCCGGCAAAAACGTGCTGAACATTCGCACAGCTTTGCAAAACACCCATGTGGAAATCTATGATATGAGTGGAAAACAGATTTATAATCAGGAAATCACCAGCAACATTACCATCATCAATACATCCTCTTGGCCTTCAGGCACCTACATTTGGAAAGTCATCGCCAACGGCAAAGAAGCCGAATTCGGAAAATGGATAAAACAATAATAATATGAAAGCAACGAAAATTTTCACCCTGATTGCGCTCCTGATGTCTGGAGTAATAGCAACACAAGCCCAATCCGACCTCGAGGCACTTATGGCCGCACGTGGGGAATATTATTTCTCCATCGGGATTCAACAACCCGAAGAGGTCGCTCGGCTGACTCGCCTCTGCTCCATCGACAGGCTGGATGGACTAAACCTGATTTGCTACGCAAACGCTGAGCAATATCAGCAGCTTTTGGCAAAAGGTTATCATCCTACGTTGCTCACTCCTCCTTCAATGGAACAGGATTATGCCATGTGGGACGGCTCCAACCGCGAAGCCTACGACTGGGACGCTTATCCGACCTACAATGCTTATCAGGATATGATGCAGCAGTATGCCAATGATTATCCCGAAAGATGCTCTTATTTGGAACTGGGCACTCTTGCAAGCGGACGCAAGCTGATGTTTTGCCGCATCAACAACGGCGAGCCGGACGGCAAACCGAAGTTTCTTTACACCTCCACCATGCACGGCGACGAGCTGACTGGCATGATGCTGATGCTTCGCCTTATCGATGAGTTTTGCACCAGCGACGACCCGCGGATTTTGAATCTGATAGAAAATCTCGACATCTTCATTTCACCTTGCACCAATCCAGATGGAACTTATTATGGTGGAAACAACACCGTGAGTGGCGCCAGACGCCGCAACGCCAACGATGTTGACTTGAACCGTAACTATCCGGATTTCGATAACGGTCCGCATCCAGATGGCTACGAATACCAGCCTGAAACTCTTTGGATGATGGAGCTGGCTGAGCAATATCCTTTTACGATGGCTGCCAACTATCATGGCGGTGCCGAGGTGATGAACTATCCTTGGGACACCTACCAGCCGCATCACCCCGACGATGCTTGGTGGCAGCTGGTGTGTCACGAATACGCCGACTTGACACACCAACACGACCCGGTATATATGAGCGACTACAACAACGGTATCGTCAACGGTTATGTGTGGTTCCCTATCTATGGCAGTAGGCAGGATTACATGAACTATTACGCCCAGTGCCGTGAGGTGACTATCGAGTGCTCGTTCTCTCATACGCCCGACCCGTCGCAGATGCCGATATATTGGACTTATAACCACGAGAGTATGCTGTGTTACATGGAGCAGAGCCTTTTCGGAATTCACGGCACCGTCACCGACTCGATTACAGGCGAACCTTTGGAAGCGACAGTATTCATTGAAGGTCACGACCATCATGGATCAGAGGTCAGCAGCCACTTGCCCGCAGGCGACTACCATCGACCTATCAAAGGCGGCACATACGATGTGACATTTTCTTGCGAGGGATATCGCCCCAAAACCTTCACGCTGACAGTAGCCGACCGCGAAACGTTAATTCATGATGTCCAACTGGTTTCAGAAAACTATGGGTTGAACAAAAACTATGTTTTTGGTGATTATCAATATCCAACCGAATATCGAATCATCGACGTAACAGGTCATATCCTGATGAAAGGCAGAATTGATTCAGAATCGCGCCAAATTGATTTTTCAGAGCTGCCAATGGGCATTTATTTTATCACAATTGGCGGTCGAACAACGATATTTTTAGTCTCGTATTAAAAAATTTTGTATCTTTGCAACTGATATTATTTAATCAGTTAATAGATAATTATGGATTTAAGTGATAAAATGCTGCCATTTGACATAGTTTCGCCAGAAGGCAAGGCAAAGGCTTTGGCAGAACGGGTAAAGACACGCCGGTTGGAGATGAATTTGACACAGGAAGGTATTTCTGTTCGCTCAGGATTGCCATTGGCGACTTATCGCCGTTTTGAACGAACAGGCATGATTTCGTTGGACGGTTTGCTCCACATAGCCTACGCTTTGGACGCATTGAATGATTTCGACCATTTGTTTGAATCACCTAAATACGCCTCCATGAATGAGGCTCTTGAGGCCAACCAAAAAGACAGAAAGAGGGGGAAACGCAATGAATGACAAGATTGTTGAAGTAATGATAGGTTCGCGTAAAGTCGGACGGATAGCCTTGGGCAAAAACGGCTGTGCCATGTTCGAATACGACGCAGAATGGATTCGAAACGGATACTCCATCTCCCCTTTTCACCTGCCTTTGGAATCAAAACTGTTTACAGCCGATGCAAAACCTTTTGACGGTAACTTCGGAGTGTTTGACGACAGTTTGCCTGACGGATGGAGCGCCTTGGTACTCGACCGTTTTTTGAGAGCACAAGGCAAGTCGTTGGCATCGTTGAACTTGCTGGAGCAACTGATGTTTGTCGGCAGTCGTGGACGTGGCGCATTGGAATATCATCCTGATTTAAGCACTGTTGATGAGCAGGACATCATTGATCTTGACCGTTTGGCCGAGGAGTCGCAGCGTGTATTGAATACCGATTATTCAGACGATCTCGACAAGGCTTGGCGCCGCGGTGGCTCGTCGGGCGGCACAAGGCCAAAGGTGTTTGTACATTATGACGGTGCCGAGTGGCTGGTGAAGTTTCGCGACCGCACTGATCCGCCTGAAGTGGGAAAAATTGAATATGAGACCTCTTTGCGTGCCAGAGAATGTGGCATAGAGATGGCAGAAACACGCCTTTTTGATGGGAAATACTTTGGCTCAAAACGTTTCGACCGTACAGAAGACGGAGGAAAGTTGCATGTCATCAGTTTATCAGCACTAATGAACATCGACTATCATCTGCCATCTGCTGATTACGGACATCTGTTTTGGGCTTGCAGCCAACTGACGCATTCCGTCAAGGAGTTGTGGAAAGTGTTCCGCTTGATGGCGTTCAACCTTATCATCGGCAATTGCGATGATCATGTTAAGAATTTTGCCTTCATCCGCCGAAATGATATCTGGCAACTGGCTCCGGCATACGACGTGTTACCCTGCGAAGGCGTGGGTGGATATCACAGCCTTTCGGTAAACGGCAATTATCAAAACCCAAGCAAAGCAGATGCCGTAAAACTTGCCGTAAAATTCGGATTGCCCAAGGATGAAGCTGAAGATGTTTTTGAGGAAATCAAGAAGTGTGCTATCTAATATTATGAAAAAACTAAATTTGATATTACCATTACTCTGCTTGCTGCTCCTCGCCTCCTGCACACAAACTGCTCCTACATCTTCGGAAGATATGCTCTACGAAGTCGAAGGTTTCTATCAGACAAATCCGGGTAAGGCGCTGAGAATACTTGATAATTTCAACGTTTCTTCTCTATCTGAAAAAGAACAGGCACATTATTGTCTGCTTCGCGCTAAGGTTTATGATGTTCATTTCCAGCATAATAACGAGATGGATTCATTGCTGAAAGTGGCTGAAAACTGTTTTGTAGGAGGTGATGACAAATATTTCGAAGCTGTCACCTGCATGTATCTCGCCAGATATATCCAAGTGACAAGACAAGGTATTGATGAGGCTCTCAGCTGGGAATTGAAAGCGTTGCAAAGCATCGAACAATGTCAAAATGTTGATGAGCGGCTGGTGTCTTATTCCCAAACGCCAACCGACGTACAAAATGAAATTGACAGGATAAAATATGTTGTGCATCAACGGCTTGGAATGCTGTATGGTGAAATCGGCAATTGGCGTGAAAGCATAACTCATCTGAAGATTTCGGAAACATACTACGCTGAAAAACAGCGACATAGGCTTCACATGATGTCGTCATACTGCCTGGGAAACAGTTATCTTGCTATCAAAGAATACGACAGCGCGTTTGTCTGTTTTGACAACGCCATGCACGATGCTGAAATCATAGGTGAAAAAGGTGAGCTTCTTTATATAAATAACGGTCTTGCAAACTATTACCTTAGCCGTTACGAAAACGGTGAATATTCAGACGAAGTTGAGCGCGAAGAACTTTTGCATAATGCCATGCTGGAAATCAACAAATTACAGATGGCACAAATGCCAAAACGTATTTTTGTATTATTTCTGGTTGCCGTTGTGGTAGTGGTTGTTTTCGTGTGTCTGCTGATAGTTCTCAGATATCGAAGAAAAAAGGGCATAGAGTTATTAAAGATAAAAAACTCACAGCAGCAAACGTTAATCAACTGTGTTTTCGCGTTTTACAAAAGCAATCAGGATAATCGGACGAAACAAATCTTTGACGAATTTGAAAGGACATATCCTGGAGCTGTAGCAAGATTGAAAGCCGCTCATCCTGACTTGAGTGATATGGAAGTCAATGTCGCTGTTCTTTCGTTCCTGCATTTCCGTGCGAAAGAAACCGCCGATCTTTTAGGACTCACCGAAAACACAGCAATGAAATACCGCTCAAACGTCCGAAAAAAGGCAGGGCAAACACCGATTTCTGAAATTCTCTGACAAGAAAAAGCTGAATCTGTATTTTTATAAATTATTGTTATTCAGCGATTTATCATTATATTGTTATTAAAAACCTGAATAGAAGGGTTCCACTTTGTTTTTACGCTAAATTTTATTATAGTTTTGCAATGTTAACCTTTTTATAAAGCAAAAAATGAAAACATTCAGATTTTTTACATTGCTCACCATCCTGTTCGTTGGAAGCATTAGCGCACAACAAGCTCAAGAATTCATTGAAATTGTAAACTCTCCCGATTCGTGGATTTATAGCATAATGTTCGAGGACGAACACACCTTCGTCGCCAACAAGACCATCGTTGATCAAAACTCCAATGTTACAGAAATCCAATTTGTCAAGATGACAGACGAAGGCGAGGAACTGGCTTCTCAGCATCTGTTTTCAGGAGAAGAATACAATACAGAGGTCGTTTGGATTAGCCCGTTGCAACGACTTCCTAATGGTAATTTGATGCTATGTTACGCAAAAAGAGTAGCCGACATCGCCACTTTCTATCGGGTAAATTTGAATGACGACCTTTCATTCTCAGTCCTTCAATTGGATTGGGAAACCGACGATTACTATGACAGCGATAGAACTTTCTATCCTTATAATACTGGCGTAGTCGTAAATAAAGACGGCAACGTTATTATCACTTATCCACCTCACAGTCAATACCATCTTAACGGCACCGAAGCCATACTGTTCTTAAAATTCGATGCCGAAGGACAACTTGTTGGCCAGCGATTGATGGAAGGCTTGCGTGGACAAGACCGCCATCACACGCTTCCGGCACCTGATTCGTTGGGATGTCGCATCATTCTTAGGAACAACGGTTCGCCCAAATTGGATTGTCACACTTTGGATGCCGATTTGAATACTATCGCCGTCAAAGAAAACGTAGAAGAATTGTCATGGCCTTACCAGTGCTGCCGTTTTGCCTATCTCAAAACCAATCCTGCCAATGGCAAGACATACTCTATAAACACCATCAATTATCCCGCTTATGGAGGCAATCCCGAGATAGTTGAAGACATTATGATGAGCGTGTTTGATGCTGAAAACTTCCGCCAAACGAATTACACCTGGGGACTTACGACTCAAGGTGAGGACAATGGAGGTATCCGGCAATCCATCGGCTTCGACAATGAAAATCGTGTTTATATGGCAGGCGAAATGGATAGGGTTAACGAGTTCTTCAACCGCAACCTGTACATCGCCTGTTTGGACGAGAACCTGAACAAATTGGGCGAAATCTACCATGTGGATGACTACGTTTATATGATCAAATCACTTGGTGCCTGTCCCGAAGGTGGCTGCCTTGTGAGTTGCCATAAAATCCTTGAAGCCACTAATGAAGCAGGGAACTGCCTGATAAAAATTCCGAAACAAACATTTTTAAACATTGACGAAGCCCACGATGCAGGTTTCGCCGTTGCCATAGCTTATCCTAATCCGGGTAAGGATGTGCTTAATATCCGTACAGCTTTGCAGAATGCACATATCGAAATTTATAATTTGTCAGGAAAACTTGTTCACAATCAAGAAATAACAGATAACATCACCACCATCTATATGTCCCATTTGCCTTCTGGGACTTATATCTGGAAGGTCATCGCCAACGGCAAAGAAGCTGAATCAGGAAAATGGATAAATAGCCATTAGCAGTTTTTCTAGAATTCTAATGGCTAATGGCTGTTGGCTAATGGCTAATTTACCCTCTATCATAATGCGGCATCTCCTCGGGGATAATCATCGATAACTCCACAAGGCCTTTTATTTCGCCGTTTTCATACCATGGTGTCTGGTAAATAAGTTTCTTCTTTCCTTTTTTTGATATGGTATAAACATTGGTCGCTGCGTGTTCCAGCATATGACGTATAATTTGCTGCGAGCGCTCGTTATGGCATCCCATCATGTTCTTGCCGCGCACGTCGCCATTGACATCAACAGAGCTATCGTTCTGATACACAACATTTCCCTCGGTGTCGCTCACTGTGACAGCCAGGTTCACTTCTTTAAAAAAATCGAGATTCATAGCTTATATTTTTAAAATTTTTGCAAATTTACATATTTTTATATAAAAATTGAAAATTATACGTTATATTTGCAATTTATTTGGAGTGAATTGAAAAAGCTAAACATTTATATTATCAAGCAGTATATTGGAACGTTTATTTTTACGTTTGTAATAGCTGTTTTTATCCTTTTGATGAATTTTTTGTGGACGTGGGTCGACGAGCTTATCGGCAAAGGTGTTGAGTTTTCGGTGATGTTCAAGCTGCTTTTCTACACCTCCGTCACCTTTGTGCCGATGGCGCTTCCGCTGGCTATCTTGCTTTCTTCGCTGATGTGCTTCGGCAATCTCGGCGAATATTACGAGCTTGTCGCAATGAAGGCAAGCGGCATCTCCACCTGGAAAGTGATGCGTCCCCTACTCTATTTCTCAATGACGATGAGCCTTTTAGGCTTTTTCTTCTCAAATGATGTGATGCCCGTCGCCAACCTGAAGATGCAGTCGACACTCTACGACGTGACTCATAAAAAGATGACGCTGGAGATTCCGGAAGGCGTGTTTTACCGCGGCCTCGACAAATTTGTCATCAAGGTGGCGAAAAAAAGCAAGGACGACAACTGGATGTACGACATCATGATTTACGACCACAGCGACGACAGAGGTAACGTGAAAGTCACAGTGGCTGACTCCGGCTATTTGGCAATGACGCCAAGCCAGCGTGATATGATTTTCACTCTTTACGACGGCTACAACTATTCTGAAATGGTTGAAGACAAAGACTATCGCACACGCCGCCCGTTCCAAAAGATGTCGTTTAAACGGCAGCTGGTGACGTTCGACATGTCGCAGTTCGACATGAAACACATGAATGAAGACGCATTCAAAAAACATCAGACGATGTTGAACATCAAGCAGTTGAACGTAGCGATAGACTCATTAAACGTTGCCTATGATGAAAAAGTTGATAGAAACAACGATGCTTTAATCAACAGGTTCCAATATCTCAATCTCAACAAGGAAAGCTTTGCGAAAGCCGACAGCAAGCTCAAGAAAAAACAGGGCGATGCGCTGGCGAAAGACACCATTGAGGTCTTTAATTGGCCGTTGTTGAGCAACCTCTCAGAGAAAGAGCAGCAGCATGTGTTGGGCATTGCCGCGACGAGCACCACTAACCTGAAAGAGAATATCAGCATCACCACCAACAACATGAAACGCGACCGTGTCAACATCAAGAAACACGAGCAGGTGCTGAATCAGAAGTTCACTTTGAGTGTGGCTTGTCTTCTCTTTTTCTTCATCGGTGCGCCGTTGGGAGCCATCATCCGCAAAGGAGGCCTCGGCATGCCGGTGGTCACCAGCGTGGTGTTTTTCGTCATCTACTATGTCATCACCATCATCGGCGAACGTGTGGCGGTAAACGGCGACATGTCAGTGTTCCTCGGTGCATGGATCTCGTCGATAGTGCTCTTCCCTGTCGGCATCTTCCTCACATTCAAAGCCACCACCGACGCAGCATTGCTCGACGCCGAGTCGTGGAAAAAACTATTCACAAGACGTAAAAAAAATCAGACGATATGAATATCCTTCTGTTATGCAACAAATCACCGTTTCCGCCCAGTGAAGGCGGTCCAATGGCTATGAACAGCATCGTAACCGGGCTGCTCGATGCAGGTCACACGGTGAAAGTGATGGCGTTCAACAGCGACAAATATCATGTCGACATCAACAGCATTCCGGAGGATTATCGTAAGAAGACAAGGATAGAGTTTATCGATATCGACCTGAGCATCAAGCCTTTAGAAGCGTTTAAAAATCTGTTTTCAAACGAGTCGTATCATGTCCAAAGATTCATTTCAGACAAGTTTAAGGAAAGACTCGTCAAGGTTTTGAAAAAAGAGCGTTTCGACATAGTGCAACTCGAGATGATTTACATGGCGCCGTACATCGACACCATCAGGGAGAACTCGAAAGCGACGATAGTGCTGCGCGCACATAACGTGGAGCATAAGATTTGGGAGCGCATGGCAAAGAAGACGTTTTTCTTCGCTAAACGCTGGTATCTCCGCCACTTGGTGCGCACGCTGCGTAACTACGAGATGAGTGTGCTCGACAAAGTCGACGGCATAGCGGCAATCACCATCACCGACGCCAGCTATTTCAGACGCGTGACGGCGACACCGGTGATAGACCTGCCTTTCGGCGTTGACATTGATAAATTCGACCCTGTTTTTGAAGTCGGCGACGCCCCTACTTTCTATCACATCGGCTCAATGAACTGGATGCCAAACGAGGAAGGAATAAAATGGTTCTTGAATAACGTGTGGGACAAGGTATTGAAACGTGTCCCCGACGCCAAGTTATATCTCGCGGGTCGCAACATGCCTAAATGGCTCAAGAAGACAAAGAAAAAGAACGTCTTCGTGGTAGGTGAAGTGCCCGATGCACATCAGTTTGTCGACGAGCACAACGTAGCCATCGTCCCGCTGTTCTCAGGCAGCGGCATGCGTATAAAAATCATCGAGTCGATGGCATTGGGTAAGACCGTGATCACCACGCTGGTGGGTGCCGAAGGTATACAATACTCGGAGTTTGACGACATCATCATCGCCGACAACGAGCCTAAGATGATTGAAAACATCTGTCGATTGTATAAACATCCGGAAGAAGCGGAGGCTATCGGACTCAACGCGCGCCGCCTGATAGAGGAAGTCTATGATAACAAGAAGATTATCAACAGATTACTTATTTTTTACAATGAATTAAAGTCAAACAGAAAGATAACAGTATTGAATTAATGAAGATATTTGTGCTATTACCAAGAATCCCGTGGCCGCTTGAGAAAGGCGACAAGCTGAGGGCTTACAACCAGATCAAGCAGCTCGCGAAGAACAACGAGATCATTCTCTGCGCCCTGAACGATGACAAGAAAGTCGACAAGCAAGCCGCTTTTCAGGCGATGCAGCCTTATTGCAGCTCGATAAACTTCATCGACCTTCCGAAGATGGGAATTCTGTTTAACATTTTCAGGTCGTATCTTCTCGGTTTGCCGATACAATGCGGATATTTCTACAGCTCGAAGGCAAAACACAAGGTACACCAGCTCATCGAGCTCCATAAACCCGACATGCTTTTCGGACAGCTGTTGCGTGTAGCGCCATATCTTCATAAAGTCAATATCCCTAAAACCATTGACTATCAAGACGTATTCTCGATGGGAATGAAACGTCGCGCTGAGATAGCAGGCGTTTTCACAAAGCCGTTTTTCGAGATGGAATACAACCGTCTGCGTCATTATGAACGCCGTGTTTTCGATGAGTTTGATGTAAAAACCATCATCAGCGAGCCTGACAGGGCAAACATCGACCATCCCGACAGGAATAAAATCCTCATCGTGCCAAACGGCGTGGACCATGAATATTACAAGCCACAGGAACGCGAGAAGCTTTACGACATTGTGTTTACCGGCAATATGGGATATGCGCCTAACGTCAACGCGGTGGAGTTTCTGGCGTATGAAATCATGCCGAAAGTATGGGAGAAACTGCCTAATGCCAAGCTCTACATCGCTGGTGCACAGCCCGATCCGAAGGTGAAGAAGGTAGCCTGCGACAACATCATCGTGAGTGGCTGGATCGACGATATGCGCGACGCTTATGCTCAGAGCCGCATCTTCATCGCCCCGATGCGCATCGGAACAGGTCTTCAGAACAAGCTTCTGGAAGCAATGTCAATGAAGATACCATGCATCACAACGGCATTGGCAAACGGCTCGTTGCACGCTGTCAATGGAAAAGAAATATTGGTCGACAATAGCTCGTCGGAACTCGCAGCTGACATCGTGTTCCTGCTGAAACGTCCCGACAAAGCTGCCGAAATCGCCGAAGAAGGCTACAACTTCGTAAACCGCGTCTACGACTGGGGAGCTGCAACAAAGATTATGGAAGACGCGATGATAACAGTACTACAGAGTTAAGAGTTAAGAGTTAAAAGTTAAAAGTTAGAAGTTAAAATCGGAATTTTGACAACTGCTAACTAAAAAAAAGAGTTATGGCAAATAACAACGACGATAAAAAGATAATCTTCTCGATGGTAGGCGTGAGTAAAATCATCCCGCCGTCACGACAGATTTTGAAAGACATATACCTCTCGTTTTATTACGGAGCGAAGATAGGCATCATCGGCTTGAACGGCGCCGGAAAATCAACACTTCTGCGCATCATTGCCGGCAAGGAGAAGTCATACAACGGCGAAGTGGTGTTCTCACCTGGCTATTCGGTAGGTATGCTCGACCAGGAGCCGCAGCTCGACGAGAACAAGACCGTGCGTCAAGTCGTAGAAGAAGGCGCGCAGGAAGTTGTCGACATGCTCAAGGAATACGAGGAGATAAGCAATAAATTCGCTGAACCTGACGCCGATTTCGACAAGCTCATCGAACGCCAGGGCGAGCTCACCGAGCTCATCGAGCAGCACGACGGATGGAACCTCGACAGCAAGCTCGAGCGCGCCATGGACGCCTTGAACTGCCCCGATGGCGACACGCCGGTGAAGAACCTCTCGGGAGGTGAGAGACGTCGCGTGGCTTTAGTGCGTCTGTTATTACAAGAACCCGACATCCTTTTGCTCGACGAGCCCACCAACCACCTCGACGCTGAGGCTATCCAATGGCTGGAGAGCCATCTGCAACAATACAAAGGCACCGTCATCGCCGTGACGCACGACCGTTACTTCCTTGACCACGTCGCCGGCTGGATACTCGAACTCGACCGCGGCGAAGGTATCCCGTGGAAAGGCAACTACTCGTCGTGGCTCGACCAGAAGACCGCTCGCATGGCGATGGAGGAAAAGACCGAGAGCAAACGCCGCAAGACCCTCGAACGCGAGCTCGAATGGGTGCGCATGGCACCAAAAGCACGTCACGCCAAAGGCAAGGCTCGTCTCGAATCTTATGAGAAGATGCTCAATGAAGACGTGAAAGAGAAAGAAGAGAAACTCGAGATATACATCCCTAACGGCGACCGCCTCGGCAACAAAGTCATCGAGGCTAAAAACGTCACAAAGGCATTTGGAGATAAGGTTCTGTTCGAAAACCTCAGTTTCAGCCTGCCGCCAGCGGGCATCGTAGGCGTCATCGGACCTAACGGCGCCGGCAAGACCACCCTCTTCCGTATGATAATGGGTCTCGAAAAACCCGACGCAGGCACCTTCGAAGTCGGCGAGACAGTGAAGATTGGCTACGTCGACCAGCAACATGCCGAGATAGACCCTGAAAAGACCGTCTGGGAAGTCATCTCAGGCGGTAATGAATTGATTCAACTTGGCAAACGCACCATGCCTTCAAGAGCTTACGTGTCGCGCTTCAACTTCGGAGGAGACGCTCAGCAGAAGAAAGCCGGTGTGCTTTCAGGCGGTGAGAGAAACAGAATGCATCTCGCCTTGACTTTGAAACAGGAAGCCAACGTCCTGCTCCTCGACGAGCCGACCAACGACATCGACGTCAACACCTTACGTGCTTTGGAGGAAGGTCTGGAGAACTTCGCAGGCTGCGCCGTCATCATCTCACACGACAGATGGTTCTTAGACCGTATTGCGACACACATCTTAGCATTCGAAGGCGACTCACAGGTCTATTTCTTCGAGGGAAGCTATTCGGAATACGAGGAAAACAAGATCAAACGTCTTGGAAATCAACAGCCTAAGAAGTTCAGATACAAAAAACTGATGTAATGAGCGACGAACATCCAACAAGATTACAAATCCACAGATGGTACAGACGTGGCAAGAGAGCCTTCCGCGGCAATTTCAGAAACCATTATGAGGTTGCCGTTGAGTGGTATCGCAAAGCCGCCGAGGCAGGTCACAAAGACGCGCAATACGAACTCGGGATGTGCTATCTCCGAGGCGAAGGCGTGCCAAAAGACGACTACACAGCCTACTGCTGGTTCAAAGAATCAGGACACAACGGTCATGCCGACGGGCAATATCTCGCCGATGACATGCTCAGAGTTCATGAAATGATGCTATAAAAACAAATAACATGAAGAAAATTTTTACCTTACTAACAGCTATTTTATTAACAATCAATGCATTTGCACTTGACGTCTGGGACGGCAGCTCGTCGCCTTGGACCAAGGGCAGCGGCACCTCAAGCGACCCGTATCTCATCGAGACTGCGGCGAACCTGGCATATCTTGCCGAGAAAGTCAACGAAGGCTATCAGGCACAAGGCATGGAGGTCTTCGCCTACACATACTTCCAGATGACCGACGACTTAGACCTGAACAACATCAACTGGACGCCTATAGGCAACGTTGATTATATCGGCGGAACATTGTCAGGCTATTATTTTGCAGGATATTTCGACGGTTGGTATCACAATATAGACCATCTGAAGATTCAGACCAGCGATAACTTGACAGGCTTGTTTGCAGGCCTGGGTGGCACACAGGCGCCGCCTCCTGGTGGCGGCGGCGGCATGATTATGCATCTCTCAGTGACCAACGGCAACATCATCTCCACTGGCTTCGGCGCAGGCGGCATAGTGGGAGCCATCGGCGGCGACTCGCAGGTTTATCAGTGCAGCTTCTCTGGCACCATACAGATCAGCAACAGCGATGAATTCTGCGGTGCGGGCGGCATCGTGGGAGCAGTGGCCGAAAACAGCGGCGTCAGCGAATGCAGCTTCCATGGAAGCATTAACGCAACAAATAACAGCTTCATGGGTGCTGCGGGAGCAGGAGGTATCGTGGGCATTGCTCTCGACCAAGCTTCTATCAGCGGATGCTACAACACTGGTGCCATCACCTCAAACGCATTGATGTTCGCTGTGTCGGCAGGTATCTTGGGAGCCACTTTGGACGATGCGCATGCCAGCGTTGACGACAGCTACAACGTCGGAACGCTCAATGGCAACACCAAAGGCGGCATCTTCGGCATGATAAGCCCTATCAACCCGTTCAAGGGCGAAGCGGAAATCAGCGTTTCAAATTGCTATTATCTGAACACTTGCGGCGGCACCACCAACTATGGTACCAGCAAGACATCGGCCGAGATGCAGACCGAACAGTTTAAGAACCAGATCGACATGAGTGCATTGAAATACGTGATGGACAACGGCACTAACAACGGCTACCCTATCCATTCACTCAGAGGCGTCAATTTGAACAATGTATCAGATATTACAGCACATTCAGCCATGTTTTCAGCTGATTTGCATCCAGGAAACACGACTTTTATGAGTGTCATAATATACTGTTACGATGTCAACGAGACCGACTACCATGAGTTTGAGATGGGCACCGACGGACATGTCGAAATAACAGCCGAAGGCCTCTTGCCTAACACCGATTATGTGTATTCGATGAGCGTCGAACTTGAAAACGGAGGCTTCACCTCCTCCGGCCCACGTTGGTTTACGACATTAAATAATGATAACATCAATGAAATTTCAGATAATTCAATCCTGATTTATCCTAACCCGACATCAGACTTCATCCATATCGATTGTAGAGACGTGCCATGGTGCGTCTCCACACCTATTACCATCTATTCCCTCGACGGAAAATTGATAAAAACGGTTGAAGACACCAACATTGTTGATGTAAGAGATTTGAATGAAGGTCTATACCTTATTAATATAGGCGGCAAAGTTGGCAAGGTGATTATAGACAGATAATGAAAAACAGTATTCTCAAATGGATTATATGCGTAGCACTGGCAGCAATTGTCAGTGTTACTGCTATTCTTTTGATAATATCTGTATCTAAAAACGATTATCCCACTGAAGGTGAAGTCTTTATCGTCATCTCAAAGCAGGATTTAAAGCTTTATGTCTATCAGCGTTTAGACGGCGAAAACATCCGACTGGCTGAGTATCCAGTATGCATCTCGCAAAAAATAGGAGCCAAGCAGCGTAACGGTGACAGCAAGACTCCGGAAACCACCTGGAAACGACCTATCTACATCACAGAAATCGTGGATGCCACCTCATGGGTATACGATTTTCAAGACGGACGAGGCCTGATCTTAGCTTACGGAGATTGGTTTCTCCGATTCTCCAAACCTTACAATAGCGTTGGAATACACGGCAGCACCAACAATGAAGAGACAGTGCCGGGCCGATATAGCCACGGCTGTATCAGAATGCATGATGATGATTTAATAGAACTCACAGAGGACTACGTCTTCGAGGGTATGAAGGTTTACATCATGCGCGAAGACGAAGAGTTGTGCAGCTTCGATAATACAATTTATTGATTCAATTCTTCCATCACTTTTCCCGCCAGTCTACTCGTTCCGACGCGGAAATAATTCTTGTTGAGCCATTTCTCGCCAAGAACGTCTTTTACTATATAATAATAGGTGAGCGCGTCTTCGATTGTCGACATGCCGCCGGCTGGCTTGAAGCCTATCATTTGTCCTGTCGTCTCAAAATATTCCTTGATGGTGTCGCACATGATGAGAGCCGCCATTGGGGTTGCGTTGACCGCGATTTTTCCTGTCGAAGTCTTGATAAAATCGGCACCTGCTAAGATAGCTAACTCACTGGCTTTGCGAATGTTTTCAACGGTTTTGAGTTCACCTGTCTCAAGAATCACTTTCAGATGAACAGGAGCCTTGCAGATCTCACGGATAGCCTGAATCTCGTTGTAAACCTCATCGTAATTTCCTGAAAGGAACGTGCCGCGTGAGATGACCATATCGACCTCGTCGGCGCCTTGCTCGACGCAATATGCGACCTCTCTCTTCTTCAATTCGAACGGCATCTGTCCTGAAGGGAAGCAGCAAGCCACTGTCGCCACTTTGATGCCACTGCCTTTCAAGAGGCCTTTCGCCTGCTTCACAAACGGGCTGTAGATGCAGATGGCTGGAACCGAGATTCCCATGCTATTCTTCTGGAAATCAATGGCTTTAGCACAAAAATCCTCGATCTTCTTTGCATTGTCAAACGCCTCCAAGGTAGTGAAGTCGATGCTCTGGAAGATAGTCTTCAGCGCCTCTCTCCTATCACAGCTTTTGCTTTGTTTTTCAATGATTTGCGCAATTCTTCCCTGAAGTTCTTCCTCAGTATAATTGTAAGGTCCGAAATTCATGATTTATTATTTTTAATGATTTGCAAAGATAGGAAAAAATTTCATAATTTTGCAGCAAATTTGATAACGGGTTTTAAATGATGAAAAAATTTTTGTTTTTAGCGTTTTTTGCAATTATTTCGGCTTTTTCTTTCGCACAGACGATGTCTAAGGAAAACGATTATGGCATCAACAATCTGCGACTTGAAGCCAGGGTTGACTTCGACTGCTTCTCGCAGAACGACAGTCTTTATTCTGGTTTCACCGGAAGATATCTCAACTTCATCATCGCCGGCGACATCACCGACAACCTTTATTACGCTTATCGTCAAAGACTTAATAAAATTCAGAGTATCAACAACTTCTTCGATGCCACCGATTATCTTTATTTAGGCTGGCGTATCACGAAGAACATCTCTTGGACGGTAGGAAAAGAAGTGATTGCCATGGGCGGCATAGAGTATGACCTCGCCCCTATCGACGTGTATTTCCACTCGGAATTATGGAATCAGTTTAACTGCTATCGTTTCGGTACTAATGTCGAGTTCACCACCAACGACCGCAAAAACACCTTCACTTTCCAGTTCACCAACTCGCCTTACGACAACAGCGTTCTTTACGGAAGCCTTTACAACTACAGCATCCACTGGCGCGCCCATTACAAGCATTTCGGTCCGGTGTGCTCCATCAACATGTATGAATATCGTAAAGGCACCTTCCAAAACGTTATAGCACTCGGTACGACATACACTTTCGGACCTATCACAGGCTATATTGACTTTTTGAACCGCGCTTCAGGCGACCAGAAAGACTTTTTCTTCAAAGACTATACCGCGATAGGCAAAATAGGCTACGTTTTCTGCAATGACAAAGCTCATTTCTATATCAAAGCAGGTCACGATGTCAATGACACTCAAGACTATACGACACCATACGACGAGGTTTACGATGTCTGCATCCTGCCTGGCACCGACATCATTTTCTACGGTTGCGGATTTGAGTATTACCCATTGAAAAACAGCAAAGACCTCCGTCTGCACGCCTTTTTCGCAGTCAACGACGCCTCGAAGAGCAAGGTGAATTACGCACCTATAACATATCAGGCCAATGCCGGCGTGACATGGAGACTCAACTTCATCAAGAAATAACAAAAACTTCAAAATATGAAAATAAACAACTGGCAATTTCTAAGTAAGAGACGTCTCGAGGCAGGTATCTTCCTCCTTGTCTTCGCTCTCTTTTTCGGATTCCTCGGCACTCGCATGGGCACAGCCAACATGCTGAATACCATCATGCAGACCGCATATCATCTCCTTCTGGAGACCGTCTTCTTCCTGATGGCGGTGTGCGTCGTCTCAGGTGCTCTCGGCAAGCTTTTGGTCGAGTTCGGCGTGGTTCGACTCATCGAATACGTGCTGCGTCCTCTGATGAAGCCTATCTACAACCTTCCCGGTGTGGCGGCTCTCGGCGGAATCCTCACGTTTTTGTCGGATAACCCAGCTATCATCACCCTCTCGAAAGACAAGTATTTTGCGCATTATTTCAAGAAATACCAGCTCGCCTCTCTTACCAATTTCGGCACTGCTTTCGGCATGGGTCTGGTGGTGATTTTCTATATGCTCGGTCTCGGTTTCTTGAAAGGAGCCTTGGTCGGCTTGCTTGGCGCCATCATCGGAAGTATCGTCTCCACGAGGCTGATGCAGCGTTTCACCTTGAAGGCATATCCTGAACTCGACGCTGACGAGAATCCTGACGGCGGCGATGAGCAGAAGATCTCATTCAAGTCGGAAGGCAACGTGTTCCTTCGTTTCCTCGACGCCATCCTCGACGGTGGCAAGGAAGGCGTGGCGATCGGTCTCGCCATCATCCCGGGCGTGCTCATCATCTCCACCGTGGTCATGATGCTGACCTTCGGACCGGCAACGGGTGCAGAATACACTGGCGTGGCTTATGAGGGCGTGCCTGTGCTGCCTTATCTCGCCGGAAAGATCGACTTCGTGTTCGACTGGCTCTTCGGATTCAAGAACCCAGAACTCGTGGCGTTCCCTATCACCTCATTAGGTGCTGTCGGCGCTGCTCTCGGTCTGCTGCCTAAGTTCATCGCAGAAGGCATCGTCAACAACAACGCCATCGCAGTGTGCACCGCCATCGGCATGTGCTGGAGCGGCTTCTTGAGCACTCACACCGCCATGCTCGACTCACTCGGTCACCGCGAGCTCATCCCTAAGGCTATCGGCGCCCACACCATCGGCGGCCTGGTAGCAGGAGTGTCAGCCCACTGGATCTACGTTTTATTGGCATTTATATTCTAAAAAAACATAAATTACCATTAGTTTAACATTAATTACCGTTAATTTACCATTAATTAACCATTAATTATTTTTTATAACAAAATTTAATTGATGAAAGATTTGCGGTCAATTAATGGTAATTAGTGTTTTTATAAAAAATAGAATTAATGAAAAATTAATGTCCAATTGATGATAATTAACGTTTTTAAAAACAAACATGATTATTGAAAAATTTATGGCCAATTGATGGTAATTAATGTTTTTATAACAAAAAATAATCCTTATCTTTGTGACGTTATTTTGAAAAATAGAATTTCGTCATGATAAATCGTGTTTATAAGTTCGGAGGAGCATCGGTGAAAGATGCTGATGCTGTCAGGAATCTCAAGCATATCCTTGAAAATGAAGACCGTAGCGACTTGATGCTCGTCATCTCGGCAATGGGAAAGACGACCAACGGCATCGAGAAGGTGCTCAAGGAATTCCGCGACGCCGACGGTCATCTGCCGATAGGCGCCCTCAAAGACCTCATGGAATATCATGAGAAAATCATGCTCGAGCTTTTCGACAACAACGCCGAACATCCTGTGTTTGAAGCGGTTACGAATCTTTTCTTGGATTTGTATCTCAACCTTCAGGAGACAGGTTATGACTACGATTATCAGTACGACCAGACTATCAGCTTCGGCGAGATGCTGTCGACGACGATAATCTCGGCTTATCTGAACGACAACGGCATCAAAAACCAGCTTCTCGACGCACGCGAGTATATCATCACCGACCATACTTTCCGCGCCGCCAACGTCGACTTCGACGAGAGCCGCCTGAGGATTCAGAAACTTCAAGAAGAACACGACGGCACGATGTATATCACCCAAGGTTTCATAGGCTCATCGACAAAGCCAGTGGTGACGACAACCCTCGGCCGTGAAGGCTCTGACTATACCGGTGCAATCTTTGCCAACTTACTTGACGCCAAGGAGTTGTCGGTATGGAAAGACGTCGACGGAGTGCGCAACGCCGACCCGAAACGCTTCGAGCACACCGAGAAGATTCCGCATCTCTCCTACTCCGAAGCCACCGAGCTGACATTTTACGGCGCTTCAGTCTTACACCCGAAAACGACCAAACCGCTGCAAAACAAGAACATCCCGCTGAAGGTCCGCTGTTTCCTCGACGCCTCGCTTGAGCCTACCGTCGTCGACGGCAGCGACGAGTTCATCAAATACATCCCGTCGTTCATAGTGAAAGACAACCAGACACTTGTTACGATACGTCCTCGCGACTACTCCTTCATGAACGAGCAGAACCTCGGCATCCTCTTTGCGATGCTCAACGAGCTCAACATCCACGCCAACATGATTCAGACCTCGGCCCTGAACCTCTCCATCTGCTTTGACGAGAACGAGCGCAAGCTCACACAGCTCATCGCCTCCCTCGAGCAGTCGTTCATCATCCGCTATAATAATGGCTTGCAATTATTCACAATCCGCCATTACAAAAACGGCATCGAAAAAGAATTCATCAAAGGAAAAGAAGTCTTCGTGGAGCAAAGAAGCCGAAGCACGCTGCAATTGGTGATAAATTGACAGACAGGATTAACAAGATTTACAGGATTTTGCCGTCGCCATTAATGCCATTAACGCCCTTAATGGCATTAAAGCCCTTAAAGTCGGCGGCATCAGCATAATCTTAAAAAAAATCACTATTACCTTGAATTTTTAGCAAAAATTTGTATTTTTGCAATGTCCTAATCTATATTGCCATGAAAAAACATGTCATTTTAACACTGCTCTGCATAGTTCTTGGTGTGATTGCGAATGCCCAAATATTACCAAATGGAGTATATACTCAAAATCCAAATTACGGGAGCTTTATCTGTATTAAAAACGATACCATATTATATAATTTCAGTAGAACATCTTGGTATTTGGGAACATATCAATTCATGGATGGAAAATATTATCTCAACGATAACATGCTTTTAGGCAAGAACGCTTATATTGAGAAAGAGACTTGTTCTCCTGACAGCATAGAGATTAAATGTATTTGCAAATATCAGCACTTTATAATAGATGCGCCAATGGTTGACAGCACGATTTATGAAGGCGAATCTGATTTTTTTCGCATAATCACTAACGAAAACACTTTTTGTGCGCTAAATAGTACAATTATTTTTATATCAAGAGAACAAATATCAAATGAAGAATTATCTGATGGTTATATTTATGAAGAATCTGGGAAAATGAGCGGTTTTTTTGATTATTTCAATATTCCGTTTGAATTTGGAACACGATATGTTTTCAGACAAAAATATTTTCATTTTAAGCCTATTATGATTGATGGTATAGAAAAAGATTCAGACTATTTACGTTATGATAAAAAACATAACTTAATAATTGCGACTCACGGAATCCGCAGAATCAATATGTATTCAAATAGATATCCATATTACAGCCCTAACTGCGATTCCTGCATCACCGCATTCAAAAACCGGTTTCCTGATTTGTTCAAATAAAAAAAGGACGCGGCACGCCGCGTCCCTACTCTAAACTCTCAACTCTACACTTTAAACTACTCTGCCCAGTTCAGAATCTTCCTGAAATCGTATTCTTCAGGGTTTTCAACGAATTTCTTCGCTCCTTCGTAGTCGGCTGGAGTGATGTACTGCATGCAGTGATTGAACACTAATTTTGCCTTCTCGCCTTGCATGTTCACGAGACGTGGTTTCACCTTGCCGTTCTCGTCTTCCACATCTTTCAGATACAGCGGGCTGACCTGACCTTTCGGGTCGGCGGTGACCATGGCGCCAGTAATGCCCATATCGAACAGCTTCTTCACGCCGTAGCCGAGGATTGAGCAATATTGCAAATCGAAAGCGCAAGGATCGACACAGCGAATCTCATAACCGACTTCCACCGGACGGCTCTTGATACCCAAGCCTAACATCTTCAAACGCTGTTGCAGCAACATATTGAAAATGTGAGCCTTACTTACGTTTCCGAGTTCCGGATGTCCGTGTTCGTCGTAGGTGAAGTTCACGCCCGAGTTGTGAATCTCCTCATCAGTCATGAAGTGGAACACACCTTCCGAAACGCTCGCCACACCATAATTGATGCCCAGCATCTTACGTTTGATCATAGAGCTGATGATAAGCCTCATAATCTTGTCGAATGTAACCTCTGTCTTATAGAACATCTCCGGGATGATAATCATCGGGTAATGGCAGGCATAGCCCATACCGAATGCGAGGTGACCTGCTTCACGGCCCATGGCTGACACCACAAACCAGTTGCCGCTGGTGCGCGCGTCCTCGTAAACGGTCTGTAAAATCTTCACACCAGCTTCCTTAGCTGAATAATATCCGAATGTAGGGCTGCCTTCAGGCAACGGAAGGTCGTTGTCGATGGTCTTCGGCACATGGATGTTCTGAACGTGTACATTGTTTTTCATCAAGAACTTGGAGATGCGGTTCGCTGTCGAGGCTGTGTCATCGCCACCTATTGTCACCAGGAGGTTCACATCGTTTTTCACGAAGAAATCAACGTTAAACTCCTCGTCTTTCGGTTTATAACGGCTCATCTGCAGTGCCGAGCCACCCATTTTCATGATTTGGTCGGCGTAAATAAAGTCAATATCGACCGTCCTCGGATTAGGTTTGAACAGGTTTTTATAACCCTCATGGAGTCCTATCACGCGGAACCCGTCGTTTAAAAATGTCTTCGCCACAGTGGCCACCACCGTGTTGATGCCTGGTGCCGGACCACCGCCGGCGAGAATAACAATTGATTTCATATCTGTAAATTTTTATTTGTATTGACAAAACAACACTGCAAATTTATTAAAAAATTCCTTAATTCCCATATCAATTTTTTTATTATTTTTGCAAGTTTTAAGATAACAGACAATTTTTGATATGTATAGTTTCATTTCGGGAACCGTTGTTGAGAAAAATCCTACTTACGTAGTGCTTGATAATCAAGGAATTGGATATTTGATTAATATCACCTTGAACACTTTCACGGCGATTGGCGAACAACAGCACGTGAAGCTGTTTGTGCATCTCGCGATACGTGAAGACGCGCATACTTTGTACGGATTCTACACTGAGAGCGAGCGAGAGCTCTTCCTTCAGCTCATCACGGTGTCGGGAGTGGGATGCAACACCGCCCGCCTCATACTGTCGTCGATGACAGTGAGCGAGGCAGTGGACGCCATCGCCACCAACAATGTCCGGATGATTCAAGGAGTGAAAGGCATTGGCGCGAAGACAGCACAACGCATCGTCGTCGACCTCCACGACAAGGTCGGCAAGCTCGAGGCGGGCGGCGATGAAATTTCACAGGTCGGACACAATACATTGAAAGATGAAGCGTTATCTGCATTAATGGTCTTAGGCTTCAACAAGACGAGTATCGAGAAAACCCTCGACAAACTCCTCAAACAGATGGACAACCCGTCGGTGGAGGATCTCATCAAGGAATCACTTAGACTTTTGTAATTAAAATAGTATGATTATCAGGAAGTTAATATATATTTTAACCTTATTGCTGGTCTGCCTCGGCTACAACGCCAACGCGCAGAGCAACGACGACCCTTTTGGTCAGGGCGAGCAGACTGGCATACAGCTTAAAGATCCTGAAAACATCACACGCACAATAGAATACGACCCGGTCACCGGACAATATGTCTTCGTCAGCAAAATCGGCGACTTCACATACCGCGAGCCGTACATCATGACACAAGATCAGTATTCCGATTTCGTACAGAAAAAAGCTATCAATGATTACTGGAAAGACCGTCGTGAGTCGGCAATGGGCAACAGCAACGGTAACTCGCTGATACCTCCTATTTATGTGGGTGGCAAGGTCTTCGACAAGATTTTCGGCAGCAACACCATCGACATCAAGCTGCAAGGTTCCGCCGACGTGACATTCGGTATAAAATACCAGCGCCGCCGCGACCCGTCACTCACCGTGGCACAACAGAGAACCACAAACTTCGACTTCACTGAGAACATCCAGCTCAGCGCTTCCGCGAAAATCGGCGAGAAGATCCAGTTTAAGATGAGCTACAACACCAAGACACAGTTCTCTTTTGAAAATAAATTCACCCTGAAATACGAAGGCGACGAAGACGACATCCTTCAACTCATCGAGGCTGGTAACGTCAGCATGCCTCTGCAAAGCACCTTAATCACTGGTACTCAATCACTTTTCGGTTTTAAAACAAAATTGAAATTCGGTAAAACGACAGTCACCGCCATCGCATCATACCAAGACAGCGAGACGCAAAACATCGCGGTGAGCGGCGGCGCACTGACACAGAACTTCTCACTCGAAGCCCTTGATTACGAAGAGAACAGACACTTCTTCCTCAGCCAGTATTTCCGAGATAACTACGAGGCAGCACTCGCGACACTGCCGACAGTGACATCCGACATCAACATCACCAAGATAGAGGTGTGGGTCACAAACACCAACTCGAACTTCGACGACTGCCGCAACATAGTGGCATTCACCGACTTAGGTGAAGGTGAAGAAGAATGGATTTATAACCAAGACAAGGTTCATCCGAATATTTATTCAGGTCCGCCATTCCCTGACAACTCAGCCAACGACCTGATCCAAAACATGGACACGACACAGATCCGTAACCTCAACACTGTGACATCATACCTCACCGGATTGGGTTACACCTCAGGCCGTGACTTCGAGAAGATTCAGAAAGCGAGAAAGCTGAGCACCAACGAATACACCGTGAACCGCAAACTGGGTTTCATCACGTTGAATATCACGCTCAACTCAAACCAGACTCTTGCCGTCGCTTACCAATATACCGTCATCGGACAAGACGGCGTGTTCCAAGTCGGTGAATTCTCCGACCAAGGTATTCAGGAGCCTAACCTCTTAACAGCCAAGATGTTGAAGAGCACCACCATCAACACCAAGATGCCAATGTGGAACCTTATGATGAAGAACGTCTACAACATCCGTGCTTATCAGGTTGCTCCGACAAACTTCACGATGAACATCCTCTATCTCGGCAACGAAAACGGTGTTGCGACAGGTTATTTTGCTGACGCGCCAGACAACATTCGTGAGTATTCATTGTTGAACCTCATGGGCATGGACCGTTTGAACAGCCAAAACAACCCTATCGAAGGCGGTGATGGTATGTTCGACTTTGTGAACGGTGCTGCCACCAACGGAGGTACCATCAACGCGTCGACGGGACGTATCTACTTCACTGTGTTGGAGCCTTTCGGAAGCCAAATCCGAGAAAAAATCTTCCCACATAATCCTGAGTTAGCCGAAAAATATGCCTATGACTCTTTGTATACAATGACGAAAGTCATGGCGCAGCAATATACCGATAAGAACAAATACCGTTTGGAAGGACGCTACACTTCGTCGTCGGGCAGCGAGATCAACCTCAACGCCCTCAACGTGCAGCCGGGTTCTGTCCGTGTGACAGCAGGCGGCATCCCGCTGGTGGAAAACGTCGACTACACCGTTGACTACACTCTCGGACGCGTGACGATTCTTAATGAGGCTCTCCTCAATTCGGGAACCACAATCAACGTGTCACTCGAGAACAACACAGCGTTGTCGACGATTAGAAAGACGTTCCTCGGGGCGCGTGTGGAACATGAGATCAACCCGACATTTATCATCGGTGGTACCATCCTCCATCTGAGCGAACGCGCATACACCACGAAAGTGAATTATAACGATGAGCCAATCTCCAACACCATCTACGGCTTCGATATCAACTATCAGACTGAGTCACAATGGCTTACCGACGTGCTCGATAAGTTGCCTCTTTACGAGACGAAGACCATGTCACGTGTGACGGTGTCGGGAGAGTTCGCGCGTTTCATCCAAGGTATCAACAAGAGCAGCCAACAGACGGGAACATCGTATATCGACGACTTCGAGGGAGCGAAATCAACCATCGACATGCATCAATGGAACTTCTGGCATCTCGCCAGCACCCCTCAAAACCAAAACAACCTCTTCCCTGAAGGAAGCTCAAGCGGTCTCGAAAACGGTAAAAACCGTGCAAAACTCGCATGGTACACCATCGACCAGTCGGTGTTCTACGATAGATACGGTAACCTCTTGCCTCCAAACATCACTAACGAGGAGCTGTCAGACAACCGCGTGCGTCAGGTGTTGCTCACCGAGGTCTATCCTAACAAAGACATCCAAGCAGGTACCTCTACCAACATGGCGGTACTCAACCTTGCATACTACCCGAAAGACCGTGGTCCTTACAACTACGACACCGACAATTTAAACGAAGACGGTACCTTCACCAACCCTGAAGACAGATGGGGCGGTATCATGCGCGCCATCGAGTCATCGGACTTCAACTCCACCAACGTGGAATACATCGAGTTCTGGATGATGGACCCATTCTATGAAGGTCAGGATCAGACGAACATTGGTCAGCTGTATTTCAACCTCGGTGATATCTCCGAAGATATTCTTCGCGATGGAAGAATGTCGTATGAGCACGGATTGCCAACGACATCTGTCGTGGAGAACGTCGACACCACCGTTTGGGGCCGTGTGCCATCGCTGCAAGCCCTCGTAAATGCATTCAACTCTGACCCCGATTCACGTAAATACCAGGATATCGGTTACGACGGTTTGCAAGACGACGACGAGCGCTCGTTCTTCGCCGACTTCCTCAGAACGATGCAGACCAAGGTCAATGCAGCGGCTTACAGCCAACTCAGCAACGACCCGTCATCCGATAATTATCATTATTTCCGCGGAAGCGACTACGACAGCGACCCTGTTTATTCAAGCATCCTCGAACGTTATAAGAGATATAACGGCAACGAAGGCAACTCCCCTTCCGAGACAGAATATACCGAAGACTATACCACAAACAACAGCACCCTTCCTGACCAGGAAGATATCAACGGCGACAACACTCTGAGCGAGTCGGAAAACTACTATCAGTATGTCATCGAACTCGACCCGAGCAAGATGCGCACATCCGGACAGAACTTCATCTCCGACATCCGTGAGGCCGTGGTTCAAGTCGCCAACGGAACTACACAGAGAGTGAAATGGTATCAGTTCCGCATCCCTGTGCGCGAGCCAAGTCGTGTGATAGGTAACATCGAAGGCTTCAGCTCCATCCGCTTCATGCGTATGTTCATGAAAGGCTTCAAGAGCGACATCGTGTTGCGTTTCGCCACCCTCGACCTCGTGAGAGGCGAATGGCGTACATATACCAATGCCATCCAAGCTCCAGGCGAATACCAGCCTGGTGACCAGACCAACCACACCGTCTTCGAGATGTCGGCTGTCAACGTGGAAGAAAACAGCGGCCGTCGTCCTGTGCCTTACTGCATCCCTCCGGGAATCGAACAGGAAGTTTACACTGGAGCGACATCAACAGTGCGTCAGAATGAGCAGGCACTGCAGCTCACAGTCAAGAACCTCGTCGACGGCGACGCCCGAGGCGTTTATAAGGCAACCGAATTCGACTTCCGCTTCTATAAGAAACTGAAAATGTTCGTGCACGCCGAGAGCTTCTCCGACACCGACCCGGTGCTCGACAACGAAGTCACGGCATTCATACGTTTCGGCTCCGACCTCACCGACAACTACTATGAATATGAGGTACCTCTGAAGATGACACCATGGGGCACTTCGATAACCGATGAATACGGCATCTGGCCTGAATATAACAACTTTGAGATCGAATTCGAGAAGGTGGTTAACGCTAAATCTAACCGTAACACCGCTATCGCCAACGGTAACACCGAGATAAAAGTCAACAGACTTTATGTCGAGTACGACGGTAAGAACCTCATCAAAGTGTTGGGTAACCCTACCATCAGCGAGGTGCGCTCCATGATGATAGGTATCAGAAACCCGAAAGTTGATGGCGAGGTGCCACAAGACAAGAGCGTCATAATATGGGTCAACGAGTTACGTATGACCGACCTCACCAGCGACGGAGGTTACGCTGCCACAGGACGTGTCGAGGCATACCTTGCAGACCTCGGTCGTGTGACGGTAGCAGGTTCATATAAATCGGCAGGATACGGCTCCCTCGAGACCAAAATCACTCAAAACGACCTTCGTTCACAACGTTATTACAGCGTGGCGGCCGACCTCGACCTCGGCAAGTTCATGGCCCCGGAAAAGAGCGGCATGACAGTGCCTGTCCACTTCGACCATAACAACACCACCATCACTCCTGAATACAACCCTCTCGACCCTGATGTGAAACTCAAGAGGTCGCTGCAAGACCTCGACAGCCACGGCAAAGACTCGCTCAACGCCCTATCGCGCGACGTGACGACGCAGACCAACTTCAACGTCACCAACATGCATAAGAACCGTGTCGGCTCGAAGAAACCTCACTTCTGGGATGTCGAGAACCTTAACGCGTCATACGCATACACCAACCAAGAACAGTCGACACCTGACTTGGAATACAACCGTCAGAAGTCACATCGTGGCGGTATAGGATACACCTACACCACCAGCGCGAAACCATGGACCCCGTTCGCAAAGAAGAAATGGGCATCATCGTCGTACATGCAGATATTCAAAGACTTCAACCTCTATTATCTGCCGAAGAGCTTCTCGTTCAATACCGAGATGTACCGACAAATCCATACTCAGAAGATGCGTAACAAGTCAACAGGCTTGATTCTCCTGAAGGAAACGACAGCCAAGACATGGGACTGGACTCGTAACTACGACTTCCGTTATGACATCACGAAGAACCTCAACTTCACATACACCGCCGCGACACAGGCTTACATATACGAGCCTGCCGGCAACCCGGAGCGTAATAGCGACGAATGGAATGCTAATCGAGACACGGTGCGTGACGAGCTCATGAAATTCGGTTCTATCTCACGTTTCAACCAGACAGTGAAGTTGAACTATACTATACCTATTAATAAATTGCCTTTCTGCGACTGGCTCGGCTCGACAATCAACTACACTGGTAACTACAGATGGATCGCCAATTCGCGTTACACCCAGGTACGTCAGGGTAATACCATCGAAAACGACAATAACGTTCAGTTTACAGTCTCAGCCGACTTGACAAAACTGTATAACCGCTCGACTTATCTTAAAAACCTCATGTCGCCTCGTCGTACCCCTAACAACAAAGGCAACAGCAGAACAAGGGAAAAGAGCAACGACTCAATTCAGAAGAAAGAGCCTGTGAACATCGGCAAAGCCATAGCCGACAACACTTTGCGCATCTTATTCTGTGTTAAAAAGATAACATTCACCTACTCCAAGAATAACGGCGTCAGCTTGCCGGGCTTCATGACTGAACCTAGCATTCTCGGTATGGACTATGCATGGGCGCCTGGATTAGGCTTCGTCGTCGGTCAAAACAACCACGTACTCAACACTGCCATCAACAAGGGATGGCTCACATGCGACTCGACATTCAACAGGCCTTACACCGAACGAATGAGCGAGACATATAACTACAAGGTGATAATGGAGCCGTTCACCGACTTGAAGATTGAAGTCACAGGTAACCGTACCTATGCCGAGAACTTCTCCGAATACTTCCGTGCCGATGAGATGGGCATATTCCAGTTCTACACCCCGACAACAGGCGGTAACTACAGCATCTCATATCTCATGACAGCCACCTCGTTTGCTGACGGCGACAAGCTCTTCAACAACCTGCGTGAATACCGACAAGAGATCGCTAACCGACTCGCGCACGAAAACGGCGCCTGGGTCAATATGGGTGAGCCATATATTCAAGATGAGAGCACCGGTGACATCTATCCATACGGTTACACGTCGAACTCACAGGAAGTGCTCACCTACGCCTTCCTCGCGGCATACAGCGGCAAGAGCCCGAGCAAAGTCTCATTCGGACTGTTCCAAAAAGTGGCATTGCCTAACTGGACCATCAACTTCACAGGACTCACGAAGATTCCGGCTTTGAAGAAATATTTCAAGACCATCACCCTATCACATGCCTACAAGTCGACATTCTCGATCTCAGCATGGTCAAACGACATCAACTACGACGCCAGCAACGACATGGCGGTGTATGCCGGTACCAACACAAGAATCTCGCAGTACGACATGTCGCAGATTCTCATCAGTGAGCAGTATTCACCGTTGATCGGTATCAATCTGGCGTTCAACAACAGCCTCACCCCTTCTATCGAATACAAGAAGACAAGGACGGTGACATTAGGATTCAGCAACAACCAGATCACTGAGGTCAACGGCCGCGAAATCGTCATCGGATGCGGCTACACCTTTAAAGACCTCGGATTCAGCATGTCGCTGTTCGACGGTAGCGGCTCGAAGAAGGTAAGCAACGACCTCAAACTCAAACTCGACATAGGATTCAGAAGAGACATGACCAAGTTGAGAAGCATCGACGAAGGCAACAGCCAGATCTCATCAGGCCAGGATAAAATCAATATTTACCTCACAGGAGACTACACTCTAAGCCAGCGTCTCGGCATGCAGGTGTTCTTCAAATACGACATGACAAATCCGTTTATCGCCAATGCCTACAAGACAACCAACGTGTTTGCAGGTATCACGGCACGCTTCAGTTTGTCACAATAAAAAAATATTTTTACAAATATGAATCATGATAAAAAAATGTCGTATTTTTGTAGCGGAAATTATTAAGTAAAATTAATTTTAAATAACAGATATGAACATTCCAACAAACTTAAAGTACACTAAGGATCACGAATGGATCCGTTTAGAAGGAGACAACGCATACATCGGTATCACTGACTATGCACAACACGAACTTGGCGACATCGTTTTCGTTGACGTCGACACACTTGACGAGACTCTCGAAGCTGAAGAGACATTCGGCACAATCGAGGCTGTTAAGACATCTTCAGAGATGTTCATGCCAGTAGGCGGCAAGGTCATCGAATTCAACGAGGAACTCGCTGACGCTCCAGAGAAAGTCAACAGCGACCCATACGGTGAAGGCTGGATCATCAAAGTTGAAGTCACAAACGCAGCTGAGATGGACAACCTCCTCGACGCTGAAGGTTACAAAGCCCTCATCGGATAATCTTTGGCACGTCTGACAAGACATATCTACCCCGGCCTGTTCTGCGGTATCATCATCATGATTCTATGCGGCTTGCCGGGGTCATATTTTCATGGTGTCCCGACTAATTGGGCTTATCTAAGACCCGATAAAATAGTCCACGGCATCATGTTTGCTGCTTTCTCTTTTTCAATAATCTGGGGCTATCGCCGTGAATATTGCGAAAAAGACAGTTCGTATCGCAACGTTCTTCAATTAGTTACATTTTTTGTATCAATATCCTACGGCGCTCTGACAGAAATAATACAATGTTTCCTCCCGGATAGAGAAGCCAATATTTACGATTTTCTTGCTGACGTAATCGGTTGTGTATTAGGCATTTTGATATTTAAAATCATTTTCCGAAAAAAAATGATAAAAAAATAGTTCCATATTCAATAATTTTTGCTAACTTCGCAGCGTTTTTAAATAGGAATAAAATTTAATATTATGGAAATAAAAAAATCAGCAAAAGCGAATCTTGACGACAAGAAGTTAACATTCACACTCATCGGATTGGTCGTTGCATTGTTTATTGTCTGGCGTGTCTTCGAATACAGAAGCTACGACAAGCAGGAATATGAGGCCTTCACAAGAACAGTGGAAGTTATGGATGAGGAAATGGAAATCACAAAACAGGAACAGCCAAAACCTCAGGTCCAAGCTCCAAAACCACAGGTCACACAAATCCAAGTGGTGGAAGACGACACTGAAGTCGAAGACATCGATATCAACGCTGAAGTCGACCAGGACGAGGTCATCGAAGAATACGTTTACGAAGCTCCTGAAATCGAAGAAGAAGAAATCGTCGAGGAAGAAGTGTTCCTCTCAGTGGAGGAAAACCCTGAGTTCCCTGGCGGTCCTGCAAAACTTCTCGAATATGTCCAGAAAAACCTCAAATACCCTATGATGGCTCGCGAAAGTGACATCCAAGGTAGAGTGTTCGTGGGATTCGTCGTCGAGAAAGACGGCTCAATCTCCAACGTGAGAGTGCTCCGTGGCATAGGCGGCGGCTGCGACGAAGAAGCTGTGCGCGTGGTACAGAGCCTGCCTAAATTCAAACCTGGCAAACAGCGCGGTAACCCAGTGCGTGTTCAGTACACACTGCCTATCGTGTTCAAACTTCAGTAGTGGATACAAGCAAGTATAAACTGAAAATATTCGGCAACAAGGAGCTGCCAAGCTACTTGTTGGAAAAAAATAACGTGGTGAGGATGATACTCTTCACCACTGTTTATTCTTTGGTGTTCATAAACATCTTCAGACCTTTTAACTCCGAGACCTGGATCCACAACATCAACAGCACCAACTACTTCATGTACTCGTCAGTCATGGTGCTAATAGGCATGGTCGTAGTGTCTCTGAGCCGCGTCATCATGGGATTGGTGGTGAAAAAAGTACAACTAACGTTCCCCGACTACGTCATCTGGCTCGTCAGCGACGCCGTGATACTCTCCATTTTCTATACCTTCGTGGCTTATAAAGTGGGATTTATCGATAACTTCCTCAACGACAACCCGGAGATGACCACCTGGGAAGCTATCTACTCCATCTTCTGGAAATCGACAGCCAACACAGTGTGGATGCTACTCATCCCCTACACCATCTCACTTCTTTTCCTTGATAATCAATATCTTAAAAATAAAATAAAAGATATAGACTCGAGAATACCTGAGAGCAACATCGTACATCTTAAAGACGAAAAAGGCGAAATACGCCTGTCAATAAACATTGAAAACATCCTTTATGCCGAAGCTGCTGATAACTACGTGATTATCAAATACATAAACAACGATAAAATCGTCGACTTCCTGCTGAGAACCAACCTTAAGAAACTGTCCGACGACCTCCGCGACACCCCTATCCAACGTTGCCACCGTTCGTTTATGATCAACCTGCTGCACGTCACATCATTAAAGAAAGACGTGACGGAGTTTATCATACAGTTCGACACCACCAGCATCAAGGACATCACAGTGTCGAAGACCTATCAGGAAGCTATCATGGACGCGTTCATGAAATACCAGAAATAACCTTGAAAAAGCTTATCGTCATATTGTTTTTCCTTCTCGTTTCCTTGACGGAGATGAGCGCGCAGATAAACCATAAGCACTACATCCTTATGGGCAAGGTGGAGCTTTCGAAGGAGAACTATACCGAGGCGATACACAATTTCAATATCGCGACCATCGCGAAACCTAACGATTTCGAGGCTTATTTCCTCCGCGGAATAGCAAAATTCAGTCTTGGCGACTACAGCGGTGCCGTCGACGACTTCACACGCACCCTCGAGATACATCCGCTTTATGTGCGAGCCTATCATTATCGTGGCGTCGCCAACGACCGACTCTCGAACTACGCCGACGCTATGGCCGACTATAAACAAGCCATCAGCCTCGACCCGTTCAGCGAAGAGCTGCACATCGCATCAGGCTCGACACTCATGCATCTCAACGACTATCAAAACGCTGTCGCTGAATTCGATACCGCATTGATTATCAACCCGGAAAATGCCAACGCATATATCTCACGAGGCATAGCTAAACGCTACCTCGACGACCTCGACGGAGCTCTGATTGACATGAACAACGCCGTCTATTACGACTATTTCAACATCGAAGCCGTGGTAAGAAAAGGCATGATAGAACTCGAACGCGAGGAATATGAGGCTGCGATGGCCGACTTCAACAACGCGCTGCGCATGGATAAGGACAACCCGCTTATCTATTTCAACAGAGCCATAGCTTACCTTAACCTCGGCGACACCACAGCAGCATTGAAAGATTACGAAAAGGTTAACAACCTCGACCAACGTAACGCCCTCACCTACTTCAACCGCGCTATCATCTATTCGATGCGCGAAGAATATGACGTCGCGCTGGCGCTGTATAACAAGGTGATTGAGATAAACCCGCAAAACATATACGGATATTTCAACCGAGGCATCCTGTTCTATAAGATGAAGGATTGGGACGCCGCTGAAGACGATTTCACCACAGTCATCGAGCTCTTCCCCGACTTCATAGATGCGTGGATAAACAGAGCGGTGGTGAAATTCGAGAAAAACGATATTCAAGGGGCTGAACAAGACCAATGGCATGCCAAGCAAATCATGGCATTCGTGAGCGAAGACCAAGCCAACGTCGACTCCCTCTTCGCACACTACTCAAAGATGGATTACAACAAAATCATCAATTTCGAATCTGACTTCGTCGACGGCAACCGCCAAAAGACTCTCATACAGTTTGCCGACATCGACATCAGACCTCGCGGAAGCCTCATCGTGAACATCACCGGAAGCGAAAACTATTATATCGACGCCACGCTCAGCCAGATCTCGCAGACCAACAACCTCGACGGCAAACTGGCTTATGTAGTGAACGATCTGTTTAATCCGAACCATCAATCTTATATCAACGATTCGATTATTGAATCAATTGATAATCAGAATCTCAGAGAGTTTATCAACGGCATTTACAACTTCGAGATTTTCAACTATCAGAGAGGTGAAAGGATTTTTAAGTCGCTGCTCGACGACCCGGTTTTGGGCATTTATGCAGGCATCAACCTGTCGGCATTGCAAAACGCCAAGGCAGAGTTGATTGTCAACGACAAGAGTTACGACAACTCCATCTACATCACTCAGAAAAAAACCACTGAGAGTTTCACGCAGCCACAGGAAAAGCCTGATTATCAACAGTCTCTGATTACGATTACCAACGTCCTGAATAAAAACAGAAAAAACCCTTACGTTTGGTACAACCTTGGCAACATCCATCTGCAGATGCAGGAGTTCGAAAAGGCTATTGAAGACTACACCAAGGCAATCCAATTTGAGAAAAACCTCGCCGAAGCGTATTACAACCGTGCGTTGACGCTTCTTTATCTTAACAATAAAGCACAGGCTATCAAGGACTTAAGCAAAGCCGGTGAGCTTGGAATCCAAGAGGCTTACGTGGTGATGAAGAGGTTTAATTAATCAGCTCTTCGTCGACTTTTGAGAATTTGTGGCTCACGCCATAATCGTCATCGTATTCCATCACATCAAGTTCAAGAACTCTCATGTTATAGATTTTCGGAATCACGCCGCCGATTTCCATTTTATAATAATGGGTGAAGATATTGTGTTCAAGAGTCCAGTCGAGTTCAGTGCCTTCATCTTCAAGGACATCGTCGGCAAGATCCCAGGTGACGGCTGTTCCGTCGTCGTTGTAGCGATAATACAAATCCTCTTCTTTCCATACGCCAATCAGCAGGTCGGTATCGAACTCGATGTCATGAAAAACAGGCGGTTCCACCACCTCTGGCTGATAATACTTTTTATGGTCGGCAAACCAGATGTAATACACTGCAAAAGCGACACCTGCCGCTGCTATAATAATCAGAATTGTAATCCAAAGCTTTTTTTTCATAACGTATTCTTTAAATTTGTCATTTCGACAGAAGTGGAGAAATCTTCGATTATCAGGAGCTTTCGTTTTCGTTTGTCTGAGATTTCTCGATTCCGCTTCGCTTCACTCGAAATGACGAGAATGATTATTTCTTCAATTTAATAACTTTTGGCGTCTTATTCTTATACTGAGGCATTGTCATGCCAATCGATGCGTTGATGTATGTCGGGTCGCAGACGTAATATTTCTTGCCGCCGTACATAAAGCCGTCGCCTTTGACCTCGGCATCGTCACCGAACCAGACAGCCGTCGCCACGTGTCCTTCGTATTGAAGTCCAATGACTTTGGCGTTGGTGTATTTCTGAACCAGCCAAGCGAACATTGCCGAGCGGTCTTCGCAGTCGCAGTAAGGATATCCTATCACCTCTTCCGGATAGAAATATTTCTCGTAGCCGAACTGTTCCTCGTCGGTTTTATAGTCGAAGCCTGTCTGCACGAAATGAAGCAGCATCGCGATGAACTGTGTAGGCGTGTAGTCGTTTTTCATCTCGTTGAATTTCTTTTGGAGCACCTGCTGTGCCTCGATAGCCACCGGGCTCTGGAAATAAATCGGGAACACCGTCATCGGGACATCGTCGAGATATGCCATGTGCGCTTTGTTGTACGGCAATGTGATGTTGTCGGTTTTCGTGAGTTTCACGGTTCTCTTCACATCACATTGGCCCATGTTCAGGTTGTTGTTGAAGTCAAGGCACATCTGTCGTTTCTCGGCATCCTGTTTGCAGTAATCGTAGGAATACACGGCCTCGCTGGCTTTTCCGCCGCCGTACACTGTGTAATATTTCACTTGGGTCTTGCCAGAATCGTCGTCGTTGAAGCGGAAATAAGTGTAGGAATAAACCTGTTTGCTATTGTCAATCGCGATGAGCAGCGTCAGTGCACCCGACTCCTGACCGCGTGCCAGACGAGTCTTGAAACCGCCTTCATTTCTAAGCATATAGAAGCAGAAAAGCACTCTGTCGTTGACATTCGTGAACATCCTCTCCGAGAGGGTGCGCAGGAGGCAGAAATAGCCCCATTCGTTCAACCCGAACTCATTGACAACGTTGTCGATTTCACCCCACAAGGCATGCGTCTCATCCTGGCATTTCGATATGTTCGTGAAATAATTGGCAACCTGTTTCTCCTCGATTCCGGTGCTTTTCATCTTCAGCTTCGGGTCAACATGAATAGAGACCTGACGACCGTAGAAATTAAGCAAAATATTAGTGCTGTTGTCAATGTTCAATCTCTTCGACTTGTCGAAATCCTTGGTCGGGAGCTCGACAGGTCCGTCAGCGCCGAGGCGGTTTTTCAGCTCATAGTTGTTGTCATCTTCATCCTCATACGCGACAGCGATAGAATGTGTCACTTTGGGCAGTTCTTCCTCCTTATTATACCTGATTTCCGATGACTTTATAGTGATGTCTTCACTAGTATTTTCTGCTACTGGCATCTTTTCCATCTTAGGCTGCGACATAGCGAGTCTGTCCTTTGCGAAATCGTTGAAAAGCTCCCATTGCTTAGCCACGAAATCGGCAAACTCCTTATTCTGTTTATCGATATAATCCTGCATCTCCTTATTCTTATCAGCCACACCCTTCTGATAAGCAGCCTGCTTCTCCTGAAGCTGTTTATTTCTTTGCTCTATAAACTTCTGATACTCATCATCTTGCGAAAATGAAGCAAAAGCGGCAATAATAAAAGTCAAGGTGAAAATAAGTTTTTTCATGTGTGTTTTTATTTTGACATTGCAAAAATAATAAAATTGTTGATAATTGTTCTAAAACAGGTATTATTTTTCAGAAAAAAACATTATTTTTGCAAAAAATTTTGACAGATGAATTTTAAGGATGTTTTAAAGAAATTTTCCAACAAATATGTCATCGCGACGTTGATATTCGCCGCTGTCATCATTTTTATCGACCAATATAATGTTTTTGAGCAGGGAAAAAGCTACAGGAAGTTGAGGAAAGTAAAGAAACAGGTCGAGTATTACGATCACGAAATTGAGAAGCAGGAACAGACGCTGCATGATTTGAAGAAAGACTCGGCATTGCTCGAGAAAGTGGCGCGCGAGCAGCATCTCATGAAACGTGACGACGAAGTGATTTACATTTTGGACAAAAAAGAATAACATAACAATTAAAAATCTACTAACATGAAAAAGTACTTATTAGCAATCGGTCTCGTGGCATTTTTGATGACATCATGCTGCGAAAAACAGGAAAACAATGCTAACTGCGAAAAACAGTGTAAAGACAAAAAAGAACAGTGTGACAAACATCATGAATGCGATCATCATGAGATGCCGGGCATGTGCCCTGAAATGATGGCATGCCAGGATGGTTTGATCAACGCCCTCGCCAACTGGAACGACCTCGACGAAGAACAGAGAGCAGAAGCAATCGAAATGGCAAAGAAAATGGTCGAGATGAAGGCCAACATGCCAAAACCTGACTGCTGCAAAGAGAAACACGAAGGCGAATGCAAAGAGCACAAAGGTGACTGCAAAGAGCACAAAGGCGAATGCAAGCATGAAGAAGGCAAAAAGTGTGACGGCAAGAAGTGCGAAGGCAAGAAATGTGAAGGTAATCACGAAGGTTGCCAGCATCAGCACGAAGGTTGCGACCACAATGATAGATAATTGAAAATCAATTTTTAACTAATATAGAAATATGGCAGAAAAAAAATTTATGACATGCGATGGTAACCAGGCAGCAGCCCACGTTGCTTACATGTTCAGTGAAGTTGCCGCCATTTATCCTATCACCCCGTCATCACCGATGGCAGAGTATATCGACGAATGGGCAGCAAAAGGTCAGAAAAATATTTTCGGCGACACAGTTAAGGTCGTTGAGATGCAGTCAGAAGCTGGTGCTGCAGGCGCAGTGCACGGCTCATTGCAGGCTGGTGCTTTGACCACCACCTACACAGCATCACAGGGCTTATTGCTGATGATCCCTAACATGTACAAAATCGCCGGTGAGTTGCTCCCAGGCGTATTCCACGTCTCAGCACGTGCTCTCGCAGCACAGGCATTGTCAATCTTCGGCGACCACGCTGACGTGATGAGCGCCCGCCAGACAGGTTTCGCAATGTTGGCAACAAGCTCAGTGCAGGAAATCATGGACCTCGCCCCTGTTGCGCACCTCGCAGCAATCGAAGGCCGCGTCCCGTTCCTCCACTTCTTCGACGGATTCCGCACATCACACGAGATCCAGAAGGTTGAAGCAGCCGACATGGAGAAACTCCGCAAGCTCGTCAACTACAAGGCTTTGAAGGCTTATCGCGACAGAGCTCTTAACCCAGAGCACCCTGTGACACGCGGTACAGCACAGAACCCCGACATCTACTTCCAGACAAGAGAGTTGCAGAACAAATACTACGACGCTCTTCCTGACATCGTAGCAAAATATATGAAACAGCTGAGCAAGATCACTGGTCGTGAATATGCTCCATTCGTATACTACGGCGCAAAAGACGCAACAGACGTCATCATCGCAATGGGTTCAGTCAACGACGTCATCAAGACCGTCATCGACAAGGAGAACAAAGCAGGCAAGAAACTCGGTCTCGTGACAGTTCACCTCTATCGTCCATTCAGCGTGAAACACCTCATGGCAGTCATGCCAAAGAGCGTGAAACGTATCTGCGTGCTCGACCGTACAAAAGAACCGGGTGCAAACGGTGATCCTCTGTACCTCGACATCGTCGAAGCATTCAAAGACGCAACTAAGAGACCAGTCATCATCGGCGGCCGCTACGGTTTGTCATCAAAAGACACCACACCGGCTCAGATCCTCGCTGTTTACAAGAACCTCGCTTCAGACAAACCTATGAACCAGTTCACCGTCGGTATCAAAGACGACGTGACACACCGTTCACTCAAGGTCGGTAAAGAGATTTCTATCCTTCCAAAGGGCACATTCGAAGCTAAGTTCTACGGCCTCGGCGCAGACGGTACTGTGGGTGCTAACAAGAACTCTATCAAGATCATCGGCGACAACACCAACAAGTACAGCCAGGCTTACTTCGACTACGACTCAAAGAAATCAGGCGGCTACACCTGCTCACACCTCCGCTTCGGCGACCAGCCAATCTTGGCTCCTTATCTCGTCGGCACACCAGACTTCGTGGCAGTGCACGTCCCGTCATATCTTAAGAAATACGACTGCCTCCGCGGTTTGAAGAAGAACGGAACATTCCTCTACAACTCACCATGGAGCGTTGCTGAGACAAAGAAACATCTTCCTGACTATGTGAAGAAGTATCTCGCTCTCAACAACATCAACATGTACATCATCGACGCTACCAAGATTGCAGCTGAGATTGGCCTTGGCAACCGTACCAACACCATCCTCCAGAGCGCATTCTTCAAGATTTCAGGCGTTATCCCTTACGACCTCGCAGTGCAGCAGATGAAGAAGTTCATCGTGAAGAGCTACGGCAAGAAGGGTGAAGACATCGTCAACATGAACTACGCAGCTGTCGACCGCGGCGGTGAAATCACAAAGGTTGAAATCCCAGCCGAATGGGCAAAACTCGACTGCACAACAGACTTCGTGTTCGAGCACAACGCCGACGATCCTGAGTTCATCAACAAGGTGATGCGTCCGATGGTCGCCCAGTGCGGTAACGACCTCCCAGTGAGCGCATTCAAAGACATCGTCGACGGTACATTCCCGGCAGGTACAACAGCCTACGAGAAACGTGGCGTCGCCACCGTCGTTCCTGAATGGAACCCAGCCAACTGTATCCAGTGCAACCAGTGCGCTTTGGTCTGCCCTCACGCAGCAATCCGTCCGGTCGTCATGACAGATGCAGAGATGAAGAAGGCTCCAAAGGGCATGAACGCTATCGACGTGAAGATGCCAAAAGAATTGGCAGGCATGCACTTCAGAATGCAGGTTTCAGTGTTAGACTGTACAGGCTGCGGCAACTGCGCCGACGTCTGCCCTGCTAAGGAGAAAGCATTGGTGATGAAACCGTTGGAGAGCCAGCTCGACGAAGCCAAGAACTGGGAATACGGACAGAAGAAAGTCACCTACAAAGACAACCTCATCGACAAATACGCCAACACCAAGAACAGCCAGTTCGCACAGCCGTTGTTCGAGTTCTCGGGCGCCTGCGCAGGCTGCGGTGAGACACCTTATATAAAGACCATCACACAGCTCTTCGGTGAGAGAATGCTCGTCGCCAACGCAACAGGTTGCTCGTCAATCTACGGCGGTTCGGCACCTGCGACACCTTACTGCAAGAACAACCGTTCAGGCAAGGGCGTGGCATGGGCTAACTCACTGTTCGAAGACAACGCTGAGTTCGGTCTCGGTATGGCAACAGCCACACGTAAGCTCCGCGACCGCATCGAGCTCATCATGAAAGACGCTATCGCTAACTGCAAGTGCTGCAGCGACGACCTCAAGAAGCTCTTCCAGGAGTGGATCGACAACCGTGAGAACGGCATCAAGACAGCTGAATTGGCTGACAAGATCGTTGCCGGTTGCGAGAAGTGCGGCTGCGACAAGTGCATGCAGATCATCGACCTCAAAGACCACCTCGTGAAGAAGTCACAGTGGATCTTCGGTGGTGACGGTTGGGCATACGATATCGGATTCGGCGGCTTAGACCACGTTTTGGCATCAGGCGAAGACGTCAACGTCCTCGTCCTCGATACTGAGGTTTACTCGAACACAGGCGGTCAGTCATCAAAGGCCACACCAGCCGGCGCTGTCGCTAAGTTCGCTGCATCAGGTAAGAAGGTACGCAAGAAAGACCTCGGCATGATTGCCAAGAGCTACGGCTACGTCTACGTGGCACAGGTGGCAATGGGTTCATCACAGGCCCAGTACTTCAAGGCCATCAAGGAAGCTGAAGCATATCCGGGACCATCATTGGTCATCTGCTACGCTCCATGTATCAACCACGGCATTAAGATTGGTATGGGCCACTCACAGATGGAAGAGAAGCTCGCCGTCGACTGCGGTTACTGGCACCTCTGGCGCTTCAACCCAGCTGAGGAAGAAGCAGGTCAGAACGGTTTCCACCTCGACTCAAAAGAGCCTGACTGGAGCAAGTTCCAGAACTTCATCATGGGTGAGGTCCGTTACAACTCACTGCTGAAGACCTTCCCAGAGGAAGCAAAAGAACTGTTCGCCAAGACCGAACAGTTTGCTAAACTCAGATACGAAGGATATAAGAAACTGAGCGAAGGGAAATAATTCCCGTAGGGATAACGCATGCGTTATCCGATAATAAAAACGGCGCGTCTGAAAAAGACGCGCCGTTTTTATGTTTGGTATTAAAATAATTTTTATATTTGCTGCAATAAAACTATAAGAACGCCCAACTTTTAAATTAACATGGAAACAATTTACATTGATTCTACCATTATAAAAATCGCTGAATCTTTAGTAAAAGAACAAAGCGAAACATATGAAAAATACCATATATTTAAAAACTTATATGTCGAATTTCATCCAAATGATACAAAAATAGTAGAATTAAAAGGTTCGAGTTTGATAGGTGTATTAGAGATTCAGAAGGATTATGCAATAATAAAGCGCTTCAATGTTTTTTCTTCTTATATCGGCTATGCTTTACCCAATTATTTTAGACATAAGATTACCAATATTGATGAATTAACCAAATTTGAGTTAGGTAAATTATTCCCTAATTTAAACGATTGCTTTGCTTATATGTTAAAATCAGCTGAACTCGTTACAGACCCTTTTACTAAAAGTAATAGTTTGTCTTGGGGAAAAGGTTTTCATTTATACCATATAACCTCAATGTATGTCTCTCTAGAATATATAGAAGATAATGGATATATATGTTTTTCAATGTTAAAAGACAGCAAGGTTCAACCAGGCGATAATATTTCGCTTCTATTTGAAAATGGACGAATCATTGACTTTCATGTGCAAAAAAGAATTGTTCAGAGAAATGATTGGTATGATGTATTTTGTGACATTTACAAAGAAGACATTGATCTTTTTATTAACACACGTTGCAGTCAATATCGAATAACATATTGTAAAAACAATAAAGCGCCATTAGTTGGAGAGTTTGTCGATAATATGTATTATCCATATGGACATGAATTATTTGCAAAATATGCCAAACATTTTCTAGATGAACTATCACGACTGGTACCTGATTATCAACTGCCTCACCGCATCGTTAATTCAAGTATAGAAGGATATGATTTCAATTGGTGTTACGTATATCTAATGAAAGATACATCTAATGGCTATTACAAGATTGGCATATCCAACACTCCCGAGTATAGAGAACGCACTTTGCAAAGTGAGAAACCCACAATTGAAATGCTCGCCTGTAAAAAGTTCCCAACACGAAAAATAGCCGAAGCAATAGAATCAGCATTGCATACCGCATATAGCCAGCAACGACTCCGTGGCGAATGGTTTAAATTAGACGATGGGGAGGTAGCAGCAATTATTGAAACGTTAAAATAAATAATATGGACTGGAGAATGGAAGAAAACATTGTTAGAGGCATTAGCGATATTGTTTCTAATTTAAAGAAACAACATCTTGAGGAGATCAATTTATTGAACCAACAACACCAAGAGGTTATTAAGGAATTACTCAATCAATCACATACAGAACAGCAAAACCATGCTGAAGCTATGAAAAAAGCAGAAACACAAGTCAAATATGCACGGAGAGGTTTCATTGTTGCTCTTGCCGCCCTAATAGTAACAATAGCATTTAATGTATACCTGACTTGGTTTTCTTGATACCATTTTTTATAAAAATTCCATGATTTTCAATTTTTCCATAGGCGAAGGCATGCCTTCGCCCTACAATAATTTTATTCATCTCATCCTGTTGGGATAGGGCATGCCCTATCCCCTACAGGTTGTCCATATTTTTTCATCCTGTTGGGATAAGGCATGCCTTATCCCCTACGGGGAATCCAACCCATCATTAATTATATTCATCCTCTTTCCAATTTCTCGGATTATTTTCAATATATCTTTTCACATTATGATATGCATCAACATCCCTGATTATCTCATCATAAAATCCTGATTGCCACGCAAAAATGTATCCCATCCGCCGAAGATGTTTGGTCACTGATGCTTTATATCCTCCAACAATTGAAGAAATGCTATTTTTACCGGGATTTTGAAATCTTTTAACATCCATATTTTTTCTCGCCTCATAATCAATCACCTCATCTTTATCATTTTTCAACATCAAAATACCATGAATGTGATTGGGCATAACAATAAATGGCCCTAATTCGACATTTTTCGAATGATTGGGGATTTCATGCCACAAGACATCCGCAACTGCACCTGGATTTGTCAGAATCATTTCACCATTTACAACATTTCCAAAATAACAATTTCTATCTTTTGTACATGTCGTAATGAAATAAACACCTGCCCATGAATAATCCCAATTGGGTAATCTTAATGAAATTCTGTTTTTGTGTTCCATAAACAATGGTTTTTATGTTAAACATTTAAAAAACAACATCCATATAACGGCGAAGGCATGCCTTCGCCCTACGGGATACCGGATATTCAAATCGTCTCATCCTGTTGGGATAAGGCATGCCTTATCCCTTAATAGAAATAACAATTTTTCTTATCCTTATTCTATCGGTGCAAAAATACAAAAATTCCCAAGATTTTCAATTTTTCCATAGGCGAAGGCATATAGTTTTAAGAAATTATCGCAAAATTGCAAAGTAAAATGCCACAAAATTGCAAAGTAAAGGCTGCTCGTATTGTTTTTTTATTTATCTTTGCATCGTAAATAATTCATGCAATGAAAAACCACAATAAATTAACAAACGATTACGATATGATCATGAACGGATATCAAAATAATCCAATTTTTAACCAAACTTGGAACAAAAAAGGTGATTATTACGAGCAGTATTCCATTTATGATGATAACGAAGTCACTGTAAGTGGAATCTTAAAATAACTTAAATTAAAAACCATGCCAAGTTGGAGTGAAATCTTTAATAATTTTCAAAGAAACAAAGAATCAGACAGAATACCGTTTTTAGTAAAAGAAAAGCAAAAATACCTCGATGAGATTTCGAAATGCACAAACAGAAATGTCATCACGTATTATTCCGGTTGGATGCAAAAGCCGACAGCAGCAGATGTTTCCATAAACGACAAGGACATAAATGCCTTTATGGAAGCTGTTTATAAACTGGACAAATCAAAAGGAGTCGATTTGATATTGCACACTCCTGGCGGAGACATCGCTGCAACGGAAAAAATCATTGATTACCTGCACTCTTTATTCAAGGGAGACATCAGAGCCATTATTCCACAAATGGCAATGTCAGCAGGTTCAATGATTGCGGTTTCATGCAAAGAAATCATGATGGGCCGACAATCCTGCTTAGGTCCATTCGATCCACAAATCGGTGGCATCGCATGCCAGTCAGTATTAAAGGAATTCGAAAAAGCAAAAGAAGATATTCGGCAAAACCCTCATGCGCTTGGCCTATGGCAGGTGATTTTCTCTAAGTATACTCCCACATTCTTGGTCACATGTGAGCAAGCTACCGAATTATCCGATGACCTTGCAGATGAGATTCTTTCCAAAAATTTTCCAGACAAAAATACGAGAAAGAGTATTCTTAAAGCATTCAACAACAATACCACAACCAAGGTACACAGCAGACATATATCAAAAGACAAGTGCAAAGCTGTTGGTTTAAACATCCTTGATATGGAACAAGACCAGCATCTTCAAGACATGATTTTAAGTTTGCACCATTGTTATATGATATATCTTGAAAGCACCGTGGTCACAAAGATTGTTGAAAACAATATCGGTGGTTGTACAATGAGGTTGCTGAATACAAAATAAGTCATTTTTCATGCAGCAAATTCCCTATCTTTGCGTTCTCAAATAAATTAACATCACTTAACCATGAAAAAAACTTACTCCATTATCAGAAGCATTCTTGCCATAATCGGCGGAATCACTATTATTGCTGCAATTATTGTTTGGATTGAATCACCAAAATATGATTGGTATTTAGACAAAAACAACTACGGTTTGCTCGACGAACGCCTTGATTTGCTGCGCACTTCAGGCGAATATGCCGCCGACACCAATGTGTTTGAGATGAGAATCGTTCAGGATGAGGCAAGAGCACAGGAGATTCGCGAGTATTTCCAACTTGACACCCTCTACCCTGCCGACGCCACCACTTGGGAGAAAGCCGTCGCAATCGGCAAGTTCGTGTCATCGAACGTCCCGCACGCCAACCAAAAGATTTGGCCTGACCATATCAATGCAATTGGACTTTGGGAATATACAAAGGATTTCGCACCGGCGTTCAATTGCCGTCTGCATAGCATTTTAACATTTGAGCTGATGCTTGCCGCAGATATCCAGGCGAGATATATCACCTGCATGCCACAAGACAAGGACGATATGGATTGCCACGTCGTAAACGAGGTGTGGCTGCCGGAACTCAACAAATGGGCTATGGTCGACACCGACATGGGCGGACATTATGTTACCGATGCAAATGGCACGCCTCTGTCGCTCAAAGAGATGCGTGAGCATTACATCTCAGGCGAGAAGATGATTATTCATCCTGCCTTCGGAAAAGCTCAAAAAGATAACGATTACTACGCCTATATGGCGAAAAACATCTATTGGTTCTCCTGCTGGGGAACTCTTTCGTATTACCAGGAAGAATATGAAGTGAAAGGTGTAGACCGCAACAGCTACGTCAACCTTGTTCCATCAGGATTTGAGCCATTCGACATCGGCGGCGGAAATACCATCACCACCAATGCTGATAAGTTCTGGAATATTGCTTATTGATTGTATTTCTCGTTCAGCTCCTCGACCTTCTTCCCTGCTTGCTGCAACTCATCGTAATAGTCAGTGAGCACAAAGACATGGCCGAACAAGCCTAATGTCAGCGGATACACCTGTTCTTCATAGGTGAACTTTCCGACATTGCATACGAAGTAATCATCAAGGAAAAGCATATTTTCCACCATGTATCTGATAACAGGTTTATAAACAGCTTCCTGTGACAGGAACTGCATGACCGACTCTTTGTCGACATACTGCCCGATAATCTCATCGAACTCATTGCCTTCGATGACTTTATCCTCAACAAAACTTGCAAGCTGCTCTGATGCGACTTCATAATGCTTCTCAATTGGCGGCACCGTGAATTTCATAGCCACTACCAATGCCACAAGCACAATGATGAAAATAAATGATTTTTTCATAGCTAAACATTTTTTGCAAAAATAATAATTTTTCTTGAAAAGCCATAATTTTCTGAATATTTTGTAACTTTGCAAAAATTTTTAAGATATGGCATTTGCAATTTTATACGTAGTCGGCGTCATCCTAGGAGTGGTGGCAGTACTCGAAATTTTAGGTCAACCTATCAACCTTCTCGCTAAGATTTTAGTTATAGCATTCGTCCTTCTCACCAGTTGGATCGGCTTGGCGATTTATTACCTTGCCTTAAGAGGTAACTTAACAAGATGGTTTAGATAACCGGAGATTTCTCCACTCCCTACGGTTGGTCGAAATGACGTTTTCAAATAATGGACAAGAAAGAATTAAGAAATACCATTAAAACTCTCAAGAAACAGCACACCAAAGAGCAACTTCTTGAGCAGTCAGAGATTATTTTATCCAAGCTTGAGCAGCATCCTGACTTTCAGAAAGCTCATATCGTGATGATTTACAGCGCTTTACCTGATGAAGTGCAGACTCAGGCTTTCCTCGAAAAATGGCGTCATAAAAAGAAAATCATCCTTCCGACTGTTGTCGGCGATGACATCATCCCTGTGGAACTTGCAGAAAACACTGGCTTTGCCGTCGGCGACTTCAATATCCTTGAGCCTCAAAATGAGCCTTACACCGGCGACTACGACCTTATCGTTGTCCCGGGCGTCGCCTTCGACCGCAACGGCAACCGCATCGGCCGCGGCCGTGGCTATTACGACAGGTTTCTTTGCAAACACCTGAACGTCAAACGCATCGGAATATGCTTCGACTTCCAACTCGTCGACGAGGTTCCAACGGAGCCGAATGACATAATAATGGACGAGGTAATTACACTATAAACTAAAAAATAGCCATTAGCAGTTAGCCATTAGCTTTTAGCAAAATTATGCTAACGACTAATGGCTAAAAACTAATGGCTATTGGCTAATAGCTAATGGCTAATAGCTAATGGCTTATTACCAAGCGAACAATGGTCTGTCAGCCATCATTTCGTTGACTTTACCCTTCACTGCCTCGAGTTTCTTGGTGTCGTCGATGTGGCTGATGACATCGTCAATCAAGTCTACGATTGGCTCCATCATGTCTTCCTTCAAACCACGTGTTGTGATAGCTGGAGTACCAACGCGGAGACCTGAAGTCTGGAATGGTGAACGGCTGTCGAATGGAACCATGTTCTTGTTGACTGTGATGTCAGCCTGAACGAGGGTATTCTCGACCATCTTACCTGTAATCTCTGGGAACTTCGAACGGAGGTCGATGAGCATCAAGTGGTTGTCTGTGCCACCGCTGATGATGTTGTAGCCTCTGTCGCTGAATGCCTTTGCCATAGCTGCTGCATTCTTCTTCACCTGGAGGATATACTCGAAGTATTCGTCTGTCAAAGCCTCGCCGAAAGCGACTGCCTTTGATGCGATGACGTGCTCGAGTGGTCCGCCCTGGACGCCTGGGAACACTGCGCTGTTGAGCAATGCAGACATCATCTTCACCTCGCCCTTAGGTGTTGTCAAACCCCATGGGTTAGGGAAGTCTTCACGCATCATGATCATACCGCCACGTGGTCCACGGAGGGTCTTGTGTGTGGTTGTTGTCACGATATGGCAATACTCCAACGGGTCGTTGAGGATGCCGCGTGCGATGAGACCTGCCGGGTGTGAGATGTCAGCCATCAAGATAGCGCCGACTGAGTCAGCTGCCTTACGCATACGTGCATAGTCCCAGTCACGTGAATATGCTGAAGCACCTGCGATGATGAGTTTCGGCTTGTACTGAGCGACTTTCTTCTCCATGTCGTCGTAGTCGACCATACCGGTTTCCTTGTTCACTTCGTATGCTACTGGGTTGTAAAGGATACCTGATGAGTTGACAGGTGAACCGTGTGAGAGGTGTCCGCCGTGTGAGAGGTCGAGGCCCATGAATGTGTCACCTGGCTTCAAGCATGCCAACAACACTGCCATGTTGGCCTGTGCGCCTGAGTGTGGCTGCACGTTGACGAATTTTGCCTGGAAGAGTTCACCAGCGCGGTCGATAGCGATCTGCTCGGTCTGGTCAACAATCTGGCAACCGCCGTAATAACGCTTTCCTGGATAACCTTCTGCATATTTGTTTGTCATCACTGAACCCATGGCTTTCAACACCTGGTCGCTGACGAAATTCTCAGAAGCGATAAGCTCGATGCCGTGCATCTGACGCTCTTTTTCCTTACGGATAAGGTTAAAAACCTTTGTGTCTTTTTTCATGTCAAAAATATTTAGTTGATATTCAATTACTTACAAATTTTTCATGAAATTATTTCAATTTTCAAAATTATAAATTTTTTTTGATATAATAAAATTTTTAATTATTTTTGCACTTTAAAACGAATGACAACTCTCGACGACATAAAATTAACCGTTTCCAAAGAGCTCAAACAGTTCGAGGATTTTTACAAAGAAGCTCTGCATTCCGATAATTTTTTATTGGATAGGATCGGTCGTTATACCTTGAAACACAAGGGAAAACAGATGCGTCCTTTGTTTGTCTTCCTCTCCGCGAAATGCTTTGGCGATATCACCGAAAGCTCCTACAGAGCTGCCACTTTTATCGAACTTCTGCATTCAGCGACGCTCATTCACGATGACGTCGTCGACGATGCTGCCGAACGCCGCGGTTTTGCTTCTATAAACGCCCTTTACAAGAATAAAATTGCCGTTCTCGCTGGCGACTATCTCCTATCACAAGGCATGATGATTGCCCTTGAAAACCGTGATTATCAGATGCTCGACATGATTTCGGAGACGGTGAGAAATATGAGCGAGGGTGAGATTTTCCAACTCGAGAAAGCCAAGAATTTCGATATCTCCGAAGATGATTATTACGAAATAATTGAGAAAAAAACCGCCTCGCTGATTGCCTCGTGTTGTGCTATCGGCGCCGCCTCCGCAGGTGCTGATCCAGAACATGTCGAGGCATTGCGAAAATTCGGTACCAACGCCGGCATCGCTTTCCAAATTCGTGACGATATATTTGATTATCAACCATTTAACCATTGTGGCAAGGGCTATGGCAACGACATACGCGAGCACAAGATGACATTGCCGCTCATCCATCTTCTGAAAGAGAGCACCCCTATCGAAAGAACGTTGATACTCACTAAGATACGCCTTTCAGGTAAGAAAAGAAGTACCGTCAACGACATTATTAATAAAGTAAATGACAAAAACAGCCTGCAATACTGCGAAGACAAAATGAATTTCTTCATCCAACAGGCTGAAAATCAACTGGATATCATAAAAGATTGCGAAGCAAAAAACGCTTTGAAAAACCTATTGTATTACTGCATAAAACGAGAAAAATGAAGAATAAAACCGTCATTCCGAGCATAGCGAGAAACCTCATCATGTTATTGTTTTTAATTATAGGAGTGAGTGCAAACTCTCAGGCTTTCTATGGCGGCATCGCTCTCGGCGGCGTCACTTCTCAGGTCGATGGCGACCACAACAACGGTTTTCATAAGGTTGGATTCACCGGCGGCGCTTTTGTAGGTTATGAGATAAACGATATTTTCGAGGCTCAGTTTGAGATAAAATACATTCAAAAAGGCTCCCGCTCCAGTGCCGATGAGCCCGTTCAGTTCCTCATTCACCTTGATTATGTGGAGCTTCCGCTCGTCGCAGCAATGAATCTGGGCTTCTTCGACATCAACGGACACAAATTCGACTGGATCTCCATCGAGGCCGGCGCAAGTGTCGACGTCCTCGCCTACACCAATCAGAAAAATAACGGCGCAAACGAAAGCTCTAACAGATGGAAACGCTTCTGCGTCAACGGTATACTCGGCGTAAAATTCAACGTGGTAGAAAAAAAGTTCCAAATAGGAGCCCGCGTAATAACCTCGTTAAACTCAGCTTACGCGGGCAATTATCTTCAAGCGTTGCGATTCGGACAGTGGGGCGCGTTCAACGATGTTCTCGAACTCGTCGCCTACTACCGCTTCTAACACTATCTCACAATAGAGATTTTCTTTGTCACAAGACCTTTTTCAGTCAAAATATTGACGAAATACATTCCTGATTCCAGCTCTGAGACATTGATTTCAGGCTCTCTCGATGTAATCATCAACTTACCTGTAACATCATAAATATCAATGCGTTGTAATGGCAAATAATTATCTGCCGTCACGAGAATATAATTTGTGGCAGGATTCGGATAGATATCCACATCAACATAAGTGTTTTCATCAACACCTTGATAATCTTTATCGATACAATCCGACCAATAAATAGTGTAGCCGCCATCAACACTCACACCATATTTATATTGACCGATTGGCAATGTAACCCAATCATTATCAATATATTGTGCATTGATAACAGCCTCGGCAACCAAAGTCTGATCGCTGCCGTCGCAGTTTGCGCGATAGATGTTGTAGGCATTTCCAACAGTGACATCATCGACATAAAATGCGTTTTCGTAATCGCCTTCCGCGAGCTGGTTGCCATATTTCCACTCAAGTAAATGATTACCAGGATTCAACGTCACTGAATAACGTGTCCAAGGTACGATATCTTTTATCGTCTCGCCATATTGAACGTTGTCGATAAAGAAACCGCCGCCATTCAACGGGAAACAGCTGATTTTTGCGTAATACGTTACTACACAGGTCACTGGTACATTCACGCCAAGCGTAATCTTACTCGTCGAAAACATGGATTTGTTTGTCGATTTCACGCAATAATTACCTTCATGCGGACTGTCCATCGTCACCTCCCAAGGATATGTGCCGTCGTTAACCCACATATTCTGATATAAATCTCCCGACTCGAAGCCATCATAAATGCAGTTTGGCATGTCCCAAGTCAAAATAACCTTGGTCTGATTTATCACTTCTGTCTGAATATCAATCACTTTTTCAATCATGACATAATTCGACGACAAAGTCGTCATGTCGTTTTCCAACTGCGCTTTTACATAATAAGTATATTTTCCAGCATATGTCAGTTGGTCAGTGTAAGTCGTTGATGTTAAATTATTTGCGATACGCAATCCATCACGATAAACGCTGTATGAAGTGGCATTTGCAGCAGCATCCCAGTTCAAATCGACATAATGTCCGTCAAAATTGGCTGTGAGATTTGTGGGACCATGATAATACAATGCATTTATTGCTGCAAGTGCGTCGACGCGGCCCGAACCTGTGATGTTGTTTTTCACGGTATTACCGGCATTTGCGGCTGTCAACTCAATGATTGAATCCAGTTCAGCAGGCAAAAGCTCCGGATTTGCATCAAGCAACAATGCCAAGACAGCTGAAACACAAGGCGTTGCCATTGAGGTGCCGTCGTAAGCCACATAGCCTGTCATTGTCTGATAATTCAACGAGGTGACGTTTGCACCTGGTGCCGAGATGTCAGGACGAATCAAGCCTGGCTGTGATGCATCGCCATTCTCATACGGATAGTCATTGTAATCTCCAACGTGTACGCCTGCTGACCATGTCACAGGGCCGACAGACGAGAAGCTGCAATGCGCATCGTTTGAATCTGTCGCTCCAACGCAAATCACACCTGATGTGCCGCCGGAGATCAGGTTTACCTGGTCAGGATGCAGCCATGGTGGAGGGCAGTTACCAGGGCATTCAACATTAAAAGGCACCGGATAACTGTATTGCGTATCGCCAACATTGCCAGCCGCCACAGAGGCAATGATACCAGCCTCCTGCACAGTGATAAAAAGGTCACGATACACTGCCGAAGGACCCATCTCAGGATCACCAAGCGACAGGTTTATGATGTCAGCATCATGATTCATTGCAAAATGAATGCCGGAGATAAGGTCTGAATCAGAGCCGTATCCCGATGAGTCCAACACCTTGACAGCCATGATCTTAGCACCTGGCGCTATACCTGTCTGAGTGCCGGCATTACCTTGTCCTGCGATGATTCCCGCCACATGCGTTCCATGGCAATAGTCATCCATCGGGTCGTAATCGTTATTGCACACATCATATCCGTGATGAGGGAAATCTTCACCGCCATCCCACATGCTACCTGCAATGTCAACATGGTTGTAATCGACACCGGAGTCAACGACAGCCACAATCACGCCGTCACCGTTATAACCTGTCGAACCATTATAGTTCCACACAGCCGGAGCGTTGACCTTGTTGACATGCCAAGCTATATCTCTTGATTCGCCTGGCTGAGACTCAACCATATCCGGAACCATCTTTTTCTTGTCATCACGATAAACGTATGCGACATCTGCGCGTTTTTCAAGCTGCGCAATCACATTTTCTGAAGCATCACAGCTGAAACCGTTGAAGCCCCAATACTGCTCAATGCCGCTCACTTCGCCTTTAAAACCATCGAGAAAATCCATGACATTTTGCTGTGAAGCCTGACAAAACGCCATTCTTTCCTGCCTAACAAAATCGCGACGCTGAGCCTTCGTCATATACTGTGTTCTCACAGCAGTATTCGAATTGTCATACTTCTCAGACATCACCACAATCACCCTCTGTTGGGCAAAAACAGTGCCAAAGCTCATCAAAAGCACTAAAAAAACAAAAAATCTTTTCATTGTATAAAAACTAAAAATTTACAACTGTCTGTCGATGGAATCTTTATGAATTATCTCAAAAATATCCTTCACCGACTCTCCGTTAAGGCCAAGATTCACACCTTTATTAATATGATGCTCAAGAATTTGCTTCCAGCGGCCCATCTGAAGCACCGTCACCTTATGTTGTTTCTTGAAATCACCGATTTTTTCGGAAATATTCATTCGCTTCGCGATGAGATTCAGCAGCTCGTCATCGATTTCGTCGATTTCCTTACGGAGATTTTGCAAAACCATCTCATCTGTATCGATTTTTTTCTTTCTGAATATCAATCGGTTAAATGCATTTTTCAGGCTATCGGGCGTAATCTGTTGTTTTGCATCCGTCAATGCATGATCCGGGTCGTTATGTGTCTCTATCATGAATCCCAAGGTGCCCATGTCGAGGGCTTTTTGTGCCACTTCCTGCAACAATTCACGGCAGCCGCAAATATGGCTGACATCAGTAATTATTGGCACGTCGGGACGCAGACGCAACAACTCAATCGGAATCTCCCAAAGTGGCGCGTTTCGATACGACGTCTCTTCAATTGACGAGAAACCACGATGGATGGCTCCGATATATCTCAGCCCAGCGCCTCCAAACCGTTCGATGGCACCGAGCCACAGCTTCACATCGGGAGCTATGGGATTCTTCACAAACACAGGGATATCGCAGCCTTTAAGGCAGTCGGCCAGATCCTGCACCGAGAACGGATTCACCACAGTGCGTGCGCCGACCCAGAGAATGTCAATGTCATATTTTAAAGCAAGTTCAACATGTTCCGGCACCGCGACCTCGGTCATCGTCATGAAACCATAGCGCTGCTTGGCTTCTTGCATCCATTTCAGACCCTCTTCCCCTATTCCTTCAAAGGCTTCCGGTCGTGTGCGAGGCTTCCAGATGCCGCCTCTCAACACCTTGACTCTGTCGATTTTATTCAGACCTTCCGCCGTCGCAAGCAGCTGCTCGCGGCTCTCCACACTGCACGGCCCGCTTATGACCAGCAAATCTCTAGGATTCAAAAACCACTCTCTTATGTCAAAGCTTTCGCCCATCTCACATTTTTTTGCAAATATAAAAATAATATATGATAATTCAGTAAAAATTTGTAATTTTGTAGATTGAAATTTTAAAAGATAAAAATCGTGAAACGTACAGAGATTAAAGCCGCTCTCGCAATGCAAGAGCTTGATAATGAGATAAATGTGAAAGGCTGGGTGCGTAACAAACGCGGCAGCAAAAACGTCGCTTTCATCGCTTTGAACGACGGCTCGACCATCAACAACCTGCAATTGGTCATCGATTTGGAGAAGATTCCGGAGGAAAACCTCGCCCTCATGCACGCCGGCGCATCGGTTTCAGCCATCGGTAAACTCGTGAAATCAGCGGGAAGCGGACAAAACGTGGAGCTTTCAGTAAGTTCAATCGAGCTGCTCGGCCCGGCAAACCCGGACTTCTACCCGCTTCAGCCTAAGAAACACTCATTGGAGTTCCTGCGCGACATAGCACATCTGCGTTTCCGCACCAACACCTTCGGAGCAGTGTTCCGCATCCGTCACGCCATGGTGTTCGCCATCCATAACTTCTTCAACAGCAAGGGTTTCTACAACATCCATACCCCGCTTATCACAGCATCAGACGCTGAAGGCGCCGGCGAGATGTTCCAGGTGACAACCCTCGACCTCAACAACCTCCCGAGAACAGAAGAAGGTAAGATCGACTACAGCCAGGATTTCTTCGGAAAGTCGACAAACCTCACCGTTTCAGGCCAACTTGAAGGCGAACTCGCAGCAACAGCACTGTCGAAGATTTATACTTTCGGACCTACTTTCCGCGCCGAAAACTCAAATACCACACGCCACCTCGCAGAGTTCTGGATGATTGAACCTGAGATGGCATTCTACGACATCCACGACAACATGGAACTCGCAGAAGAGATGCTTAAGTATTTGATTCAGTATGCATTAGACAACTGCATGGACGACCTCCTCTTCCTCAGCAAACGTCTCCAGGAAGAAGAAAAGAACAAGAAAGAAGAAGAAAAATCAATGGAACTCATCGAGAAGCTGCATTTCGTTCTCGAGCACCCGTTCCAGGTTTTGACATATACAGAAGCTATCGACATCCTCAAGAACTGCAACTACAACAAGAAAGGCAAGTTCCAGTATCCTATCACAGGCTGGGGCGTCGACCTGCAGTCAGAGCATGAGCGTTATCTCGTCGAGAAACACTTCAAGAAACCTGTGATTTTGACCGATTACCCAATGGAGATCAAGGCTTTCTACATGAAACAGAACGAAGACGGCAAGACCGTCCGCGCTATGGACGTCCTCTTCCCTGGCATCGGCGAGATCATCGGCGGCTCAGAACGTGAGACCGACATGGAGAAGCTTCTCAAACGTATGCACGAAGTGGGCATTCCAGAGGAATCGATGAACTGGTACCTCGACTCACGCCGCTTCGGCTCAGTGCCTCACTCAGGCTACGGCCTCGGCTTCGAACGTCTCTTATTGTTCGTCACCGGCATGAGCAACATCCGCGACGTCATCCCGTTCCCACGTACACCTAAGAACTGCCTATACTAGTTAGGAGTTAGTAGTTAGAAGTTATGGGCTCTCAGCGATTGACTCAAACCCAGAAGCTGCTCCAGAAGCTTTCACCGCAGCAGATTCTCATCATGAAGCTGCTGCAGATACCGACTATGGAGCTCAGCACCCGCATCAAAGAGGAAATCATGCAGAACCCGGCCCTCGAAGAAGGTGAAAACCACGACTACGAGGACGATATCAACGGAGAAAGCATCGACGAGAATGACGAAGTTGATACTTTCGACGACAATCAAAGCGACGACGACCACTACGACCCGCTCGACGACTTCGACGACTATCTGAAAGATGACGACGAAGACGATGCAGCATACAAATATATCGCCAACAACAGCAGTCCCGACGACAAGCACTACGAGGCTCCGATTACAAACGAGACTACGTTCCAAGACACCCTCATGGAACAGCTCGGCTTCCGTAAACTCGACGAGAAAAAACGTAAGATCGGAGCATATATCATTGGCAACCTCGACGATGCCGGCTATCTGTCACGACCGATTTCTGGCATCGCCGACGACCTGCTTTTCACCCAAAACCTTGATGTCACCGAAGACGAGGTGCGCGAGGTTTTGGAAATAATCCAAGACTTCGATCCTGCCGGCGTCGGAGCCGCAAACCTCCAGGAGTGCCTGCTCATCCAACTGCGCCGTCTCAACCGTGAGAACCCCAGTAAAGACTGCGAGAACGCGATAAAAATCATTGAGGATTACTTCGAAGAGTTTACAAAAAAACACTACGACAAAATCGTCTCGCGCTCCGACATGTCGGAAGAAGAATTCAAAAAAGCCCTCGACATAGTCTTGACACTTAACCCGAAACCAGGCGGCTCGATGGGGTCTGTCAGCCAAAACAACAACTACATCATCCCTGATTTCACCGTCATCAACAACGACGGCGAGCTGGAGCTGCAGCTTAACAACCGCAACACGCCTGAACTGCATGTCAGCAAGGACTTCTTGAACATGCTGAAAGAATATGCCGCTGGCAAAGACAGCCCCGACAAACGCGAAGCCGTAAGTTTCATAAAGAGCAAAATCGACTCGGCAAACTGGTTTATCGATGCAATCAAACAACGTCAGGATACGCTTTATGTGACCATGAGAGCCATCATGGAATACCAGAAAGAGTTTTTCCTCACCGGCGACGAAGGCAAGCTTAAACCGATGATTCTTAAGGATATATCCGACATGGTCGGCCTTGATGTCTCAACAATTTCACGCGTTGCCAACAGCAAATACGTGCAGACAGCATACGGCACCTTCCCTCTCAAATTTTTCTTCAGCGAAGGTCTCCTTAACGATGAAGGCGAAGAAGTTTCAACCCGAGAAGTGAAGAAAATCGTCCGCGAAAGCGTTGAAAACGAAGACAAGGCTAACCCGTTAACCGATGATGAGTTGACGGCAATTTTGAAAGAAAAAGGCTACACCATAGCACGCCGTACCGTTGCAAAATACCGCGAACAACTGGGCATACCCGTCGCCCGCCTCCGCAAAGTGATATGAAAACAGCCAAAATCATATCCATAATAGGACATCCTATCTTCCATCCCACATGGATGATGATAATCCTATTGCTCTCAGGACTCACACGTTTTACCCCAGGCAACGATTTCACATTCTTAACAATCACATTATCAATGACATGCATCATCCCAGCCTTGATTATAGTGATGATGAAGAGGTGGCATATCATCGACTCGTTCGAGATGGAAGACCGCGACGACCGACTGGGACCACTGTTCATAATGATACTGTTCCTTTACGCGACACTCAGGTTTTTCAGTAAAGTACAGCTATTATCGGTTTTCAATTTCTATCTCACAACGGTTATCGTGGTGACAGTTTTGGCTTTCATCATAACATTTTTCTGGAAAATAAGCCTTCATGCACTCGGCTGGGGCTGCTTCTCGGCATGTCTCTTCATAATGGCGATAGCATATATGCGCATGTATCTGCCTTATTTTATTGGCAGTATCATCATTTCCGGCATCGTCGCTTCAGCCCGTTTAAAACTCAAATCCCACAGCAACGCCCAAATCTATTCAGGCTTCGCCATGGGATTCTTAACAGTTATTATAACCTACTTTGTTTCCTTGTTTTAATAAGCTCTGATGCCAATACCGATTGAGAATGGCATGATCTGAGGGCCTCTGTCTTCTTTGAATGAGCTGCGCACCTGGTAGCCCACATACAAATTCACGCATCTGTAGCCGACTCTCGCAAACAAGCCGTAAACGATGCTCTCCAACGCATTGACGTCGTCGTATTTTATCTCCCATTTATGACCGTCGCCATAGACGTCTCCAATAACTTTCGACTTGCTGCTCAACAGGAAACTACCCTTTGCACCAAATGAAATCTTGAATTTGTCAGCAATACGGAAGTTCAACTCAATCGGGATGTCAAAATAGTTGACATTGATTTTGCTTCTCTTCACCGCTTCGTCTGGTTTAAATGTTATTGTAGAATTGTAAGGCTCTGATAACCAAGCGTTTTTCATGTAATAATTATGGCAAGAGAAACCAGCTCCAAGCGATACCGTGTGTTTCGACTCGCCCATCGGCAAATTGTAAGTGATATATGTGCCAAAACCCTGATTTATCGCGCGCAAGTCGAAATTTTCATATTTGTTGCCAGTGTTTATGTCGGTGTATAAATCAAAACCGATGGTAATCAGGCCATTGGTGCGGTCTTTTATAAGCTGTGCATTCGCCATAAACGATAGCAACATCAATATCGATAAAATCAAAAAACTTTTTCTCATATCTATTTTCTTTTACTATTAAGCTTTTAAACTATTAAACTTTAATTTCTGTCTTTTATCCAGCAAACTATCCATCTCTTCATCAGTCAGGTCTGGGTTTTTCAGCTGGGCGTCGATGGCGTCAATGAGGGTCTGATAGTTCTCGCCTGTCTGCAGCGATTCGAACGCTTTCTCTTTGATTTCCACCTCTTTAATATGATCTTCAGGTTCATCGTCGATGTCGGCATCCTCGCCAAGTTGCTCTCTGAGTTTGTTTGTCAGCATCGATATGAACTGACGAGCCATTCCATTGTCCATCATGCCAAACATCTCAACCGAAAACTGATCCTTAATCGAGTCATACTGAGTGAGATACGCCTTCAGCTGTTCCATCTGCGCTTTATCCATTCCAGGCACGTCATCAGGCGGATATTTCTCCATCACCTTCCTGAAAAGCCTGAAAAGCTCGTCTATCTGTTTCTTTAAATCATCATCTTCCATAAAATATGATTTTATTCATCATAAAAAATGTCATCGTCAATAGCATTGATGGAATCATTGTACATCAGACTATCAAGTAACAGAGTATCAATGACATAAATATCTTCTTCCACAAACACTTTCTCTTTGACCTCTGCTTTTTTGATGGCGCTCCAATCAATGACATTTGAGCAAAGTGCTATATACGGCAAATTAATTCTGTCGGCTGTCACGAAGGCATTTTTATATTTTTTCTTCACCCTCTGATACATGTGCTCCGCCTCAAGACGTGTACGGAAATCGCCAATACGCAAGCGGTAATACGGCTGTCCGAATATCAGATATATCGGGACATCCGGATATTTTGTCGAAAACACTTCCTTCACACTGTCGGCATGACGCAGCGCATCGTTGCCGAGCTCCATAAAAATCTGCACTCTGAAGCCGTCAATGGTGCTGTCATTGACATGAATCTGACGCTGTTTCCATATCAAAGTGTCGATTTTAGTGCTTTGATTTAAAATCAAAACGCCCTTTTGTGCGACACAACTTATTGATAATAAGCATATTATGATAAAAAACAAAAATTTCTTCTTCAAAACACAAAATTTTTTGTAAAATTACGCAAAACTTTTCAAATTAGTATGCGATTTTTTGTAATTTTGTGAATAATTTTTAGATATGAATAAAAATCTCGACGCATACGGCACTTCGATGAGCAAGGCTGAGAAAGAAATCGAGCAGGTTTTGCGACCTGACGCTTTCGCCAGTTTTGCCGGACAGGAGCAGGTTGTGGCAAATCTCAGGGTTTTTGTGCAGGCGGCTGCCCAGCGCGGCGAGTCGCTTGACCATGTGCTGCTACACGGACCTCCAGGACTGGGCAAGACCACCTTGTCGCACATCATCGCCAATGAGCTCGGCGTGAATATGAAGATGACTTCGGGTCCTGTGCTCGACAAGCCAGGAAACCTCGCCGGGTTGCTCACGAGCCTCGAGAAAAACGACGTGCTGTTTATCGACGAGATTCACCGCCTAAGCCCTGTCGTGGAGGAGTATCTCTACTCCGCCATGGAGGATTTTCGCATCGATATCATGATTGAGACTGGTCCTAACGCCCGCAGCGTGCAGATCCAGCTCAACCCGTTCACTCTGATTGGCGCCACCACACGTTCCGGACTGCTCACAGCGCCTCTGCGCTCGCGTTTCGGAATCAACATGCGCCTCGAATACTACGATTCAAAAACGCTTTCCAACATCATAAAACGCTCAGCGTCGATTCTTAAAGTCCCGATTGACGATGAGGCCGCCTTCGAAATCGCCAGACGTAGCCGCGGTACCCCTCGTATCGCCAACTTGTTGTTGCGCCGCGTCCGTGACTTCGCACAAATCAAAGGCGACGGCAGAATCACCATCGACATCGCAAAAATAGGTTTGAAAGCCCTCAACGTCGACCAACACGGCCTCGACGACATGGATAACCGCATCCTGCTTACTATCATCGAGAAATTCAAGGGCGGACCTGTGGGCGTCAGCACCATCGCCACAGCCGTCGGAGAAGAAGCGGGCACCATCGAGGAGGTCTGCGAGCCGTTCCTCATCCAGGAAGGCTATCTCATGCGCACACCGCGCGGACGCGTCGCCACCGACCTCGCCTACAAACATCTCGGGCTCTTCAAAGGCGCCGACCAAGGATCTTTATTTTAGGATGTCCTTCGGACAGAAATCTTAAAACTATTCTTCCAAGGGTTTTCTTTTTTTGAATGTCCTTCGGACAGAAATCTAAAAAAAATCATTAAACAAAATCTTAAAAGAAAATCTTAAAAGAAATTTTGAGGAAGAATTCTAAGGAAAATTATTTTAGATTTTTAATTAAATTTTTTTAAGATTTTGAGCCGCCAGGCGACCCCCAAAAAACATCAGACCTCATAAAAAAGAAACAGCTTCCTGGGGAGGGAAGCCGTTTCCAAATTAACCATTTAAAACTTAATCCTATGAAAATCAAAGCTTTACTCTCTCTTGCTTTGTTTTTTTCTTGTTACTCGCCCACAGACCGTAAACCTCGCTGACGTTGCCGGCCGTAATGAACGCGTTTATATCGTTGACGTTGATGTGATTCATCAACTTGGCGAATTCGTCTTTGGTGAGAAGGGCTTCGAGTTCGACCTTCTTCTGATTGCTGTAACCGCCAGTCACATCGTACATTGTAACACCACGCTGAAGCTCATTGATGATGAAGTCCTGGATGTGTTTGTACTGTGGACTGATGATGCAGACACGTTTTCTGTTGTTCAAACCCGCTGTGAAATAATCGACCACAATACCATTGATCCATGTACCTATCAAGCCGATTACCACAATGTTGAATGGGTTGATGGCGAAAGCTGTCAAACAGATAATTGTGCCTGCCACTGTCACTGATGCTCCGATGTCGAAGTGTAAGTACTTGTTGACAATCTTTGCAAGGATGTCCAAACCGCCTGTCGAAGCATTGATCTTGAACAAGGTTGCTTGAGCAAAACTGAGGATAAGCACGAAGCAGACAAGGTCAAACCAAGGATCGCCCATCAACGATGAGATACCTTCCTTAACTGCTACTGGTGACCAGCCGCTTGCTGCTGTTGCGTCGAAGAAGGCACTCTTTTCACCATACAACCTGGTAATAACCATCTGATATGGTAAGTACTTCTCAAACAACGCTGTGAAAGGTCCTAATATCAAAGCTGTGTAAACTGTCTTGATACCGAACTCTTTTCCGATTAAAAAGTAAGCCAAAACAAGCAAGATGGCGTTGATGACGAAAATCATCACTGACACCTCGAGATGCACACCGAACAATGACTCCGACACTGTCGCCAAAACGATTGAAAGACCGGAGATTGTACCGATGATGAGCTTGCTTGGAACTAAGAAATAGTGAACACAGATGGCTGTTAAAATCATGCCAAATGTCATAATAAGGAACTCAACCCAGAACTTCTTGGTTGCTACATAATTCCATATTTCTTTTGCACTAATCATTGTAAATTTTAACTGTTAATCACCTGTTTCGGAGTGCAAAAGTACTTATAATTTTCCACTATTCAACATTTTTTTTGAAATATTTTAAAAATTTTTATTTATCATTGATTATCAATGTTTTAAATGATTATTTTCATTGTCTAAAATGCTATTTTTTATGATAAAACGTCGAATTTCCATCAACTTTTTACGCTTTTTGCAAAAAAATTTTTAGCAATTTTACGCCAAATTTCCCAAAACACCATTAAATGTGTGTTTTTCAATGCGATTTTCACATATTTAGATTATTTTTTTAAAAATATATTCCACTATAAAAATTGTATTATCTTTGCAGGCTGAAAACGAGTTATTAATGAAAAGAGTAATTACCCTTGTCACTTTGGTATTTGCTATATTTTTGTCATTAAATGTATTAGCAGATACAGCGAAACCATTCAACATAACAGGAAAAGTCGTCGACAATGACACCGGCGAGGCTTTGGAATATGCTACCGTAAGCCTTTTCAACCGTGCCGACTCCACATTTGTTGCAGGAATCATCACAAATGCACTTGGCATTTTTAATCTTGAAGCCGGTGAAGGCAGATATTATCTGACGATACAATTCATTGGCTATCAAACGAAAACACTGAATGTCACGGTTAAAAAAGATACTGGAGACGTCAATCTCGGAAAGATAAACCTCTTCCCTGACGCCGCACTTCTCGATGAGGTGGAGGTCATAGCCGAAAAAAGCACCATGTCGATGACTCTCGACAAACGTGTTTTCAACGTCGGAAAGGACCTTTCAAGCACGGCAGGCAACGCTATCGAGGTGCTGGAAAACATCCCGTCAGTCACCGTGGACGTTGAAGGAAACGTGAGCCTGCGCGGCGACGACGGAGTGCAGATTCTCGTCGATGGCAAGGTCTCAGGTCTCATCGGATTGAGCACACAAGACGCCTTGCGCAACCTGCAGGCCGACATGATAGAACGCATCGAGGTGGTGACCAACCCTTCGGTGAGATACGATGCCGAAGGAAGCGCCGGAATCATCAATATCGTCTTGAAAAAAGACAAACGCAAAGGCTTCAACGGAAGCGTCGACGTGCGCGGCGGCTTCCCGTTCGAATGGGGCAAGGCACAACCAAGCCCGTTCCCGTTCCAGGCAGGTATCGGAACAAACCTCAACTACCGCCTGAAACGCTTCAACTTCTTCGCGAGCTACAACTTCAACTATCGTGACGACATTAGCGACGGATATACCAAAACCGAGTATTACAACGGCGGCATCCCTTACGATCCGTCACTGAAAAACCATGACGACGCCACCCAGATCTCCGAACAGACCACTATCCGCCAGCGCCACATGCAAGGCAACACCATCCGAGGCGGCCTCGATTACTATATCACCGACGACGATATCATCTCATTTTCAGCGATGTACCGCCAAGGCGAAGGCCACAACACCCCTACCGTGACTTACATCGATAAATTCCCATTTGGCGGCGACCCGCAATACAAAAAACGTTCCGAAGACTGGCACAACAACCGCCCGATGAATGAGTTCACCCTCGATTACGACAAGTATTTCATCACAAAAGATAACTACCTCAAGGCTTCAATGCGTTATTTCCAGAATCAGAATAACGAATGGTCGGACATCTACGACAGACATTACGCTTCGCAGGAAGACATGGACAACGACATCGTTATCGACACTTCCGTGATACGCCAATACACCAAAACCACCGAGACGCACCGCCGTTTCCAGGGACTGGTCGATTTTGCATATCATCTCGGCCTGCACAGCATCGAGGCGGGTGCTAAATACACCAACGGAATGCCGAGCAACGATGCCATCGTGATGCAAAACGGCGAATATCTCACCGACTACTGCCATAATTTCGATTACAACCAGCAGGTCGCGGCTCTCTATGCGAGCTACGGCACTGAGGTAGGACTCTTCTCTTTCCTCGTCGGCGCGCGCTACGAGTACACCTATACCATGGCGAACTACAAAAACAAACCCGACGGCAAACACACTCAAAACTACAATGACTTGTTCCCAAGCGGCCATATCAACTTCAAACTGACCGAAAGCAACCAGTTGCAAGTCAGCTACTCGCGCCGCATCCGCCGACCGGGATACTGGCAGATGGCACCTTACCGCTCTTTCAACGACGACCGTAACTTCCGCGTAGGTAATCCTGATCTGAAGCCAGTATATACTGACAGTTACGAGCTTTCGTTTTTAAAATTCTGGGAAGGCGGCAACTTCAACCTCACCGGTTACTACCGCCACAACACCGACGTGATACGTTATTTCACCGAAGTGACAGGCGATATCTCTGTCGGAATGCCGCACAACTTCGGCATTGCCGATGATTACGGCCTTGAACTTGTTGGCTCGGTAAAGATTTTCAAATGGTGGAGCCTCAACGGAAACATCAATATTTTCAGGTCATCAGTGGTAGGCGACTACACCTCTACGACGACCGGAATAACAAGCCATTACACCACCGACTCATACAATATGTACGGTCGTTTTGTTACGAAATTCGAATTAAAGAATATCTGTAACATGCAGCTTACAGGGCATTTCTCGACCCCTTGCGACGAACCTCTTGGCTATCGCGAAGCACATTACTGGTTCGACTTTGCCGCCTCACGCGACGTGCTCAAAGGCAAAGGCACAGTCTCGTTGAATCTCAGAGACATCTTCGGCACCCACTCACACGGAGGCGAGTCTTGGGGCAGCAACTTCTGGCAATATAGCAAAGGCTCCTGGAGCAAGACCACCATCACGCTCAACTTCAACTACCGCATCAACCAGCAGGTGAAGAAACAACGTGAAGAAGAGCCTTCTCGCGATGACGGTGACGACGGAGACGAGGATTAAAAACTATTCGATGACGACTTCGTCGCAGAACAGCCACGATTTCTCGCCAGCTCCCACATGCCAGTCTGGGCAGAGACCTGGGTTTGTCGCGACCATGCGGACATAGCGGGCACTCAGTTTCTTTCTTATATCAAGTTCCTGAATGACAGCGTCTTCAGCTTCTTGGTCGATCTCATTCTCAACAACACCTACCGACTTGAAGTTCTTGCCGTCGTTGGACACGAAAAACTCTACCTTCTCCGGCATGAAAATCCATGATTTCTGATCCTGCAGGAAGCTTCCGGCAAGACGGTTGATATCTGTCTTCTCACCCAAATCGATGGTCACGTCGATATCCACGCCATAGTAGCCCTGCCACATTCCGACGCGGAAATTGTCGTTGCCACGCTGCAAGTCGATGAGAGCGATGTTACCACCAGCCTCATATTGGTTGCTGTATGGATGTTTTATCTTGATTTTACGTCCTTCCTTGATTTTCTTGAATGAGCCTGATGCCACTGTCGACACGCATGACTGCTCTTCACCGCATTCGACAACCGCCACAGCGTTGACTTCGGTAGTGGCTTTGATGACAAACGGTCCTGTGTATTCCGAAGCGCTGCGAACAGTGCCGGCTGACGGGTCTGAAGTGTCGAAAGAATAGTAAATCATAGCATTTTTGTCAGGATGTGTGATGCTAACCATCAAGCTGTCGTAGAAAACATACTTGTCAACATTGATAATTGGCGTCGTCACTATCAAATTTCTATCGATGCGCATCACTGGGCAGTCTTTTTCATCGGTAGCCCAGGTGGTGTTGCGGTCGTTAGTCATAGTAAATTCAAGCTTTCCGCCTTTCAACACCTCGTCGCAATACAAATAGCTGCGATTCAATTTCTTGCCGTTAAGTTTTACAGATTCGATATATCTGTTCTCTCTCGAGAGATTCTTAGCAATCACCTTGAATTTCTTACCATTCTCAAAGTTTATCGTCATCTCTTCGAAATGAGGCACACCAATGATGAACATGCCGCTTGCAGGTGTCACAGGATAGAATCCCATTGCGCTCATCACGTACCAAGCCGACATCTGACCGCAGTCCTCGTTACCGCAGAGACCATCAGGCTGGTCGGTGTACAGCTCATTCATGATTTGGTTGACGATCTTCTGTGTTTTAACAGGTTTTCCAACGAAATTGAACAGATAAGCCATGTGATGTGAAGGCTCGTTGCCGTGTGCATACTGACCGATAAGACCTGTAATATCAACCTGTTCGCGTCCAGTAAGACCTGATGATGTGTTGAACAGCTGGCTCAGCATATTTTCATATTCTTCCTTGCCGCCCATCATGTCGATGTGAGTGTTAACATCTTGAGGCACAAAGAAGTTATACTGCCAAGTATTAGCTTCTGTCAGCATGAAATTGACCTGACGAGGATCGAATGGTGAAACAAAACCACCGTTTTTGCGTCCACGGAAGAACTTTGTCTCAGGATCATACAGATTCTTGTAATATTGAGCACGTTGATAAAACTCGGCAGCGATGTCGTCTTTGCCCATCTTCTCTGCCATTCTCGCGATACACCAGTCGTCGTAGGCATATTCAAGCGTCGTTGAGACTGATTCGCCTGCCATGTCAGCTGGGATATAACCGTATTTTTTGTAAAATTCAAGACCCCACATATCCTCATTTGCTCTCGTAACCATAGCATTCAAGGCTTTTTCAGCATCAAAACCCTTGACACCATTGATATAAGCGTCGGCAATGACAGGAATTGAGTGATAGCCAATCATACAATGCGTCTCATTGGCAGCGAGTTCCCATGTCGGAAGCAGTCCGCCAGTCTCGTAATTGTCAATGAATGTATTGATGATATCCACAGCGCGCTCGGTCTGCACCATGTCGAGCAGAGGATTCTCGGTGCGGAATGTGTCCCATTGTGAGAAAACAGTATATCTCGGACGATCCGACTGATGCACTTTCAGGTCATGGGCACGATAACGTCCATCGACGTCAGAATAAAGATTTGGAACTATAAATGAGTGATACAGAGCGGTGTAGAAAACCTTTTTATCTTTTTCGTTAACGCTGTTAACCACTATGCGGTTCAACTCTTCATTCCATGAGTTATATGTTTTTGCTGCCAAAGCCTCCAAGTCGAAGTCTGTGATTTCCGATTCAAGGTTTTTCTTTGCGCCTTCCACATCGACTGCCGAAATACCGATTCGCATCACGAGAGGCTCGCCATCGTTATCAAAATCAAAGGCATAGACGAGACCTTCCTCATTCTTCTCTTGACCTTTTATAGGTTTAGAAAATTCAGCGTAGAAATAAATATACTGGTCTCTCGCCCAATAGCCCGAGCGACGGAAACCGCTGATGGCGTTGTCGTTTTCAACTTTTGCCCATGCCTCGTAAATCTTCTCTGCCGACAGCGTCGACTCCTTCAGATCGAGGATTACAGTGGCGTTTGTGCCTTGAGGGAAAGTATAGCGATGCATCGCGACACGAACTCCAGCAGCAAGTTCCACCTTAATATTATAGTCGTCCAAAACCACGCTGTAATAACCTGGACGTGCCACCTCTGTCTCATGACGGAAAGCCGAACGGTAATCGTCTGATTTATAATGCTTTTCACCAACTATTGGCATAAAACGGAAGTCGCCGTAGTCGTTGCAGCCTGTTCCGCTCAGATGCGTATGGCTAAATCCAAGGATATGATCATCGGAGATATGATAGCCTGAACATCCATCCCAGTCATCCATTCTGGTATCCGGACTGAGTTGCACCATTCCGAATGGCGCCGTAGCTCCAGGATATGTGTGTCCGTGACCACCTGTTCCGATAAACGTATCTACATAATCTACAACGTTTTGCGGCTCTTCTTTACCGCATGACACTAGCAAAAATGCAATAGCAATTAAGTAAGTTATTCTTTTCATTTTAGTTAATTTTTCAAGGCATAAAATTACATCATTTTTCAATACCCGTTTCAAAAAAAATTTAAAACTTTTTTTCAAAAAAAAGATACACCTATTATAATTATATGTATCTTTGCATCCTAATTTGAAATTAGATTTGAATTTAATATTAACTAACAACAAAAATTAACAACAATGAAAAAAGTATTTTTACTTTCTTTGGGCCTTGTTTTAGGCTTCAGTGCTTTTGCACAAAACAGAGTCATGAAAAATGACGCACAGAAAGCTGTTGCTAATGGCAAAATCGTTGCTGTTGGTACAGAAATGACAACAGAAGCATCAACTTACGCTCCTCAGGCAGCTAAGAGCGTTGTCATCAGCAGATATGATGACCTTGAAGATGCTGAAACAATGTACACATACTATGACCTTCAGTCAAACCAGTATGTAGCAAACCGTATGTATCAGTTACCTAACGGTAATGTTGCTGTTACAGCTACAATGTCACACGAAGCTAACCAGTCAGCTTCAGACCGTGGTACAGGTTACAACTTCTACAATGGTGAATGGAATGACATGCCAGAAACACGTGTTGAGCCTTTCAAGACAGGTTGGCCATCAATCGCTCCATGGGGTGAAACAGGTGAGATCCTCCTCTGCCACGGCAACAACCACATGCAGGTCTTCGTAAGAGAAGTTGCTGGCGAAGGTGAATGGAACAACATCAGCCAACTTCCAGACTATCCAGAAGGATATCCATATTCAGAGTATCCAACATGGCCAAGAGTGGTGACATGCGGTGCAAACAACAACGTCATTATCGCTGTTGCAGCTCTTCAGCACAAAATCAGTGATGATGAGACAGATGTCCGTACAGTTATCTTCCGTTCAGAAGACGCTATCAACTGGACAGTCAACTACAGCCCTCTCGCTGACCTTCCAACACCATATCACATTGGAAACTTCTCAGCTGACGACTACGCTCTCGCAGCTAACGGCAACACAGTGGCTCTCCTCTTCTCAGGCTGCTTGACAAACAGTGTTTGGATGTTCAAATCAGAAGACTGCGGTTTGACATGGAATCCAACAAGAGTTTGGGAACACCCATTCGAAGGTGTTGATCTCGACGAGCCAGGTTTGGACTATGGCGACACTCTGTTCATGCCTATGAACGGTTCTATCGTTATCGACAACAACAACGTTGTTCACATCGCTCTCAACACATTTGAAATGACACACTTGGCTGACACTGATCCAGGTTACTACACATACTGGTCAGGCCGTGCAGTCGACGGTATCCTCTACTGGAATGACACACAGGATCCTATCCACGACACAGATCATCCGGAATATATCGGCACATCATTAGAGAGCCACTTCGCAACTGCAAACCCATTCCACGCTGCACGTCTCTGGTGGCCAATCCCAGAGGATCCAGGTTTCGTTCACATGCTTCCAGATTCAACAAAATGGATCGGTTACATCCCAATGTACGAAGGCTATTCATGGGACAACGGTATGTACTACATGAGCGGTACAGAATATGTTAGCAAGTTCTACGGTGCTTCAGGTCACCCAGCACTTTCATGCGACCCAGCAGGTAACCTCGCTTGCGCATTCTCATCACCTAACATCACACGTGAAAATGGTTCTTATTTAAGAAGTATCTATGTCAGCTATCGCAACGCTGGTAACGGTTACTGGGAGCAGATTGAAGACGACATCACAGAAGACGTCATGCTCATGTACTCAGAGTGCGTGTTCACAATCTCAGTTCCTAACACAGTCAACTTCGGTGAGTACTGGTTCGGATACCAGGCTGACGATCAGATCGGCTTCTACTGGGGCGACAAAGCTTCACAGCCATCAGCATCAGAGAACTTCATCCACGTTTCTAAAGTCTTCAGAGGAGACGCTGTTGAAGAAGGTGCACAGGATGTTGTCTATAACATCTATCCTAACCCAGCAAAAGACTATGTCGTAGTAAGCTCAGCAATGGATGCAAACGCAACTATCACCTTCGTCAACCTCGCAGGTCAGACAGTGAAGAGCTTCAACAAAGCCCTCACAACAGGTGAGAACACAATCCGCATCGACCTCGAAAGCGGCATCTACTTCTGCACAGTCAATGCTAACGGTTTCAACAAGACAGTTAAAGTCATCGTTAAGTAATCACGTTAAAAGATTATAATTAAAAGAGCGCGATGCGGATCAAAATCCCCTCGCGCTCTTCTTTTATCTTTACTCTTTACTCTTTTAACTAATTAAAACCACCATTTGCGGTGACGGAACAAGAGTGTCAATCCCACTCCCATCACTGCCATCACTCCAACAATAATCCATATTGCGGTTGTGGAGCCTTCAGGGATGAACGGGAACACCACATTCATACCGAAAATACCGGTGATAAACGTCAAAGGAAGTATAATGGACGAAATCAGAGTGAGAATCTTCATGATTTCGTTGGTTTTGTTGGTCTGCATCGAATCGAACGTCTTCGAAAGACCCTCAATCAAGTCTTCATAGTCCTCGGTCATATCCCATACCTTCTGGTAGTAGTCGAGGATATTGCCCCAGTAGTCTTCCATGTACTCCAAATCACCGAAACCTTGGATCTGACCTGTTTCGAAGGAGTGGAACACCCTCAGCTGAGGTTTGAAGATAGTGTTCACCGTGATGATATTCTTTCTCGTGACACTGATTCTCTCAATAATCTTAACCTGTTTCGTACCGAAAAGCTCGCGGTTTATCAACTCCAGGTCGAGTCCCACCTTTTTTAATAAATAGAGTGACTCCATCATCAGCTTTTCGAAAATGCGATACAGCAAGATATCCGAAGTCTTGAGGTTTTTCTCAAGTTCTTCCATATCGCGCTCCTGATATTCATTGAAAAGCTGGCTCACATACCAAGGTGATTTCTCGATAGTGATGATATAATCCTTGCCCCAGAAGAACTTCACCTCCTTGGTCTTGATGAACTTATTCTGACGGTCGAAATTAGGATACTGAAGAATCAGGAAGTAATAATCGTCGTAGATATCTATTTTCGGGCGTTGGTTGACTGACTTGCAGTCTTCAATGTCCAAGGGGTGGAAATGGAATTTTTCCTTCAAAAATTTAAAGTCTTCATCCGCCGGATTCGTCACATGACGCCATTTCAGCGAGCCGATTGTCAAAGTCTCAATCATGCTGTCCCCCTTTCTTTTATGATAAAAATTCTACATTCGATCAATGTTTTACGATAAAAACGTGCAAAAATACAATTTTTTTCAAAAAAACTCGTGATTTTTTTGAAAAAATCATTTCTCTTTCCTCAGAAACATTCCCGGCTGCACCTTACAACTGCCTTTAAACTGTGTCTCGGTGATGCGGAAACCTTCCTTGTCGCGCTTCTTGAGCGGCACGTTGGCGGTTTGTCCCTGTGCCAGTCTATTCGAAGTGGCATTGTAATAATAATTATCCCAAACCTTGCCTTTTGCCACCTTCACTGATCCCACTTTCTTTAGGCATTGGTTAGCTGCATCATATTGATACACAATGTATTTATCACCTTCTTCAACGCCCTCTTTTGTACCGATTCTCGCCGCGATGCGCATCTTCTTTGGCGGTTTCGGGTTCGACAGAATCAAGCCGGTGCGTGCGTTTTTCAGCTTCACGCCTTTGAATGTGGTGCAAGTAACTGGTTTTCCTTTCTTATCAACTTGAGGCTCATAAAACTCCTGGGCGTCACCGTCATTTTCATTGGCATTATCCCAGACTTTGCCTTTCTGAGCTATCGCATAACCGTAAAAGTTGCCATCTTCGTCATAAACTGAGAACTGCTCGCCGCCACGAAGACCTTCTTTCGTACCGATTTTTGCCGTAATCACCTTGCCATCAACGGTAATAGGCGCTTCAAGACGCGGACTAACGAGGCTGTAGAAGTCGAGAAGCGGAGTCCACACTTTGAACACATCATTGCGGTTCTGCAACTCTACGAACACCTTGTTCAAATTTCTCACCATCGTCAGATTGATGATTTGCTCAAAACTTCTTGCCGCAGAAATAATAACGGTGCTCTTATTGGATTGACAGTCGACGTATTCCATCTTGAACATGTCGCTACTTTCAAGAAGCCGCGGGTTTTCAACCACCTTATTATTAAAATAAAGCTGGGTATTCTCATCCCAAACGAGTTTGTAAAGCCAAGTGTTCGACTTCAAAGTATAGCCGTCTTTCGTCGAGTTATATACGACATTTGCCGCTGAAACAGCGACATCGCGCCAAAAACCAGCTGTTTTCTTGTCTGTTCCGTCTTTCACCGCTTTTTCGTATGCCGCATTAGCTGCAATGACAGCAGCGTCACGCACGGCTCGCGCTACAGGCTCATTTTCATAAAATTCTAATTTCGTGAAAGTCATGAAAGTGAATGGAATAAGCTTCATCGACAATTCCTTGATTTGAATGTCCCTATCACGTTTCAATGCCGACATCGAAAGGTTCTCATCGCCAGCATTTACTGTATAATAGCCTCTGTCGAAGATGGTTTGCATGTTAATCATAGCCTCAGGATTCTCAGGATAATCGACATCGTATGTAATTTTTCCATCCTTGTTATAATTAAACCATCTCATTATCAGCTTGTTAGCCACCTTATTTCTATTGATGTAATTCAAAATAAGACGTGCCATCTCCTCGTCCGACACCTCGCTGTTACCTCCCAATGGCACCACGCCAATCTCCGCACCATGTTTGTTATACTGGTTCGGGAAGTTTTTTTGAGGATCCATGTAATCGTTCCACGAGTTGTCAACAATTTCCTTATTCGGGAAATATTCTGAATCGAGATATACCATCTCAAGCGAGCTGCGCATATAGAAATAGGTGCCGTCCTCGTCTTGGGAAATCATTCCGGTATAATGTTGCGTCTGCGACAAGCCATTGATTGTCAGCAATATAACACAAAACAAGAGAGTATATAATTTTTTCATAGTATTAAATTATTTCCATTCAAGAGTCTGAATCAGATGTCTCACATCGTCAGTAATGAAGTCGATAACCGGCTGAAGCGAGTCGTTGTTAGGATAAGTGTTAAAATACAGCGAACCGCGCAGGAAATGCTCGGTGCTGTCGGTTAAATAAAACTGCAATGGCGAGGCAACTCCTTCACCATCAAGGAAATAGACAAGTCCAAAAACGTTTTTATCTTTATTTATCACAACGCTGTCGCGAATGCCTGTCGCCTTCGTTATGTGCTTGGTAATCATGCGATAAGCGTCTTCAACGTATTCAGAAAGGTTGTTTTCAACATTTTTGTAAGAGATGTGCACAGTGCCTTTGAACGATGGAAACACCACGTTTGCCCAGTCTTTCTCGTTCAGCGAATAATAGTCGGGAGTGATGGTGGCATAAACCGGGTATTCGAAGGAATAACGAGGCATCGTATCGAGTGTAACATATTGTTTTTCAGGCAAATCGATACGAAAATAGCCGCGAGGTTTCGGTTGCGGTTTGTTATCTCCGCAAGCCGTTGCAACCACGAGAAGCAGCAGCACCGCCAGGCTATTAGTCAACTTGCTCATTGTATATGACTTTAATCTCGATAATCCTACGTTTGTCGGCTTTGACAATTTGAAACACGAATTCCTTATATGATGTTGAGAATCCTGCACGCGGGATGCGACCTTCTTTTTCAAGGATGAGACCAGCAAGCGTGTCGGATTCGCCTTTTATATCTTCAAAGTACAACTCATTGATTTCAAATACCTTACAGAAATCAACAAGACTCGTCTGTGCTTGGAAGATATAAGTTTTGTCATCGATTTTCTTATAATTCTCGTTTTCTGCCACCACATCGAACTCGTCGCTAATGTCGCCGACAATCTCTTCAAGCACGTCCTCCATGGTGACGAGGCCCGAGGTGCCACCATATTCATCGACAACTATTGCGATATGAATCTTTTTGGCGCGGAAATCCTGGAAAAGGTCGTTGATTTTCTTGTTTTCCGGCACAAAAAACGCCGGACGGAGCAGATTCTGCCATCTGAAATCGGGTTCTTCGAGGTGTGGCAGCAGGTCTTTGACGTACAAAATACCTTTTATCTCGTCGAGAGTCTCTTCATATACTGGTATTCTGGAGAATCCGTTCTCGATAATCATCTCCAGGAGATTGTCGAATTTTGTAGTGTTTTTCACTGCGAACAGCTGCACACGCGGTTTCATAATATCGCTCACCTCTTTCTCACCGAAAGTGGCGATGCCTTGCAACATTGAACGTTCCTCGCTTGGAGTTTCTTCCGCTGTGGTGATGTCTACCGCCGTAGTCAAATCACTGATTGACAATGTATTAGCATTCTTCTTTGCCATACGTTTGTCGATAATCATTGTCGATTTTATCAACAAATTGCTAAGTGGTTTGAAGATGACCACGAGCACACTTATCGTCGGGGCGAGGGCTCTTGACAATTGGCGGGCTCTTTTCGCCGCTGTGATTTTCGGAATCATCTCGCCGAAAATGAGAAGCAACGATGTAACTACTACCACATTAATTATGAATGCCCACACAGGATTTGCCGCCATATTGAACATTCTCGCCATGATATATGTCGAGAAAATCGTGATGGTGACGTTTACCAAATTATTGGTAATCAATATAGTAGCAAGAAAACGCTTAGGGTTGTTCCTAAGTTCGAGTACCAATTTGTCGGAACGTTGTTCGGAGTTCTCCATTTCGTTGATATCGTTAGGTAGAAGCGAGAAAAATGCCGTCTCGCTCGCCGATGCGAGTGCCGAGCAAAGGAGAAGTACCAAAAGGATGACGAGACATATTACCGTCACCCAAGTTATGCCGAGAAAAAACGGAGTTTCAACCATAATTTAGAACGGGAGGTCGTCGCCATTATAATCTTGACTTGGCATCTGTGCCTCAACAGGCTGTTGATACTGCGGTTGAGGCTGCTGGTATTGTTGCTGCGGCTGCTGATTGCCGTAAGCGTTATATGATGCGTTAGGGTTTTGCTGTTGTTGCTGACGGTTACCGCTAAGGCTCATCATCTTATCGACGACGATTTCTGTAATATGTCGTGTAACATTCTGGTTATCAACATATTGACGAGATTTTATCCTTCCTTCGACATACATCTGGTCACCTTTCACATAATTACGACGTTTGTCGGCTATATCCTGGGCGAGGTTACCCCAGCTGACGAGGTTATGCCATTCGGTTTGCTCCTGCCAGTTGCCGTCACGGTCACGGTAACGCTCTGTGGTTGCGAGAGATACGGTCATTTTCTTTGTTCCGTTGTCGAAAGAAATCACTTCCGGGTCCTTACCCAAATTTCCGATTAAGATCACTTTATTCAGACTTGCCATAGCACTAAAATTTTACACAAAATACATATAAATTAATATTGCAAAAATAAGAAAAAAAACGTATGTGTAAGAATATGAACGAAAAAAATTAATTTTTTTGTGCACGATAAAAAAAATCTTATTATTTTTGCAGCCGAAAAAAGAAGTAATCATAACAATTAAAATATTAAAGACATGACAAAAGCTGAAATCGTAGCAAAAATCGCTGAAAAAACAGGTGTTGAGAAAGGCAACGCCCAGGCAGTAGTTGAGTCTTTCATGGAAATCGTGAAAGAGGCTGTTAAGAATAACGAGGACGTGTATCTCAGAGGCTTTGGTAGCTTCAAGAGCAAACAAAGAGCAGCTAAGAAGGGTAGAAACATCCGCGCTAACGGTGGCAAGGGTGCAACAATCGTCATCCCAGCACACAAAGTACCTGCTTTCAAGCCAGCTAAATCATTCATCAACGACCTCAAGTAATTTGGTCTTATAAACTTTTTGTAATATGCCAAACGGTAAAAAACACAAAAGACACAAAATGTCTACCCACAAGCGCAAAAAACGCCTCAGAAAGGATAGACATAAAAAGAAATAATCTTTAAGATTGATTTCTTACGGTAAACATAACACAGCATTGCCAATACCGATGTTGTGTTATTGTTTTTAAAATGAATTTTAAACCTTTGTAATATTATGGACAACACAACTACAGTTCCGACAGTCAACAGAGAGCTTGTCATCAGTTCTGATGTTTCAGAGGTTAATATTGTTTTGTTGGAAGACAAGCAGCTTGTTGAACTCCACAAAGAGCAAATCAACAGTAATTTCGCTGTTGGCGACGTATATTTCGGCAGGGTGAAGAAGATTTTACCGGGCTTGAACGCCGCTTTTGTCGATATCGGCAACCAGAAGGACGCTTTTCTTCACTATCTGGATTTAGGTCCGCAGATCAATTCGTTGCTTCAGTTCTCGAAGCTGGCGCACGAAGGCAAGACGGCGCAGGCAGTGATGAGCAAGTTCAAACTGAGTCCTGACATTGACAAGACGGGCAAGATCTCGGATTTCATCCAAGCCGGCGACCAGATTCCGGTACAGATCGCGAAAGAGCCAATAAACACTAAAGGTCCGCGTATCTCAGCAGAGATCTCATTTGCGGGACGCTACATAGTGTTGGTGCCGTTCTCGAACCGTGTGTCGGTGTCGCAGAAGATACGCAGCGGCGAAGAACGCAGTCGTCTTAAAAAACTCATTCAAAGCATCCGTCCGAACAATTTCGGCGTCATCATCCGCACAGTGGCGGAAGGAAAGAAAGTCGAAGAACTCGACGCCGATATGAAGTACTTGCTCGGCAAATGGGAGCAGGTCACTGAGTCGTTATACGGAAGCAAGGCTCCGGCAAAACTCGTGAGCGAACTTGACCGTACCTCGGCGATGCTGAGAGACATCCTCAACGAGTCTTTTAACACGATAACTGTTGATAATCAGGCACTTTTTGACGAAGTCAAGAGCTACATCGCCACCATCGCCCCACAGAAAGCCGACATCGTGAAACTCTACAAAGGCAAAGAGCCTATCTTTGAGCATTACGGCGTGGCTCGTCAAGTAAAAGGGTCGTTTGGTAGGATTGTCACTATCAGAAATGGTGTTTACCTCATCATTGAACACACCGAGGCAATGCACGTCATCGACGTGAATAGCGGCCATCGGTTGAACAAAGAAGCATCTCAGGAAGAGAATGCATTGGCTGTCAATCTGGAATCGGCAGTGGAGATAGCGCGACAGGTGCGCCTCCGTGACTTGGGCGGCATCATCATCGTGGACTTCATCGACATGCACGAAGCGAAACATCGCAAAGAACTGTTCGAGAAGCTACAAGAAGAGATGGCGAAAGACCGCGCCAAACACACCATCCTCCCAGCCACAAAATTCGGGCTCATCCAGATCACACGTCAGCGTGTGCGCCCGGCAACGGAAGTCACCGTACAGGAAAAATGCCCGGTTTGCGACGGCACGGGCAAGATAAAACCGTCGCTAGTGTACATCGACGAGATAGAAAGCAGCCTCAAGTACCTGCTCCTCGACCAGAACGAGAAAGAAGTGACACTTCAGGTGCATCCTTTCATCTTCGCCTATCTTACAAAAGGATTCTTCTCCATCGCAAGAAAATGGAGATGGAAGTATCACAAAAAGATACACGTCCAGGAAATCAAGTCATTCCATGTCCTTCAGTACACTTTCCTGAATAAAAACGGGGACGAGATTACTTTTTAGTTTACAGTTTACTGTTTACCGTTTACTGTTTAACAATGACGGCTGACGATTTAGGAGACGGAAACGTCTCCTTTTTTGTTTTAAAAAAAAACATAAACAGTAAACCGTAAACTGTAAACTTTTTTGTATATTTGCAAGTTTAAATATCCTTCTTATGAAAGAAATCGTATTGAGCGGCATCAGGCCAACTGGAAACTTACACCTCGGAAACTATTTCGGTGCGGTGAAGAACTTCATCCGCCTCCAAGATAACTATAATTGTTATTTCTTTATCGCTGATTATCATTCACTTACGACACATCCGCATCCGGACGACCTTCACGGAAGAGTGCGTCAGATTCTGGTGGAATACCTCGCTGCAGGCGTCGACCCGGAAAAAGCCACATTGTATGTGCAAAGCGACGTTCCAGAGGTAGTGGAGTTGTATCTTTTCCTCAACATGAATGCATATATCGGTGAGCTTGAGCGTGTTACTACATTTAAGGAGAAGGTGCGCAAGCAGCCTGACAACGTCAACGCCGGCCTCCTCACCTATCCTACCCTGATGGCAGCCGATATCTTGATTCATAAGTCACAATATGTGCCAGTAGGCAAAGACCAGGAGCAGAATCTTGAGAAAGCACGCGATTTCGCTGCACGTTTCAATAACATCTATGGCGTTGAATACTTCCCAATTCCTCAGGCATTTAACTTTGGTAATCAATTAGTTAAGGTGCCAGGACTCGACGGCAACGGCAAGATGGGCAAGAGTGAAGGCGAAGGCAATGCTATCTTCTTGGCTGAAGACGACGCCTCGATCCGCAAGAAAGTGATGCGCGCCAAGACCGACAGCGGTCCGACCGAGATGAACCAGGAGAAGCCGGAGCCTATCGCGAACCTCTTCCAGCTGATGAGCATTGTGTCGAAACCTGAGACAGTGCAGTTCTTCGACGATGCATACAACAACATGACCATCCGCTACGGCGACATGAAGAAACAGCTGGCAGAAGATATGATTCAGTTTGTGACGCCAATCCGTGAAAAGATTCGCGAAATCGACGCCAACGACGAGTATATTAATAAGGTGGCTCGCATGGGAGCTGAGAAAGCACGCGAAAGCGCAAGAAAGACTATCAAAGAAGTCAGAGAAATTATTGGGTTTAAGCCATTTTAAAGGATAAAAAGGATAAGCGCTTCGCTGATAAGATGGATAAGATGATAGAACACGAAAAGAAGCAGGAAAGAGCGGTTTTAGTGGCAGTGAGTACTTACGAGCAGAACCGCGAGCGCACGGAGGAATACCTCGATGAGCTGGAGTTCCTTTTGGAGACAGCAGGAGGCATAGCCGTAGGACGTTTCGTGCAGCCACTGGAACGCCCAAACAGCGTGACATATCTGGGAACAGGAAAACTCGAAGAGCTGAAGCAATACATCAAGGCGGAAGAAATCGACATGGCGATTTTCGATGACGAACTGAGCGCCACACAGATCCGTAACCTTGAAAATGAACTTGAATGCCGCATCCTTGACAGAACCAATCTTATCCTCGATATTTTTGCCAAAAATGCAAAGACCGCTTACGCCAAGACGCAGGTGGAACTCGCTCAGTATCAATATATGTTGCCACGTCTGACCAGGATGTGGACACACTTGGAACGTCAACGAGGCGGTATCGGTATGAGAGGACCTGGCGAGACACAGATCGAGACCGACCGTAAGATTATCCGTAACAAAATAGCTTCTCTGAAAGAGAAACTCGAAGAGATTGACATGCAAAAGTCGGTGCAACGCAAGAACCGTCAGCAGATGGTACGCGTGGCACTTGTAGGATACACCAACGTCGGTAAGTCCACGATAATGAACATGTTAAGCAAGAGCGACGTGTTCGCCGAAAACAAGCTTTTTGCCACTTTGGACACCACAGTAAGAAAGGTTGTGATTGAAAACCTGCCGTTTTTGCTGTCAGACACCGTCGGTTTTATCCGCAAACTGCCGACGCAGCTGGTTGAATCGTTCAAATCGACCCTCGACGAGGTTAGAGAATCCGATATTTTGCTGCATGTCGTGGATATTTCACATCCTGACTTTGAATCGCAGATAGAGACAGTGAACCAAACCCTGACCGACATCGGGGCGGGTGACAAGAAAGTCATCATGGTGTTCAACAAGATCGACGCTTACACTTTTGAGGAGAAAGAAGCCGACGATTTAACGCCGATTACCAAGAAAAACTACACTTTAGACGACTGGAAGAAGACCTGGATGGCCAAAGGCAAGCCGTGTATCTTCATCTCGGCAGCGGAAAAGACTCATTATCAAGAGTTTAGAGACCTGCTTTACAAGGAAATACGCGACATGCATGCCATCAGATACCCATACGACAACTTCCTTTATTAAGACGTAACACGATGATTATCAACACACATAGCCACATCTACGACGAAGCTTTCGACGCTGACCGCGAAGAGGTGTTCAAACGCGCGATGGAGGCTGGTGTGGAGATGCTTCTATTACCGAATTGCGATGAAAACAGCATCAAACCCATGATGGAGTTTTATGAGAAACATCCTGATAATGTGAGGGTTATGATGGGACTGCATCCAGAGGAAGTGTATAAGGATAAGGAGGATAAGAAGGATTATAAGGATAAATTAAAGATAATAGAAGAGGAGATTTCTCAGCTCGCTACGCTCGGTCGAAATGACGGGAACCCTATGGTTGGCATAGGAGAGGTTGGGCTTGATTTTTATTGGGATGATACGTTTAAGAAGGAGCAGATCGAGGTTTTGAGTGAGCAGCTGCATTGGGCGAAGGAGTTGGGACTGCCAGTGTCCATTCACACTCGCAATGCCTTTCATGACATGTTCAAGGTTCTTGACCATGAGCAGGATGACCGCCTCGCTGGCGTGATGCACTGTTTCAATGGCACTTTCGATGAGGCGAAAACCGCGTTATCCTACGGCTTCCATCTGGGGCTCGGCGGTGTCATCACGTACAAAAACTGCGGAGTGAAAGAGTTTCTTGCCGACATCCCGATGGAACGCATAGTGCTTGAGACTGATGACCCGTACCTTCCGCCAGTGCCGTATCGCGGTCAGCGCAACGAGCCGGCATATATCGTAAAAACAGCAGAGAAAGTGGCGGAGATTTATGGCGTGACAACAGAAGAGATTTGTAATATAACAAGTAATAATGCAAGGAGTTTGTTTAAGTTATAATGACAAGTACAAGCTCGGAATGACAGATAAAATATGAGAAAACCTTCAATTTTAGTGCTTTACACCGGTGGCACGATAGGAATGATGAAAGATCCGAAAACTGGCAGTCTGGTGCCTTTCGATTTCGGCAATATCTATGAGCACATGCCGGTGCTTCGTAACCTCGATTACGTCATCGATTTCTACTCGTTTGAGAACCTCATCGACTCATCGAACATGACGCCTGAATTTTGGATAGAGCTTGCAGAGAAAATCGAGCAAAACTATGAGAACTATGACGGTTTTGTGGTCTTGCACGGCAGCGACACCATGGCGTACAGTGCCTCAGCATTGAGTTTCATGCTTGAAAACCTTGCCAAACCGGTTGTTTTCACAGGTTCACAGCTACCAATGGGCATGGTGAGAAGCGACGGACGCGAGAATTTCGTCACCTCGATTGAGATTGCAGCCTCGAAGATTAACGGCATGCCTTGTGCACCTGAAGTCTGCATTTTCTTTGAAAATCAATTACTTAGAGGTAATAGAGCGACTAAATTCAACGCCGAGAACTTCAACGCCTTCTCGTCGGGCAACTACCCCACTTTGGCTGATGTCGGCATCAAAATCAAGTACAACAGAGAGTTTATTGCTAAGCCGAAAGAAGGTAAGCTTATAGTTCACAAGAAGTTCGACAGGAACGTAGGCATTTTGAAGCTTTTCCCAGGTATTACTCATGCTTTCGTAAAGCACGCCTTGAGCACGCCGGGGTTGAAGGGCGTCATAATGGAGACTTTCGGCTCGGGCAACGCCCCCACAGCCGAGTGGTTCTTGGATGACCTCGCCGACGCCATCAGAAAAGGACTCATTATCTATAACGTGACACAGTGCAAGTCTGGCTCAGTGGAGATGGGACGTTACGAGACCAGCTTGACTCTCGATAAAATCGGTGTCATCAGCGGCTACGACATCACCACAGAGTCGGCATTGGCAAAGATGATGTACCTTTTAGGCGAAGGATTCAGCAGAAGTGACATCAAAAAGTATTTACAGGAATCATTGAGAGGTGAAATGACAGTGTAATCGTCATTTAGCCTGCGCTTGAAATGAGGTATAATAATCCGTTGATAATTAACATCTTATTTCTTTTTTCAAAAAAAGTATAATAAAGTTTGAAAAATATTGTTTGGTGAAAAGAAAAAATTTGTAATTTTGACACGATTTTTGTGGAGTAGAAAATCCCTGGGAGAGATGTCCGAGTGGTTTAAGGAGCACGCCTGGAAAGTGTGTGTACTTCAAAAGGGTACCGCGGGTTCGAATCCCGCTCTCTCCGCAGTGAAAGTGTAGAGTTTAGAGTGTAGAGTTTAGAGTAGTTGAAAGTTAAAAGTTAAGAGTTGAAAGTTTAAATAGAATTAATTAAATATTAACAAATTAAAAAGTAGTAATTCAAAATTCAAATCATGAAAAAGTTAATTGCTTTACTGACAGTTGCGGGATTTTTGACATTCGGAATCAGCAACGCACTTCTTGCACAAGAAGAAAATCAATCAGCACAGCCAGCTCAGACAGAGCAGGTGGTTGAGACTGTACAGACAAACCCATTGGCAGCACCTGCAACAGATGCTACATTCCACGAGGTTTTGAAGAAACAATTCATCGATGGTGGCTGGGAATTCATGAGCATTATCTTGTTAATCTTGGTCCTCGGTCTCGCAGTATCAATTGAAAGAATCATCTATTTGACATTAAGCACAACAAACACCAAGAAGCTTCTTGCTCAGTTAGAAGAAACATTGAACAAGGGTGGCATTGAGAAAGCTAAAGACCTCTGCCGTGACACACGCGGTCCTGTCGCCAGCATTTTCTACCAAGGTTTGATGCGTTACAACGAAGGTCTTGAAGAAGTCGAGAAAGCAGTCGTTTCATACGGTTCAGTTATGACAGGTAACCTCGAGAGCGGCGCAAGCTGGATTTCATTGTTCATCGCATTGGGACCTATGTTGGGATTTATGGGTACTGTTATCGGTATGATCGCTGCATTCGACGCTATCGCAGCAGCAGGTGACATCAGCCCAACAGTTGTTGCAGGCGGTATGAAGGTCGCTTTGTTGACAACCGTGTTCGGTCTTATCGTCGCTGTTATCCTCCAGATCTGCTACAACTTCATCCTTAACAAGATCGAAGGTATCGTTAACGATATGGAAGACTCATCAATCACATTCATGGACATGCTCCACGCTTATTCAAAGAAAAACTAATCTAACAAAAGAAAAATCATGGTCGACAAATTAACAAAATATTGCAAATTTTTGCTTATTGCCTTGATGGTGTTCAACGTCGTCTTTGGTATCATCACAATCTTCCGTGGTGAAGCCGGCGTCGGAACATTCATGGGATTTGCATATTGCATGCTTGGATTGACTGTGGTTGCGATTTTGTTTGCACCTATCTATGGAATTATCATCAATCCAAAGAGTGTTAAAACTATTGGTTTGGTATTAGTCATCGTGGCAGTCATTGCTCTTATCGCATTGCTGCTCTCAAAAGGCGCAACATTGTCAGAGGAATACCTCGAATCAATGGGAGTAACAAAGGGAACAGAGTCCTTCGTTGACTTCTTCATGGTGTTCACTTACATTGTCGCTGGTGCTACAATCGCGGCTGTAATCTATTCAGCAGTATCAAAACTCATTAATAAATAATAAGGAAGGAATTTATCATGGCCCGTAAGAAAAAGAAAGTACCGGAAATCAACGCCAGTTCAATGGCTGATATCTCTTTCTTGCTGTTGATATTCTTCCTCGTTACCACTACGATGGACACTGACAGCGGTATCACCCGTCGTCTGCCCCCACCAGTAGAAAACCCAGACATGGATGTCAAAGTGAAAGAAAGAAACATTTTGAACGTCATGATCAACAAGTACGACAAACTTATGGTTAACGGTAAAGCATGCGATATCTCTGAACTTAAAGACAAGACAAGAGACTTCATCACTCCTAAACCGAATGACGAAAAAGCTCCTGAAGTCGAAGTGAAAGAAATCGAACTCATTGGTAACTTCATGACTAACAAAGGTGTCGTATCACTTAAGAATGACCGCGGTACTTCATACCAGATGTACATTGCAGTTCAAAATGAATTAGCAAAAGCTTTCAATGAACTCAAAGAGGAGGTCTCTATGACATACTTCAAACAGCATTTCAGCGACTTGACCGACAAAGACAAAGTCGACGCAGTCAACAAAGCTGTCCCTGTACGTATCTCAGAGGCTGAACCAGAGGAAATCAAATAATAGGAGAGAAAATTATGGCAAAGTTTAGAAAAGGTGGACAAAAAGAAGTTCCGGCAATCTCAACCGGTTCAATGCCTGACATTATCTTCATGTTGATTTTCTTCTTCATGGTTACAACCTCTATGCGTGAGACCACATTGAAAGTCAAGATGAAATTACCAGCAGCGACGGAAGTCCAGAAACTCGAGAAGAAATCTCTCGTGAGTTTCATCTACATCGGACCTCCGACGAACACTAAACTCTATGGTACAGAGGCTCGTCTGCAGCTTAACGACCAGTATGCACGTATCGAAGACGTCATCCCATTCATCGAACAGGAACGTCTCGACCGTCCAGAAGCTGACCGTCCTCTTCTCACAACATCACTCAAAATCGATGAGAACGTGAGAATGGGTCTCGTCACCGACGTGAAGCAGGAGTTACGTAAATGCGGTGCATTCCGTATTAACTACTCTGTACGAAAAGGAGAATAAGACTTTAGTCTTTAGACTTTAGACTCTAGTGGAGACGCCATAATATGGCGTCTCTACTGTTTTTATATCGGGTCGACGTCGACGGAGACGTTGACAGATTTATAGTCGTTATTTCGTTTGAAAGATTCCAACTTGGATTTTATGATTTCCTTGATCCTCATCGAGTTGTCATTTCTATCAAACTTGATGAGAATCTGTTTTATGTATTGATTCTTAATCCTCGAAACGACAGGGTATTCCGGTCCAAGGAGATTATGCTTGAAGACAGGTCGCAGCTGCTTGGCGAAATACTCGGCTGCGACATTGAGTTTGTTTGAGTCAGTATGACGTAACTTAATCATTATCAAGCGATAATATGGCGGATAGCAGAATTGTCTCCGTATCGGCATCTGCTCCTCGTAAAAGCGGACAAAATCATGGTTGACAACATTCAATATTACCGGATGTGTCGGCTGGTAAGTCTGGATGATGACCTTGCCCTTCTCCCCTTTCCTTCCAGCGCGTCCGCTGACCTGTTCCATGAGCTGGAAACTACGTTCAAACGCCCTAAAATCAGGGAATGAGAGCATATTGTCAGCATCGAGGATGCCTACGGTCTTCACATGGTCGAAGTCAAGGCCTTTGGTAACCATCTGTGTGCCGACGAGTATGTCGGTCTCGCGGTTTTTAAACTGGTCGAGGATAAACTGATACGAGTTTTTCGAGCGCGTGGTGTCGAGGTCGAGGCGAGCGCAGCGAGCCTCGGGGACGACGGCCGACAGGTCCTCCTCCACTCGCTCTGTGCCGAAACCATGCATCTTCAGGTCGGTGCTGTGACATGACGGACATTCGGAAGGCACCGCCATGGTGTAGCCGCAATAATGGCACTTCATGATGTTCTGCGCCTTGTGGTAGGTCATCGAGACATCGCAGTTGATGCACTGCGGCACCCAATGACAGACGCCACACTCGAGACGAAGCGAGAACCCGCGTCGGTTTTGGAACAGAATCACCTGGTTTTTATCGTTCAATGTGTCACGCATCGCATCGACGAGCACGCTGCCGAAGTTGGCCTGCATGAGCTTGCGGCGGCGTTCCACACGCATGTCGTCGACAATGATTTCAGGCATTTCCACACCTCCGAAGCGTTCCGTGAGCGAGACAAGATGATAACGTTGTTGACAAGCGTTGTAGTAGCTCTCAAACGACGGCGTAGCCGAGCCGAGGATGACATCGGCACCATGGAAGCGTGCCAGTATCATGCTGAGGTCGCGGGCATTATAACGCGGTGCAGGGTCAATCTGCTTGAACGAGCTGTCGTGCTCCTCGTCGACAATGATGAGCCCGAGATCAGAAAACGGGAGCAAGATAGATGAGCGGGAACCGATAATAACCTGATATTTAGAGCTTTTCGTACGCTCGAAGTCAAGGACCTGCTCCCAAATCTCAACACGCTCCATGTCGCTGTAACGCGAATGATACACACCAACCTTGTCGCCGAAATAATTCTTTAAACGATTGATAATCTGTTCGGTAAGTGCTATTTCCGGCAACAGATAAAGCACCTGTTTACCTCTATTTAAAGCCTCCTGTATCAGCTTAATGTAAATTTCGGTCTTTCCCGAAGAGGTGACGCCATGCAGCAACACCGGCTTTTTATCAGCAAAGCCTTGATGTATCTCATCAAAGGCAACTCGTTGCTTATCAGTAAGTTGTATCGAATCGGCATTTGTCAAGGCATTGAAGCTCTTAAGGCGGCTGACGCGTTTTTGATATGTTGTGAACACACCTTTATTAATAAGAGCCTTCAGGACGGTGCTGTTGGCATTTGCTTTTTGCAGAAGCTCGGATGCGAGGACGTCGTTTTCGGCATTGCCGCCAAGGACAAAGAACGACATCACCACTTCGAGCTGCTTGTATGCGCGTTTTGTGAGCTCGTCCATCAACTCATGCATCTTCTTATCACTGTGATATTCAGGTGCGAGAGCCACAAAACGCTCGTATTTCGCCTTGAATTTTGCGTCAAGCTCCTCCTCCATCACCACGATTTTACGCTCAATCATCGTCTTGATGAGCGGCATCACCTTTTTGTAACCGATAATCTTGCTCACCTCGCTGATTGTGAGCTTCGGCTGAACTTGCAACGCCTCCACAATAAGATATTCAAAGTCATTGAGTGTCAATGCGTCTAGCTCAAATTCCTCGGAAAGCTTAATCTTCGACTCACTCGAGAGCTTCATGGCTGAAGGCAGTGCAGCCTGCATCACCTCGCCTTCATAACAGAGGTAATAGTCACAAATCCATTGCCATAATTTCAGCTGGACAGCGTTAACTACAGGATTCTCGTCAAGGATGTCAAGAATATATTTAACTTGTTCATAATCAGGCACTTGCTCGGTTATCTCGCTTATCAGACCAGACATAATCTTCGTCTTGCCGAACTGCACCACAACGCGCTGTCCGACACGTACGCTGTCGTTGAGGTCATAAGGCACACGATAGGTAAATGTGCCCGAAACCGGAATCGGCAGAATGACGTTGACGAAGAGAGTCTTTCTTTCCATATTGCAAAATTAATACATTATTTAATTATTTTTATTAATTTTGGAAAATTAAATTTAATAATACCATGAGATTTAAGTTGTTGATAATCATATTATTGGCTTTTTCAACCAACATTTTTGCGCAAAAACATCTGTCATATTCCGACATGAATTACCGTGATGAGGTGCAAACAGTGCTACTTCACCCGACTGATTACGAATACGACAAACCGCTTATTTATCTCAACCACATGAAGGAGCAGCTGCATCTGCAGTTTGACCTGCTTGTAGACGATGCACCTTTTATATATTACACCTTCATTCACTGCAGCAACGATTGGCAACCCACTGATATTCAAAAGAGTGAGTATATTACCGGCTTCTTTCAGAACGACATCGACAACTTCAGTTTCTCGCTCAACACTTACGTGAATTATGTGCATTACGACCTCGTTTTTCCTACCGAAGACATGATGCCGAAGCTTTCTGGCAACTATCTTCTCGTGGTCACGGGCGAGAATCCTGACGATGTGTATTTCACCCGCAGGTTTTATGTCGTCGACGATAAATCTGTCATTGCAACGAAAATGCCACGTTATCCTTACGATTTGAATCTTGGTCAGAACAAGCAGGAAATCGACCTTGACATTGTGTATCCCGATTTGTTCAACAGTCGCGCCGACCAGTATTCCAACGTCACCATTCAGCAAAACGGCCGCTGGGACAACGCTGTCTTTGGCTTGAAGCCGACTTACATCTTACCCGAGAAATTATCTTATATTAACAATGAAAAATTGGTGTTTGAGTCTGGTAATCAATATCTTAGAATTAACACCAGTAATTTCGACAACCGTCCTGAGAGGACAAAAAGCGTCTATCTTGAAGATAACGGCTACGTCGTGACACTTCACGATGACGAGATACGCAACGTCAACAACTATATCTTTGACGAGGATTTGTTCGGTGAAAAACATATTTATCTCGAAAAAGACAACCTCGATGCCACCGTTGAAGCCGATTATTCTCCAGTGAATTTCTTCCTGAAATGGCCTCAATATATGATTGGCAAAGACGTGTATATCATCGGAGCCATCACCGACTGGCGCATGGACGACAACGCCAAGATGGAATACGATCCCAATCGACGCGGATATAAGAACACTTTGTTTTTAAAACAAGGCTATTACGACTACATGTACGCCGTGAAAGACAACGCCAGCGGCATCACATCGGTAGCACCTATCAACGGCGATTTCTGGGAGACGACAAATATGTACCACATTTTCGTATATCTATTTGACCCGACGCAGAATTATGACCAACTTATCGGGTATAAGGTGATAAGATCTCATTAGTTAAGAGTTAAGAGTTAAGAGTTAAAAGATAAAAGTTGAGAAGGGTATTGGTTATATTAACAATTTTAATGGTTTTTGCGTCTTGTGTAAGGCAACCGAAGAAGATCAGCTATTCAGGCATCACGCAGGGATCGTACTTCTCGATTACCTATTATGATGAGGATGGCAGGACTTTTGAGTATGAAATCGACTCGATTTTTAAGGAGATCGACAATTCGGTGTCGCTTTGGAACGAAAATTCCATCATAAGAAAGGTGAATCGCAACGAAGATGTCGTTGTAAATCAGATATTTAAGGATAATTTTGAGTGGGCTCGCAAGGCCTCGGAGTTTTCTGACGGTGCCTTCGATGCCACCATAGGTCCGCTGGTTTCAGCATGGGGCTTCCATTATAAAAAACAGCTTGAGATGACGTCTGAAATAGTCGACTCAATTCGCCAACTTGTTGATTATCATAAAATTGAGATCATTGACGATAAAGTCGTGAAAGCTAATCCCAACATGACTCTCGATTTCAATGCTGTTGCGCAAGGTTATACCACGGATTTGATTGGAAAGTTTTTAGAATCACAGGGTGTCCTAAATTATCTGGTTGATGTCGGAGGTGAGGTTTTGGCGCGTGGCACGAAGCCGAATGGCGAACAATGGACCATCGGCATTGAGAAACCTGCCGAGAATTACGATTCGGAACGCTCCGTGCAAATCAAAATAAACCTCAAAGACAAAGGTATCGTAACCTCTGGAAATTACAGGAAATACATTGAAAAAGACGGCGTTCGTTATTCGCACAGCATCGACCCGAAGACAGGGTATCCTGTCGAGCAGAATCTTTTAAGCGCCACTGTCATCGCTAACAACGCTTCGTGGGCCGACTGCCTCGCCACAATCTGCATGATCGTTGGCAAAGAAAAAGCCTCGAAACTGCTTGAAAACCAAGGTGTCGAGGCGTATTTTATATATGTGGAAGATGGTGTTATTAAAACCGAATGTACTGCAGGGTTCAACAATTACATAAAGTAACTATTCCGCATCATTGCCCAATGTCAGCATCTCTTGTGATTGCGACTCGGGATCTGTCTGTTTCTTGCCTTTATTGGCATATAGCAGCATTTTTGTGCAAACGTCACTGCTGATTGTCACATAACCATCCCATTCATATAATAAATTACTCGCAGTAAAATGGTATGTTCCCGGCTCAACATCCCAATAAGTGGCACAACCCGAAGCCCCGCAATATGACGGTGTACTTGTGTAATAGTATGTGATAGTTTTGTTTGTACCTCTGAATGTAACAGTAATATTATATTGAGTAGATGCATCTGTCCAAAACATCACATCTCCTTTTTGTTCTTCAACATACAAACTCTTGGTTATCGAATTGGTTTTTGCACCAGACTCAGAATAAGCTGTTAACTCTACTGTTTTATAGCCACTTGTACTATAAGAATGTGTCGGATTAATTGAATTGGATGTCTGTCCATCGCCAAAACTCCATCTGTAATTAGCTGCATTTTCAGAATAGTTTGTAAAATAAACTGTTGTGCTTGTATATATTGTGCTTGGCGAATATGAAAAACCTGCTGTTGGCGTTTTCTCCTCAACTTTGTCTTTTTTGCAAGAATTAAGTGCAGTCAGAGACATTAAAACCACTGCACAACATATTATTGTAAAGTACTTCTTCATGATGATTGTTTTTTAAAATTCGAGTCCTATTTTTAAGAATACACCTCCTAAATTCTCAGTATGCGTATTGTAATAATTGTAACCATAATAATAGTTATAATAATACGTGGTCACCTTACCTCTTTGATAATCATATCCCAAGCTGAGAATAAGTCCGAAATTATTATGGAATCCGAAACGGCAGCCAAACATCGGGGTGACCATAACACCACTGACATCACCGATGGTGTATCCTATTTTCATTCCGGCAAACGGACTGATTTTTTTATTAAGGAAATTAACACGGAAGTCGGTGTAAACTGGAATTGCGTAATTCGAGCCATCAAAGAAATATTTTAGCCCTGTACCCAAACCGATAAAGATATGACTGTTGGCTTGGATGCCGTGTGATGTTGTTATTTCAAATCTGTCGAAACTATAATCGCCAATTCCGACAGAATAGCCAAACTCGACGAATGCTGAGTACCCCAAAACCGCTCCGCCGCCACTTTCATTGCTTGATTGGCGTTGGTTGTTACGCTCGTTACCGCCAGTATTTATAAACTGTGCTGATGCCATGCCGCAAACCATAATGGCAGCGAGCAACGTGATAAACTTAAGTTTTTTCATGATAATAATAGATTTGTTAGTAATTATTCATTGAACACAAAATTCATTCTCCATATGTTGGCTGTGCCTGTTGAACTGCCACGTTGTGATATGAAATAAATGTACTTGCCGTCACGACTCCAAACAGGACTTATATCATCAGCAGCATGATAGGTCAGTTGTGTAAACTCTGTTCCATCAATTTTGCATACAAAAATATCCGTATTACTATACTTGAAGCTGCCGCCATCAATCACACTGCTGCCAACAAATAATATCCACTGACCATCGGGAGATACTGTCGGAGATGTGAAATTATGATTAACATCGGAAACTATACACTCTTCAACACCAGTTCCATAGTTGATTTTCCATATTTCATAACGTCCTTCAACGGTAGCTCGCACACACAATATTGCGTCTTCATTCGGTATCGGACCAGGATTCATGCCTCGCGAAATATTTGAAAGAAAATTATCCTTAACATTATAGCTCCAGATGCTGTAGCCTTGTGATTCTTGTCTTGCAAAGTATATCTGACTCATGTCGTAAGCGTACACAGGAGTATAGTCCTTGTCGTTGTTTGTAATCTGACGGCATATATAGCCTTTATTGGCATCGGTAACAAAAATCCTGTTCACATTACCCGCAATCTCCGAGAAACATATGCTTTCCCCGTCAGGAGAATAAGAAAAATCAAGCACGCTCTGCCTGTTGGTGCGCTGAATTGAGCCTCCCATCTTGTTTATATCTTTGATAAATATATTCGTGCTATTGCCTCTGTATGACAGATATGCCAAAAACCGACCGTCTGCCGAGACGTCAAGAATACGATTAGTCAACCATCTGATGCCATTTCGCTCTCTGACGACTTCTGGCATACATACATAATCGTTATCAGATGAAACTTTCGTGAAATTAATGCCCGACTCTTCTTGAACAAAAACAACGGAATAATCGACCTGTTGGGCAATGCCAACATCTGTGAACACCACAAGTAAAAACAAAAATAAAGATTTTCTCATTTTACACAACATATTAATTATTTGTGCAAAATTACCAAATTACTATTGTTATAAAACTTATGGTGTAGCGATTTTGTTACATGTCACATTTTTGCGACACATTTTTTTGTCAAAAATTATTTTCAGAGGAGACTGCTTCGGAATAAAGGTTGAAAAAGTTATAATGAAGGACTTTTGACAGCCTTAATAGGATGTCCGTATCTATAGAAGCAGAGTTGAATATACGGTATATATTAGTCCGGTGGCATCCAATCTCATGTGCCAGCCATGCGACTGTCACTCTGCGCTCTTTCACCACTTTTTTGATTTCCTCTCCTATTATGATTGACATACACGTTATTTATACGCATCATATCACTCCCTCTTCAGATGCAGATATAAAAAAAGCGTGGGAGTATCAACTGTCGTCAGTCCCACAACCTGAGGCCTTCGCAATGCCCACACCGTAAGAACAAACAACAAACCACCCACGCCGGCATGTCATGAAACGACACACCAACACACAGCAGTTGCGTTGACTTTGACGATGTTTGAAATTTGCGAAGTTTCAGGTTGTCAAAACCAAATTGCAATTTACGCTTTTATATATTTTTATTCGGACACTGCACCTCATCGCCGCCGCACACGCATTTCGCGTCAGGGTCGAGCGAATGGGCGCATTTCCGTTCGAATTTGCCGTTTTTTTTCACAATAGCCTTGATTCCTATCGCAGCGAACGCCAATAGGACGAGAAACAGCGTCGGAATCAAGAATATCCAATACATTATGCGCAGACTATAAGATAATAGTTCTTTTTGCCTTTCTGCACGAGGATGTATTTGCCATTGAGAAGGTCATCGGTGCCGACGGTCTTCTGCTCAGTGACTTTGTCCTTGTTGATTGACACGCCATTGCCCTGGACCATCTTACGAGCCTCGCCTTTCGACGGGAACACACCAGTCTGCACGAGGAAGTCGACGATGCCGACGCCTGCTCCGAGAGCGTCTTTCGAGAAGTTAGACTGCGGCACGCCGTCGAAGATGCTCAACAATGTGGCTTCATCGAACTTATGCAATGCCTCTGCTGTGCCTTTGCCGAACAAAATCTGTGTAGCCTCTTCTGCCATCTCGAGGTCTTCCTTCGAGTGCACCACGAGAGTAAGCTCGCGTGCCAGTGTGCGCTGAAGCTCGCGGAGATGCGGCTCTGCTGTATGTCTGGCTATCAAAGCATCGATTTCGTCTTTCTTCAGCAAGGTGAAAATCTTGATGTAACGAGCTGCGTCCTCGTCGGTGCAGTTCATCCAGAACTGGTAGAAAGCGTATGGTGAGGTCTTCTCAGGGTCGAGCCAGATGTTACCTTTTTCGGTCTTACCGAACTTGCCGCCGTCAGCTTTGGTGATGAGGTTGCATGTCAATGCGAAAGCCTCTTTGTCGGCGCCGAGTTTACGTCGGATGAGCTCTGTACCTGTGGTGATATTACCCCACTGGTCGGAGCCGCCCATCTGCAGCTTGCAGTTCTTATGCTCAAAGAGATACAGGAAATCGTAGCCCTGCACGAGCTGGTAGCTAAACTCTGTGAACGACATGCCTTCGCCTTCGCCGTTGAAACGTTTCTTCACCGAGTCCTTTGCCATCATGTAGTTGACAGTGATGTGCTTGCCGATGTCACGGATGAAATGCAGGAAAGTGTAGTCTTTCATCCAGTCGTAGTTGTTGACAAGCTCAGCACGGTTTGGAGCGTCGCTGTCGAAATCGAGGAACTTGGCGAGTTGTTTCTTGATGCAAGCCTGGTTATGCTGCAATGTCTCATCGTTCAACAAGTTACGCTCAGCTGACTTTCCTGACGGGTCGCCGATCATACCTGTAGCGCCACCGAGCAATGCCAACGGTTTATGGCCGGCAGCCTGGAAATGACGCAGCATCATGATGCCGCAAAGGTGCCCGATATGCAGTGAGTCGGCGGTCGGGTCGATGCCGAGGTACGCCGTGGTCATCTCTTTCTTCAACTGTTCTTCTGTGCCTGGAGTCATGTTGTTCAACATTCCGCGCCAGCGCAATTCTTCTACGAAATCTTCCTTCATATAATAGTTATATTTGTTTACTGATTTAATAGGATTTCTCGATTTCACTTCGTTTCGCTCGAAATGACGGAGAAAATGCAAAAATACAAAATTTTAAGGTATCAATTATAATTTTTAATATTTTTGCAAAAAATTAAAAGCGTGCTCTTCAACTCTATAGAATATGTGATTTTCCTACCTATTGTGGTGATGCTATTCTACTTGCTGCCACACAGGTTCCGCTGGATGATGCTCCTCGTCGCCAGCTGCACGTTCTATATGTGGTTCGTCCCGAAATACATCCTGATACTTCTCATCACGATAATCGTCGATTATTCGGCAGGTATTTTGATGGAGAAATACGCTGACAATCATAAACTTAAGAAGCGGTTTTTGGTGATAAGCATCGTCTCGACATGTCTTGTGCTTTTCATCTTCAAATACTTGGGATTTGTCAACGACAACCTTGTGGCGTTGTGCCAATCGTTGAATATCAACCTCAACACCACCGTCGACCTGATTCTGCCGATAGGCTTGTCGTTCCACACTTTCCAGAGCATGAGTTATGTGATTGAGGTGTACCGCGGCAACCAGAAAGCCGAGCGAAACTTCGGGATTTACTCACTTTACGTGATGTTTTTCCCACAGCTCGTGACGGGTCCTATCGAGCGCCCGGGCAACCTTCTGCGCCAGCTTCGTGAAGAGAAAAAATACGAATACGACAATATCTCCAAGGGTTTCCGACTGATAATCTTCGGACTTTTCATCAAGATGGTGGTTGCCGACAACGTCGGTGCCTATGTCGATATGATTTATGCAGATCCCAGCAAATACAACTCTTGGGACATCATACTCGGAATGTTTTTCTATTCGTTCCAGATTTACGGTGACTTCTTCGGCTACTCGACGATTGCGTTGGGCAGTGCCAAATTGATGGGTTTCGACATCACCGACAACTTCAACACGCCATATCTCGCAAAGAGCATCGCTGAGTTCTGGCACCGCTGGCATATCTCGCTTTCGACATGGTTCCGCGACTATGTCTATTTCCCGTTAGGCGGCAGCCGCGTGAAGTTCGGCCGTTGGGCGTTCAACATCATGGTGGTGTTTGTTTTGAGCGGCATCTGGCATGGCGCAGCTTGGAACTTCCTCATCTGGGGCGCTGCACACGGACTGCTTCATATCATCGAGAAAGCCATCCTCAACCATCTTCCTGAAAAGGACAGAGGAAAACTCGAGAAAATCGTCGTCGACGCCTTCAAAATCGCCAAGACTTTCATACTCGTGACGCTGTTCTGGTCGCTGTTCCGTGCCACCAGCTTCGCAAATATCAGCGATTTGTTCACCTCGTTGGTCAACAATTTCAACACAGGCGAGCATCTTAACGTTGAAAACAGCATCTGGATTTACCTTGGGCTGTTTATCCTTTTGGACGTTTTGCTGTTCAACAGCCGTTTCGACAAATGGTGCGACAACCGCCCTGCCGTAGTCCGTTGGGCAATCTATTTCGTGTTGATTTTCATGATAATAGCATGCTCAAGTGTCAATAATTTCCCATTCATCTATTTCCAATTCTGATGCCATGAAGAAACTGATATATAAATTCGCCCTGCTCGCCGCTCTTCTGGTTCTTATGAATTGGATTTACGGGAAGTTTTTCTTCAAAGACGACCTTTTGAAGCATTCCGACGAGGTTGAGTTGGCATGGCAGGTAACCAACGACAGCTGCGTGGTGATTTACACCGGCGAGTCGTCGAACCACACTTATTCGTGGAAAGACAAAGACCAACGGAAAATCAGTGATTTCATTTTCGACCATTTCCCCGGCTTGAGATGTGGTGACATGACAAAAGCCGCGTCACATGCCGAAGTTTATTATTACCTTTTGGAAAACATCCCTGAAAATGCGCCTGTCGAAACCGTGATTGTCACGATGAATATACGCTCTTTCGGCTACGACTGGATTGAATCAGACCTTGAGACTGCCATCCAAAAACAGCTGGTGCTATTGAAACCCTATCCGCCATTTTATAATCGTTTCAAGCTGGCATTCAAGGCCTATGATATTAAGACCGAGAGCGAAAGAGGTGATGCAAGAGGTTATCACCGGCGCCATGACAAACTCGTTTTCCCTTATCAGTTTGATTTCCACAATACCGCCGACTGGGATTACGCCAAGGCACATCAGGGTGTTATCCTTGATGGGAAGTGGAACCAACCGCTGACAGAACTCGCTTGCCATTACATCAAGACGTATGGATTCCAGATTCACGAAAACAACCCGCGAATCAAGGATTTCGACAATATCGTCAAGCTTGCGAAAGAACGCGGCTGGCATCTCATTTTCAACCTTTTGGCAGAGAATGTTGACCGTGCCAACGAGCTTGTCGGGAGCGATATCCTTTATATTATCAGACAAAATCGCGATTATCTGTTGAACAGATACGGAAATATTGAAAATGTCACCGTTGTCGACAATATTGGCGATGTAAGAAACAACCTGTATATTGACCAAAATTGGACAACGGAGCATTATTCCGAGATGGGACGACGCACAGTAGCGAACCACGTGGCGCAAGCTGTCAGCAATTATTATCCTGACTTTTATGTGGAAAACATTGCTTACGACATCCCTAAAAACCATTACAGAATCGACCTCGGTTTTGACTCGTTGACAGTGTGTCCTGCAATGCCTTACGGACTGACCATCAAGGGCAGACCTGCCGATATCGACAGTAATTGCGAAAAGGTTTATATCTCATCAAGGATTTGGAAGGAAGAAAACTCGGCCGCGTCCGCGATAGTTATGGAGCTGTACAAAAACGGTGCGAAGACACATTTCAGCAATCTGCCGTTGAACGACATGACTGATGCGACCGGCAAGTGGGACTTCACCACGACGGTGCTGCCTGTCGACTCCACCTTCTTTGATGCCGATGAGTTCAGGATTTTCCTCTACAATCCGGCTGATTCGCCGATTCACATCAAATCGTTGGACGTGTCGTTTGAATATGATGATTATGCAAGGTCGAGATAATTATTTTTTAGGAAGTCCTTCAACCTCAATTTTTAAGTTTTTATACTCAATATCAAAATTAACTTTTGAAAACAAGTCGATTTTAAAGGTAGCATCTTTAATATCATAACCGGCAAGGAAAAACGTCGTTTTTACCTTGTAATGCATTGATCCATCATCGTTTGGAGTTGACAGATTCGATAATTTATAGCCTCTAAAGAAATCTACGGCATTGCCTTTAACCCTAAACTCGGAGAAAATATTGTCCAAATCTGCGTTATTACAGTTTTTGTAATCAAACTCCATTTCAAGATAAATCTTCTCAAAATTCTGCTTGAAACGATATGGTTTCATAATGTCATAATACTCATCTTCTACAAAAACTTTAGAGATCTGACCTTCATTGGTTTCATCATAAAGTGCGACCACATCGGAGCTCTTTTTCCAAAGATAATCATTTTGAGTAACGTACCAGTCGACATTTTTAAAACAGCGAAGATACTCTGCGATGCTATCGCGAATTCCAGCGTCAAAAATCTCGCAAATTTCAAGCGAATCGGACACTTTAAACAAACGGTCGCGATCAAGCAGGTAGTCGCCATGCATATATTCTATCTCCTCGCGGCTGTTGCGCATGAATGCCACCGACTGTCTGCATCTGTAGTCGGCAGTTGTGTCGAGCGAAGTGCCCAGCCAATGGCACTGATCATCCGACGTATAATCATAATTATTTGAAAGATATGCTGTTACAGTTGGTGCTATATCGTGATGCGTCACCACAGCCTTGAATGTTTTCGGAGTCTTTATAAGTGGAGAATAAACAATCAACGGAACATTATATTTCAACAACGGGCTAGCATTGACATACACGCGTCCCATACGGTGATCGCCTACAATGACAAATATTGTATTATCATATTCAGGCTGGCTCTTGTAATAGTCAATAAGCATCTTAACGCAGTCATCCATATAAAGGAAACTGGCAAATGTCTTTTTGTTGTTAAGTACAGTATTCTTCTCTGCTGGACCGAATGATTTGGTTTTAGCCACCATATCCTCAACCTTTTTCACATAAACCTCATTTCCTTCGAAACACCACGGTTCATGTGTCGACAAGGTGATATAAACATCAGTAAATTGGCGGTTTCTAGCAGTAGTGTCACGATGACGGATTGCGGCATTGAACATATCTTTGTCGTACATACCCCAGCTGTGTTCCTGCATCATCTGTTCTTTTTTCTCCTGGTCGAAATCAGCCTCTGACGGCTGCATTATATAACCCACACCATTACCTCGCATATACTCATCCTGACCATCAAACGATGCATTACCTCCATAATAGAACGACAATGTATAGCCGTTGAGCGACATCTCTTTCAAAATTGAGTTATGGTCTGGAATTGGGAACCATGTTCGGGCAAAACCGGTTTTGTCATATGGTGCTGAAGAGAAGATATTCGGGAGAGCGCCAAAGGTTCTTTCAGCTAAAGCAAGACAATTAGGCCAATATAATGACTCGTTTTTCAAACTATCAAGGAAAGGTGTGAACGACATCTTCGGTTGATCTGACGATAACCTTTGTCCCAAACTCTCAACAATAATGAACACAAAGCTTGGAGCTTTACCGTCAGTCGTTGGATTCATTAAATCGCCAAACACATCAGCATCATCGGCTTCACGCATGAAAGGATAATGTATGTCAACATATTTGAAGTCTGGGAATAGACGCTGAAAACTCTCAGCATCTTCAAGCACATTCTCATCATATGAAGTGAAATCCTCAGCTTTTTCACGTTCATTCATGTAATCGTTGAAATCGTTGAATGTATATGCAAGCTGATTTGCTGCAAGGCAATAGTCTCGATATGATTTATAACATTTATCATTGGCAATCAATGATTTAAAATTAAAAAAAATCACAAAGACAAGAGTCACTATGAGAAAAGCGGCCGATAATCCGTACGGAACTTTGACTCTTTTATTCCAAAAACCAATTAAAAGCGAGTAAAGCGCTATCAAGACCAAAACACCGAGAAGTGGCAAAACTGAAAACTTAACCGAAGACACGATTATATTATACATCTCCCCGAGGCCGTAGACGAAAAACACGCGGTCAAGCGGCAGGTTCACATTAGAGTAATATCCAATGAGACCACCATAAATCACTACATAAAGTGTAATGAAAACTATATATAAAACTTTCGTCGTTTTAGGCAAAAACCAATTGACGACCAATGTCGGTATTAGCAATATCGCGCTCACCTCAAGCACGACGGCAATGTCGAAATAAACACCAGAAAGAATAGTGACAAACTTAGCGCTTTCAATTAAGCCTGCAGTCAGCATCACAAAATAGAAACCAAGACGAAGTATTAATGCGAGCAGCAACCACAACAAAGCGTATTTTGCCCAAACACTCAGTCCACTCCATATCTTATTTATATCAAAGTTTCTCATTTTTCAAGCATTTTCAATTCTATTACACCCATGTCGGCAAATATCACAGCTTTATCGAACTCATCTTCCTTGAAATCAAACAGTTTGTTCTCTTCTTTCAGAAACTTTCCAAACGACACCATGCTCGACTTGATGTTTCTGTCTGGCAAATCAGTAAAATCACTATTTGCTCCATTGGCATCGCGATATTCCAGATACATGTCAAAACGTTTGGTATCATAGCCTGGTGCAGATATGGCAAAATGCACACATTCGTCGTTACTGTAAAGATTAAAGACGCCATTCTCATCAGTGAAGGTGTTCAGGCCTGTTCTCCAAGTATTATTCCAGCCCCTAATAACAGCCCCTTCAATAGGCTCACCTTTATAATTCACAATTCGACCTGTTATTTTGGCATTATGATAGCCAAAATTGTTATAATAATTGACAGCCTTTTCAGGCTCACCTTTTTTCAACGATTTAAGTCCGGCGAAAGAATATGCTACAGGTTTCAATGTTCCTTGTATGACATACCCATTTTGTGTCGTCATAGTCCCTTCATGATTCAAAACACCAGAATAAATACCTTCATAGTTAATGTCATCAGACTGGGAAAAATCCTGGAAAGCCCACCAGCCGAAGCCAATACCGCCACAATCTATTGTGTATTGGTAGGCTTGTTCAGCAAAAAAGCATTGTTGTTCATAGCTCACCGAGTCGTCGTCAGCTGGCAAAGAAGTCTCCCCTATCATCCAAGGTTTTTTGACATAATGACTATACCACCATATTTCATTGGGGATACTCAAAGGATTGTATGTATGAATCTCGATGAAATCAACGGGCATTATAGACGGATCCCAAGAAAAAACCTCTATCGGCTCGGCGAAACCTATTGTAAATAAATGATTTGGCGCATCTGTTTTAGCTTTATCGACCCATTTTCCGACCAAATCTACTGCATCAGCCTTCAAACGGTCTTTCACTTCGTCAAAATAAAGCGGTTCATTCATAAGGTCATAAGCAAAAACCGTCTTTTCATTGGATAAACGCTTCATCAGGGCTGAATTAAATTTGGCCAGTTCAGCATCCCATGAAGGCTTTAACAACAACATCACCTTCATATTATGTGAAGCCACTATGGAAACCATTTCCTCCACAGCATCAAGGATTTGATCGGTTTTATCTTTCAAATAAACCACACCACTCTGTACCGAAAAATACCTTCCATTATCATTAGCAGATATCACATTCAAACACAATCTAACAGTATTAAAACCAAGATCCTCGACAATTTGCATGTGACTGGAGAACTGATCTAATGCCTCCTGCTTTGTTGTAGGCTCATATATTTCCGGATTATCATAATATTTTACAGCTCCTAACACCAAATCATCGCCAAAAGTCATCATATCCACCTTATAATTAAGCATCAATGGAAAAAATTGCTCACCATCAACCTTAAAAACACCATCTTCAATATAAACGAAACCTTCTTTAGCACCGTGATTACCAGTGCATCTCGTCACAATAACGACAGCAACTGTCATTATAATAACAAACAATACTTTTTCAATTACTTTTTTCACCATAATTATGCAAAGATAGATATTTTTACCTTATAATGAATAAAATTTCTTATTTTTGCCACCAAATAAACATAACATGACTTTCAAAACTTCTATAGCTTCATTTACTAAAGATCAAACTTCCATCATAAAAGGCATAGCTATTTTAATGATAATATTCCACAATTTTTTTCACTGGATTGAGCCTGTTGACAGTATGGAAAATGAGTTTTTCTTTAAAACAGACCATGTCAAAGTGTTTTTGCAGTCTTTTGCTGACTCTCCTTGGGAATTCATAAACATACTTTTCAGCTATCTAGGTCATTATGGTGTCGAAATATTCATTTTTATCAGCGGCTATGGACTTGCCAAATCATTTTTAAGCAAAGAAAAATCTTGGGGCAGGTTTATGATTGATCGTCTAAAAAAACTCTATCCGCTGCTGCTTATCGGATTGGTGGTTTTCATCTTATTCAAGATCACCATGACCTATGCTATTCCAACAGCTGCAGAATGGAGAAGCATATTGTATAAACTGCTTTTCATTAATCTTTTTATTCCTGGAGAAACTATGGTGCTTTGCGGCCCTTGGTGGTTTTTCGGTTTGATAATTCAACTTTACATTTTCTTCCCATTACTTTATAAATTGATATCAAAATATGGTTTCAAAGCCTTTGCTTTAATATCAATCACATCATATCTGTTTGTATATTATGCGCTTAACAACTGGCATCTTACCGGAGGTCTTACCGTGATGCAACATTGCGTCGCACATTTCCCCGAGTTCTGTCTCGGTATTTATCTTGGCAAAAAGGAAAATATCACCGCAAATATATGGGTTTTCTTAATTGCTCTGACAGTGTTCATATTGGGTAACTTTTATGAAGCATTTTTCCCAATAACATTCTTAAGTGTAACGTATGTTTTATTGTTTATATTTGTAAAAGTGATAAGTTGGAATCCAAAACCAAACATGATTCGCCGCATAATTGTTTATTTTGGCAATATTTCAATGATGCTTTTTGTCATTCACGGAATGTTCAGATGGCAGTTTGTCTGTCTTGCAAAGCATTATAACAATCCCGGAATAACTATTATTTTCGCACTTTTATACTTCCTTGAAGTATTCTTTTTGTCACTTTCCGCAAAGGTTGTTTACGATTGGATTCAACAACTACTCAAAAAAACAAAACCCGAAGAATAATCCTCGGGTTTGTCTATTATCATTATTCAATTCTACTTAAACGCATTCTCGCTCAAGCCCTTACCTGTAATCTTAAGGTCTTCCATGTAACCTGGAACCGGCTTGCCGAGATATTTGTCGACATAAATCTTCGCCAGATACTGGCCGAGCATGAAGCCGTGGCCACGCAGACCTGTCAACAGACCGACCTCCGGGTCGACGATGTAACGCGGTTCGGTGTAACGGCCAGCCCAACATGCCAGGAAGCTCACCTCGCCGAGGTTTGGGATCCACTCGGCGAAGACCTCTGAAACAATCTCCAAGAACTCCTTGCTGTTGTACTTGATGTTCTGACGTGCCTCATAAGCGTCGGTGTCAGGGCTTGCGCAGCCGATAATCTGACCTGTATGCGCCCACTGCTGTCCATAAACAGCGCTGAAACCTTTGTAATGACGACGGTCGATAATCATGTCCAACGGACCTCCGTTTGGTCCCATCATAGGCAGACGGCGTGTGATGAACGCCTGATGCTTGACAGGATACAAACCTGTGTCCAATCCGAGCATGTCGTTGAACTTCTCAGCGCCCCAGCCCATCGCGTTGACAAAGTGATCGCAGGTGTATTCAACGTAGGCGCCTTCATGCGTGCGCACCAATGTCACATAATGTCCGCCGACCTTCTGGACGTGAAGCAACTCGCAGTCCTCGAAATAACGGCCGCCATTCTGCACACCGATACCTCTGATGTAGTCGATGACGCGGCCAGGTGTCGCCTGCCAGCAGTCACGGGTGATCAAAGCATGGCTGTAGGTGTCTTTTTTATCGTCCCACAATGGTGAAATCTCTTTCTTGAAGTCCTTGCGGTCAATCATATATGCATCGCTCCAGGCACGTGATGCGTCGAGTGACTTGTAGGTGGCCTCATCATGCACCAAGTTGACGTAATGTGTCAGATGGTAGTTGATGTTGTGTACCTTCTGCATGTTCTTGAAAATCTCGTGGTTGTGCACGGCGATATCAGCGATATCCGGATTCGAGAACGCTGGACGGCCACCACCGATGCATCTCCACGAAGCACCACGGCTGTAGTTGATCATCACAGGCTTCTTGCCGGCTTCCGAGAAGTAACGGAACAAAGCACTACCAGCGATACCACCACCAGCGATGAACACCTCAACTTTCTCCTTCTTCACGTCGTTCATCTTCGGGAAGATAAACGTTTCCTTGGTCTTCGGGTTGTATAAGTCATCCAGGCTCACCTGATTTGAAAGAGGAGCACGTGGAGTGGCGTCGCCAACCAACTCGATGCCGTATGAACGCAAGATCTGGCGTGCGCGTGGGATACAACGCTTGCCACGGCACGGACCCATACCCATACGTGTGATATGTTTCAACTCGTCAACCGATATGGTCTTACGGTCACCGATGACGCTCAACACTTTATCCAATTTGATATCCTCGCAGTGGCAGACGTATGTCTCTGATTCAACATCCTTCAAAGGCTTGAATGCTATCGGTTTCGGATAGTTTTCCTTCACGATGAAACCACGTGCCTCGGTCAGTTTGTCGCGTGTCACATCCTTGGCAATCACTCGAGCCACGTTGGTCTTGTTGTTCTTCTTGAGGACCTTCTCAACGACGCCCTCGCCCACTTTCTTGCCGTTGTCATCAACGAGGAACACCTCGACGCCTTCGTTTACTTCATATTCAACAGGCAGGAACAGCGTGTTCTTCTTCATGTCGTAGCCGAAGATTGCCAAGCCTGGGCAGTGGTTCACGCAGTTCATACAGCCGATGCACTTGTCGTAATCGATTACCGGCACGGTGTTTGTGCTCGACTTCGTGATAGCGCCCTGTGGACATGAGAACGAGCACGGGTTGCAAGCGAATCCGTAAACACAGTCAGCGATGACGAAAGGTTTCGCCACCATTCTTTCAGCTGTCGGCTTGTTAGGCTCTTTCAACACTCTTACAGGGTGCTGCTGTGACTCTATATACTGCTTTGAAATCTCAAGATATTCGTCATAATTGAATCTCATTCCCATGTTCTGTGCCACCTCAAAAGCTACCTGCTTGCCGCGCAAAACAGCGCTTGTGCCTTCGCCAATACGGATAGCATCACCTGCACCGTATGTATTAAGACCGAACACCTCGCGGCCTTTCATCAACAGCTGGCTGTCAGGAATCAAGCCTGTGCAGATATTGATGATGTCGATGTCGTCGATAATCTGTTCTGTTCCCGGAATCGGCTTGAAGTTCTCGCATTTAGCGATGACTGCTCCCACGATGCCAGTATGGTCTTTGTTAGGGATAGCCTTCAACAGGATATGCGATGTCATGATCGGGATGCCGAGTCTGCGCACGCGGTTAGCCTGCACCGGGAAGCCGCCTTCATGATCCATACCCTCGATGATAGCCTTGATTGTTGCGCCAGCCTGCATTCCTTGATATGATGTCAAATAACCAATGTTTCCTGCACCTACCGTCAGAACCTTCTTACCAAGCAACGTATGCTCCTGATTCATCATCTTCTGGAACACAGCAGCGGTGTACACGCCTGGGAGGTCGTCGTTTTCAAATGTAGGCATAAACGGCACTGCACCTGTAGCAACGACAAGATGTTCAGCGTCGATATATGCCATCTCCTGTGTCACTATATTCTTGATAGCTATGCGTTTGCCTTCGAGCAAGTCCCAAACAACATTATTCAGCAGTATGCCTTCGTGGTTGTCGCCAGCCAGAGTCTTCGCGATGTCGAAACCACGCATGCCACCGAACTTCTGCTCCTTCTCGAAGAAGAAGAACTGGTGTGTCTGCATGTTAAACTGACCGCCGATACGAGCGTTGTTGTCAATCACGACATTGCTGATGCCAAGTTTATTAAGCTGTTCGCGGCAAGCGAGACCTGCAGGACCGGCACCGATGATGGCGACCTGTGTCTTGTAGACCTTCACCTCGCGTGGCTGCAGTTCTTTAGCCTCCGGAAGCACGTTAGCCTCGTTGTTGATAGGCTTCACTTCCTTCACTCCGTCGACCAAAGTGATGCAGATACGGCGGATCTTGCCGTCGACAAGCATCTCGCAGGCGCCGCACTTTCCGATGCCGCAGTTAAGGCTTCGGTTGCGACCGTCGAGGCTGTGGCTATGAACCGGAAAACCAGCCTGATGCAAAGCGGCAGCGATGGTGTAGCCCTTCTTGCCAACCACTTTCTTTCCGTCATAAATAAACTCTACTGACTCGCCCTCGGCGATGTCTAAAATAGGATGTTTGGTTATTTTGTACATACTTTTCAATTTTGCTAATAAGAAATGCAAAATTAAAAAGGTGTTTTAATAAATGCAAGAAAAAAATTAATTATTTTCTCTTATCTTTTTATCTTTATAACTTCCCTCAAAAATCTCAAACTTCTCAAACTTGCACTCCAGCGGTCCGTTATAAATATCGATTTTCTTTGATGGTTTCAGTCCTATAAGCTTCAGCGCATCCTTGTTCGAGCTGATGATCCATGCCTCGAAGCCCTTGAAGTTCTTCTTCAAAGCGTCGCCGATGCCTTTATATAGATTTATAAGGTCTTTTTCTTCCAATCTCTCACCGTATGGCGGGTTGATAATCATGATTCCGCCGCCCTCTGGTGGTACCATGGTAAACATGTCCTGTTTACTCAGCTTGATGTCGTACTGAAGATGTGCGTTTGTGATGTTTGCCTTTGCAATCTCCACAGCTTTCGCTGAATGGTCTGATGCAAGTATCTCATAATCAAACTCTTCCATCGTGGCGCCGGCATCCAGCACTACGTTCTGCCACAGCTCCTTGTCGAAGTCGTGCCATGTCATGAAGCCCCATTTCTTTCTGAAGAATCCGGCGGGGATACCCAATGCCATCATTGCAGCCTCAATCGGGATGGTGCCCGAGCCGCACATGCAGTCGACGAAGTTGCAGTCGCACTTCCAGCCTGTCAGTTTTATCAAACCGGCAGCCAAAACCTCGCTCATCGGGGCTTTGTCGACGGCTTTTCTATATCCGCGCTTGTGCAGCGAATCACCTGAGCTGTCGAATGATAGCGTAACCTTCTCATTCTCAATATGTACGTTGATTCTCAAGTCAGGGTTCTCGACATCCACCGAAGGACGTGCTCCGAAATGTTCGCGGAACTCGTCAGCGATGGCGTCTTTTACCTTCAATGCTGCATATTGAGAATGAGTGAAATAGTTGCCACTTGTGACGGCATCTATCGCAAAGGTCTCGTTGATGTTGAAAATCTCATGCCATTTGATTTTGAAGATGTTGTTGTACAATGCCAACTCGTTGCGTGCCACGAAACTCATTATCGGCTTCAGGATGCGCAATGCTGTACGGCAGCAATAGTTTGCCCTATACATCATCGCCTTGTCGCCTTCAAAGCTCACGGCGCGGTTCAAAACCTGTACATTTTCAGCACCTAAGGATGTCAATTCCTCAGCGAGGACGTTTTCCAGCCCCGCCATGGTCTTGGCAACCATTGTAAAAGTGTTTTCCATCTTTACAGATTCTCAACGATTTTCTTCTGCCACTCTTTGAACTGTTCTTCTGTAGGGTGCATCTTCTCGCGTCTGAAGTCGATGTCGCCTTCTCTCTGCATTGGCACGAGGTGGATGTGTGCGTGAGGCACTTCGAGACCGATAACAGCCACGCCGACTTTCTTGCATGGGATGGCTTTCTTAATCGCGACAGCAATCTTCTTTGCGAAGACTATCATCTCGGCGAGGTCAGCGTCAGAAATGTCGAAGATATAATCCTCTTCTTTCTTAGGAATCACCAGAGTGTGACCCGGCGTGAGCGGACTGATGTCGAAGAATGCGAAAAACTTGTCGTTCTCAGCGATTTTATAGCAAGGGATCTCACCTGCAACTATTCTTGAAAATATTGAAGCCATAATTATTCTCTTGTTATTTCAACGATTTCAAACAAAAGCTTTCCTGCTGGCACCTGAATCTCCACTTCTTCGCCCACTCCTTTGCCGAGAAGGCCTTTTGCGATTGGTGATGTGATGGAGATCTTTCCTGCCTTGAGGTTTGCCTCTTTTTCAGGAACGATGGTATATGACATCATCTGTTTTGTCTTCACGTTTTTGATTTTCACTGTAGAGAGAATCAAAACCTTCGATGTGTCCATCTTCGATTCATCGATGATTCGTGCGTTAGCGATGGTAAGCTGGAGCTTCACAATCTTCATCTCGAGAAGTTGCTGAGCTTCTTTAGCTGCGTCATATTCAGCGTTTTCCGACAAGTCACCCTTATCGCGAGCCTCTGCTATTGCTGCTGCAATCTTCGGACGTTCGTTAACACAAAGATTCTCCAGTTCGTCCTTCAGCTTCTGTAATCCAGCTTGTGTAAAGTATTCTACTTCTGCCATAACTTTAATTTTTAAATTGTAAAAAAGAGACCCTTACCGAAATAAGGGCCCTTTTTTCCGTAAAATTGTATGCAAAGATACAACTTTTTTTTCAAATGCAAGTTTTTTTTAGAATAAAATTCTTGCACCGACTGAATGTGTACCTTTCCAGTGTGCTGTGTCACGGTATGAATAGTCGAGACAGACCTTCAAACCCTTCTTGTTAAGAGGAGCCTGGACTGTAGCACCGAGTGACAAACCTCTGTTGACGTTTGTACAGTCAGCGTCTTCGATACTCTTCATGACACCGCTCTCGAATGTGTAACCGCCACGGAGCATGAGGATGTCGCGGAACGAACCCTCAACACCGAAAATGAACTGGTCTTTCGAGAAAGCGTTTGAGTTGAAGTTGAAAGCGAGTGTCAAACGGCTTGCGTTTTCAAAGTTGAAATCGTATGCCGCAGCGATATTCAGCTGTGTAGGAAGCTCAAACTCGTCGGCGCGCTGCACCACTGTAAGATCTGAGCTCATTCCATCGATAGCCACTTTGAATGAAAGACCGTCGCCGCTGTACTTCATGGTAGGTCCAATGTTCTTCAAGGCGATACCGAAGTGGATGTTATCGGTAAGACCTGTCACATACTGGATACCTGCGTCCAAAGCAACACCTGTACCTTTCATATCTGTGATTGACTCGCTAATGATCTTCAAAACAAAACCGCCGTGGATACTGTTTGAGAACGACTTCGCAATAGCGATGTTGATGTTCATCAAACTTGGTTTATAAGTACCAATACCACCGTCTGGGTTTTCTGTAGTTGTTCTCTGAATCTCACCGAAATTCATTGACATGACTGACAAACCAGCGACCACTGATTCTGAAACGCGTGCCAGTAAACCGAATGATACTACACTTGTTCCTGAACCGGCAAGCCAGTTGGTATATGAGAAGTCAAGATCCATTGTATTCGTGAAAGAGATACCTGCCACGTTACTCCAGATAGCATCAACACCTTTGACGCTTGCCATACCGGCATTGCCCCATCCTGATGATGCTGCCCATGGATTAACCAGCAATTCGTTTGCACCTGCTTGACCTGCTCTATCCTTATTACCTGCGAATGCTTCTGTGCTCGTAAATCCAATAATGATTGTCAAGCTTAATGTTACGATAGTTCTAAATAACTTTTTCATGATCGTGTACTTTTAATTTGTTCGCAAAATAATTAGAATGTATTTAAGTCAACCTGACGCATTGCGCAATAGAACTTAACAGTATGTTCACCGCCGTTCACGTTATCTTTCACGTGGATGATGTAGATACCGCTTGCGATAGGTGTGTTAGCATGGTTGGTCAAATCCCAATCTATTGACGTCACTGGTGAGTCTTTCTTGAACTGACGAATCTTTGTTCCGTTTACAGTGTAAATCGTCACAACGCACTGGTCAGGAAGGTTGGTGATCTTAACTCTGTGGATAAGAGCGTTAGACTCATAGTTAGCGTATGCATAGTATGGGTTTGGAACAACTTGGATAAGGTCAAGGTCTGATTTGCCTTTAGCTTCATCCTTGTATGTCGGACCATATCCCTTAGTTGAGAAGGTGTAGTATGGCAAGTAACCTTTGTGGTTAACTGTGTCAACAAGTTCTTCTGACTCAACCTCCAACGGGATAGTGCTATAACCTAACTGATAAGGCTTCTTGATGCGGACCGAAATCTTAACAGGATTACCTTCTGGCAACCATGGTCTGCCTTCAACTGCCATTGGTATACCAGCCCAGATTGGCTGACCCCAGAATGCAGTCTTGAAGACCTTACTTTGTGAGCTTGTTTCAATAAGAGTCATCTTATCGATCAAATACTTACCACCGTCGTATGCAGGGCATGTGAAGTCATTACCTGCCATCACAGCACCTTTATGCATTGGGAAGATGTAGACATAGTGTTTACCACCAAATACCGGAGTACCGTCAACCTGGTCAAAAACGACAGGGTCTAAGAGCTGATAATCAGCAGGACCGTCAGCAGTTCTCTGCATCAACGCTGGTGGGTTCAACTTCATATCACGTCCGTTGAGATCCGGATAGAATGAGTCTTCACCGAAACCGATGTTGAAACGAGTACCTGTTTCAATATCAATTGCATAGCCAGGGAACCAACCCATACCGTATGCACTGATGTAGTTGGCATCGTTCTCATTGTCGCTTGCATCCATGTTCAATGCTTCCTGATATGTAGCAGCTGCTGGATTACCGTTCTTGTCGACTGATGGAGCTCTACGGATACCGAATGGCTGAGCATTGTTCTCCGACATACTTGCGTCCATACACATCTCAAACACTGGGCAACGAGTCCATTTTGACTTATCGGCTGTCAACACGATATCGATTGAACCCATCTTTGTGAAGATAGTGTCTTTATGGCTACCCCATTCAAACATTGGGCCAGGGTTGTTAGCACCTGAGTTACCGGACCAGTTAACAAGCATGTATGGTGCCCATGTACCGCTAGCAATCTTTTCATAGTTGCCATCCGGGTCCCAAGGTTTTGAAGTCTTTGTTGACTCTGACTCAACATTGTAGTCGTTGTTCTGTTTGTCATCCTGGTCAGCATAGTTACCGGCACGGATCCAGTTCAAAGCGTTAGATGCGACAGCATCACTATCTTTGATACCGCTGAGCCAACGGTTAGAACTGTCGGCGTATGTCACTGATGATGTGATGAGACCGTTGTTTGGTGACAAGATTGAATACACCTGCTTTGCATCACTGCTACCTGGTGCACCGCCAGTAGTACCGACTTTATAGGTACCGACGTTCCAGCACTGCTGAACATCAATTGAAATACCTCTGTCAAGGAACAACTTCTCGTTTGAAAGCTCGGTTGTTGTGTCTGATTCAAACACCTCACCTGTCTCAAGGTCTTTCAAAGACCACTTGAAGACTTTCATATCCTGGCTATCACCTGAGATACCTGTATTTCCTGTAACATGCTCGATAGTGACGGTCTTGAAATCATGGAACCAAAGAGCATAGTCTGTTGGTTTTACGTTCAATGGGTCAACAATCTTAACATTGACAGGACCACAGCCCCTCTTGTATGTTGGGTGATAGATAACTGGGTAGTCAGGATCACCGAACTTGTTGGTTTCGCTTGCGATTGGACGTGAGAGCAACTCTGCGACGTCAGCGTCTGACATCTCTAGGCGGTTGCCACCGTTTCCGATACCGGTCCAACGGTTTATGACTGGCTGGTCACCGTATGATGAGTTGATGACTGTACCATTCACAATCTTATGTGGAACAGCTGAGTACAACTTGATGTTCTTACGACCTGCGAGGTAAGGAAGTTTCTGTCCCTGGCCTTGTGTTGTCTCAGGATCGTATTCTCTATAGTTGTTGTAAGCGTAAGCTATTGCCATGAAGTAATATGTGTGGTGGTTCACCAATGTAGGGTCGTTGTTCTTTGTGAATGCGTCTTGTGTCACAACGAATGAGTGTGAAATACCATTGTCAGCGCCTTCAACCATGATTGTAGGGATACTGTATCCAATGTAATCATCATAGATGAAGTTGACGAGTCTGCTGACGTTGTTCTTAATATCGCACTGGAAGATCAAACGAGCTTTTGTCTCATCTGTCAACTGGTCAACACTGACTTCCTGGTTGGCGAGCTGATAGATCTGATAACCTTCGAAACGGAAGTACTTATCAAACTGAACATACTGTCCATTGATTGTATCTCCATCAGGAATGTTAGGATCCATTTCGATATAGTCTTCATTAGCGTTATTTGATGATTCCGAATTTGACAGATAGATAATGAGTTGTCTGTCAAGTTCGCGGATTGTCAAATCAGGAGCGTTAGGTCCGTCGAGGACTTTGAAGCAGTTATCGAACATTGACTGGCACTTATCGTCGACCTTACGGAGGAGTTCGACTGAAGCCCAAGCCTTGCCTGTGGTAGCGCGAGCCCACGGCACACCGAATGTGATGTAGTTAACAGCACCAGCTTTCAAGGTGAAAGGACCAGCTGACTGCATGAAACGACGGTCCTCAGGTGGGTTAGGTCCACCGTTGTTACCTGTCTCTTCACTCCAGTAGAATCCGTTCTGGTTGAAGCCGCCGTTAGGCATCAAACCGCCAGTACCCCAGTTGCAAGGGTCTGAATCGAATGGGAACATGAAGTCGCAAGTTGGACCGACTGTACCGGCAGCGCCTGGAACAGCTGTACCACCGTACTGCATCTTAGCACCATTCTTCCAGATACCTCTAAGGAGGAGGTAGTATTCAGCAGCGACATCAGGGTCACCATACACTGAGTTGTTTGAGTTGTTGTGATACACGAAACGGCGCATACCGAAACGTTCGTCGTCGACGATGCCGTTTCCGAAGTTCACACCATTGATACTCTCATCGCAGAGCTGGTTGCCTAATGTATCATACTTAGGGTTATCGAGTCCATCTGGATCGAGGTAAGGTCCCTGGAAGAAGTCGACACCGACCGCTGGAGGGTTGGCACCGTAAGCTTCTGTCTGACCGTTACCATCGATAGGAGCACCGTTGTAACCATAACCGAGACCACGTGAAACGTCGCAACCGATATAGTCGTCCTTAGCATAACCAAGGTCAACGTCAGTCCATGGTGAGAAGTATGTGTTGGTCAAAGTATAGGTTGAACGGTTTATGATCTCGTAGCTATAGAATGTCATGTTGTTGATCTCATCATTTGTCGAGAAGGCAAATGCTTGAGCTCTGATTTCCATACCGATAGCTGAACCGCCAGTTTCAGTGTGAGAGTTACCTTTATCGTTGAACACCCACCAGAGAGTCTGGTCACCTTTGATAACTTGGTCAGCGAGGATAGATCCGTGAACTGTACCTTCATTAAGCTCTTCCATTGTAGGAACTTGAGTGTGGCAGAGTTCGTTGGTGATATCGTAGTATGGATAGTCACCCTGTGAAGGATCGTAAGTACCATCTTCGTCTCTATCATAGAAAGGAGCGAGGTAGTAGCTCATGCCTCTTGCCGGGTCGCCGTGAGCAGGCCAGTTCAAGATGTTGGTTGGGATTTCGTATCCTGGGAGAGGAATACCGTTTTCATCACAATTCTGGAGGAAATCATCGACTTCGGCGCGTGTGATGTTGTACATTTTATCGTACTCCATACATGTTGCAGCGTCGATAGATGCTGTTCCATCAACTGTAAGAGGACCTGTCCAGAAGTCGTTACCGATCTGACGGAAACGGATAGCGGCGCACTTCAACTGGTTGTTGATGTCCATACCTGCAATCCAAAGAGATCCTGCATACAATGAAGTTGCTGAACCGTTAGCTGGAATGTAGTACTTTGATCCAGAACCACCCGGAAGATCCCACCACATATCACCACCGGCGTTGACACGCACTCTGGCGTTGTTGATGTTCAACCATGCATAGGTTGAAGATGGTGTACATCCAGCAGTGGTTTGTTTCAGATTCCGAGTTTGAGGGCCATTCATCTGGACCTTCTCGGCTCTTACTTCAGTTACACTTGCAATAAGAAATGCAACAGTTAATAAACGAATTATAGTCTTCATATTATCAGTATTTATTATTCTGTTTAGAAGTTAAAGATCATACCAATTCTAATCTGACGTGGTGATGAGTAATTGTACATGTTGTCGACATACAGTCTGTACAATTCAGCATATGAATCAGCATTTGTCTGGTTAGCGATTTCACGCTGCCATTCAGGAGCTGAGAGGTAACCATCGTCATCAGGATTACCGGTTGATGAATAGACATCAATGATATTCTTTGAATTAAGTACGTTGAGCACCTGGAGATAAACGTTCAGGTAAGCTGGACGTCTTTCACCTTCTTTCTTACCAAGCTTAAGGTCGATATCCTTGTCGATCTTCATATCGAAACGGAATGCCCATGGGAGGCGTGATCCGTAGTATGAACCTTTCAAGAGTTTAGTACCTTGTGTGATAGGTGAGTTGATGTTGCTCTGAGCTGTGTAAGGAGTACCTGAACCACCGTTCATTGTGACGGCGAGACCAGTGTTGGCGAGCCATTGGATAGGTTTCTTACCTGATTTCTCGCGTTTTGACACAGGACCGTTGTAGTCCTTGCCGCTTGCGAAACGGTAATCCAATGAAACGTTGAACTGGTGACGACGGTCCCAAGGCATAGCGAATGTTGAACGCAAGTTAGGAACACCAGCTGCGATCAAAGCTTCCATTGTGGTTGATGAAGCACCTGTAGCGTTTGAATACTGCAAGGTGTAAGAAGCACGCAGACGGACGTTCTTTGTTCTACGCAAGTCGTATGATGCTGTGAGACCTTTCACAGTACCGAAGTCCAAGTTGCTGTATGATGAGTAATCCTTAGGATAAGCACCTGTGTAACGGTACATCTGGATCATGTTACGGAACTCCTTGTAGTAAGCAGTGATTGTCATTGATGACGAGTTGGTCAGCTTCTGGGTGAAACCGAGCTCATAGTCGATTGTCTGTGAAGGTTTCAAAGCTGGGTTGTTGATAGTACTGCTGTTCTGTTCGAAGTAGTAATAATCATAGATGTTGGTGTGGATGTTTGTAGGACGCTGTGTCAAAACGTCATAGTGAGCGAAGAACAAAGCGTCGTCTGAAATCGGGAATGAGAAGGAGATACGAGGCATCACTGTCCACTGTGGGTTGTAATCCTTGAATGACTTAGCGTCAACGTGTGACTGGTCTTTATCCTTCACCCATGCTGTGACACCGTTACCGGCGTTCAAAGTTGTAGGGTCGCTGATTTCAGCACCTTCTGCATTGTACCAAGTGTTATCAATACGATAACCCATGACTTGAGTAATATCCTTAATATTATTAACATACACTGCGTAGTCGCTGCCGATGTTATCCGGAACGTCAACTGAAGTACCGTTAGGAAGGATGAGTTTACCGTTGTTCATCTTATCGCCTACTGTATAGTAATCATAGAGGATATAAGGGTCTTTCAAGACTTTCTGGTTAGCGTCGAAACGGTCGACACGGACACCGATGTTGAAGATAAGGTCTTTGAAAGCGAACTTATCCTGGAGGTAACCTGCCATGTAGATAGGTCTGTATGAACCTACTGGACGTGTGTAGTTACCGTTTTCATCTGTCTCTGTGAAGAAGTCATCGAAGCTAGGCTGTTTCTTGAGTTTCTTACCGAGGTAGTCATAGCCGTAGTATGTTACGTATGAGTTACCGTCCTGTGTCAACTCGTCTGGTGTGAACATGCTGATGTCGAAGCCGTCCTGGAGGTAAGCTTTGTGCATGACACCGTCTCTGTCGTAGTATTCAATTGAGTTGTCGTTGAAATCGTATGAGTCAGTGTTGATCCAGTCGACGCCTGTTGTGCTAAGACCGAGGGCTGAACGGAGGTTCTTATCGAACTGATACTGGTCGGCAGCGTTGTACATTCTGTAGAATTTCACTGTATCAACGAAGCCATTGTAGCTGACGATTTCAGGGTTATTGACATCCAACTGATCGATATGGAAGTTGGCAAGGTTTCTCATGAGGTACCACAAGTTACGGCCACTCACGCTCCATGATCTGCTGTTACGCTGTTCATACTGGAGACCGAACTTGATTTCGTGGTTGCCCATTGTCATAGCTGTTGCGAGGTTCACTGCGAACTGGTCGCTTTCAGCATAGCCGTAGTTTGCCTGGATTGTACCAGGGGCAGCATACAAGCCATAGAAAGGTGATGGTGAACCTGAGTTGAGAAGACCCTGGATGAGCTGGATATCGTCGAAGTTTGTATAGTGTCCTGTAGGATCATCATACAAGTCATAAATCATAGAGGTGTATTTGGCGAGCAATGGGTTGTAGTCTGATGGTGCGAAAGTGACCAATGTATCATAATCCCATGATGCTGTGTGCCAAACGTTTGTATAAGTATGACCGTTCACTGTGATGGCTGTATCCATTGTGTAAGAAGGGGTCTTATAGATGGAATACTTACCAAGGTAACCATATCTCCAGATATCTTTCTTATGGTCTGGGTCATAGTTTGAACGATTCACTCTTGAGTAGTCGACCTGCAAGCTATAGTAGAAGTTCTTGATAAGAGATGTGCTTTCAGGTGACGTTGGGAATCTCTGGGTGAAACGGCCATAGACGCTCCAGTTCTGATAGTCATCGATATAGTTCTTATCGTAGTTAAAGTATTCCTGACTACGGTTGAATTCGTTAGATTTCTGTTTCATGTAGCTACCGCCAATAGTGAGGTTGATGGTTTCGGTAGTACGGATACTCACGTTACCTCTGGTGTTGATTGTCCAGTTTGATGTGTTCTGAGAGTTCTTTACATACTCCATTGAACCCATTCTTGTGAACTCACCGTTAGGATAAACACCTTGTCCGTCGCTAGCGAGGCGGAGAGGATGTTCCTTGATATAATCCAACCATTCGTCGCTTGCTTTATGGTGACCAATTGCAGAGATCGCGCCATCTTTGTTACGGGTGAACTCACCAGCGATGAAGAATCCTAAGAGAGCTGTCTCAGATTTCTTACCTTTGATGAGAGGACCTTGTGCGTTGATGCCGACTCTGGTGTGGCCGTAGCCGTCGACTGACTGTTCAACTTCCAAACCTGCACCGAATGTTCTTGAAGGGCCTTTAGTTGTCATGTTAATAATACCACCGGTGACGTCGCCGTACATAGCAGGGGTACCAGAAAGCATAACCTCGACTTGGTCGATAGCTGACTGAGGCACCGAGTGGCTACCGATGACGCGGACACCGTCGATGTAATAAACTGTACCTTCAGAACGTGCACCACGCATGTTACCGACTTCACCGTCTGACGAGAACACACCACCGACGGTAGCTGCAACAGCGTCTGCCGAACGGTTAGGCATCTTCGCGATTTCCTCGGCGGTGATGGTAGCACCCGCTGAAGTCTGGTCCTTTGAAATCAAAGGCACTTTGTAATCGACAATCTCAACAGCATCAAGCACTTCCGACTGCATGCTCATCTTGATGTCTTGGAAGGTAATCTTGTTACCTGGGATAACAACGCCTGTCATAACGACAGTGTTGTAACCAACGAATGTTGCTCTCAGGTCGTAAGTTCCCGGAGGAATAGGGTTGATGTCGTAGTTACCGTCAAAGTCCGTACTGGCACCACCCACCTGCGTACCGCCGTTTTCCAAAACGACATTGGCAAATGCGATAGGCTCGCCGGTATCCTTGTCAGTAATGACACCCTTGAGACGACCTTGTTGTGCAAGTGCCAACGACCACGACGTCAGCACGATGCAGAGTAAAAATAGTAATTTTTTTAACATACCTTGAATTTTTATGTTATACTATCAAATAATTTCCATTTTTCAGGACACATTTTTAGGGTTCAAAATTACAACAATTTTTTCATACCGACAAGCAATTAATTTTAATTTAGGAAAAATATTTTTCAACATTTTCAGTTAAAACATTGTAACACGTTAGAAATAAACATTTTATAATCGTGTATTTTATTTGAAAAATTTTGCTAAAAATCAAATTTTAGGGTTTTAGGAAAGATTTTTAATCCACATTTGGACCTCTTTTAGTCAAAAAAAATATTAATTTTGCACCAAAATAATTTTGAAATGAGACATTTTTTAAAAATTTCGATGATTTTTTTTGTCGCTTCAATGGCGATTTTTGCCGTTTCATGTAACAGCAAACCCGATAATCCTAATACTCCAGAGGTAAGCCTTAACTTCGTGATATATCCAAATACTATTGAATTTCAAGAACTTAACGCTGTAGGTGGCTGGATGTATATCACTGCTCCGTTGCCGAGCTATGGTATTATTATATATAGGTATCATGTTGACGAGTTCAGGGCTTACGAGCGCATGGCACCTAACGAGCCTTATGCTTGTCCAAACAACCGTCTGATTGTGGAGATGCCATTTGTTGTCGACACCTGCCTCGACTATAAATATTCTATTTTAGATGGTAGCATAATAGAAGGCACCGGCTATCCTCTGACGCAATATTTCACGCAGTACGATGGCACTGCGTTGAGGGTTTACAATTAATAAAAAAACGGCGTTTTCAAACGCCGTTTTTTTTTAATATCTGTAGATATCCGATTTGAATGGTCCATTGATCGGAACGCCAATGTAATCGGCCTGTTTCTGTGTCAGTTTGGTGAGCTTCACCCCTATCTTCTCGAGATGTAAGCGTGCCACCTCCTCGTCGAGATATTTCGGCAGGCAGTACACGTCGATCGGATATGTTCCGCGTTTCTCCCAGAGGTCCATCTGTGCGAGGGTCTGGTTGGTGAATGAGTTACTCATCACGAAGCTGGCGTGACCTGTAGCGCAGCCGAGGTTCACGAGACGGCCTTCAGCCAGGATGAAGATGGCTTTTCCATCAGGTTTCACGAACTTGTCGACCTGCGGTTTGATGTTGATTTTCTTGACACCTTTATAGTTTTCAAGTGCGTTGACCTGAATCTCGTTGTCGAAGTGACCGATGTTGCAGACGATAGCCTGGTCTTTCATCTGGAGCATGTGCTCGAGTGTGATGACGTCGCAGTTGCCTGTGCATGTGACGAAGATGTTGCCTTCTTTCACTGCCTCTTCCATTGTGGTGACTTCGTAGCCTTCCATTGCAGCCTGCAGCGCGCAAATAGGGTCTATTTCTGTCACGAGGACGCGGGCGCCGTATGAACGCATCGACTGTGCGCAGCCTTTACCGACGTCGCCGTAGCCGAGCACCACGATGACTTTACCAGCCAGCATGACATCTGTAGCACGTTTGATACCGTCGGCGAGTGACTCGCGGCAGCCGTACAAGTTGTCGAACTTACTCTTTGTGACGCTGTCGTTCACGTTGATAGCCGGGACGAGAAGTTTGCCTGCCTCTTTCATCTGATAGAGACGGTGAACGCCTGTCGTTGTCTCTTCCGACACGCCTTTCCAGTTGGCGACAACTTTGTGCCAGTGCTGAGGATCCATCTTATAAGTCTCTTTTATGACACCCATCAAAGCTCTCTCTTCGGCGTTGGTAGGCTCCACTTCGAGGAGTTTAGGGTCGTTTTCGCATTCATAGCCTTTGTGTATCAACAGAGTAGCGTCGCCACCGTCGTCGACGATGAGGTCCGGGCCGTTGCCATCAGGGAATGTGAGGGCGCGCATGGTGCACCACCAGTAGTCGTCGAGGGTCTCGCCTTTCCAAGCAAACACTGGTGTTCCGCCTGCCACGATGCCTGCAGCGGCATGGTCTTGTGTCGAGAAGATGTTGCAGCTTGCCCAGCGCACCTCGGCGCCGAGAGCTTTCAACGTTTCGATGAGACATGCGGTTTGGATGGTCATGTGGAGCGAGCCGCTGATGCGTGCGCCTTTGAGAGGCTTGCTCTCGCCGTATTTCTTACGAAGTGCCATCAATCCAGGCATCTCGTGTTCAGAAATTTCAATGTCTTTCCTTCCCCACTCTGCCAGACTCAGGTCAGCGATGAGGTATGGAAGATCCATTCTTTTGAGTTCTTCTTTCATATTTCAATTCTATTTTAATTCAAAAACGACGGCGTGTTCGAGGTTGACATCGCCATTAATATTAATAAGGTATCCGTCGGCGGTCTTGGTGAGCTTCGCTTTTGCCTTGCTGCCGAGGATTTTTACCTTGTTTTTATTCAGTTCTGCATTGATTTTGATTGAGTTAGGCATCGTTTCACCTTCGTCAAGCAAATAAATCGCATAAATCTTGCCGTTTTTCTGGGTGAAGCGCACTTTGCCATCGCAATATGGATAGAAAGGACGTGTACCATAGATGGCTTCGCCGTTGATTTTCATCCAGTTACCTATTTCGTGCATACGCTCGACAGCTGTTGGAGGCAGCTCGCCTTCAGGTGACGGGCCTACGTTGAGGAGGTAGTTGCCGCCTTTAGCCACGATATCGACCAAAAGATGCACTATCTTATTGGTACTCTTGTAGTTATCTGTTTCGACATACGACCATGAGTCACCCATCGACATGCATGTCTCCCAAGGGAAGGGAAGCAAGGTGTCTGGCACCTGTTGCTCAGGTGTCTGGTAGTTCTCAAATTTTCCGTGCACTGTGCGGTCGACGATGATGAGGTCGGGGTTGTTTTCGCGAGCCATAGCTGCTATTTTCGGCATGTCGATGTCCTGGATATAGCCTTTGCAGCCGAGCCAAGAGCGGTATTCGTCGTTGAGGCTGTACTCCGGACGCACCCAGCCGCCGTCGAGCCAAAGGATGTCGATGTCGCCGTAGTTGTGTGTCAGCTCATGAATCTGGTTGTAGGTGAAATCGCAGAAACTCTGCCATCTTTCAGGATATTTCTGAGGGTCGTAGTTGACGTTTCTATCAGGAGTCGCCCACTGTTCAGCCCAGTAGTCCGGATGATGCCAGTCGGCTTTCGAGAAGTAAAGACCTGTCCAAAAACCTTGATTTCTAAAGGCTTCCACGATAGCACCAGTGATGTCGGCTTTCTCATTTTCTGAGAAAGGACATGACGGATCGACGGTGGAATAGGTCGTTTCTTTGGTGTCGTACATGCAGAATCCATCGTGATGCTTGGTGGTGAATACGACGTACTTCATTCCTGCCTCTTTTGCGAGCTTAGCCCACTCTTCAGGATTGAATTTCGTTGGATTAAACGTAGTGTTAAGTGCTTGATAATCAGCTTTATACTGAATATAGTTAGCACCATTGCGGTTAATCCAGTCTTCGTTACAGATAGACCACGACTCGACCACGCCCCATTGAGCATACATGCCCCAGTGCATCATGAAACCGAACTTCAGGTCCTGCCATTCCGCGATGCGGTTGGTGATGACGGGGTCTGTCTCAGGTTGCGTGAGGTCTTGAGCCGAAACTGACGCAGTTCCTATTAATACTAGTATCGCAAAAACCAGTTTTTTCATCATCCGACAACAATATTGATAATTTTCTTAGGGATGAAGATGACCTTGCGGATACTAACGCCTTCGAGCCACTTCTTAGCTTCAGGTGCGTTGACGACAGCGTTCTGGACTTCGTCCTGCTTGATGTCGAGAGGCAGCTCGAGGTCGAAACGTTTCTTTCCGTTGAATGACACCGGGTAAGTGAAGGTGTTCTCGACCACATTCGATGCATCGAACTCAGGGAATTTCTGGTTGACGACGCTGTCGTTGTGACCCATCTGATGCCACAGTTCTTCGGCGATATGCGGTGCGTAAGGTGAAATCATGATTGCGAGAGGCTCGAGAATTGCACGTTTGTTGCACTTCATATCGGTGAGTTCGTTGACACAAATCATGAAAGCTGAGACGACAGTGTTGAACGAGATACGTTCGATGTCTTCTTCCTCTTTCTTGATGAGTTTGTGCAGAACCTTCATCTCTTCTTTTGTTGCAGGCTCGTCGCTTATCTCTGAGTAGAGCTTCCAGAACTTCTTCAGGAAACGTGAAGTACCTTCAATTCCTTGGGTATCCCATGGTTTTGACTGTTCGAGAGGTCCGAGGAACATCTCGTAGAGACGCAGGGTGTCGGCACCGTATTTCACCACGAGGTCGTCAGGGTTTTGTACGTTGAATTTGGACTTTGACATCTTCTCGATGAGCCAGTCGCATACGAACACCTTGTTGCCTTCTTTATCTTTTTCGAAGAAGAAGCGGGCGTTTTTGAGGTCGTCGCGCCATTCGCGGAAAGCGTTGACGTCGAGGATGTCGTTATGTACGATATTGATATCCACCAGCATAGGGTCAGTAAACTGCTCGATGTCAGGCAGATTCTTCGATGCGAATATAGGTCCGCCGCTGTATCCCTCACCTTGGATGAATGAAGGAACGTCGTTGCCGAGGCAGAACTCGCGCATACGCTGGCGCACGTAGTCGGTGCCCTGTTCGAAGTCGTTGATGATGTCGACTAAAGGTATCAGCAGCAGGCGGTAGCCGTGTTCGTCGGCATATTTACGCCAAGGCTCAGCCACACGCTCGAGGTTGCCCATTCTGTTGATTTCGATGATAAGTCCTTTCTCCGGGCAGAAGAAGTCGAAACGACGGCGTCCTTCCTTGTAATCGCGGACGAATGTAAGACCCAACTTATTCTCTTTCAGTCGCTTCCAGACGGCATATTCGCATATTTTCTCGAGATTGACACGGTAGGCGATGCTTGAGCGGCCTTGAATCATGCCTTGGTTGACCATCTTCTGGAAAGGCTCGTCTTTGCATGCAAGTCCGAGGTCGAACAAGAACTTGTTCCAGAAACGGCTATAGATGAGGTGACCAGTAGCATGTTCGGCGCCACCGATGTAAAGGTCGACATTTTGCCAGTAATCGTTGGCTTCTCTGCTGAAATATTCTTTATCGTTATGCGGGTCCATGTAGCGGAGATAATAACCGCTTGAGCCTGCAAAACCTGGCATTGTGTTCGTTTCGATAGGATAACCTTCTTCGGTGACCCAGTTCTTAGCTCTTGCTAATGGCGGCTCGCCGTTTTCTGTCGGTTTGTAAGCGTCGATTGAAGGCAGCTCGAGAGGCAGCTTGTTGACATCCATTGCGTAAGGCATGCCATCCTTATAATAAATCGGGAATGGCTCGCCCCAGTAACGCTGACGGCTGAAGATGGCGTCGCGCAGACGATAGTTGGTTTTTCCTTTGCCGATGCCGAGTTTCTCAAGCTCCTCAATCATGCGGAGGATAGCCTGTTTCACTGTGAGTCCGTTGAGGAACTCAGAGTTTATGAGTACTCCTTCTTTTGCATCAAATGACTCCGTCCATGTGGCAGGATCTGACGGCTCCTCGCCTGGTTTTGCCACCACCTGGATGATTGGGAGGTTGAAGTGTCGTGCGAAGGCGAAGTCGCGGCTGTCGTGTGCCGGCACTGCCATGATGGCGCCGGTGCCGTAGCCCATCAGCACATAATCTGAGATCCAGATCGGGATTTTCGTTCCGTTGAACGGGTTGACGGCGTAAGAGCCTGTGAACACGCCGCTCACCTTCTTCACTTCTGACATACGCTCGCGCTCGGAGCGGTTCTTAGCCCAAGTGACGTATTCTTCGACAACGGCGCGCTGTTCTTTGGTGGTGAGCTGTTTTATCATCTCGTGTTCAGGTGCGAGCACCATGAAGGTGACACCGAACAAGGTATCGGCACGAGTAGTAAACACCTCGAAATTAATATCTTTATCAGCGACTTTGAAGAACACCGAGGCACCCATTGACTTGCCTATCCAGTTACGCTGCACGTCCTTTATTGACTCGGTCCAGTCGAGGGTCTCGAGGCCTTCGAGGAGGCGTTCGGCGTATGCGGTGATACGCAGCAGCCACTGTTTCATCGACTTACGGATCACAGGATATCCGCCGCGCACTGAGAGTCCATCCTGAACCTCATCGTTGGCGAGCACCGTCCCGAGTTCCGGACACCAGTTGACCATAGTGTCGGCAAGGTAAGCGAGGCGGTAGTTCATCAGTGTTTCCTGCTGTTCACGCTCGCTCATCATCTTCCACTGCGCGGCGGTGAAGCTCATCGGCTTGGTGCAGGCGATGTCGAGTCCGCTGGTACCGTTTTTCTTGAAATAGTCGACAAGGTCGGAGATAGGCTTGGCCTTCTTGCATTTGTTGCAATAGAACGAGTTGAACAGCTGGATGAACGTCCACTGAGTCCATTTATAATAATGTGGGTCGCTGGTGCGCACCTCGCGGTCCCAGTCGTAGCAGAAACCGATTTTATCCATCTGTTCACGGTAGCGGTTGATGTTTTTCTCCGTGGTGACAGCCGGATGTGTACCTGTTTGGATGGCATACTGCTCAGCCGGGAGTCCGTAGGCATCGTAGCCCATCGGGTGAAGCACGTTGAAACCCTTCAAGCGTTTATAGCGAGCGTAAATATCCGATGCGATGTATCCAAGAGGATGTCCCACATGAAGGCCCGCGCCCGACGGATAAGGAAACATGTCCAGCACATAAAACTTCGGCTTATCGTGGTCAATATCAACATGATAGATCTTGTTGTCACGCCAATATTCCTGCCATTTTTTCTCGATTTCTTCAAAATTATATTCCATAATATTTTTAAAATTTTCGCGTTTGAAAAAACGTGTAAAATTACAACATTTTTCGCTACACACCTTATATTATTTAAATTTTTTGTATTTTTGTGGAATGAAAACTAACATTTACATTCAGAAGAGATGGTGGAATCTGGCGCTCTCGGTGCTGGCGGTCATCATAATAAGCATTTCGATACAGTATACGAGCCGTTTGGTGAAGCGTTTTGCGGCGCAGGAGACGAAGCAGATTGAGATGTGGGCAGAGGCGATGCAGAGCCATGCTGAGCTGATGAATTACACCAAAGTCTTCTTCAACGAGGTGAGCGAGCAGGAGCAGAAACGCGTGCAATTGCTGGCGAAGGCGTACGAGAGCTTTCTTGAGGCAAGTCCGGAGGAAAACACCTCGATATATCTTGACATCATACAGAGCAACATCAGCATTCCGGTAGTGATTACTGACAATTCCGCAAAGATAGACCTTTCCATCAACTTGCCGGAACATCTTAAAGACAAGACGAAGTTCGACGAGGAGATGATGATGGAATTCAGCGTTTATCAGCCTATAAAGATCGACCTTTTCGGAAAGACAAAGTGGCTTTTTTACAAAGAATCGTTGATTTACACTGAGTTGAAAGGTGTTTTGGATGATTTGTTCAAACTTTTCATCAACGATGTGACCGACAATGCCGTCGGTGCGCCTGTCATCATCATGGACAGCATCGACAACACCGTTTTGGCATACGGAAACCTCGACTCCATCAAGATGAAAGACCCTAAATACGTTGAGAATCAGATTCGTACGATGCAGGAAGAGAACTATCCTATCAAGGTTAATTATCTTGACGACAATAAGGCTTACATTTATTACAGAAGGTCGGATTTGCTGCTGCAGATGCGCTATTTCCCGCTGGTTCAGATGCTGATTTTCGGTCTGTTTGTGCTTCTGGCATATCTGATGTTCAGCTATGTGCGACGTTCGGAGCAAAACCAGGTATGGGCAGGCATGGCGAAGGAGACCGCACACCAGATCGGCACGCCTCTGAGCTCGCTGATGGGATGGATAGAGCTGATGAAGCTGGAGGAGCATCCGTTCTACGGGACGGCGGAGATGGAACACGACCTGAAGAGATTAGACACCATTACAAAACGTTTTTCAAAAATAGGCTCCATCCCTACTTTGGAAGACGCCGACGTGGTGACATCTGTCGACAAGACCATGAAATACATGCAGCGCAGGTCTTCGTCGAAGATTGAGTTTGCAATACTGCTACCTTCCAGAGAGATAGTGATACCGTTGAACGCCCCATTGTTCAGCTGGGTTTTGGAAAACCTCACCAAGAACGCCATCGACGCTATGGGCGACAAGGGCAAAATCACCATAGAACTCACCGAAGACGACAGCAATGTGTTTATCGACATCAGCGACACCGGCAAGGGTCTGCCCCGCTCCATGTACAAGCAGATTTTCAAGCCCGGCTACACCTCCAAGAAACGCGGCTGGGGTCTCGGACTTTCGCTGGCAAAGCGTATCATCGAAGATTACCACAAAGGAAAAATCTTCGTTAAGAACAGCGTGACGGGACAAGGAACCACTTTCAGAATCATTTTGAAAAAATAATGGCTGAATAGCGCTGGGATTCAATAAAAAGTTGTAATTTCGTGGATTAAAATTTTATTATGGCAATATACGACAAATTTCAAGATAAGACACGCAAAAAGCTTGCCGTTCTTGTCGATCCCGACAAGCCTACTGACGAGCAGATTCTCTCGATTGTCGAAAAGGCTAACGCTGCCGATGTGGATTTCTTCTTTGTGGGCGGCAGCCTGCTCGTCACCGACAGCCTCGACCACTGTATCAAACTCATCAAGGAACACTCGAAGATTCCGGTGCTGATTTTCCCTGGCAACTCATTGCAAATCAGCAAGTACTGCGACGGATTTCTGTTGCTCTCGCTCATCTCCGGAAGGAACCCTGAGATGCTGATAGGAAGGCACGTCATAGCGGCGCCGTATCTTAAGCTCTACGGCAACGAAATCATCCCGACAGGTTATATGCTCATCGACAGCGGCAAGGCCACATCGGTGACATATATGAGCGACACCACCCCTATCCCGCATGACAAGGACGACATCGCGATGTGCACCGCCATCGCAGGCGAGATGCTGGGTCTGAAGCTCATCTACCTCGAGGCAGGCTCAGGCGCCCTGATGCCGGTGTCGACAAGCATGATATCGAAGGTGAGCCAGATGATTAACATACCGTTGATAGTGGGAGGCGGCATCAAGACACCGGAGATGGCAGCAGACGCTGTGAAAGCCGGCGCCGATGTCATCGTGATTGGAACAGCGTTTGAGAAGGAGCCGGATATGCTGAAGAAGTTCGCGGAGGCGATACACGGAGCTTGAGCCGTCATTTCGACTGAAGCGAAGCGCAATGGAGAAATCCTTGATTAACGTAAACAAATTGAATAATTCCGTTAAAATTGAATGAAATATTAACTATTTAAATATGAAAAAACTATTATTATCAGCAATTGCATTGATGTTTGTTTTCACATCATTTGCACAGGAAAAGAAAATGTTAACGCCGGTGGATGCATCGTACAACAATTACGACGTGTATCCTAAAGGCAAGAGTTTCAAATGGTTAGGCGACAGCAACAAATACGTCTTCAGCGAAGGTGACGAGCTGAGATACCAGAACCCTGGGGAGAAATCATCGCACACGCTGCTGAGCCTCGACATGCTCAACGGCATCGCCAAAGACAACGGCATCGAGGTCTTCAAGAGACTTCCAAACATCACATGGCAGAGCGAAAACGACGGCTATTTCTACAGAAGAGGCGACGACGGCAGTCTCACCCTCAACACATTGAGTGTCAGCGGAAATTCCGTAAAGGAAGTTAACACCTTGCCTGCCAACGCCGAAAACGTGACTCTCAACGAGAAGACTTTCAGAATAGCTTACACCATCGACAACGACCTTTACATCGCCGATGGCGGCAAGCAGATTCGTTTGACAGAGAACCCTGAGCATGTGATTGCCGGACAGTCGGTGCACCGCAATGAATTCGCCATTGACGGCGGCATTTTCTGGTCACCTGACGGCAACAAGCTCGCCTATTATCTCATGGACGAGAGCATGGTGACAGACTATCCGCTTGTCGACATCACCACGCGTATTGCTGAGGCGAAACCGATAAAATATCCTATGGCAGGAATGACTTCACACATAGTGAAACTGCATGTTTACGACATCGCAGCGGGCACTGATGTGGTGATGCAGACTGGCGAGCCTGAGGAGCATTATCTCACCGCCATAACATGGAACAACGACAACGAGAAGATTTACATCGGCATCTTGAACCGCGGTCAGGATACATTGAACTTCAACGAATACAACACTTTGAACGGCGAATTCTGCCAGACCATCTTCCATGATGAAGATGAGCAGTATGTTGAGCCTCAGGGACCAGCACACTTCCTGCCGGGCAGCACCACCGAATTTGTATGGCTCGCCCAACGTGACGGCTATTATCATCTCTGGCTGCACAACACCAAGACCTTGAAGGCAAAACAGATTGAGAAAGGCAACTACGTTGTCACCTCATTCGACGGCTTCGACGGCAAAGGCAACGCATACTATACCTCGACTGAAGTCAGCCCGCTGCAGCGTCATTTTTACAAAGTGAATATCAAAAACGGCAAGAAGGTACGCATCACTCAGAAACACGGCACACACAGCGTGGTTCCGAGCAAGAGCGGCGATTACTTCATCGACAACTACAGCAGCACCGACGTGCCGAGAGCCGTTTGCATCCAGGATGAAAAAGGAAGATTCTTCGCACCGCTTTATGAGGCCGAAAATCCTTTAAAAGACTATAACCTCGGCGTGACTGAGATTGACTCCATCAAGGCGGAAGACGGGCAGATGCTTTACACACGTATTGTAAAGCCTTACAACTTCGACGAGAGCAAGAAATATCCTGTTATTGTTTACGTTTACGGCGGTCCACACGCCCAGCTCATCACCGACACATGGTTGGCAGGAGCAGGCATCTACCTCAACTATCTGGCACAGGAGGGATTCATAGTGTTTACTGTCGACAACAGAGGTTCTGCCGACCGTGGCGAGGCTTTCGAACAGGTGATTCACCGTCAGTGCGGACAGATGGAGATGCACGATCAGATGACAGGCATCGAGTACCTCAAGACCAAGCCGTATATCGACCCGGAGCGTATCGGTTCAGACGGCTGGAGCTATGGCGGTTTCATGTCTACATCATTGAAAATCAATTATCCTGAGACATTCAAGGTGAGTGTGGCCGGCGGTCCGGTCATCAACTGGAAATACTACGAGATAATGTACGGCGAGCGTTACATGGACACTCCTCAGGAGAACCCGGAAGGCTATGAGCTGACGGCTTTGGACAACAAGACCGACAAGCTTGAAGGCAAGCTTCTTATAATCCACTGCTCAACCGACCCTACCGTAGTATGGCAGAACAGCCTCAGCTTCCTGGAGAACGCCATCCACAACCAGAAACAGATGGATTACTTCGTGTATCCTGGCCACGACCACAATGTGTATGGCATGGATAGGGCGCATTTGATTGAGAAGATTACGGAGTATTTTAGAGAGAATTTGTGATTAGCTGGTAGATTAGTAGCTTAATAGATTAGTAGTTTAAAAGTTGGAAATAACATGTAATTTTGCAGTGTCGTTTTGTTCGTTATTTGTTCAACGGACTTCGCATAAATCGGATAAAATGACTATGAAATAAGAAATAATGTAAAATTAGAAGTCCTCTAACTTTTTTACTATGAAAAACTTTTTAAAACTTTTAGTAGCATTGTTATTAGTATTAATGGTCAATTTAGCGAACGCCCAGATAAAAGTGCATGATGACGGACATTTTAGTGTTGGCACATTATCCACTTCATGGGATGAAGGCATTCACATGTATCGCACGGGATGGGCAACATTCAGTACAAGTTTGACCACACCTTGGCATATCGTTACCTTGGCAACACCTGGTGTTGAAAGTGGCAAATGCTGGATTGTGACATATCCCGGTGACAAATCTGACCACAGATTTTATGTCACTGGATACGGCACCGCCTATGCGAGGACATTTAGTGTATTGTCCGACAGGAGCATACAATCTGAAATAGAGCCAATTGAGAATGCAGGTGAAACTTTGGACCAAATAAATGGAATCATCTACACTCCAACAGACGAAGGAGATGCGAAGCATGTGGCAAAACGCATTGGAGTTGACGCGCTGGAGATACAAAAAGCAATACCAGAAGCAGTATCCGAGGATGAAAACGGCAAATTGTACGTCTGTTATGAGGCATTGACAGCGTATCTGATAGAAGCTGTCAAAGAACAACGTAAAGAGATAGAAAGGATGCATAAAATCCTTGAGGGGAACGGCCTTTTGAAATAAAAAACTCAAAAACAATTGTTTTTATGAAAAAGTTTTTATATCTTTGCGTGTCGATAATAACATGTTTAAATGCCATGGCACAGATTGACCTATATGACAGGAACTGGGACACCGTTTTTTACGACGACTTCTCTTCATATAGGACATGGGACCCACAAACATGGATTAGCAGTGATGGAAAATGGAAGGCTTTGGCTGGAAATTGGGTGACTCATGGGGGACAGTATGAACATCAGCTTTATCAATACCAGAATTGTATCTTCAATACTGCCGACAATACCATGAGACTGGTATCAGAATATGATTGGGATGGAGACATCCCTGCACATAATTATTCACTGCCAAGTGGCTATGGGGGCTATCCCAATCCTTATGGGCAGAATGGCAGTGGAGTTGATTCATGGTATTATTTTTCAGGTGAAATAGACGTTCGTGATATGCCATTCCTTTATGGCTACTTTGAGATCAAATGTAAGCTTCCGATACATCTCGGATCGTTTCCCGCTTTTTGGCTTGTGGGGTTAAGCGAAGCCCCCAATAATAGTTATTATAATGAGATTGATGTTTTTGAATATTCAAACAGTATTGTTGATGCCGATCATTTTGATGATAATTATTATAAACAGTTTACTTGTGGTATTTATTGCGACAATGATAACTATGACATGGCATCTCATGCCCGTAAAAATCCCATATTGCCTATTGGCAATAGCGATTTGCGAAATTATCATGTGTTTTCATGTGAATGGTTACCTTATAGTGTAAAATGGTTTGTTGATGGTCAGCTGATTAATGATTATTATGTTCGCGACAGCATACCGCATCATCCGATGAATCTTAGAACTGATTATGCAATTGATAGTTGGGCGTTACTTGATCACAACCCCCGTAATGTTCCAATATGGTTTGGCAGCGATGTCATGACGATTGATTATATAAAAGTATGTCAGCTTAATACCGATTGCAATGCTGAAGAAATAATTACCTGTCAGTCGGATTTGGACAATTTCGATTATGCCGTAAAAAAAGACATAAAAATATTGCCATCATCAAGAAGCGTCAAAATACGAAACACCGACCATGTAACATTGAGGGCAACCGATTATGTCCAGATAAACAATTCGTTTCAGGTAGAATATGGTGGAGAATTTACAGTGATCATTCATGAATGTCCTTGTAGTAATTAACAACAAATAACTTAGAATTATGAAAAGAATAGCTTTTTTAGCAATTATCTTGCTTTCGTTTTTAAGCGTTAAAGCCCAAGAAGGTGAAATTATATTTACCGACTTTGAACCGGACTTGTGCATCAGTGTACAAACAGCACCTATTATGCCTCACGATACGATATATGTTGATTTCACTAACGATGGTGTCGCCGATTTTAAGGTGTTTTTTATCATGGTTTCAACAGGCACAATATACCCATATAATATAGTTGTTGATGGGTATGATCGCACCCAAAGGGGTGAATATGATACGATTGTGCCGTCCGAAACATATCCATGGTTTACTGGGGGTTATTATTGTTGGAGCATTGAGAACCCAACTTTTTTTGACGAAATTGTTGGAGTTAAAAAAATTGTAGATGGCAATAACTATTACGCTTGGGTCAGACTTTACTCTGAAAGAATTCCCCACGGAGGCGGTGTAGTATTTGATAAAATGTGGACTTATGTTGACAAGTTCGCCTACTGCACTATTCCGGACTATCCGTTGCGCTGGGGACAGACGAGTTTGGATGACGACATTGCAGAACACTACGCCGCAAACATCATGGTTTATCCGAATCCGACAACGGGCATCATCAATGTCTCGGGAGAAAACATCGCAGCGATAGAAGTCGTCAACATCATGGGACAGACGATGCTGAAAAAGAATTGCGATGGCGACGAAGCCAATGTCGATATCTCAAGCTTTACACCGGGCATTTATTTTGTAAAGGTCGGGATGAACGACGGAAATGAGTTCTCGGAAAAAATCATCAAAGAATAGAGGTATTTTCTGAAACGTCTCTATTTTCTCACTCCGTTTTCGAACTTCACCACGAAAGCGCCGTCGTAGCCTTGTTTTACGACCTCTTTGAGGTAGGCGTCGGCTTCGGATTTGGTGGCAAAACAGCCTGCCGTGTATTTGTACATGCCGTTATGCTCATAATAATCGACATCTCGCAGGTTTTTATAAACAGACGAAGGGTTGTCGACAGGGCGGTTTTTGGTGGTGAACTGCACCTTGTAGACAATGCCGACGTTTTTGTCGATAGCTGGTTTTTCGGGCTGTTTCGGTGTCTCCGACACTTCCTGCTGGAGCTCAACGGAATCTTTCTCATAGTTGGTCTTGTAGGTGCAGAAGGCGCGGTATATTGCCGACGCGAGGACATCCTGGCCGTCTTTCGACATCATATAAGCCTCCTCGGTGGGATTTGAGATGAAGCCGAGCTCCACCAGGATGGACGGCATCGCGGTCTTGTAAAGCACCAGAAATCCTGCCTGCTGCACTCCCCTATCGTGCCGTTTTGCCCTGTTAACCATCTCACTCTGAACGAGTTCAGCGAGCTCGAGCGAGTGCTGTTTGAACTCACTCTGGATGAAGCTGAAGGCGATATATGCCTCGGTGCTGTTCGGGTCGAAGCCGCCATAGTTCTCCTCAACGTTGCTTTCGTAAAGGATAGAGGCGTTTTCGCGTTTAGCGACAGCGAGGTTGGCACTGTTGCGGTGGTCACCCATGATAAACGTCTCCACGCCGCCTGTTTTAGGCGAGTTAGCCACTGAGTTACAATGTATTGAGATAAAAACGTCGGCATTGTTGCGGTTGGCGATGCGGGCACGTTCCATCAGCTCGACAAAGACATCGGAGGTGCGCGTGTAGATGACCTTCACATCAGGGTATTTCTTCTTGATATATTCGCCCGTTTTCTTAGCCACTGCGAGGGTTATCTCCTTCTCTTTCGACTTCTTTCCGACAGCTCCGGCATCCTTCCCGCCATGACCCGCATCGATCACAACAGTCTGAATCTTAGCATTTTGGGCTTGAATCGCAGGAGTGAAAAGCAAAAATCCTATTAATATAATAAAAAATATAAGTTTGCCGTTCATAAAAAATCGTATCTTTGCAGTTTGAATTGATTTGAATTTTTTACAAAATTAGATAAAAATCTTGTACACAAGGCCAACATATCGTTTTTTTGTTGTTTTTTTCTTCTGCATGATGGTTTTTTCGCTTATCGGCAGGGGTCAGAGCAAGATTGACGCTCAGATCGAACGCAGCTGTAACGACTCTACCATCCAGGATTTCAAGAACAACAAGATTCACTATTATGGCGGTGCGGTAATCAAATACGACGACATAGAGATTCAGGCTGACTATATCGAGTTTAACTTCGAGAAGCACTCCGTTTATGCGAAGGGAATGCCTGATTCCACAGGAAGAATCGTTGGCAAGCCTATCTTCACGCAAGCCGGTCAGAAATACTATTCCGACGAGATGGAGTTTAATTTCGACACGAAGAAAGGTATCATCAGGAAGGTGTTCACCGAAGACAACCAGAACTATCTTCACGGCGACAAGATTAAGAAGATGGACGACGGAAAGATCAACATCAGGTCGGGCTCGTTCACCACGTGCAGCAACCGCGAACATCCGCATTACGAGTTCCATTTCAACAAGGCTATCGTCATCCCTGACGACAAGATTGTGGCTAAGGTGCTTTACGCGAAGATAGAAGAGACGCCAATACCCATTGCGATTCCTTTTGCCTTCATTCCAAACAGCAAGGGGCAGCGTTCGGGCATCATCATACCGTCGTTCGGTAACTCGGCAAACCGCGGTTATTACCTTGAAAACGGAGGTTATTACTGGGCTATCAACCCGCACATGGACCTGCAGGTTCTCGGCGACATCTACACCCGAGGCAGCTGGGCGGTGAAGCCTACGTTCAGATACGTCAGCAGATACAAGTTCAACGGCTCGCTCTCAGGAAGTTACGCCATCAACAAGGTTGGTGTCGAAGGTTCCGCCGACTACACCGAAAGCACCGACTACAAAATCAGATGGGTGCACAAACAAGACCCGAAAGCCAGGCCGAAGTCGTCGTTCTCAGCCGACGTCTACATCGTGAGCAGCAACTACAACAAATACAACGCCATCTCAACGACAGAGTATCTGAGCAACACCTTCCAGTCGAGCATCGCCTATCAGACGAGCTTCGCCAACCTGTTCTATCTCACCGTGAACGGCAGCCACAGCCAGAACACCCTGACACATCAGATGACTCTCACCTTGCCGGAAGTCACCTTCACGATGAACCGCATCTATCCTTTGAAAAACATCGGGAAAGCAGGCAAGAAACACTGGTACAGCGAGTTGAACCTCAGCTATACCGCCAACACCAAGAACTACATCAGCATGCCCGACAGCCTGTTCTTCAAGGACGGCTGGCTCGACAATATGCAAAACGGCATGCAGCACCGTGTGCCTATCAACCTGCCTATCAAGCTCATGAAATACTTCACATGGACCACGTCGCTGAATCTCACCGATAAGATGTACCTCCAATATTATAAGAAAGACTGGGTATGGGACACCATCGGCAGCGGGCATGTAAGCACCGACACCATTCCGCATTTCAGCAACATCTTCACATACGACGTGTCGAGTAACTTAACCACCAAGATTTACGGAATGCTCACCTTTAAGAAAGGCCCGGTGAGAGCCATCAGGCATGTGTTTACGCCTACAGTGGGATTCTCCTACAACCCCGACTACAGCAACAGCTTCTGGGGATATTATTCGTCATACGTCGACGGCAACGGCGTGGAGCAGAAATATGCCTACAACCAAGGCGGCATCTATGGCACAGCGCCCGCACAGCGTTCAGGAAGGCTGACATATAGCTTCAGCAATAACATCGAGATAAAAGTGCCTTCAAGAAAAGACACGGTGACGGGTCTGAAGAAGATCGTCCTCATCGACAACCTCACATTATCAGGCAATTACGATATCGCGAAAGACTCCTTGAACTGGTCGTACCTCAACATCAGCGGACGTACCACGCTCTTCAAGAACTTCACGATACAATATGCGAGCGTGTGGGACCCTTACGTCTTGGATTCAACAGGCACCAAACAGCTCAACAAATACGAGTGGGACGTCAACAAGAGACTTTTCAGAAAGAAGAGCGTGGCATGGAACTTCAGCGCAAGTTATACCATCAACGACAAGACATTCGGAAAGAAAAAGAGTAAAAACAAAGAGGCTGACGACCGGCCTCTGATATCATCACCCAACGCCTCCGAGGAAGAGCTTAACGACATCCGAAACAACCCCGACGGATATGTCGACTGGTCGACAAGCTGGTCGCTGTCGCTGAGCTATAACCTGCGACTGACAAACAATTTATCGTATATAAACTGGATTTTGAATGACAACAGGACGACGGTACAGACGCTGGGACTCAGCGGTGAGATAACGCTTTCGCCAAAATGGAAGGTGTCGGCGCAGACAGGTTGGGACTTCGAGTCACATAAGATAACTTACACCTCGTTCACTGTCTATCGCGACCTGCACTGCTGGGAGATGCGATTCAACGTCATCCCTTACGGAACGTACAAGTCGTGGAACTTCCAGATTAACGTGAAGGCGTCGGCGCTGCAGGATTTGAAGTTGACGAAGAAGAAGGATTATAGGGATAATTATTAACACTCCACCGTCATTTCGACTGGAGCGGAGCGGAATGGAGAAATCTTCGATTAACGGAATTATTCGATTGTTTACGTAAATAGAGGATTTCTTGACAAGCTCGAAATGACGGAAACAAAGTTTTGGATGACATAAAAATTTGGATAATTTAAAAAAAATTAGTATTTTTGCAGAAATTAATCTTTAAAGATATGAAAAAATTATTACTAATTGCGTTGGTTTTCTGTTGCTGCGGATGCTTCGCCCAGGTTGAGACGGAGTACGAGAAATATGTGCGCGAGCAGAATGAGAAGATGCAGCAGATGAAGAAAAACCAGGACGAGGGCATCGCCAGGATGCAGAAAGAATACGAAGACTACGTGAAGGCCGAGCAGGCCGCCTACGCCAAATTTGTCAAGGAAAGAGCCGAGAAATGGGGCAAAGGCAACGTGAAGGAGAGCACGCAAAAAGACTGGGTGGAATATTTCGACGACGGCAAGTCGAGAAGCACCGTCGACTTTGAAAGCGGCGAGGCCACCATCGAGATAATACAGGAAAAAGGCGAAAAGGTAGATAACAAAGAGATTGAGAAGAAACTCAAGTTTTTGTTGACAAACAAAGGAAAGACCAAAGACTACGACTCTGAAGTCGAGAAGGCAAGGCCTCTGCAGGAGAAGCCGGTGCTCGAAAACCAGGTGGTGACACCTAAAGGCGAGGTGGTGACAGAGAAAAATCTCGACGAGGACGTGAAAGAGATCGTAGAGAACGTGAAGCCTGAGGTGAAGACCATCAAAGGCGACGACAACGTCGAACGTCAGGTGGTGACAATCAAGTTGGAGCTCGCTCCCGACCACATCCGCACACGTGCAGAGCAATACAAGCAAGAGATTCAGAAATACTGCCAGAAGTGGGATGTCGACCCTGCATTGGCGTATGCCATCATGCAGACCGAGTCGTCGTTCAACCCGAAGGCAAAGTCATACGTGCCAGCCTACGGCCTGATGCAGATCGTGCCTCGCACAGCAGGCGCCGACTGCGCTCAAAGCCTCAAGAAACCGTTCTCAGCACCGACAGGCAACTACCTCTATGAGCCCGAAAACAACATCGAGATGGGTGTGCATTACCTCTATCTCCTGAAGAAGAGATATTTCATGAACGTCATCAACAAAGACAGCCAGAACCTGTGCGTCATCGCATCGTATAACACTGGAGCAGGCAACCTGGCAAAGGCGTTGAGAGGCGACACCAAGATCGGCAAGGCGATACCGCAAATCAACGCGATGTCGTACGACCAATATTTCAAATATCTTGAGAAAAACCTTCTGCCAGAGACGCAGAATTACATCAGAAAAGTAACAGAAAGAATGAATAATTTTAAAACATGGTTAAAATGAAAAAAGCTATTGCAACAAACAACGCACCAGGCGCAATCGGACCTTACAGCCAGGCCATTGCAGCTAACGGATTCTTATTTATCTCAGGTCAGATGCCGGTAAACCCAGCAACAGGCAACGTCGTCGACGGCGGCATCACCGAGCAGACCGAACAGGTCATGAAGAACCTCGAAGCCATCCTCAAAGAGGCTGGATGCACCTTCGACAACGTGGTGAAATCGACATGCTATCTCAGCGACATCGCCAACTTCGGCGCCATGAACGCTGTGTACGGCAAATATTTCAAGCAGGATCCTCCAGCAAGAGCAGCTTTCGCAGTGCGCACACTGCCTAAAGAGGTGATGGTGGAGATCGAGATGATTGCGGCGATGTAGTTTACTGTTTACTGTTTACCGTTTACTGTTTACTGTTTAAAAGTTTAAAGAGATGAAAAAATTAGCATTATTATTAGTGGCAGCGTTTATCGTGACATTGTTCACGGTATCATGCTCCAAGAAAAAAGACGACAACACAACAAGTCCAAAGACTTATTCCGAGCTTATCGTTGGTCGTTGGAAGACAGCCGACGGCGGTCATTATGAGGTCTACGAAGCCAACGGAACAGGCCACATGTGGGATCCGGCCGACGACGTCCAGGAAGACGAAGCCGACACCTTCACATGGAGTTTTGACTCAAACAACAAACTCACCCAGATCATCACCTATCAATCAGGAGCCGGCGTGATACCACAATACTGCAACATCCTGATTCTGAATGAAACGACGTTGAAGTACAACAACGACGGTTGGAGAGCTGAATACACATTGACAAGAGTTAATTAGTTATATGAAAAAAGCATACAAGGTCACATGGATAAGCCTCGCCTCAATACTGGGCGTGGTTGTCATAGCGCTTATCATAGCGCTTTATCTGGTGCTGAGCCCGAAACGCCTGACCTCACTGGTCAACAAATACGCGTCGAAGGTCATCACCTGTGAGTATAATATCGGCAAGGTGGACCTCACCTTGTTCAAGACATTCCCTGACGTGGGGCTTGAAATCAAAGACCTTGTGCTCATCAACCCTACGAACGGCTGGACCACCGACACCCTCGCCGCCATCGACGAGTGCCTGCTGTCGGTGAACCTGAAAAAAATCTTGTTTGAAGACGAGATAATCGTGAACAGCTGCTATCTCAACGGCGGTGATGTCAATGCGTTCTTCGACAAGGAAGGGAACACCAACTTCGACATCTTCCCGCCGAGTGAGGCGGAGCCGAACGAGGCGGATAACGATGAGAGCTCTTATGCTATCAACCTCGACAAACTGAGACTCAGCAACATCAACATCAGCTACACCGACCTGGGCGCCAACACCATCGCCAACATCGACGGACTGGGACTGAAAGCCAAAGGCAACGTGAAAGACGAACTCATCACAGGCGACATCAACCTTACCATCAATGACTTAAGAGCGATGATAAACGACGACACCACCAACATGGATGCCTCCGCCAAGAATATCGTCCTCAACGGAAAAATAAAGATGACTGGCGACGACATCAACGCCAACGTCAACCTGACCTTAGGAGCATTGGCGTTTCTCATGCAAGGCGACGACAACATCATGGCTAACCTCAACAGCCTCGGTGTAAACTACAACGGCGACATCTACAACTACGAGCATCTCAAAGGCAACGTCAACCTTATCGTCGACGACGCGACAGCTTTGATGGACGGCGATAAATATGCCGACAATGCCGACATCAACCTTAACATCCCGCTCGATTTCGATCTGAATCAGAATTATGTGAAATTTGAGAAATCGGAGTTGAAACTCAACGATATCAAAGTCGAATTCATCGGCGACGCCATGATGAACGACGACATCAAACTCAACATGGACCTTCGCACCAACACGATGATTATCAACGACCTGGTCCGTCTTATCCCAGAAAAGATGAGAGAAGACCTGCTCAGCGGCATCAAAGTCAACGGCAAGCTGATTCTCGGCACACATGTGGAAGGCACCTACAGCGAGAACCAGATGCCGTCGATAAAAGCCAACGTGACGCTCACCGACGGTTACTTCGAGATGCCCGAAGAGCTGCCCTACCCTATCACCGGCTTGAACACCACTCTTCACACCGACCTCAACCTCAACGGGAAATCACACGTCGACATCAAGTCGTTCCAAGCAAGGATGAACAACACCGCAGTGGCCGCCAACGGCAGCATCAGAGACGTGCTCGACAAGATGCTCTGCAACCTCAACATCAAGGCGGACGTGGACTTCGACGATGTGAAGTCGTTCCTGCCTGAAGAACTCATCGCACAAGGCGTGATGAATGCCCACATCAATGTGAAAGGCAGCGTCGACCAGTTTGCCGAGCTCGACCTGATGAACACCAAACTGAACGGTAACATCAAGTTCAACGGGATGGACATACAGTATGCCGACACTATAAACCTCAAGTCATCCGACCTGAACATCAATTTCGTGTTGCCTAACCCGACATCCAACACTTTGCGCGACGGTCTGGCTTATGTCAGGCTCAGCGGCACCGACATCAATGCCGACATCACCAACATGATGACAGCATCGCTTGCCGATTTCAACATCAACGCGCAGGTGTCGAACGTCCTCGACAGCACCGCCATCATGGCTGCTATTGCCGACTTCGACTTCAGCAATGCCGACCTCGTTTATGAAGACATGGCGATACGTTCGAACAACGCCTTAGGAAGCGCTTACATGCTGCCATCAGCCAACGACGGCAAGACATCATACGCGGCAGTGTACAGTAGCGACTCGCTCGTCTTCGCCATGGGCGACGAGATGTTTTTCGCGACAGAGGGGCTGGCACTCAACGCCAATGCAGATTACGACGAAACCGAGGAAGACATATTCGTGCAATGGGATCCTAATCTCGACCTCGACCTGAGCAACGCCGTCTTCGCCATGCAAGACCTCAGCGAGCAGGTGTTCATACCTACCATCGACCTGAACTATACCGACGAAGGTCTGAATGTCAACAACAGCCGCATTCAACTCGGCAACTCCGATTTCAGCCTTGACGGCACGCTGACCAACCTCTACGAGCATTTTAAAAACGACGAGCTGCTCAGAGGTGAGTTCAACTTCACGTCAGATTACTCCGACGTGAACCAGCTCATGGACATCTTCAACGGCATGGGCAGCGAAGAAGAGATGCAAGAAACAGCTTCCGCCGAAGGTGACGCAGAAGGCGCTGAAGACAACCCGTTCATGGTGCCTTACGGCGTCGACATCATACTGCACACTACAATAAACAACGCCATAGCAGGCGACATGAGCATTCGTAACGTGGGAGGCGACATCACCATAAAAGACGGCGTCCTCGTGTTACAGGAGATGGGCTTCACCAGCGACGCTGCCGAGATGCAGCTCACAGCACTGTACAAATCGAAACGCAAAAACCATCTCTACGCTGGCTTCGACTTCCATCTGCTCAACATCGACATCGCCGAGATGATAAAGATGATTCCTGACCTCGACACCATCGTGCCGATGCTGAAATCGTTCGCAGGCAACGCAGAGTTCCACTTCGCAGCCGAGACGAACCTGAAATCCGACTATACGCCGAAATATTCCACACTTAAAGCCGCCTGCAGCATAGAAGGCTCCGACCTCGTGGTGCTCGACAGCGAGACTTTCGATAAAATCAAACGACTGCTCATGTTCAGCAAGAAAACCGACAACAAAATCGACAGCCTCGACGTGCAGTTTACAGTGTTTAAAAACGAAATCGACGTCTATCCTTTCGCCGTCTCGATGGACAAATACTCCGCCATGCTTTACGGACGCCATAACCTCGACATGAGCTACGACTACAACATCGCGGTGCTCAGCCCGCCTATCCTCAGCCGACTCGGCGTCGAGATAAAAGGTCCTGACTTCGACAACATGAAGTTCAAAGTCAGAAGAAGCAGACACAGAAACATGTTCAAACCTGAAAAGCGCGACTACAAGGAGGAAAAGATCGCCGAGATAAAGAAGATTATTTCCAACTCCTTGAAAGAAAATGTCAGACAGTAGCTTCTCAAATATCTCAAGACTCACGATACGGCTGTTGCTCGGTGTGTTTTTCATCGGCACAGCCGTATTGAAATTATTGTCGATAGACAACTTCGAGGTGTACATATACAGCTTCGGGCTTTTCAGCTACACCTGGACGACGTTCTTCTCGCGCCTGTTGATTTTCATCGAATTGATGATAGGCCTAGGCCTGATTCTTAAGATTTATTTCAAGCAAATCTGGTGGCTCACCATGCTGATGATGGTCGGATTTACGCTATTTCTGGTTTACGCCGCCATCTTCCGAAACGACAGCAACTGCCATTGTTTCGGAGATTTAATCGAACTAAACCCGACGCAGTCTATTTTTAAGAACATCTTCACGATAGCACTGCTTTTATTTATCAGAAAAGAAAGAAGCTACGATTATAAACCCCTTTTAAAAAAATGGCTTGTCGCGATAACACTTCTGCTTTCGTTGGCCATTCCGTTCATCTTGGTGCCTATGGACGTGATTTACAACAAGATTTATTCTGAAAAGGACAATGTGAACACGGTGGCGTTTTACGAGAGCATGAGCGACTCTACCTTCGTTGGCATCCAGAGCGGCCGATACCTTATTAATTATGCGCTTGCCGGCTGCAAATACTGTCGTCTCGGCGCCGAGAAGGTCACGATGATGATTGACAGGCACGGCATCAGCCACGACAAGCTGAAGTTCATCATCGGAGGCAGCGACGAGGCGATTGCCAAATTCGTTGAGGCTACTGGAACTTCCGATTATCAGCATTGGAAGATTCCTGCTCCGCAGTTCATGGCGATAACATACGGAAAGTTCCCGTTGTTTGTTTTCATCGAGGACGGCAAAGTGATGAAGGTCGGGGATTTCAGGATTTTGGATGACAATATGATTTTATCATTGCAATAAAAAAAACCGCTTGATAATCAAGCGGTTTGTGGAGCATAGGAGAATCGAACTCCTGACCTTTTGAATGCCATTCAAACGCTCTACCAACTGAGCTAATACCCCTTATTTTGCGCTGCAAAAATACAAAAAAAATTTATTATCGTAACAATTTTTTAAAAATTATTTCCGGCGCCCTCTTCTGCGGCCTTTCCCAGTATCATTTTCCGTCTTTTTCGCCTTGCGGAAGATGTCGTTAGGGTCGGTCGGCCGCAGCTCGTCGAGCCATTCGAAACCCTTCAGAATCTCAATGCCGGGCTTCATCTTCTCCTTAGGATACAAGGTCTCATTGGTCTTTTTGAAATATTTGATTCTGACAATCTGGTTTTTCTCTATCTTGATGTCCATCGCAACGCTCTGCGACACGTTAACGCCTATCATGGTGCCGTCTTCCTCACGCAACCAGTACACCGTCTCAGCATTGCCGTCGTCGTACACATGGTCGAGCTCATTGTTCTTGAAATAGGCAATCATCGTTTTACCTTTAATCTGGTTGAAGCCCTCGATGGTGTCTTTTTGGATGATAAACCCATTAGGATAAAGCAGCACCGTATCAATCGACTTGTTAGCTATCACGATATTGATGGAGTCACCGCGCAGTTGGCTGTTGTCGGCCCAGACGATAGGGTCTATTCGCATCTTGGCACATGAATCCGCAACGTAATAGTTCAACGAATCGCATTTTCCCTGGATGTCACGACGATAGAAACGCACGTTGTAATACGCCAGCATCTGCTTGGCTTTCTGCTCTACCGTATCCATAAAGACAAACAAGGTGTCGGAATGCAGATACAGCGTGTCTTTATCAGCAAAATAACGTGCTCGCACGCTGTCGGTGATGAAACTCTTTCCCAGTTTCTTCCACAACTCGGCATAATTGCCCTCCACAATCGCCTTGTTGACCGTATCCTCGATATAGACGTTGCTCATCGCCTTCGCAAAATCGGCTTTACGACTGTAAAACATTGAGTCAGAAGTGATTGAATAACCCTGATTGCTCAACGACGCACCTTTGTCGAGATATGCGATATCGTGTTTGGCATCGTACCAACCATAGTTTCCGACAAGGACATTATCTTCATAATAAATGGTAGTCGGGCCATAGAAATACATCTTCTCTTCCTTGATACGATACTCCAAAGTATCAGTAATCATTCGGCTTTTAGGCGTTGTCACCACCACATTCTTACGGAAATAAGCCACCTGGATGTCATCGCGGTAATAACCCTTTCGGGAAATGAGCTTCTTGTCGTTTCTGGTAATCGATCCATGACGCGGATATGTGGCAAGATGTTTGTTGCGGTCGTATGTCATGTAATTGGTTTTCAACGTGGTAGAGTCATCTTTGAGGATGACATCGTCGAAAAGCTCAGCCATCTTGACGTCGCCCGAATACTTACATTTTTTGCTGAATATGTCGGTCGAGTCATTCACTTTGATATGAATGTTGCCAAATCCGTCGAAATAACGTGTTTTCTCGTTGAAATGCGCACTGTCGCTGTAAAAATACGCCGAGTCCTGACGCAGTACGACGTTGCCGATGAGACGTTCGATGTCTTTGCCAAACGACTCCTCGTACACCTGATAGTCGGCGTGCATGATATGGACAAACGTCTTGCCGTTCTGCTGTGCGGAAAGGGTCCAACAGAAACAGACAAACAATGTCAGGATTATTGTTTTAATAATACGCATCTGCAACTGCAACGGATACGCCGCTGTAGGGACGCCATAATATGACGTCTCTACAACACGTACCAATTAATGATTATTGTCAATCAAAATAATTATTCGTATTTCTTGTTTTCAGCCTTGCCGTCGAGCACCATGATGCCGTTGAGGGCGAGGGCGAGCATCTCGTCTTCACCCGGGTAACGGTATACAGGGGCGATCTTCTCGACGTGTTCGGTCACGATGCCGCAGAATGTCTTGTCGTAAGCCATACCGCCTGTGATGAAGATGCCGTCGACGTTCATGTCGAGAGCTGCTGCTGCGAGACCGCCGATTTCCTTGGCGACCTGGTAAGCCATGGCGCGATATACCTTCTCCCATTCTTTGTTGCCGGCCTTCACTGCGTTTTCAACCTCGAGGGCGTCGTTGGTGCCGAGATATGCCACGAAGCCGCCCTGGCCTTTAAGCATGAGGTCAACGTCTTTCTTGGTGTATTTGCCGCTGAAGCAGGCTTTCATCAATGGTCCTGACGGGAGAGCGCCTGAACGTTCCGGTGTGAAAGGACCGTCGCCGTTCAAAGCGTTGTTGACGTCCACCACGCGACCTTTCTTATGTGCCGCCACCGAGATGCCACCGCCGAGGTGCACACCGATGAGGTTGAGGTCTTCGTATTTCTTGCCTACCGCCTCAGCATGCTGACGGGCTATCATCTTCTGGTTGAGGGCGTGGAAGATAGAGATACGCGGGAACAGCGGGTGACCCGAGAAACGAGCCAGCTCTTCCATCTCGTCGACCACGACAGGGTCAGCGATGAATGCCTTCACACCGTATTCCTTGGCGATATCGTTGGCGATGAGACCGCCGAGGTTGCAGGCGTGCTCACCATACGATGCGGCTTTGAGGTCGCGGAGCATAGGCTCGTTCACCTCGTAGACACCCGATGTCAATGGGTGGAGCAGACCGCCACGGCCGACGACGGCGCTGATACCGTTGATGTCAACGCCTTCGTTTTTCAACTCATTGAGAATCACTTCTTTACGATAAGAGAACTGGTCAGCGATCTTATCGAATTTAGCCAAATCTTCGACAGAATGCTTGATGTTTTTCTTGAACACCTGTTCTTTGTCATTGAAGACAGCAACTTTGGTTGATGTCGAGCCTGGGTTTATGATTAAGAGTTTATACATATCAATGAATTTTTATTTTGCCAACAATGCGGCGATAGCTATTGAATATAATTTCGTCTTCGATGTGTCGCCACGTGAGCTGAGGACGCAAGGGACTTTGGCACCCATGAGCATTGCGCCGACTTCTGACTTGTCGAACTTGGTGCAGCATTTGTAGAACACGTTGGAGCTCTCGAGGTTCGGGAACACGAGGCAGTCGGCATCGCCTGCGACTGGGCTGTTCATGCCTTTGATCTTTGCTGTCTCGGCGTCGCAGGCGAGGTCGAGTGAGATAGGGCCTTCCACCATGCAGCCTTTGATCTGTCCGCGTTCAGCCATCTTGGCGATGACAGCTGCGTCGACGCATGCCGGGATGCCGGCGCTCATCTGCTCGGTGGCTGTCACCATGGCGACCTTCGGGCAGCTCACGCCCAATGCCTTTGACACGGTGGTCACATATTTCAAGATGGTCTGTTTCTGCTTGAGGTCCGGCAACGGGATGATGGCGCAGTCTGATGCGACGAGAAGCTTGTGGTAGTTAGGGTTCTCGATGACGGCGACGTGTGCCAGTGTGACGTTCGGAGGACAGAGACCGCGTTCCTTGTTGAGGATGGCGCGCATGTATTTGTCAGTCGGGAGAAGACCTTTCATGAGGATGTCGCCTTCGCCGCGGTTGATGAGGTCGCATGCCAAAGCAGCAGCCTTCACGTCGTCTTTCTCCTCAACGATCTTGAACTTGTTGATATCGATCTTCTCTTCCTTGCAGATCTCGGAGATACGAGCAGGGTCACCGATGAGGGTGGCGTCGATAAGACCGTTGTCAACAGCGTCGTTCACAGCGCAGATTGTGTGGTCGTCCATAGCATAAGCTGCTACGAGACGTTTCTTTGGACGGCTCTTCAGCACGTCGAACATTTGATTTAATTTGGTGATTTCCATTTGTTTATGTTTTTATATTATGATTTTAATTTAAATTCCTTAACTACCTTTGCGGCATCCTTAACGCCCTTAAGGCATCAGCATCCTATATACCTTGAGATAACCAACTTCAAAATTTCGCTCGTTCCCTCTCCTATCTGCAGGATGCGCTGGTCGCGATAGAAGCGTTCCATGTTGAAATCCTTCAACAGGCCGTGGCCTCCCATCACTTGGACGGCCTTGTCGCAGACCTCAGCGGCGACCTGTGAGCAGTACAGCTTCGCCATCGCGGCTTGTTTTCCGTAAGGGAGATGAGCGTCTTTCATGCGGCAGGCCTTGTAAAGCAGCTCGCGTGCCGCTTCGATTTTCATCGCCATGTCGGCAAGCATGAAACTGACAGCCTGGAACTTACATACCGGCTTGCCGAACTGTTCGCGCTGTTTCGAGTATTCGAGAGCCATCTCGAAGGCACCTTGAGCGCAGCCGAGACCCATCGCGCCGATGGAGAGACGTCCGCCGTCGAGGGTCGCAAGCATGATATGCGAGCCGTCGCCCGGCTTTCCGAGGATGTTCTCATCGTTGAGCTTCACGTCGTTGAACTTCAGCTCGCCAGTGTTAGAGGCACGCCACATCATCTTGCGGTCCATAGGGCGCTGTGTGAAGCCCGGCATGTCGTTTTCAATCAGAAACGCCGTAAACTCAGGCTTACCGTTGCTCTCACCGCTGATGACCTGTATGGTGCTGCCCAACGTCATCGGAGTGGCACTGTTGGTTATGAATATCTTCGTTCCGTTGACAACCCATTGATTGTCAACCTTCTTCGCAGTCGATTTTGTCCCTCTCGAGTCGCTGCCAGCCGTCTCTTCTGTCAAGCCGAAGCCCCAGAGATGGTCTTTACACAGACGCGGGAGATATTTCTCTTTCTGTTCTTTCGTTCCGTAGTCTTTGATAGGGCCGATACCCAGCGAGTTGTCGGCCGCTATTGTCGCTGCCGTGGAGCCGTCGACGCGTGCAAGTTCTTCAACAGCAATGATATACGACAATGTGTCGAGGCCTTGTCCGCCGTATTCCTGCGGCACACACATGCCGAGAAGTCCGAGTTTACCCATCTTCTTGGTCAACTCGACGTCGAACTTTTCGTGTTCGTCGTTGAACGCTGCCACCGGTTTCACCTCTTTCTCAGCGAAATCACGCACCTTAGCGCGCAATTCAATTTGTTTTTCAGTCAATCCGAAATTCATATTCCAAGTTCAATTAAAACTGTTTTCGTATCTACTTTTTCACCTTCTTTAACATTGATTTTCAGCACCTTGGCATCGCCTTTCGCCACGATGTTGTTTTCCATCTTCATAGCCTCCACGATGCAGAGTATGGTGCCGTAATGCACCTCGTCGCCTTCTTTCACGTTGATTTTCATCACGTTACCTGGCATCGGCGAGAAGAATTTCATGTCGTCGCCAACCACATCGGTATGCGAATAGTCTTTCATGTCGTTGAGCTGGTCGTCACGACGGCAGATGAAATCCAAGCCGCGCAGATGCACGCAGTAGTCGTGGTGCGGCGTCTGCGACACAAACACCGGCTCAGTGCGGCCGTTGATAATCACCTTCTGCACGTCGCCATTCTGCGAAAGCATTACAGAATAAGGCTTTTCGTTGATGACGCACTCGAGATTTTTGCTCGAGAGATGGTTAATCTGCACCTTCATCGACTGCCCTTCCACGGTGACGTTCAGCGACATCTGGAAACGCCAGTAACCTATTGAGTTCCAGACATCTGCGGTATTCTGACGGTTGTTGAAGTCATGGAAGAGGAACAGCGCCGCCACATCTTCTTTCTTGATGTTTTCGCGTGTCTGACGCATGGTCTCAACCAATTCTTCCTGATGCTTTCCGCAATATGAGGTGTCTATTTTATTATTTGTAAAATCTTGATTATCAATGATACTTTGCAGATAAGGGATATTTGTCTTGTCTGTCTGTACGATATATTCCTTCAACGCTCTGCGTGTTATCTCGATGGCCTCTTCGCGGGTCTTGCCGAAGCATATCAATTTGGCGATCATCGGGTCGTAGCTGTCGCTGATGGTGCATGGGCCGTCGATGCTGCTGTCGATACGCACGCCGCGCATCTGAGGCTCGTGATAGAGCGTGACCTCGCCGGCAGCCGGGAGGAAGTTGTTTTCCGCATCCTCAGCGTACACACGGCATTCGATGGCATGGCCCTTGTCTTGAATCATATCCTGTGTCCACCCCATCTCCTTGCCTCGCGCTATGCGAATCTGTTCCTCGACGATGTCGATGCCAGTGCGTTGCTCCGTGACCGGATGCTCCACCTGGATGCGGGTGTTCATCTCAAGGAAATAGAAATTGAGGTCATTGTCGACGAGAAACTCTACGGTGCCTGCATTTTTATAACCCACTGCTTTACAGAGGTTTACGGCAGTCTCGCATATTGCCTGACGTTTCTCAGGAGTGAGTGTCGGCGACGGCGATTCTTCAATGATCTTCTGGTAACGACGCTGCACCGAGCATTCTCTTTCATAGAGATGAATGACGTGACCGTAGTGGTCTGCGAGCACCTGCACCTCGATATGACGCGGGTTTTCGACATATTTCTCGACGTATACCTCGCCGTCGCCGAAGTATTTCTGTGCCTCGCGTGACGCTTTCTCGAGCTCGTCACGCAGGTCAGCTTTACTTCTTACGATGTGCATGCCTTTTCCGCCGCCGCCTGCCGCTGCTTTGATGAGCACAGGATACGGGAGAGTGTCGGCCTGACGCATGATGTCGTCCATAGTGCCGGTAACGCCTGTCGTCACTGGTATTCCGTGAGACTTCGCGAACTCGCGTGCGGCTATCTTGTTTCCCATGAGACGCATGGTGTCGGCATCGGGACCGATGAAGATGATATTATTGTTAGCGCAAGCCTCGGCAAGCTCAGGGCTCTCCGACAAAAATCCGTATCCTGGATGTATGGCGTCGGCTCCGGTATCCAAAGCTGCGTCGATAATCTTCTGAATGTTGAGATAAGTATCTTTAAGTGTGCCGTTTCCGAGAGGACGTGCCTCATCAGCCATACGGCGGTGCAGTGCGTCAGCGTCGTTGTCGGCATAGATAGCTACTGAATTGATACTCAGCTTCTTAAGCGTACGCATCACTCTCACAGCGATCTCGCCGCGGCCAGCTATAAGCACTTTATGTATCTTTCTTGATGGCATAGTGTATAATTCGTTGCAAAGTTACGATATTTTATCATATCTGCAAACGAATTACGAATTAATATTTATCGCATGATGCAATCAGCTTTGTGCTGTTTTTTCTTTTTCAGCAATCTGTCGAAAATGGCTGCTCCGATGATGATGCCTCCAGCTATGGCGATGGTGGCTCTTAGAGCGCCGGTGCCCGCTTCAAAAGCAAGTCGCAAGCGACTGGTCAGCATATAGTAAAGTGTCCAGAAGAGACCACCTCCAGGCACGAGCGGGATGATGCCGCAGATGATGAAGATGGTGACAGGACAACGTTGAATCACAGCGAAGACATGACTCATTACAGCTATGATAAGGCTTGCAACAAGGATGGAATCCGTGAAGATATACGACATCCATCCTATCATTCCGACGAATCCGCAGGCGATGTAATAGCGTCGAGGCGCTCCGAAAAGTGCAGAAAAACCTAACGTTCCCACAAACGCAGCTATCAGCTGGATATACCAAGCAGAGGTTTTCATGTCGTAGACAGGCATCCCGAGAGCTTCGATGTCGCCGAAAACTTTATCGTCGAGGTAAAACACCGCGATTACGCCGAGGGCGATGCAGAAAAACACTATCAAAGCGTCGAGCAGGCGTGTGAATCCAGCGATGTAATCCTCGTTGGCGAGGTCGCGGATGCCATTGGTGAAAGGCACTCCGGGCACCAAGGCGATGATATTTCCTATGATGATATTCGGGAGGTTGAGATGTATGCCGAAACCGCCGAAGATACGATATGCCACGATGCACAGCAACGCACCGAAGAACCCGCAGATGAAGCTGTTGAAGAACCGTGAGATATGTCTCCCGGCGAAGGTGATGAAGGCACCGAGCAGCAAGCCTGTAAACAACGACGAGAACATGTCGATGAAGCTGCATCCGAATATGATGCTGAAACCCATAATGCCAATGGTGATGCAAGGGATGAGCTCCCACCACGGCTTCGGCTTGTCGTTACGGATACCATCGAGACGTTTTTCGAGTTCGTCGAGGGTGCATTTGCCGTCTGTCACGTCGCGGCTTATCTGGTTAACCTCGACTATCTTGCTCAGCTGCATCCCTCTGATTGGGATGAACTTAGCGTCAGCGTAGCCATCGCCAGTAGCGATGATGCCGTTGCTAAGCACAAAAAAGCCCGGATCATCAACGCCATAAGCCGATGAGATGCGTTCCATGGTGTCTTCAACACGTGTGATCTCCGCGCCATTTTCAAGCAGGATATGTCCCGCCTTGGTGGCTAGCCTCAGTGCCCGATCTTTTTCTTCGTCCATAAAATTGGGGGTTTAGTAAAATTTTTTGCAAAAGTAATGATTTTTTTATATTTTTGTGCTTTTAAACTCAATTAAAGTCAAACTAAAAAATTTACACACTATGAAAAAAACTAAAATTTGGCTTGCCGTAACAGGCGTTTTGTTGGTAATCCTCGGCATTTTATGCATTGTTTACCCAACTGCGACACTCTTCACCCTCGCATGGATGATCGGTTTGTTCACACTCTGCACAGGTATTTCGAAATTCATTTTCGCAATTCAAACAAGCGACATGCTGCCTAACAGCGGAGTGAGAATTTTGTCGGGATTGCTTCAGATTCTCATTGGTATATTGTTCCTCTGCAACACATTCTTTGTCGGGCTTTCGTTGGCTATCGTCTTCGCTATGTGGGTGCTTTTCGAGAGCGTGCTCATCGCCGTTCAGAGTTTCGACTACAAGAAAGTGGGATATAACGGATGGTGGACGATGTTGCTGTTCGGTATCGCTGGCGTGATACTTGGCATTGCTGGTCTTTACAACCCAGACCTCTCAGCCGACTGGCTCTCAATACTCATCGGCATCGCTATCATCATTATCGGCATCGCTCATTTCTTCGGATATGCCGGTATCAAGAAATTCGAGAACGACGTTGAAAACATGTAGTTTTCAGTTTTTATAAAGAAAATCCGCAACCAGATACTTTTTGAGTTGCGGATTTTTTTATTTTCCTGATTTCGTCGAGAAAAATATCGTGACTTCACTACCGCGTTTTGCGATATAAAATCCAGAAGGTAAATCGCTGATATTCAGATTGTTATTATCTGAGTAAATGGTTTTTACAAGCTCGCCGAAGAAGTTGTATATGTAAACAACGGGGCTGTCTTCAGCCTCTATCTCCTCGACGGCAAGAGGGCTTGGGCGGACCCAGACGTCATAAAAAGCGCAGTCATCCAACGAATAATAAATATCTCCATCATGATAAGTGATGCCGGTGACTTCGCTATTTGGATGAATCGCGTAAAGGTCACCGTTGACCCAGACGCAGCCGTAAGTCAGGCCTTCCTCGTAGTAGCCGCAGGCATATACCACGCCATCGACGACATCGATACCCAAGACCACACTTGAGTGTTTATCGGTACAATAGGTATAAAGCGGCGTGGTTTCGCCGTTTTTCCACACTGCGGCTATCGATTCATAAATGTCATTCATATAACCGGCAGAATAGATGTCATCACCGTCAAACGAGATGTCATTGATGCAGGTCCCAATCACATTATCCAGCAAAATCTCGTCGTTTTTCATCACATAACCGAAGCCCTCGGAGATGGAGTTCTGAGGAAACGCGTTAGCCGACCAATAGACATCACCGCTCAGCGTATCAATAGCGATTGCAGATGAATAAAAATCTTTCCCAAACTGTTTCTGGCTGTATAACGCCATGCCGTTTTTGAACACCGTAGCCACTTTGGGCCCGTCGTCAACAGTGAAATACCCGACTGTGTATATGTCTTGAGAGTGCAGAGAGATAGCGAAAAAACCGCTATTGTCAGAAGTATTGATGTTTTCATTACCCTAACCTTTTCTCATCCAGCCTGTATATCGTCCAGTCTTCCATCGGCTTGGCACCCAATGACTTATAAAAGTCGATTGAAGGCTGGTTCCAGTCGAGGCATACCCACTCCATGCGGCCGCAGTTACGCTCCTTGGCAAGGTGAGCGAGATGCAATAACAATGCCTTGCCGTAGCCTAAACCACGCTTTTCAGGGATGACGAAGAGGTCTTCGAGATACAGGCCTTTGCGACCGACAAAAGTGCTGAAGTTGTGGAAAAACAAGGCAAAACCGACAGGCACGCCGTCCTCACAGCCAAAGACGACTTCAGCATCATGCTTCACAAACAAGGATTCATGAATGGTGTTGACAGTGGCTTCGACCTCATCGAGCATTTTCTCGTATTTTGCCAACTTTTTGATAAAATCAAGAACCAATGCTGATTCAGATTCTTTTGCGGGACGAATTTCGAATTTAGGCATAGTAATCGGTATTTATTCGTTTGTCTTCGTTAATGGAGGATTTCTCGACTCCACTTCGTTTCGCTCGAAATGACGGGAGCCTTATTTTTCTAAAAATTTCTTCATTCTTTCTTGGCCGTCAGGAGACATTCTCTCGTTTGCAATGAGCGCAGATGTCATGTCGAAGACGGGGCTGTATGGGTCGTCATGGCCGCAGACTGAGCGGATGAGCTGTTTGCAGTCGCGTATTGCCGATGGCGACGCCGCGAGATAGTTCTCTGTATAGAAATCCAAGCGTTTGTTGAGCTCCTCCATCGTGCCAACATAGTTCACGAGGTTGAATCTCAAAGCTTCCTGAGCTGTGAACTTACGCCCGCTCAGCATGGTGTCGCGCGCCATCGCCTCGCCGCATTTTGCAATGACGAAAGACGATATCGTTGCCGGCGTGATGCCGAGTTTCACCTCGCTGAAGGCGAATACGGTGTCGTTTTCAGCTAGCACCACGTCGCAAGCTGCAATGATACCGTTGCCGCCTCCGATGACGTGACCGTGCACCAAAGCGATAATCGGCGTGTTGCAGAAATATATGGTCTTAAACAGCTTCGACAGCCTTTTCGCATCCTCGAGATTCTGGACATATCCGTTGTTTGCGATGTCTTTCATGTAGTTGATGTCAGCGCCGGCGCAGAAACTCTTGCCGTTGCCGCAAATCTCGATGACATGGATGTCGTCGCGAGCATCGAGCCAGTCGACGGCTTCGGTGAGTTCCTTTATCATCGTGACATTCAACGCATTACGAACCTCGGGACGGTTCAGCGCGATGCGAGCGACGTTTTTCTCTATTCCTATTTGAAGTGTTGTGAATTCCATAGCTTACATTCTAAATACTCCGAACTGTTGTGGCGGGAACTTCTGGTTGAGCGATGCTGCGATGCCCATGGCGAGGATTCTTCGTGTGTCGACCGGATCGATGATGCCGTCGTCCCACAGACGCGCAGTGCTGTAGAACGCCGAGCCTTCGTAGTCGTATTTCGCCAGAATCTCGCGTTTCAGATTCTTGATTTCCTCTTCAGGCACTGGCATTCCCTTGTAATGATACTGGTCTTCCTTCACTGTTGCGAGCACGTTGGCCGCCTGTGTGCCTCCCATGACTGAAATCTTGGCGTTAGGCCACATAAAAAGCAGTCTCGGACTGTAGGCGCGACCTGCCATTCCATAATTTCCGGCACCGAATGAGCCACCGAAGATGACCGTGAACTTCGGCACGTTAGCGTTGCTCACCGCATGCACCATCTTGGCGCCGTCTTTGGCGATGCCGCCGCATTCGTATTGTTTTCCGACCATGAAGCCGGTGACGTTCTGCAAGAATACCAACGGGATATTACGTTGGCAGCAAAGCTCGATGAAGTGCGTCGCCTTCAATGCCGACTCGCTGAACAGCACGCCGTAGTTGGCGATGATGCCCACCGGGAAGCCCATCAGATGAGCGAAGCCGCAGACGATAGTCGTTGCATATCTCTCTTTGAACTCCTGGAAGCGGCTGCCGTCGACGATACGCATGATGACCTCGCGCGGGTCGACAACTTTTCTTAAATCCACGGGTGCGATGCCATAGAGCTCCGTCGGGTCGTAGAGAGGCTCTTCAACAGGAAGCATATCGAGCAGCTGTTTTTTCGGCTTCTCCAGTGTTTTAAAGATGTTACGGCATATCTGCATGGCATGGCTGTCGTTCTCCGCAAGGTGGTCAGCGACGCCGGAGACAGAGGTATGCATCTCGGCTCCGCCAAGCTCTTCAGCGGTGACGATCTCGCCTGTTGCCGCCTTCACTAACGGAGGTCCGCCGAGGTAGATGGTGCCTTGTCTCTTCACTATGATGGTCTCGTCGCTCATCGCAGGCACGTAGGCGCCGCCGGCGGTACACATTCCCATAACAATGGCTATCTGAGGGATGCCCATTGCCGACATCCTCGCCTGGTTGTAGAAGAAACGTCCGAAATGTTCCTTGTCGGGGAACACGGTGTCCTGCTCCGGCAGGAAGGCGCCGCCGCTGTCGACCATATACACGCACGGCAGATGGTTCTCCATCGCTATCTCCTGTGCGCGCAGGTGTTTCTTGACGGTGTACTGCATATACGTGCCGCCTTTCACCGTGGCGTCGTTGGCAACGATGACAGCCTCACGGCCTTGAATCATGCCTATTCCGGTGATGATGCCCGCCGACGGGAAGTCGTTGTTATACGTGTCGTAAGCCGCCATCGGCGAGAGCTCCAGAAACGGAGTGTTCTTGTCGATGAGCAGGTCGATGCGCTCGCGAGCCAAGAGTTTGTTACGTTTCTTATGTTTGGCGATAGCCGCCTCGCCGCCGCCGTGCATGCTGGCGTCCATAGCGTCGTGATACTTCGCCATCAGCTCCATGAAAGCCTTACGGTTCTCCTGAAACTCAGCGCTTGCAGGAGATATTTGAGATTTTAGTGTTTGCACTTGTCGTAATTTTTCTGCAAAATTATAAAAAAGTTTGAAGTTTTTTACAATCTATTGAGAATTTCTTCTTTTGAAAAATGCAATTTTGAAAAGCCAAACATTTTCTTTCCCATATTCTTCAGGGAAGCTCCTATCAGATAAACATCGTCATCAATAATAAGAAATCTGTCGTGAGACTTATTATAAACCTCAACTTTTATTGGTTGATACTGAGAGTTGTGCTTTTTTAAATCTAATTTCAATTTATTAGGAAAATATGCTGTATAAATAGTAGCTGACACGCCTTGTTCACGTTTATCTAACATTATAAAGATTGTTTCATCAATATAGTTATCAATCAAAATTATCGAAGACTTTGCCTTTCTAATTAAGTCAGATACAAATACGTATGCATCAAAAACTTGACCTTCCGAAAAAATACCTTGACTAACCTCTGTATTGTTTTTCTCCATCAACTTCATCACATCATCTATCTTTTTTTCATTGTTCAAAATATGTAAATCCGAATCAATCTGATGTTTTTTAATGGATTCGATTTCCATAAATATCTTTGCATTATTCATAAGGTATCTACGCATAGCTACAAATGCTTCTATAATCCGTATACTCATTTTTATAGCAGTATCGCTATGAAGCACAGAAGCAAGCATTGCTACCCCTTGTTCCGTAAAAGCATAAGAAGGTTTTCTATTACCACCTTTGTTTGATGTCGCAATTTGCGATATCAAAGGATCCGAGTTTTTGTCAATCGTAAGAATATTGTCTCTAAACGTTTCATAATTTTCCTGTTCTTCTTTTGTTAGTTGAAACATAAAATGCTCGGGAAAACGTTCTTTATTTCGTTTAACTTGTTCGTTCAAACGTCTTGTTTCAACACCATACAATTCAGCCAAGTCTCTATCAATCATGACTTGACAATTACGAATAAGGATTATTCTTCTCTCAATTTCATTTGTTTTTATTACACCTGAATCATCCATTTTTTAAGACTTTAAGAGGTTACTAAATTATGATTTGCTACCTGACTGCAAATATACAAAAAAAAGTTAGAAGTGAGAATTTTTTAGAAATTATCGAAAAGTGTAAAATATGGATAATTTTGCAATAATCCAAAATTTTGTCCTTTCTAAAAAGGTGAATCATTTTTATACCCTTTCGGATATAATTTAGTAAAAACTAAACTATTTATACCTTATCGGGTATATTTTATCAAAATTTATATTTTTTATACCCGAAACGATATAATATGTGAAAATAATTTTGTATTTTTGCAAAAAATTATTGGTTATGGCTGAAAAAAGCAGATTGTCACAACAGGTTAAGGCTCTGCGAAAGCAATATGGACTGACGCAGGAAGATTTGTCGTACAAATCGGGCGTGGGACTTCGTTTCGTGAGAGATTTGGAGCAAGGGAAAAAGACCTTGAGGATGGATAAAACAAATGCCATCTTGGCACTTTTCGGCAAAGAATTGGGCGTTGTCGAACAGCAGAGAGGAGATTCTGAGTTATGAAAAAAGCAGATGTCTTTTATAGGGAGACGAAGGTCGGACAACTCGTTGAAGACGAAAACGGCTATTCATTTAGCTACGACGAGGATTATTTGACATCAGGAAATGCCGAACCAATAAGTTTAACTTTGCCGTTGACGAGCAAGCCTTATCAGTCGTCAACCATGTTCCCATTTTTCGATGGTCTCATTCCAGAAGGATGGTTGCTAGACGTGGCCTCAAAAAATTGGAAACTCAACCCCAACGACAGAATGGGATTGCTTATGACTTGTTGCAAAGACTGTATCGGCGCCATCGGAATAATAGGATTGGAGGAGGCTGAATAGTATGTGTAAATGTCTGTATTGCTATAAAGAACTGGAAGAAGGACAAAAGGACTATCATCCGGGATGTGCCAAGAAATTCTTTGGAAAAACCGAAGCACCAGTCCTTCCATATTCGAGAGATAATATCAATGATTTGGCTAAAGAATCAGTTCTAAACAGGATTGCCGTCACTGGCGTGCAATCGAAACTGTCGATGGACGTAAACAAGGGAGGGAAAGGCGAACCCGACCGCATGACTATAGTCGGACTTTGGGGCAAATATATTTTGAAACCGAAATCTGACGATTTTCCTTGGCTTCCGGAAGTCGAAGACCTCACAATGCACCTTGCCGAAATAGCCAAAATTGCCGTTGTTCCACACACATTGATTCGTTTCAGTGATGGCGAAACAACATATCTGACACGAAGAATAGACCGCGACAACCACGGCAAAAAATATTTGATGGAAGACCTTTGCCAGATAAGCGAACGTATTACTGCCGACAAATACAAATCGTCATACGAAAATATCGCCAAGATGATCAAACATTATTCTTCCGCCCCAATGCTGGATTTGGTTAATTTCTGGGAAGTAGTGGTGTTTTCTTGGATTGTGGGCAATTCGGACATGCATCTCAAAAACTTTTCGCTCATAAGTAAGATGCCAGGGAATTATGTGCTTTCACAAGCTTACGACCTTCTTAGCGTTCATTTGGTTTATCCTAAAGACAAAGAAGAACTGGCATTAACACTCGACGGACGAAAGAAAAAAATCAATCGTCAGAATTTCATGCGGGCAATGTCATTATCAGGATTAGAAGAAAAAGTTATCGAAAACATTTTTAACAAGTTTATAACAGTCGCCCCTAAATGGCATGATTTTATCAACATAAGTTTTCTTCCGGTGGAACTGAAAGAAGCGTACAAAGAAGAGATTGATAAAAACCTGGCTAAGCTTATATAAAACGAAATCGTTTTAAACTCTCTTTGTCGACAGCAGCCCGCATGCGGCATCGATATCCTGACCTCTCGAAGCCCTTATCGTTGCTATAATTCCTTTGTCGTTGAGCTTATCGCGGAAGCGGACCATGTCTTCGAGTGACGGGCTTTGCAAATCTATATTAGGTATAGCGTGGAATCGGATTAAATTGACGCGGCAACGGAGGCTGCCAAGTTGTTTTGCGAGCTCGTTGATATGCTTCGGGGTGTCGTTTAACCCTTTGAAAACGATGTATTCGAACGAGACACGTCTCTGGCCGCTCCAGTCGTGCTGGCGGATGGCGTGTATGACCTCATTTATAGGGTATGACTTCTCTACAGGCATGATTTTCGCGCGCTCGTCGTGGAACGGGCTGTGCAGACTGACGGCGAGGTTGCATTTCGACTCGTTGATGAAACGTTTCATGTTCGGGATGACGCCTGCCGTCGACACCGTGATACGTGTCGGACTCATCGCCAGACCCCAGTCGGAGGTCATGATTTCGAGCACCCGCATGATGTTATCGTAGTTATCCATCGGCTCTCCCATGCCCATGAAGACGAAGTTCGTCAAGGTCTCGTATTCCGGAAGATTCAAAATCTGATTTATAATGTCGCCAGCCGACAGATTGCCTTGAAATCCTTGTTTTCCTGTCTGGCAGAAGAGGCAGTTCATCTTGCATCCCACCTGGCACGACACGCAAAGCGTAGCGCGTTCTTTTTCAGGGATATACGCCGTCTCGATGAAGCCGTCTTCAGCCGGAAACAGATATTTCTTGGTGCCGTCCTTCGATTCCTGCACATCGGCGTAATCACGATAACCGGTCTCGTAGTTCTCAGCCAGAATCTGACGAGTCTGCTTAGACAGATTCGTCATCTCATCGAAGGTCTTTACACGTTTGCGATAGAGCCAATCGACGAGCTGTTTGGCGGTGAACTTTGGCATATTATGTTGAGCCACAATGTCTTGCAGCTCTACGAGGGACATTCCAAGAAGTGATTTCATGATGTTGTAAATTTTTTGCAAAATTACAACTATTTCACAATGAATTTAGTCGTTTCAAGGAATTTTTCACCTTTGATTTGCAAAACATAGAGTCCTTTTTCAAATTCGGCAACGGAAATCTTTCCATTTAAAGTACCGGCACCCACCTTTTGACCCATAACATTGAATACTGCGTATTCTGCTTCTTTGCAAGGAAGATTATCTATGTAAAGAACGTCGGAAGCCGGATTCGGATAAACCTCAAGTGAGTGGCTTAAGACCTTCTGGACAGCATCATTTGTAGGAATGATATCCAAGATTATGCCTTCCACTTTTGTCATTCCATAAGCAAAATTAGGGTCTGGGATGTCATACCAGTCATCATTAGGACCACCCCAGCCAAAGTTGATATGAAACTTGCCATCCGTTTCGCGATAGCCATCAACCACGACATTATGTCCTATCGTTCCCTCCGGATTTTCAACTGCCAGATGGGCAGGATAGCCGTCTTCCAAGTTGGAAATCAGAAGCTCGTACATCTCGTCGGTCGGATCACGGAACAGCTTACAGTCGGTGAAGCCGAAACGTTTATACGCCGCAAACGCCTGATCCACAAAGAAAGTACCAGATCCCATATCAGAAGTATATATCTGTGTACATGCCGTGCCGCAAGCAAAAATCACCGCAGCTTTCAATGTATCGCTGAGTTCATCACCACGTTCGAAAGTGGCATCGACAGAATCAAGCATAACGTTCAGCTTCGGGAATGACGGGAATTGCAACGTTTCCCAATCGTCATCAATATCATATATTCTACCTACGTAATCATGATGATAGTCATCACCATCGTCAAAGCGAGTGCCTTGTGTTGTCCTTAAATAATTAATAATCTGCCCCATGGCAACAGCTGGACAACCGGCAGCGCAATACGCATAACCGTTAAAAGGATCTCTTGGGCAGAGCATGTTGTAAGGATAGCCTTGGTCCCACTCTGATTTCAAAAGAGGTACTTGCGCAAAGCTCGTCAAAGCGCAAAACAATAACAATACAGATAAAGTTTTTTTCATCTTTTTTAATGTTATGGTTAATTTTTTTTGATTAAGGACTGCAAAAATACAATTATTTTTGAAATGTTTCAAAATTTTGACACAATTAGAAAAATCATTATCTTTGCCACGTAAAAAAATTGTTTACGACAATGTCACTCGATCATATATCCACCTCCATCATATTATTTTTCATGCTCTACGGCGTATCAGCAATAATAGCGCTCAACGCCTGCATATACTTGCTGTTTCGTAAGGGCAACGCCTTCTCATCCGATGTCACGCCACCCATGCCACTGCGCCGTTGGGCTGCGGCACTCTTTGCCTTAACATTTTTGGGCCATATATGGTGGCTCTTTTTCCGCATCTATTCCGGCGACACTAATTCTGTGGCTTTTATGGTGCTTACTTATCTCGACTGTCTAACGTTGTTCACCACCATCCCCGGCACTATGTTTGCCATGCTCCAAGACCGCAAGCGGCACGTCTGGCCCATCGTCATAGCAACTATACCATTCGCGGTGCTCAAGATACTCCACATTGTCAATCCCAATGGTTATTTCCAAACCTTCGGATTAGCATACATCTTGTTGGTTTACGTCATTTTTACCATATATATGGGATTTGCTGTCAAGCAATACGGACGTTGGCTGCGCGACAACTATGCCGACTTGGAGAACAAGGAGGTACGGCTGAGCCATGCGCTGATAACCGTCATCCTGCTGTTAATCATGATCTATGGATTCGATGGCGAAGACCTTACAATAAACTATATCGTGCAATTCATCTCAATCATTTTTTACTGCTTCCTACTGTGGCGTATTGAGACGCTGCCGCAGCTTAAAAACATTACAGTCGAAGAACAACCCGAACAACCGGAGGAACAACCCTACGAATCGACACGACAGCCTTTGGTCATTCCTTCCAACATCGAACATCTGCTCGATGAGCATTGTGTTGCCACTCAGCTCTATTTGCAGCACGACATCACCCTTCCGCAGCTCGCAAAGATTCTCGGCACCAACCGCACCTATCTCAGCCAGTATTTTTCCTACCAGGGCATCACCTTCAATGCCTATATCAACAATCTCCGTATCAACCACTTCATGAAACTCTATCGTGAGGCGGTCTCTGCGGGGAAGACCGTCATCGTAAAGCAGCTTGCCAGCGAAAGCGGCTTCCGCAGCTACAGCACCTTCAGTCTCGCATTCAAGCAGCGCATGGGGCAATCTGTAACCACCTGGATGCAGGATATGTAGTTTCAAAATTTACACGCCGAAACTGCGTATCTTTGTCGTTCCTTTTCGCACTTTACTATTTAAAAAATATATGATATGATAAGATTTAAAACCACATTGATGCTCGCAGCCATCATCATTTGCTGCGCAGATATTTTCACATCGTGTAAAAAAGAAAACAACACGGGCAACCCTATTTCGGACAGCACACCAAAGAAAGCTCTTTTGGTAATCCTCGACGGCTGGGGCATCGGCGACCAGGGAGAGGACGACGCCATCGCGAATACTCCCACGCCTTATATCGACTACCTCAACGCCACCTATCCTCACTCACAGCTTCAGGCTTCGGGCGAATACGTGGGTCTGCCCGACGGACAGATGGGCAACTCCGAGACCGGACACCTCAACATCGGCGCCGGACGCGTCATCTATCAGGATCTGGTGATGATCAACCACGCCTGTGACGACAACTCCATCTTGCAAAACCCTGAAATCCAGTCGGCTTACAGCTATGCACAATCCACCGGCAAGAGCCTTCATCTTATGGGCTTGACATCAGACGGCGGCGTCCACTCTTCAATAGACCACCTCTTTAAGCTCATCGATATCGCCGCACAGTATAACATTGAGAACTGCTACGTGCACTGCTTCATGGACGGTCGCGACACAGACCCTATGTCGGGCAAAGGCTTCGTCATCGACCTGCAGCAGCACATGGCAGAGGCAGGCACAGGCGTTGTGGCAACTGTCATCGGACGTTACTACGCCATGGACCGCGACAACAACTGGGACCGCATCAAGCTGGGTTACGACCTGCTCGTACATGGCCAGGGTCGTGAGGTGACCGACATGGTTGAAGGCATACAGTCGTGCTACGACTCGCACACGCCTGAACACAAAAACACCGACGAGTTTATGGAACCGCTCGTCAACAGCAACGTCGACGGACGTATCAAAGATGGCGACGTCGTCATCTTCTTCAACTTCCGCAGCGACCGCGCCAAAGAAATGACCATTGCGCTCACTCAGCACGACATTCCTGAGCAGGACATGCAGACAATTCCTAATCTCCAGTACTACTGCATGACACCATACGACGACTCTTTCACAGGCATACACGTCATCTTCCCTAAAGGAAATGTTGAGAATACCCTTGGCGAATATATCGCAAGCAAAGGTCTGAAGCAGCTTCATGCCGCCGAGACCGAGAAATATGCCCATGTCACCTCCTTCATCAACGGAGGACGCGAAGAGCCGTTCGAGGGTGAAGACCGCATCCTGGTGAACTCTCCGGCGGTCGCCACCTACGACCTCCAGCCCGAGATGTCGGCCTACGAGTTGAAAGGCCGTCTCATCGAGGCGCTCAACACCAACCGCTACGACTGGATTGTGGTGAATTTCGCCAACGCCGACATGGTGGGACACACAGGAGTTTACTCCGCCATCCAAACGGCAGTGCAGACTATCGACCAGTGCCTGAGCGAACTGGTGGAGGCAGCCAAAGCGAAGGGCTATGAAGTCGTCATCACTGCCGACCACGGCAATGCCGACCATGCCATCAACGACGACGGCACACCCAACACCGCACACTCCACCAACCCTGTTCCTTTCATCTACGTGACAGCGAACACTAACGCGAGGGTGCAAAACGGCGTCCTTGCCGACGTGGCTCCTACCATCCTCCACATCATGGGCTTGCAACAGCCACAGGAAATGACAGGCCAGTGCCTCATTTCCCAGTCATGTAAGACCTCAACATTTTGAGAATTTCGGGAAAATCGCCATTTTAAAATGGCTTTATTTCATATAAACATGTCATAAAACTCCAAACTTTTAAACTCTAAACGTCTTCGCCATCATCTCCTGCTCGTCACGAGAAATATGGTAAAGGTTTGCCAAACCGCGCCAACCCGAAACAACTTCTTTTGTGTGATTGATTATGCTTTCGGCTTTGCTTGCTGAAATACCGGCATATTTTGCCACCTCCAGCGCAAGCGAATAATCAAGGGCGTTGTCACTGTCGTTGATGTTCAAACTCAATCCGGCACCATATTCCTGCGGATTCAAATCGTAGGCTGGTGAAAGCGTCCACCCCTTTTTTGTCAACAGGAAACCGTGGTTCCTCAAATGGTCGTCACAGTTCGACACGGCGATATTAAACACTATGCGCCGCCACAGCTCGGCGAGGTTCTCTTCAACGTCAACGCAGTTTGCCCCAATCCATTCAAACAGTTCCAGATAACTGCAGCCTGCCGTATCGCCGTCAGTGTAGCCGAGCATCGTCATGGCCGAAGTGAAATGTATGCGCTTGCCGTTGCCTGTACGGTCAAATCTCTTGGTTAAAAACGTTGAATGTCTGTTTGCCAGATTTTTCGCCTCAAAAGGCGCGACCTTTATGCCGCATTGCTTTGCCAGACTCATAGTCAGCGCTTCCCATGCGCCAACATCTTTTTTATCGTTTCTGCTCGGGAACTTCGCTATCCAAAGGTTGCCTTCGGTGTCTTTTACGTTGGCTTTTGGCCGAGCGCCGCCAAGCGACGAACCAGGTGCCAACAGCATCTGCAGCCAACGGCTTATGTCGGCATCGTTGTCCTGTTCCAGATTCCACACAGCGTTTTCAAGCTCTCTCAACGATGTGAAAGGCGGCGTGCTATACGATGGGTCGTTGTCAAGAAAACTGCCATCAGGCGAAAGTTTCATTCGCAATGCCCCCATGCGGCTCTCGTCGAAAACGCCCAACAAATAGTCGCTCTCCTGCAGATTCACTCTCTGTCGGTTCTCGTTTTTCGCACGATATCCCTCGCGGCGGTCAAGCAGGACACGTCCCCAACGGTCGGGCGACGAGTCGAGAAACAGCCCGAAATTACTTTTGTTTTCCTGCAGATACTGCTTGCCTTTATACAGCTGCAAATCGGGATCAAGCAAATGGCATTGGCTGTTTGAAAGCCATTCGTCGGCAAACTCAAACGAAAACACCTCGCGTCCGCGTACCTGTTGCGCCGAAAGTACGCCCACCATCATCGGCTTTGCGGTGTTTTCATCGTCAAAATATATGTAAATATCTTTATTCATCTTTAAAAACAATTAACGTTTTGAAGCCCTTTGGCTTGTCAGCAGCCCGGCATCTTGAAGCTTTCTCCCTAAAATATCGTCTTTTGCCACATTAGTCAAATCATCTTCCAAACGAAGCACGATAAGCACCCTGAAATACATTCCAATGGCAACACCTTCGTCGCCACGCTCAATTTTTATCAAGGTGTTGCGCGAAATGCCGGCACGCTCAGCCACCTGTTCCGACGACAAGTCACGGCGCAAACGAGCGAGACGGAAATTCTCTCCAAGCTCGCGCATCATTCTTTCATGTTTAGGCAATAATGGACGTTTCATCTCATAATGTTTAAAATACTGCGCAAAAATAATAAATTTTGTTTAACAAAATAAACATTATTAAAAAATTTTGTCATAAAACTCCAAACTTTCAAACTCTAAACTCCTCAACTACTCTCAACTCTACACTCTCAACTCTCAACTTTTTGCAACTCCGACTTTCAAAATTTACAATTCCGAGTTTCAAAATCGTAAAAATCACTTTCAAAATTTACAAAAAGTTTCAAAATTTACAAAACTTGCAATCCAGGGCTTCAAACCCCCTTTTGTTTGGAATAGTTTGATTATTTTTGTACCTCTTTTTAACGAAAAAATCAAACTATTAACATAATTATGAAGAAAACTTTACTATTTTTCGCTCTGCTGTGCGCGGTTGCACAAGGAGCATGGGCACAAAACAGTTGGGAGGAAGTTTATGCACTGACGCAGACCACCTCAGGCGACTGGACAGCCATTAATTCAGGCTCCACCTCGGGGCATACGCTAGGTAGCACGGGTAACACCACGTACTATTATGTCAATTCAAATCTCAGCTTCACCAACAGCAACGTTGGCGGCAGCGGCCTTAAAATTCAGGGCACGGTGTATCTCTACGTGCCTGAGGGTGTGACCCTCACCTGCACGGGCGCCAACGCCAACGGACAGACTGGCGCCGGCGCGGGCATCGAGCTGGCCTTAGGCAACACCCTCTATCTCCTCGGCGGCGGCACGGTGAATGCCACGGGCGGCAATGCTGCCAACGGCGGCAATGGCGGCACAGGCGGTGACGCAACAGGATATAATGGTGATTGGACCCAGACAGGTGCGGGTGGCACTGGTGGCACTGGTGGCGGCGGCGCCGGTGCAGGCATCGGCACACGCGGTGGTGCTGGCGGCAGCGGCGGTAGCGGCGGTGCTGGCTATAGGTATGCTGACGGTGCACAGGATGATGCGCAAAATGGAACCGCTGGTTCTGCAGGTAGTGCCGGTTCTACCGCTGGCGCGATGGGCAATCTCTATGGGCTCCAGTCTTTCGTCCATATGACTGCCACGGGCGGCAGCCAAGGAACAAGCGGTGGTAGTGGCGGTCAGCGTGGCCGTGGCTATGCATACGATGGATATAGTTATAACGTTTCTGTAGCCGGTGGCGGCGGAGGTGGCGGCGGCGGCTTCGGTGGTGCAGCCAGCAACATCGGTACCGGTGGCCCCGGCGGCGGTGGCGGCGGCGGCGGAGCCGGCGGCGCACAGGATTGGAAGTCCAACTCTACCGGTGGATTTTATGATGTAACTGCCTACGGAGGCAAAGGCGGTCAAAATGCTAATGGTGAATATGCTGCCGATGGTACAGAAGCTGCCACTAATGGTACTGCGAACAACCAAGGCTGGGTCACTGTCGAGAACGGCAGCGCTAATAGCTGGTATCCTGCAAGTGGTGATTGTACTTTTGGCAATGGCGGCAGCGGTGGCGCCTGTGGAAATACCAGCACCAGTATTACCATAGTCACCAGCGAGATGACCACTATGACCTCGGGCATCTATACGGTATTAACGGATGTCACCATCTCAAATCGTATCACCATCAATGGCAACGTCGTGCTGAACCTCGGCGAAGGTGCCACCCTCCATGCTCCCAAAGGCATCGATGTGAGCAGAGACAATAGCCTGATCATCAACGGCCCGGGCGCACTGACCATCGACGGCTGCGACAGTGATAAGGCGGGTATCGGTGCCGAGGATGTGGGCACGCTCACCATCAATGGCGGTATCATCAACGTAAGAGGCGGATCAAATGGAGCAGGCATCGGTGGCAACATGTACAACGTTGGTGGCGGCACCATCACCATCAATGGCGGCATCGTGAATGCCAATGGTGGTTATGGCGCCGCCGGCATAGGCGGCGGTATATGCGGCGGCACCTATAACTATGGACATGGAACAGGCATGTGTGGCAACGTTTACATCTATGGCGGCCAAGTGACGGCCGTTGGTGGATCTCTTGCTGCAGGCATTGGCCCGGGTGTGTATGTTTCTATAATGTGTATGTACCCCCCAACTAGCGGCAATCTCACCATCGGCTGGACCAATCCTGAAGATTTCCTCTATAGCAGTGGTTTCTACTCTCAAAACGGCAGTTACAATCAAACATTGAGCGGCATCAGCTTTGTCGAAGGCAAGCAATTTATCATCGAGGGCCTTGGCGAGATTGCCAATCCATCCCTCCCCACCAACTTCGGCTCCAGGAAGATACTTCCTCTCGTCGACCAGGCCACGGCGCTTCCAGGCTCGGGCTCTCTGAGCGACCCATACCGCATCAGCAACCTCTCTGACTGGATGAAACTGGCTGTCAACGTGAATGGCGGCACAAAGAACTATAGCGGTGAATATGTGCGGCTTGAGAACGACCTCAGCGTATCAATCATGGTGGGCAAGGACGAGACCAACTCGTTCCAGGGCACCTTCCTCGGCAACAACAAGACGCTGACCTTCAGCTATAGCACATGGGAAGAATACGCGGCACCTTTCCGCTTCACCAATAATGCCACCATCAAGGACCTCAAGGTGGCAGGCAGCATCAGCACCTCCGCCAAGTTTGCAGCAGGACTCGCCAGCCGCACCTTCGGAACTACCAGTATCACCAACTGCCAGGTGGACACCTATATACATAGCAACATCAACGGCGACGGCACCCATGGCGGCATCGTGGCCATGCCGAGCGGCACACTTAACATTGAGGGTTGCGCCTTCACCGGCCGTCTGCTGACCAACAAAGGAACCCACAGCTGTGGCGGCTTCGTGGGCTGGCACAACAGCTCAACCATCAGCGTCATCAATTCGCTCTATGCCCCAAGCAGCAGCATACCTTCAGGCTGGTCGGCCATCACCGGCGGTGCCACCTTCGTGCGCGGCGGTAGCGCAGGCGAATACTGCTACTACACCGAGAAGCTGGGCGACGTCCAGGGTTCGCTTGTATTCGTATATCCCTCCGACCCAGGCAATCTAGGCAACGTGGTACAGGCCTACAGCACACTGACGGCATACACCAACGGTATCTTCTGCGACGACATATATTATTTGAAGGCCGCCACCTTTAGCGGTGCAGGCAATGAGGGCTCCCCATACCTCATCAGTAATGAATTCGAATGGAAGTCTTTCGCCGCCTATGTCAATAGCGGCTCCAACACCTATAGCGGCAAGTACATGAAGCTGACCGCCGACATCAGCGTGACTGAGATGGTGGGCAGCAGCGAGGGCAACTCGTTCCAGGGCACCTTCCTCGGCGACGGCGTTCACACGCTGACCTTCACCCAAGGCACGTCAGAGAGCGCCTTCAACGAACAAAACTGCGCCCCGTTCCGCTATGTCAACGGAGCCACTATCCGCGACCTTAAGGTGGCAGGCTACATATACACCTCACAGAAGTTTGCGGCAGGACTTGTCAGCAGACCATACGGCACGACGAACATCACCAACTGCCAGGTCAGCACAGTCATCTATAGCAGCGTCAACGGTGACAGTACCCATGGCGGCATCGTTGCTATGCCAAGCGGCACACTTAACTTCGCAGGCTGCGTTTACACTGGCCATCTGCTGACCAATAACGGCTCCATAAACTGCGGCGGCTTCGTGGGCTGGCACGGCAACGCGACCGTCAGCGCCACCAACTCTCTCTATGTCCCAAGTGGCAGCATAGCAGACGGCTGGTCGGCCATCACTGACGGAGTCACTTTCGTGCGAGGAGGCAGCCCAACCATCAACAACAGCTACTACACCGAAGCATTGGGAACGGAACAGGGCAAGATGGTTTATACTATCACCCCCACTGTCCCTACCAACCTCGGTACCCTTAAGGCGGACTACAGCATGCTGAAGGCATACACTAACGGCATCCTCTACGACGGCACGTATTACGTTACTCGAGCCCTCAATGGTACAGGCACGGAGGGCAGTCCATACATCATCGCCGATGCTGACGACTGGGGAACTTTCGTCTATAACGTCAACAATGGCTATAACAACTACAATGGCGAGTTCGTGAGACTGGATGCCAATATCAACATTTCCCAAACAATTGGATTAAGCGACAACCGTCCATTTAGCGGCACTTTCCTCGGCAATGGCAACACCATCACGGCAAGCATCATCAGCACGACGACCGGCGAGGGTGCCAATGAGCAAGGTGTGGCTCCGTTCCATTATATCAATAACGCCACTATCAAGGACTTGACAGTGGCTGGTTCCATTGCCTCAGCAAGCTACCACACCTCAGGAATCGTGGGCTTCGCCAATGGCACCAATACGATAGAGGGCTGCGTTGTCACCGCCACGCTCAACATCAGCAACAACTACGCCGGCGGTATCATCGGTCACGGACAGAGTTCCAACACCACCATCCGAGGCTGCGTCTTTGCCGGCACCTTCAACGGCGTTGGCGGCAATCGTGCCAACGTCGGAGGAATATGGGGATGGAGCACCGATGGTACACCCACCTTGCAATACTGCTTGGAAGCGGGTAACTACAACAACATTTCGTCCATGCACCCCATGGGCCTGCAGAAAAACAAAGGCACCATCACCAACTGCTACTACATGAACCCAGAGGAAGGCTCGCCTTCCAATGCCTGCACTGTCAATGGGTCTAAGCATGCTTATACCTTCGCTACCACCCCTGCCAACCTCGGCGACGCTGGTACGGACTATGGTATGGTGAAGGCCTATGCCAATGGCATCCTCTTCGACGGCACATACTATGTGCCATCAACGGGCAACATCAGCCGCACAGTGGAAGGCTACGGCGACGAAACAGGCAAGTGGGCATTCATCGCTTCACCTGTCAATAGTAATATCAATCCAGCAACAGTCACTAACCTCATAGGAACTCAAATTCAGACCGAACCGGCGTTGTACGATTACGACCTGTTCCGTCTCAATTCAGTAAATAATCAATGGGAAAACTACGTACAGCACACTGCAGGCTTCAACCTCACAAACGGTAAAGGATACCTCTACGCCACCAAGGAAACGAAAACATTGGTGTTCCTCAGCACCCTCAACACGTTCAACATGGAAAACGAGAAGACAGTCGGACTCAGCGAAGGCTTCAACCTCGCTGGTAACCCGTTCGTCGTTGACGCCTACGCAAGCAGAAGCTACTACAGGATGAATGCAGAAGGCACAGATATCGAAGTAATTGAGAACTATGCTGCAACCACAATACCAGTCTGCACTGGCGTTGTGGTGAGAGCTACCGGCCCATACGAGAGCATCACATTCAGCACAGAGGCACCTGTAACATCGACAGGCAATAACGGCAACCTCCAGATGACACTGACAAAAGCAGGTGCAAGAAACGATGCCTTCCAAGACAAGGCCATCGTGAGCTTCAACGAAGGTAGTCAGCTTGAGAAGTTCATCTTCAATGAGAATCATGCCAAGCTGTATATCCCTCAATATGGTGAAGATTATGCAATCGCTTCATCAGAGATGACCGGCGAGATTCCTCTGAATTTCAAAACTAACGAAACCGGCCGCTACACCATCGGCTTCAACTTCGAAAATGTCAAGGGCGTGAGAATCCAGATCATCGATAAGATTGAGGATAAAATCATTGATTTGAATGCCAACGACAGTTACACCTTCATGGGATCGGCAGTCGATCGCAGCGACAGGTTCACTTTGGTGTTCACTCAAGTTGAAACCGACGGTATCTTCGCCTACCAGAACGGCGACGACATCATCGTCAGCGGCAACGGCGAACTACAGGTGTTCGACGTGATGGGACGCATGGTAATGACCCAACAGGTGAACGGTGTACAGAGAGTTGAAAAACCTGAACAAACGGGTGTTTACATTTTCAGATTGAATGGAAAGACACAGAAAATTGTAGTGAGATAATGAGATTCCTCCCTTCGGTCGGAATGACAGGGGTCAAGGGGGAACAATCTGGCGCGGCATGAAAGTACAAACAAATTTGCAGGTGCCATCAAGCCGCGCCTCATAAAAAACAAAAAGACCTTGTCATTCCGAACCCCGAAGGGGTGAGGAAACTAAAACAAATAAGTAGGAACATTAAAAGAATATATATATGAAAAAGATATTATTAACAATCGCATTGACAATCACCTTGGGATTCACCGCCAGCGCGCAGTTTAACATCAACACCGACGCTTTCTTCAACGACTGGGAACAGAGCGAGCGTCTCATGGACGGTGGCTTCAGCTTTGTGCTGCCCGCCAGTCACGGTTTCGGTGCCGACACCCCGTCAGCCCCAGTGGGCAGCGGCCTTCTCATCTTAACCGCCCTCGGCACCGCCTACGCCTTGAAGAAAAAACGTGAAAAATAATCACATAAGAAAAAAAATCCCTTGAAAATGCAAGCATTTTCAAGGGATTTACTTTTCAAATCCGTACCCAGGGCCGGGATCGAACCGGCACGAGTGTTACCTCATCGGTTTTTGAGACCGACGCGTCTACCAATTCCGCCACCTAGGCTCAGTTTTTTCAATGAACTTTTTTCGGCTGCAAAATTAATACATTTTTTGTTACACGCAACATTTTTTTTTATATTTTTGCACCCGAAAAATTAAACAGACAAATTTTAAACTATGCAAGAGCCCATTGTATCAATCTTTTCAGGCAGAGCCACGAAATATTTGGCAGATCAAATCGCCCAATATTATGGCAAACCTCTCGGAACATGTAACGTAACAGTGTTCTCCGACGGAGAATTTCAGCCAAGTTTTGAGGAAAACTTACGCGGAAGAGACGTATTTTTGATTCAGTCGACCTTCCCGCCAACAGAGAACCTCATGGAACTTCTAATGATGGTCGACGCTGCAAAACGTGCTTCAGCACGCCGCATCATCGCTGTCATCCCTTACTTCGGATTCGCCCGTCAGGACAGAAAAGACCGTCCGCGTATCAGCATCGCCGCCAAGTTGGTCGCTAACCTCCTTCAGACAGCCGGTGTCACACGCGTCATCACAATGGATATCCACGCCGACCAGATTCAAGGTTTCTTCGACATCCCGGTCGACAACCTCTACGCATCGAAGATTTTCGTACCTTATATACAAAGTCTGAACCTGCATGACCCGATCATGGCATCACCAGACGCCGGCGGCACACGTCGCGCCTCATCATATGCCAAGATGCTCGGCACAGTGTTCTGCATCTGCCACAAGCAGCGTTCAAAACCGAATGAGATCGAGAAGATGCTCCTCATCGGCGACGTTCAGGATCGTGACGTCATCCTCATCGACGACATCATCGACACAGCAGGCACCATCACCAGAGCCGGTCAGTTGCTGAAAGACCACGGCGCACGCAGCGTCCGCGCTTTCGCAACACACCCGATTTTCTCAGGCTCAGCAATGGAAAAAATCGACAATTCAGTATTCGACGAAGTGGTCGTAACAGATACCATCCCGCTGAAGAACCCAAGCAAGAAGATTCACGTGCTCTCAACAGCCGAGCTCTTCGCCGAGGTCATCAAGAAGGTGGAGAATTACGAGTCATTAAGCGAATTCTTTAATGCAAAATAAATAACTAATTAAAAACAAACAAAATGAATTCAGTATCATTGAGCGGTTCTCTTCGCGAGAACGTAGGGAAAAAAGATGCTAAAGCATTGCGCGCAAAAGGTCTCGTACCATGCGTCATTTACGGTAACAACATCGAACAGGTGAAGTTTGCAACAGATGCAAGAAGCTTCAAGAAGATTCTTTACACACCTGAGACCTTGATTATCGACTTCGAAATCAACGGTAAAGTTTACCACACAATCCTCCAAGACATTCAGTATCATCCAGTTACTGACGAAGTCCTTCACGCTGACTTCCTCGATGTCAACGAAGACAACCCAATCACAGTCATGCTCCCAGTACGCACAACAGGCACATGCCCAGGCGTCATGCGTGGCGGCCGTCTTATCATGAACCTTCCTAAACTCAAAGTTCGTGGTTATGTCAACGACCTTCCAGATAACGTCATCGTTAACATCTCACAGCTTCAGATGAACCAGTCAATCAAGGTGAAAGATTTGAACCTTGAAAAGATGACTGTCCTCGTTCCTGAAAACACCATCGTGGTTGACGTCAAGGCTCCACGTAACGCAGCAGCTGAGGAAGAAACTGAAGAAGCTCCAGCAGCAGAAGGCGCAGCAGCACCTGCAGCAGAAGCAAAATAATGTAAATTTCAAGAAATTTATATGGAAAAAGCCTTCGTTTGAAGGCTTTTTTTTATTTTTGCATCATGAAATACTTGATTGCTTGTCTGGGAAATATAGGAGCCGAGTACGCCAACACGCGGCATAACATCGGTTTCATGGTCGCCGACCATCTGGCGAAAAACCTCGAATGTACCTTCACCACCAGTCGTCTGGCGATGGTGTCGGAGATGAAATACAAAGGCCGTCAGATGATTGTGATAAAGCCCACGACATATATGAACCTCTCCGGCAAAGCCGTGAAATACTGGGCGACACAGGAAAAAATCCCGATGGAGAACATCCTTGTTGTCTGCGACGACATCGCTCTCCCTGTCGGCACCCTCAGAATGCGCAAAAAAGGCAGCGACGGCGGTCATAACGGTCTGAAAAACATCATCGAGTCACTCGGAAGCAGCGAGTTCTGCCGCCTACGCTTTGGCATCGGCAACGACTTCGCCAAAGGAAAACAAGTCGACTTCGTCATCGGCGAATGGAAACAATCGGAAATCGACGAGATACAGCCCCGCCTCGCCGTCGCCGTCGAGTTTGTAAAGAGCTTCGTGGCAATCGGCCCGGATTTGACAATGAATCAATACAATAATAAATAACATGAAAAAATTAGTAATCCTCTCAGGAGCAGGCATCAGCGCAGAAAGCGGCATCAGCACTTTCAGAGACGCAGGCGGACTGTGGGACAAATATCCTGTGATGCAGGTCGCCTCAATCGAGGGCTATGAGGCTGATCCTGAATTGGTTATCAATTTCTACAACGAACGCCGCAAACAGCTTTTAGATGTGAAGCCAAACCAAGGTCATATCCTCTGCGCCGAGTTGGAGAAATATTTCGACGTGACTGTTGTGACGCAAAACGTTGACAATCTTCACGAACGAGCCGGCAGCCATCACATAATCCATCTTCATGGCGAACTGACAAAGGTTTGCTCGAGCTATAACCCCAACGATCCTCGTTATATCCGTGAACTGAAACCTGAGGAGTTTGAGGTGAAAATGGGCGACAAAGCCGGTGACGGAAGCCAATTAAGACCATTCATAGTGTGGTTCGGTGAGGCTGTTCCAGAAATTGAGACGGCAGTAAGATATGTCGAACAAGCCGATATCTTTGTCATCATCGGTACCTCAATGAACGTGTATCCTGCAGCAAGTCTGCTGTATTATGTCCCTTCCGATGCCGATGTCTATCTTATTGACCCTAAAGACGTTAACATCAATACACGCCGTCCTATAACCCATATCAAAAAAGGTGCTTCGGAAGGAATGAAGGAGCTTTTACAGCTATTATCCTCTATCCATTAGAAAACCAGTTCTCTGCTAATGGCTAATGGCTAATAACTAATGGCTTTATTTCTTTTCATTTCATTAAGCACAATCCTCAATTCTCCCCAGGAGTACTCCTCACCAAGCACATCTCTCGCTGCTCCCAATGATGAATCCTGTGTTTCGGTGAAGTATTCAACGATGTTTTCGTAGTGTTCTTCGCTCATGAAATCCTTGGCATCGGCATAGCCTTTCATCACCAGCTCCGCCGCATGCTGCTCGATGGTTGACCGCGCCATATTGCGTTTCTCGGCGATTTCATCAATCGAAAGCCCCTCCTCCATCAACTCTTTGGTGCGTTGAACAGATGAGCTGAGTTCAAGTTCCTCTTTTGATTCCGCATCGTCGAATTCCTGTTTCGTAAATCCTTGATGCTCAAGCACTATGTTCAAGATATCGGCACCAAAACGCTGCAAACGGGTCGCACCAATCTTCGACAGCGACTTAAGTTCTTTCACCGACATCGGCTTCTTCTCTGCGATAGCGGTCAAGGCTGTCGTCGGAATGACCTTTGTTTCTTCAACTTCAAGAGCGTCAGCCACTTGCTCGCGCCATGCCACCAACGCCTTGAACAGCTTGTTATCATCTCTCGACAGCTGTTTTCTACTTAACTTCGCTTTCTTTGACTTGTTAAGTTCCTCAGCCTCAACGATTTTCTTGTTCTTTGTGTTAAGATATTTCTTCATCTCAAAGCCGCCCAAGCAACACTCAAGACAAGCTTTTTTAACAAAGAAATCGGTATTGAAGGCATCCAACTCCTTCTTTATCTGGTCGTTAACGGCTTTGTTGTCGGTCTCAAACGGCAAACCGGCAATATCTTCCAAATCCGACAGCTTGTCCAAGAAATAAGAACAACCTTTTTTGACACGTTCTTGAAGCTGTATATTGTTGTCAATCTGGAAGTTATCTTTCAATATACCGCCAATCTGACGTTTGAATCTTTCAGACACTTCAACCACTTCTTCATGGAACTTCTGCCCTTTCGGAGCTATTTTTTCGCTCACCGAAGCGTCGAAACTGCCTTTGTTGGCGAAAACCACCTTCCTGATGCCGTTCAAATCGCTTTCAATATCAATAAAATCTATCAATTCGAAGAGCATCTGTGACTCGTAAAGTTTCTTGTTGTACTCAAACTGTTCCTCATTCGGCTCTCGTGAAGGTAATTCCGTCACAAACTGATTGATTGTCAAGTCGTTAAACAGTCCACTTTGTGACAGTTTCGCTTTCAAAACCAGTCCTTCGAGCGAAGTGCAACGGCTCAGTGCCACGTAAACCTGACCGTGCGCGAACGCCAGACTGGCATCCAAAATCAGCTTATCGAATGTCAAACCCTGGCTCTTATGGATGGTGATCGCCCACGCCAGTTTCAGCGGGATCTGCGTGAAGTTTCCGACCTCTTTCTCTTCAATTTCCTTGGTCTCTTCGTTGATTCGGTACTCGAAATTCGACCATGTGACAGGTTTCACCTCAATCACTTCGTCGCCGCAGCGTACCTCAAGGCCGCTTTCCTCGTCATAGCTGACAATCCTGCCGATTTTGCCGTTGAAATACATCTTCTCAGCCGAAGGGTCGTTTTTCACGAACATCACCTGAGCTCCGATTTTCAGCTCGAGTTCTGCTTTGGTAGGATACGATGTCTCCGGGAAGTTGCCGAAAACCTTTGCTGTAAACTTCAACAATTTGGTTTTCAATGCGTTAAGCTTACTTTCATTAATCTCATCCACCTGACGGTTATGCGTCATCAAGGTGATGTAACCCGCATCTTCATCAGGCTCGAAGTCGGGATGATAGTGACTGTTTAAAACTTTAAGGCTTTCTGCATCGAGGCAGTTGTTTCGCACCTTATTTAATATATCAATAAACTGTCGGTCCTCTTGTCGATAGATATGCTCCAGCTCGATGCAGCAGTACGGTGTCTTCGTAAGCACGTGACTATCAAAGAAATACACTGACTTGTAATAATCACGGAGCAGTGCCCATTCTTCTTCTTTTGCCACCGGAGCGAGCTGGTGAATATCACCAATCATCAGCACTTGAAGGCCTCCAAAGGGTTTTTCTTTACGACGCACACGCCTCAAAACAGCATCCACGGCATCAAGTAGGTCGGCGCGCACCATCGAAATCTCATCAATAACAAGGAGTTCCAGCGAGCGGATGATTTTCAGCTTGACAGCAGAAAATTTTTGATATTGAACCGCAGAGACATGATGAATAGCATCTCTGCCAGCAGAATCTTCTGGAATCTGTGGCCCGAATTCCAGTTGGAAAAACGAATGAATCGTCTGGCCTCCGGCGTTGATGGCGGCGACACCGGTCGGTGCCAAAATCACCATTCGTTTTGTCGGATTCTCAGCCAGACCACGCAGAAACGTCGTCTTACCCGTACCGGCCTTACCGGTCAGGAAGATGTTCATGTTGGTGTAACGGACGAACTTATCGACCATATCCAACTTCGCGTTCTCAATCATCTGCGTCTGCATATCAATAACTTACGAAAATCAACTCCTTGGTATCATCGTCTCGCAACGGTCAATAATATTGTTTGCAAGACGGAAACCCGTATCACACAAATCTTTTGCAGGATTTCCGTCATAATTCATATACAAATGCATCACATCATAACCACTATTGACATAATCCAACAATTTTCTGTCTCTTTTACCAATAACTTCAAGATAAGCATTGATGTCAACTCTTGTGCGACGGTCTTCCCTCACATGAAAAACAGCATCAAGTGCCTGTAACACACCGAGCCATAAATAATTCCCGGCAGCACGCACATATTTGTCATCTTGATAAAGTCTGGTTTCGACATCGAGATCACCATTTTCTCTCAATGTCTCCTTAGCGTTTTCAACGTAACGCCGCGCTTCTGCTATAGGATCTTTACGTTTCATACATTTATTTTTAATTCTGAAATGCTATCACACTGCAAAATTATACAAAAATTTTGAATGCTGTGCAAACTTTTTTCTTAAAAATTTTTAAGATTTCTTGCAAAAAAATGAAATCAACATGTCATTTCGACTGAAGCGAAGCGCAGTGAAGCAAAATGGAGAAATCTCCTCCAATTGCATGAGATTTCTCCACTACGCCTATCGGCTTCGGTCGAAATGACGTGTGGCAAAGAGCTCCGCTGCTATTCCGTCGGCAAAGAGCATTCCGTTGTCGTTTAAGATAAATTTTTGGTCTTTTTGGAACATTTTTCCATTTAAAATATGCTTTTTTATGCCTTTTTCGAACTTTTGGACATATTTTTCGCCAAAATTTTGCCTGATATAATCAATATCACAGCCCCAGCATGTACGAAGCGACGTCATCACATATTCGTTATAGCGGTCATCGAGCGTAAGTGTCTCTTTTTCAAAGGAATAGTTGTCGCAATAATCCTTCACGCTCGCCACATTCCACTGCCTTGAAACGCCATCAAACGAATGCGCTGAGGGTCCTAATCCTAGATATTTCTCACCTTTCCAGTAAATGGTGTTATGCTTTGAGTAATGTCCCGGTCGCGCGAAATTGCTTATCTCATAATGCTCAAACCCTTGATTTTCAGTCATTTCACAAAGAATCTCGTATTGATGAACAGTCGCATCCTCATCAACCGGTGCAGCCACACCTTTATTAATACGTTGCCCCAAAGCCGTCTTCTCCTCCACCGTCAAGGCATAAGCTGAAAGATGATTGAGGCCTGTCGAGAAGAAAATCTCAAGATTCTTTTGCCATTTCTCGTCTGTCAGAGTCGGGATACCGTAAATCAAATCCATCGTAACCTCCTGAAAGCCAACTTCTTTCGCCCATTCAAGCACTTGCAAAGCATGCTTCGAGTCGTGTTTGCGGCTGAGATATTGCAAATCGTCATCAAAAAAGCTCTGAATCCCGATACTTAAACGATTGATTCCCAATTTATTATACTTCGAAAGTATTTCTTTTGAAACGGTATCCGGATTGGCTTCAAGAGTGATTTCAGGGTTTTCAACGATAGGATAATGTTTATTTAAAACATCTAAAATCTCCAAAACCTCAGAAGGCTTAAGCAAACTCGGAGTGCCGCCGCCAAAATAAACCGTCCGCACCTCTTCACCTCCTAAATAATCTTTCCGGTCAACGGCTTCCTTCTTCAAAGCGTCAAGAAAATCAGCACGTTGCTTCTCGGAAACGACCGAAAAGAAGTTGCAGTAATCGCACTTCGACTTGCAAAACGGAATATGGAGATACAATCCTGCCATGACGCAAAATTACAAAATTTTAGTTTAGAGTTTAGAGTTTAAAGTTTAGAGTAGTTAAAAAGTTTATAGTTAAAAGTATTTAAGTTTAAAAATTTTATATATTTGCAGTTGATTAAATACTTAATTTTATGAAAAACGACAAACTAATTATCACCATCAACCGCGAATACGGCTCGGGAGGAAGAGAAATAGCATATAAACTCGGTGCTTTGCTCGACATCAAGGTCTACGACAAGAATGTGCTTGAGGAGATCGAACAGGAATTTGACGTCGCCAACGAACTTCCTGACGACATTTATGCCATCCAAAAGAAGATTTTGCTCAACATCGCTGCCAAAGAATCGTGTATTATCGTAGGACGAACAGGTTTCGACATCTTCAAAAACCATCCGAATGTGGTACGCGTGCTGCTCATCGCCGACTATGACGCCAGGGTGAAACACGTCAGCGAGAAACACGGGCTCACCAAGGTCGCCGCAAGAAAACGCATCAAGGAAGTAGACAAAGAACGTGAAGAGTACACCATGAGATATGCCGGAGTGTCACGCTACGACGCCCGCAACTACGACTTTGTGCTCAATGTCACTAACATTCCCGGCTATCATGTCGCGGCATTCCTCGCACAAAATGTCAGGATGAAGTTTATGAAGAACTGATAATTTTTTCTTGCCTTTCGAAAAAATTTTGTAATTTTGTAGCTTGATTTAATAATATAATTATGGCTACACGTTTACAAAATCTTAAGAAATTTGCGGTTTTAGCTATCGCAACAATTGCTATCTCATTGAGTGTCAGCGCTCAAACATGGTATATTTATGGCGTTTACACATGGAGTGCTCCGCATCCTGTAGGCTCATTTTACGAATATCACCATCAGGGTGAGGCTGTGAATATTGGCGGTCTTGAATACAATACCATTTATATTCAGAATCCTTCAACAGGAAATCAGCTCGATGGCGCTTTCCGCAACGACGGAAATCAGGTTTATTATTGCAAATGGAATGGCTCTTCATACGAAGATGAAGTTCTGCTTTATGACTATGACCTCGAGGAAGGCGACTTCTTCCACGATGACGACGAGCACGCGATGCAAGTCACTGAAGTCACAACAATCATTGATAACAACGGAGTTTCAAGAAAGAAAATCTCGTTCAGCTTCATCGGTCTTCCAGATGCTACAGAGTTTTGGGTTGAAGGCATCGGCAGCAGCAGAGGTTTCATGAACGTCGGCATGTACGAGCCTGCCCACGACAGCGACGGCGAGATGTACCACATGCTTTGCTATCATGTTGAAGACGATGTGATTTTCGTCAACCCGGAATATGATGAATGCGACATCGACAACATCGATGAAAGCATAGCTGAAAACAACGTCAGCATCTATCCAAATCCTGCAAAAGATGTCATTAAGATATTGAATGACAATAACTTAAACATCACAAACGTCGAGATCTTGGATTTGACAGGCCGCACCGTTTTGAACACTGAAAAGACTTCAAACATCAACATCTCAGAACTTCCGGAAGGTCAGTATTTCGTAAAGATTTACGGCGAAACAACGATGGTGAAGAAATTGTTCATCACAAAATAAAACAACATGCAGAAAATCTGGCGTTTCATAACATCGCTGCTGTTCATAATCACCTTGATTATCACTGGGCTGGAGTTTTTCAGATGCGCTCAAAGCATATATAACTCATTCAGTACCAATCAGTATCAAGGTTATTTATGGCTTTGTGTCGGCATGATGTCATTCGTCTTAATCGCAATCATTTTCTTCAGGAAAAACCTCGACATCATGCAGACCATGACGCATGAAGGCGCCCATATGCTCGTCGGCGGTCTCTTCCTTCGCAAGAAAATCTACGAGTTTAACGCAAAGTCATCGGATACGCTGAAGCAAAACGACAACACTCTCGGCTATGTCTCGTCAAACGCCCAAAGTGCCAATATTTTCTCGACATTGGCACCTTATATGTTGCCATACATCACCTTCGCGATGGTGTTTTTCCGCCTGATGATTAAAAACGAGTGTCTCCCGATTATCGACTTCATCATCGGATTCACCCTGATGTTTCATTTCTCATGCTGGAAAAAAGACATGCGCATCGACCAAAGCGACATACAACGCTGCGGAGTGTTCCGCTCATATCTCTTCATCTGGACATTCATTTTCTTCAACCTTGCGATAATTTTTTATTCGCTCGGCGGCGGAATGACTGAGCCTGTCAACATCATACAAGCCAACGTAGAATGGTTCAGCAAGGCTTGGACAGATATAAAATGGTTAGTATCTTTAATTTAGAATAAATTTATAACGATATGAAATTCAAAACATTAACAATGGCATTAGCTATCACGACAGCGCTTTTCAGCTGTGGCGAAAAGAAAAATGAAGAATCATGCTGCAAAGAGAATTACGAAGCCCTTGCAAACCAGTATGCCAAGGTGACTTTGACCACCGACATCAGCCATCTTTCAGACAATGAGGTGGAAATGCTCGGATTGCTTTTCGAGGCGGGCAAACTCATGGACGACATCTATTGGCATGAGAACCTTGGCGGTTGCAAACACAAGTTTTTAGAAGGCATCAAAGACCCTAACGCACGCAAATACGCGGAGATCAACTATGGTCCGTGGGATCAGCTCGACAACCGCCGTGTCTTCATCCCTGGATACGGTCCAAAGCCTGAAGGCGCAGGTTTTTATCCTACCGACATGACAAAAGAAGAGTTTGAGGCTTGGGAAAACCCTGACAAGACCAGCCAGTACACTTTGGTGTGCCGCGACGAGCAGGGCAATCTCCAGACCGTTTGGTATCACGACGCTTTTGCCAATAAGATCAACAAGGCAGCCGATTTGCTCAAGAAGGCATCCACACTCGCAGCAGACAAAGAGTTTGCAGAGTACCTGGAACTCAGAGCACAGGCTCTTCTCACCGACGATTATTACTATTCAGACATGGCTTGGATGGATGTCCGCAACAACAACGTCGACTTCGTCGTTGGACCTATCGAGAACTACACCGACGGTCTGTTTGGCTACAAAGCCGCTCACGAGTCGTTCATCCTCATCAAGGACCAGGAATGGACGAAGAAGCTGTCGCGTTATGTGGCATTGTTGCCTGAGCTTCAGACAAAATTGCCTGTCGATCCTAAATACAAACAGGAGAAACCGGGTAGCGACGCTGACCTCGCAGCATACGACGTGGTTTACTACGGTGGCGACTGCAACATGGCATCGAAGACCATCGCCATCAACCTGCCTAACGACGAGAGAGTGCAGCTGCAGAAAGGCACCCGCAAGCTTCAGCTGAAGAACGCCATGGCGGCAAAATTCGACAAGATTGTCGTCCCGATTTCAAATGTTTTGGTCGCTCCAGAAGCACGTCAGAACGTGAAGTTTGACGCGTTCTTTGCCAACGTGATGTTCCACGAGGTGGCTCACGGTCTGGGCATCAAGAACACCCTCGACGGCAAAGGCACAGTGCGTCACGCATTGAAAGAGCAGTATTCAGCCATCGAAGAGGCTAAGGCCGACATCCTCGGTCTGTTCCTCGTCACCAAGCTCAGCGAGATGGGCGAATACACCAACACCACTATGGAAGAGAACTACACCACCTTCATGGCTGGCATCTTCCGTTCGGTGCGTTTCGGCGCCGCCTCAGCCCACGGCAAGGCCAACATGATTGAATTCAACTACTTAGCCAACGAAGGCGCTTTCACACGCGATGCCAACGGCTTGTACAATATCGACTTCCCGAAGATGAAGCTCGCAGTCGAGAAACTCGGCGGCGCCATCCTCAAGGCACAGGGCGACGGCGACTATGAGTTCGTGAAGAACTGGATCGCCACCGACGGCGTCATCAAACCTGAACTCCAGGCTGACCTCGACAAGCTCGCAGGAAGCGGTATCCCGAAGGATATCGTCTATAACATGGGAATGGAATTTCTTACGAAATAGTGTAGAGTTTAGAGTGTAAAGTTTAGAGTAGTTTTAAAGTATAAAGTTGAAATTTTTAAAGTTTAAATCTAATAAAAAATGAAAAAATTATCAGTTTTCTTTGCCATCATCTTTGGTATGATGGGCATCGTGCGCGCTGACGAAGGCATGTGGTTGCCAATGTTCGTCGAGCGTTTGAATTACGTTGACATGCAGAAAATGGGTCTCCAGCTGACACCAGAGGAGCTCTACAGCATCAACAACAGCAGCTTGAAAGACGCTATCGTGGGCCTTTCAAACGGTGCCAAACCACGCGGTTTCTTCTGCACAGGTGAAATCGTTTCTAAGAACAGCTTGCTCTTCACCAATCATCACTGCGGCTACAGCTCAATCGCAGCCCTCTCGACAGTGGAGCATGACTATCTCAACGAAGGCTTCGCAGCTAAGAATTTCAGCGAAGAGCTTCCTGCTGAAGGCGTTTCAGCATCATTCCTCGTAAGAATGGAAGATGTGACAGCCGAAATCCTCGGCGTCGTGACCGACGACATGGATTACATGGCAAGACAGAAAGCCATCAACGCTAAGATCAAAGAATTGGAAGAAGCAGCATCAGAAGACGGCAAACTCAACCCAGTCATCAAAGGTTTCTTCGAGGGTAACGAGTATTACATGTTCGTTTACAAGACCTACACCGACGTGCGTCTCGTGTTCACAGCAGCACAGTCAATCGGCAAGTTCGGCGGCGACACCGACAACTGGATGTGGCCTCGTCACACTGGCGACTTCAGCGTGTTCCGCGTCTACGCTGACGAAAACGGCGAACCAGCTGAGTATTCAGAGAACAACAAGCCTCTCACTCCTAAGTACAACCTCCCAGTGAGCCTCGACGGCGTCCAGCCAGATGACTTCACAATGATTTGGGGCTTCCCAGGTTCAACAGAACGTTACATGTCATCATACGGCATTAACTACAACGTTGACGTGTTCTATCCTATCGTCTACGAAGTGTTCAAAGCCGAGACAGACGTTATGGACGAATATATGAAGATTGACAAGGCTGTCAACATCGCTTACGCTGACAACAAAGCTGGTTTGGCAAACACATGGAAGAACTTCGAAGGCCAGATCACAATGCTCCGCAAGAATAAAGTCGCTGAGCGCAAAGCCGCTCTTGAGGCAGACTTCACAGCATGGGTCAACGCTGACGAAGACCGCAAAGCTGAATACGGCGAGGTGCTCGAGACACTCGATGTTATGTACGCACAGATGAGCGAAGCAGCAAGAACACTGTTCTACCCTAACTTCACAGCACAGCTCAACCCAGTTGCAACAGCATCAGAGTTTATGCAGTTTGTCGAGGTTTCAACAAGCAAAGATTCTACAAAAGACGACAAGAAGGCAGCTGTTGAATCACTCAAGGAAATCGATGTCGATGCAATGTTCAAAGACCTCGACCCACGCGTTGAAAAAGGCATGTTCGTGGCAGTTATGAACATCTACGGCAGCAAGTTCACCACAGAAGAACTTCCAGAATCATTACAGAAGCTCCTGAAGAAAGCTAAAGGCGACTGGACAGAATTGGCAAACTACATCTATGACAACTCTATCTTCAGCACTCCTGAGTCAGTGAAGGCATTCATCGAGAAGCCAAACGCAAAGAAAGCTGAAAAAGACCCTGCTTTCGTCACATACAAAGCTATGATTGAGCAGATCATGTCAATCGCTCCTGCTTACAGAATAGCAAACATCGCTATCCAAGAGGCTAATCACGAGTTCGTGAAAGGACTCCGCGAGTTCTACGCTGAGACACAGCCTGAGAAGGTCCTCTATCCAGATGCAAACTCAACAATGAGAATGAGCTACGGCTCAGTGAAAGACTACAGCCCAGCTGATGCTATCACTTACGACTATGTCTGCACCGCCAACGGTATCCTCGAGAAATACATCCCTGGTGACTTCGAGTTCGACGCTCCACAGCGCCTCCTCGACCTCATCGAGGCAAGAGATTTCGGTCAGTATGCCGACGACAACGGCGAGCTCATCACCTGCTTCTTGTCAACCAACGACATCACAGGCGGTAACTCAGGCAGCCCTATCATGAACGGCAAGGGCGAACTCATCGGCCTCGCTTTCGACGGCAACTGGGAAGCTATGAGCGGCGACGTCAACTTCGAGCCTAAACTCCAGCGCACAATCAACGTCGACATCCGTTACGTGCTCTTCATCATCGACAAGGTGTACGGAGCGACTAACCTCATCGACGAGCTCGATATCCACAAGGCTATGCCAGAGCCGATTCGCGTGGAAGAAGAATAATTCCTCACCCCTCACGGGGTTCGGAATAACAAGTGGCGGCCGCCCTAAGGGCTTTAATGGCATTAATGGCGTTAAGGCCCTTAAGGTGGCCGCTGCTATTTTTTATCAAAATTTTGATGAAATCATAAAAAATTCATATATTTGCAGTTTAAATTCATTCTGAAAATGAAGAAATTAACTGCGATAATATTATTACTTTTCTTTTCGCTCGGCGCGACGGCACAGCTGGAGGTGAAGCCGGATTCATTTAAGGAAGTGGCAGGCTTTGTGAACATCAACCTCGACATTCAGGAGGATGACAACAACGTGCCATACGCCGTGGTGAAGGTGAAGACCGAGAATATCAACGACAAACAGCGTCGAGAGCTGCTTTTCCAAGGCGACGCAGCCACTTTCATCGAGTGCGAGTACAAAGTTGGCGAGGTGTGGGTTTATCTCACCTACAAAGCCACATATCTCAAGATCTCGCATCCAGACCTGAGCTCGACAGAGTTTTGGTTTCCCTACGACATGGAGCCGAAAAAAGGCTATGAGCTGACACTTGTAAACAATGCCGCTCTAGCAACCGACGAAGAGACCCTGGAACGCATCAGAAAGCTGGAAGAGGCCTTGCGAAACCAGACCGAGCCTCAGATAGTATATGTCGAGAAACCTGCGGAGCAGAAACAAAAACCGGAAACGACAGATAAGCCGCGGACTCCGCGTTACAGCTTCATCGTTGCCAACGCATCTATCAACACCTACAGCAAACCGGCGTTCGGTGTCACACTCGGAGACATGCGCAAAGTCGGTGTTTTCGCTACCGCAATGACCAACTTCAGAATCGAAGAAATGGGATTTGAAGGGAAGTTCGAACATGCCAACAGCGACCAGATACAAGCACTGATTGACAAAACAGGATATAACTCAAAAACCGATTATATGTCTTATTCGGTCATTTTCGGTGTGATTTTCAGAGCCTATGGTCCGATAAATGTAAAGATTGGAGGCGGTTACAGCAGCAACTCTATGTTTGTAACTTTAAGCTACAACAATAATTACAGTAGTACATATTGGGTAAGTGACGTCAGCTCGTATGGTTTCGGTGGCTTGATAGGCGTGCAGGCACATTTAGGCAATTTGATCATCTCACTTGATGGCGCCACCACCAACTTCAAGATTTTTGAAACCCGATTAGGAATAGGATTTGGAATGAAAGGGAAAAAATGATTATGAAAAAGTTAGCAAAGATATTAGCATTAGCGGCAGCGGTCATAATAGTTGCGACCGGATGTAAAAAGTTGCCTACATTCACTTATACAGGCGGCGGAGGCGACACACCTGCAGTGGTGACCCCTGATGTCCACACCAATAAAGTCACAGATATTACCGACAACAGTGCGCTTTTGCATGGATCTATCGGCAATTTCAGCGGTTTCAATGAAGGAAATCTGACGGTAGGCTTTTGCTGGAACGCCACAGGAGAGCCCACTATTCTTCAGGATAATTACTTCATTTTCGATTTTAACCCTACTAATGAAGGCCTTTTTGAGTATCTATCTGCCGATTTCATTGCAGGAAAAACGTATTACGTCAGAGCATTGGCATATTTAAACTCAAATCCCGATGAGGTTTATTATGGAGAGGATATGTGGTTCACTACATCCTCTGGAGGTTTATGATGCATATAAATAATCGAATAAAATTTTCACAAATATGAAAAAACTCCTTTCTATTATCCTGATTTTCACGACATTGTTCGCTTACGCCCAGACTCCGGGCGAAAACATCAATGTCACTCATTATGAAATTCATTTGAATAACTTCGATTTCACAAACCACACGGTCCAGGCACAGACCATTGTGACGTTGACTGCAGTCAATTCAACAAACGCCATAGCCTTGGAGCTTAAATCATTGACCGTCAGCGCAGTGACAGCGACAGGCGCAAATGTCAGCAATTTCTCACAAAATGGTGATATTCTGACAATTAACCTGGCATCAGCAATGGCAGCAGGGGCAACAGCATCATTTACAATAACTTACGGCGGCAACACCTTCAACGAAGACTGGGGCGGCGTCATGTGGAGCGGCAACTATGTCTGTAATATGGGCGTCGGCTTCGAGTCGATCCCGCATAACCTCGGCAAATGCTGGTTCCCGTGCGTCGATAACTTCACCGACAAGGCGACATACGACGTCTATGTCACAGTGCCGACAGCGATGACTGCCGTTTGCGGAGGTAACCTCGTAAACAACGTCGATAACGGCAACGGCACACATACTGTGCATTACAATGTACCTCAGGAGATTGCAACATATCATATCTCGTTCGCAGCCGGCGACTACGTCGAATGGACCGACACCTACAACGGCATCGAACGCGACATCCCGATAACGGTTTATGTCAAGCCGAACCAAATCAACAACGTGCCAGGCACTTTCGTGCACGTTAAAGACATCGCGAGTTTTTTTGAAAACAGCTTCGGACCATATCCTTTCAACAGAATCGGATATGTCGTGACCAGCGTCGGATGCATGGAACACGTCGACAACATCGGCATCACCAGCGGTATAGTGACAGGCAACACCTCGCAGGAGGAATACGTGGCACACGAGCTCTCGCACATGTATTTCGGCAATAAGGTGACATGCGCCACAGCGGAAGAGATGTGGCTCAACGAAGGCTTTGCACAGTTTTGCGGAGTGTTCTACCGCTCGGATATTTACGGAGAAGACGACTTCCAGCAGGCTATGAGCTCCAAAACCAACAACATCACCACCTGGTGCAAGAGCGAAAACAACTGGATTCCACTCAACAACGTGCCGCAGACCATGACATACGACAACAGCGCTGTCTACAACCGCGGTGCCGTCGTCGTCAATACCATGATGAACTACATGGGAAGAGAGACCTTCTTGGCAGGCTTGCGCAGCTATCTTAACACCTACAACTACAGTGCCGCCTCGTCGGAACAGCTCCGCGACGCACTCACAGCAGCCACAGGCATCGATATGACAGGATTCTTCGAGACTTACGTGTTCACCGCGGGCATGCCGCACTATGGCGTTGACCTTCTTAACGTTACACCTAACGGAAACCAGTATGATGCCACAGTCAAGATGACTTACCGGCACTACGGTCCGGAACACGTCGGTCAAAACAACCGCGTGGAAGTGACTTTTATTGACAATGCAGGCCAGTTGCAGACAGAATTGGTCAACTGGAACGGTTTGGAAGAGAACAAGACTGTCACTCTCGACATCAACCCTATCGCAGCTTTCGCTGACTATTACAATCATTTCCTTGATGCCAAATACGACAACAACCTGACAGCCACCTCACCAGGTAACTTGGGAATAAACCAGCAGTTGTCAATCACTGTGAACAGCGTCAGCAACTCGGTGATGCTCCGCGGCGAAGAACACTATGTAGCACCCGACAACGACCCAAACATCCCTGGGCTTACACTTTCAACCAAGCATTATTGGAATGTGTTGCGAATGGACTTTGGCGATTCTGATGTCTCAGGAAAATTCACATTCTCCAACAACGCCAGCATGGACGGCGACATCATCCACAGCGAAAACGACTCTGCGGTGCTGCTGTATAGAGCTAACATCAACGAGGCTTGGCATACCATCCCATACGAACAGCAAGGCAACTGGAAAATAGGCATTTTCACGGTGAGCGACCTTCAAACCGGACAATACACCCTCGGTGCCATCGACAAGACACAGCTCGGCCTCGGAGAGAACAATTTCGACACAAAGAAAATGTTGCTTACCCCAAATCCGACAGAAAACTACGTAAAAATAAGCACAAATTACAACAATTCCAAGATATTGATTGTTAACAGCTTAGGACAATTGGTCAATTCGTTTCCCATTTCTGAAAATGAAATAATCATCTCTGTCGAGGGTTTTCCGGCAGGCGTTTATTACGTAAATCTTCTTGACGAGAAGAAAAATATCATTTCGACAGAAAAATTGGTCAAGAGATAAGTTTTTTTCGTAATTTTGCACTCGAATTCGAGTTTAATTTTTATTTATAAATAACGTTATTCTATTATGAATCCAACTCATATTGAACACATTGGAATTGCTGTCACAAGCTTAGACGAGTCGATTCCAGTTTTCGAGAAAATGCTCGGAACAAAATGCTACGCCATCGAAGAAGTTAAAGATCAGAAGGTGAAGACCGCATTCTTCAAAGTCGGTCAGACCAAGATTGAGCTTCTTGAGCCTACATCACCTGAGAGCACCATCGCCGCTTTCATAGAGAAAAACAACGGCAAGGGCGGCATGCACCACATCGCGTTTGCAGTGGAAGGCATTGAAAACCAGTTAGCAGAGGCCAAGGCTGCAGGCTTCCGTCTCATCGACGAGACTCCACGCGGCGGCGCTGAAGGCTTGACAATCGCTTTCCTGCACCCGAAATCAACAGGCAGTGTCCTCACAGAACTTTGCGAAAATAAAAACAAATAATAAAAATCATAGAAAATGTTAATCGAACAGAAAATTCAGGAATTGTTGGACAAGCGCGCTCTCGCACGTCTCGGTGGCGGTGAGAAAGGTATCGCTAAACAACATGAAAAGGGAAAGTACACCGCTCGTGAGCGTATCGCCATGTTGCTCGACGAAGGTAGCTTCGAAGAATTCGACATGTTCCTCACACACCGCACCACAGACTTCGGTCTTGAGAAGCAGGTGTATCTCGGTGACGGCGTCGTGACAGGCTACGGCACCATCGACGGACGTCTCGTTTACGTGTATTCACAGGACTTCACAGTGCTCGGCGGCTCTTTGTCAGAGACCATGTCGAAGAAGATCTGCAAGGTGATGGATCAGGCTATGAAAGTCGGTGCTCCTATCATCGGTATCAACGACTCTGGCGGCGCACGTATCCAGGAAGGTTCACGCTCATTGGCAGGTTTCGCTGAGATTTTCCAGCGTAACATCAACGCATCAGGCGTGGTGCCACAGATCAGCGCTATCTTCGGTCCTTGCGCAGGCGGCGCAGTGTATTCACCGGCATTGACAGACTTCATCCTCATGACCGAGCAGAACAGCTACATGTTCCTCACAGGTCCTAAGGTAGTGAAGACAGTGACAGGCGAAGACGTCAGCGTTGACCAGCTCGGTGGAGCTTTGGTGCACAACGAGAAATCAGGCGTGAGCCAGTTCATGGCAAAAACAGAAGAAGAAGGTCTCGCAATGATTCGCGACCTCATCTCATACTTGCCACAGAACAACCTCGAAGAGGCTCCGCGCATCGAATGCAACGACCCTATCGACCGTAAGGAAGACGCACTCAACGCCATCATCCCTGACAACCCTAACAAGCCATACGACATGAAGCAGATCATCCACGCCATAGTGGATAACGGCGAGTTCCTCGAGGTTGCAAAAGACTTCGCGAAGAACCTCATCGTCGGCTTCGCACGTTTCGACGGCAAACCTGTCGGTATCGTGGCAAACAACCCTGCATTCCTCGCTGGTGTGCTCGACATCAACTCATCACGTAAGGGTGCTCGTTTCGTCCGCTTCTGCGACGCCTTCAACATCCCGATCGTGACATTGGTCGACGTCCCTGGCTTCTTGCCTGGCACAGTGCAGGAATACGGTGGTGTCATCACCCACGGCGCAAAGATGTTGTTCGCTTACGGCGAGGCAACAGTGCCGAAGGTCACCATCACAATCCGCAAGTCATACGGTGGTTCACACCTCGTCATGGGTTGCAAACAGCTCCGCGCTGACATCAACTACGCATGGCCAACAGCAGAAATCGCCGTTATGGGTCCTTCAGGCGCTGTCGAGATCCTCAACGGTAAGGAAATCGCTGGCATCGAAAACGCTGAAGAAAAGACCGAGTTCATCGCAAAGAAAGAGAAGGAATACCGCGACAAGTTCGCAAATCCTTACGACTCAGCGAAATACGGTTACATCGACGATGTCATCGAGCCACGCAACACACGTTTCCGCGTCATCAGAGCTTTGCAGGCACTTGAGACAAAGAAAGACGTCAACCCACCTAAGAAACATTGCAATATTCCATTGTAATCTAAAATTTGATTGAATATGAATATGTTATCAATATTATTATCAGCTGTTAGAGAGCCTATCGCCACTCACGACTGGGTTGTCACCATCGGTGGTTTCCTCATCGTGATCACAGCATTGGTCATCCTTTTCTGCATCTTCACAGGATTCTCGAAGCTTGTGAACCATGACTTCAAGAAAGCCAAGAAGGAGAAGAAAGCCAATGTGGCTCCGAACACTTCAACAGCAGCGGGCTGGAAGGTCGACGAAGACCTCGCAGTGGTCATCGGACTCGCTCTGGCATTGTCGAAAGACGTGCACGACGAGGAGTCAGGCTTTGTGACCATCAAGAGAGTCGAGCGCCGCTATTCCCCATGGAGCTCGAAGATTTACGGATTAAATGGTTTAATTAGAAAGAATTACTAAGCAATGAAGAAATTTAAATTCACAGTCAACGGAAAAGAGTACGAAGTCGAAGTGAAAAGCTACGAAGGCGAAAACGCCGAAGTCATCGTCGACGGCACTCAATATAAAGTAACAGTCCAGCGTGAAGAGGAAGAGGTCCCGACCTTCGTCGCTCCTAAGCGTCAGGCTCCGAAGCCGGCAGCTGCTCCTAAACAAGAGGCCGCTCAAACCACATCGGCACCTGCCGACGGCTACAAGTCATTGGCACCGCTTCCGGGCACCGTCATGCAGATCTACGTCAACGTGGGCGACGTCGTGAAACGCGGCGACAAACTCATGATGTACGAAGCCATGAAGATGGAAAACAACTTCCTCGCTGAGGTTGACGGAACAATCAAAGAAATTAAAGTCAGAGTGGGCGACAATATCCTGCAAGGCGCTGTTTTATTTGTAATTGGCTAATTATGAAAAAGAGATTCAACGTTAAAAAGAAAGCTCTGCTCATTTTCGCGTTGATCGCCATCCTGTTCGTTCTACACGGCATCATGACATCAAGCCCTGCGATGGCTGAACACGTGTTCAGCGCTTCACAGGATGTGAATACAGAGCTCGTGGCCAGTCCACAAATCGACGAGGCCGAATCGACGAGCCATATCGGTGCGGGACTGTATTCGTTCTGGCAGTTCACCGGCTTCCGTAACTGCACACGAGGCAACCTCATCATGATTCTGGTCGCCTTCGTGTTTATCTTCCTCGCAGTCAAATACGACTTCGAGCCTATGCTGCTCATCCCTATCGGTGTGGGTATCATAGTGGGTAACATCCCATTCATCCAAGACTCGTATACCTTTGATTTACAAGGCGCTTTGGCAGCACTCTCGAAGATAGAGATTCAAGGTAACTCGACTTTTGACCTCACTGAGGCTCAGAAGTTCTTCGTAGGACTGTTTGCCGGACAAGATACCATGAACTGCCAGCAGGCTCTGGATCACTTCCACAGCATGAGTCCTGACCAGCTCGCAGCATTCCTGCCAGCCGGCATGGATCCTACAGCACCTAACACAGCCAAGTTCTTCGACGGCCTCATCCAGCAGGTGTTCAACATGAACATCCAGACCGGTGTCTATCAGAAAGGCTCAGTGTTGAACTATCTGTATTTCGGCGTGCGTCAGGGTATCTATCCTCCATTGATCTTCTTGGGTATCGGTGCTATGACCGACTTCTCATCGTTGATTTCACAGCCACGTCTGATGATCCTCGGTGCCGCCGCTCAGCTCGGCGTGTTCATCACCTTCATCAGTGCGCGCGCTCTCGGCTTCGACCCACATGAGGCGGCGGCTATCGGTATCATCGGTGGTGCCGACGGTCCTACCGCTATCTTCATCTCGACAAAGATGGCTCCACACCTCCTCGGTGCAATCGCTATCGCGGCATATTCTTACATGGCCTTGGTGCCTGTCATCCAGCCGCCTATCATGCGTTTGCTCACCACCAAGGAAGAGCGTCTCATCAAGATGAGAGAGCCACGCGCAGTGGGTAAGACAGAAAAGGTCATCTTCCCTATAGTGGGCTTGCTGCTCACCACCTTCATCAGCCCTTCAGCACTTCCACTTCTGGGTATGCTGTTCTTCGGTAACCTGTTGAAGGAAAGCGGAGTGACCAAACGTCTCGCCAACACTGCAGCCAACCCGCTCATCGACATCGTGACCATCTTGTTGGGTCTCACCGTCGGTGCTTCGACACAGGCTGACGTGTTCCTGACCACCGACTCACTCATCATCTTCGCATTGGGTGCCTGCTCATTCGCTGTCGCTACATTCGGTGGCGTGTGCGGCGCCAAGTTGATGAACGTCTTCTGCAAGGAAGGCAACAAGATCAACCCTCTCATCGGTAACGCTGGCGTGTCGGCAGTGCCTGACGCAGCACGTGTTTCCGAAGTCGAAGGTCAGAAATACGACCCATCGAACCACCTCCTCATGCACGCCATGGCACCAAACGTTGCAGGTGTTATCGGCTCGGCAGTGGCAGCTGGTATCCTTATGAGTTTCATTGGAATTTAAATAAACAATTGTAGAGACGTCATAATATGGCGTCTCTACTTTTTTTAAATAGGAATCATGTTATTAATCGGTATCGCCGGCGGCTCGGGTTCCGGCAAGACGACAGTGGTGAAGAAACTGATTGAGGCACTCCCTGAGGACTCGATCAGCGTGGTGTCGCAGGACGCCTATTATTGGGACAACGGCAACCTCTCGCCTGAGGCAAAGAAAGAGATCAACTTCGACCACCCGGATGCCATCGAATGGGATTTGTTGGTGAAGCATCTCGACATGTTGAAGGAAGGCAAGACCATCCCGATGCCCATCTACACCTATGTTACTTGTGCCCGTTCGCAGGAAGTCATCCCTGTGAAGCCGACAGAGGTAGTCATTGTGGAAGGCATCCTCATCATGACATGCCCTGAGCTGGTGAAACGATTAGACATCAGGATATTCGTCGACACCGATGGTGACGACCGCTTGATGCGTATCATCAGGCGCGACATCGAGGAACGCGGCAGGACCGTGTCAGATGTCTTGAGACATTATGAAACCTTTGTAAAACCTATGCACAACCAATTCATTGAGCCTACAAAACGCTTGGCGGACATCATCATCCCGCAAGGAGGCTCAAATCAGGTGGCAATAGACATCATGGCGAGCCGCATCAGGATGCAGCTGAATCGGATGAAGAAATAGTATTAGTTTAATAGTTTAATAGTTTTAAAGTTAATAATTGGTCTGCGTCAATTGTTAACTTTTTTATTATTTTTGCGGTGTGAAAAAAAGTTGGTGCATATTGTCTTTGTTATTGGCTTTGGTTGTTTCTTGCAACAAACCGGGGTCTGAGTCTGTTGTTGTTAAACCTCAGTCGTTACCTTTTGCCTTATCCGACACCCTTTTGCGCATCGACAGCCTGATGCAGCACGATGCCTACTCGGCGCTGCAAATGCTGCTGTCATTCCGAGCAGATTCCGTCATTTCGACCGAAGCCACACCTTCCACCGTCATTTCGACCGAAGCGAAGCGTAGTGGAGAAATCTCCTGCCATTATCAATCCATTCTCCTCTCCGAAGCCCTCTACAAAACCTACAATGTTCAGTCAAATCGCACCGAATTGCAAGCCGCAATGCACTGTTTCGACAGCCTCGCAGTGCGATATCCTGACAATGATGATTTTATAATGCTCGCCGCCCGCTCGCATTATATGAACGGCGTTGGGTTTTATGAAAATGACAGCATTGTTGAGGCGTGCCAGGAATATCTGCATACTTTGGAGATAATGGAAGAACATTTTGATGTTGACAAACTGACAGGTTTTAGGGCTAAGTTCATGGCGTTGACATATAACAGACTCGTTGATTTATTTTCTGATAATTATATGATGGAACCTGCAATTTATTGTGGGGGAAAAGCTTTGTATTTTTGCACGATTGAACCTACTTCAAAATATGGAATTGCCAATTCTCTCTATCAAATCGGCAATATTTATGACATGTCGAACAATATCGACAGTGCTTTTTACTATTACAACTTAGCATTGGAAGCTTTGCCGGATGACAATAATTTTGTTTATAGAAACATTATGTCAAATTTAGCTCTGCTTAATTATTCTTCCGGACTTGGAGCTGAATCTTCTCTTTACGACTTAAAACAAGTTTTAGAACAGACTGACGACATAGATGAAAAAACAATGCGGAATCTAGGTATCGGTTATATTTTTAACAAAGAGGGAGTTTGTGATTCAGCGGTTTTGTATTTGAACAATGTGTTTGAGAATAATACCAATTTGGCCAAACAAATACAAGCTGCGGATTTTTTGAGGACTATATATCAAAATAACGGAGACACTAATTTAGCCAGTAAATACTCAGAATTCCTTGCTGAACACACTCTTTTAAAGTATCACAACATAAAAGATGCCTCAAGCCTCAATGACTTATTTTATAATTTTTTAAAGGAGCAAAATGACAAAAAGCATAATCATTTCACAAAAGAAATGAATCTGCCTGTTTTTATAATATCGTTTGTAATCATAATCGCAATCACAATTGCATTGAGGTTCGGCCACAGAACAAAATTGAAAACCAAAGAAGACTTGTTCAAATATAAAATGGCAGAAACAAGTCAAAAGCATACATTGGAGAAGGACAAACTGTTGGATGATATTGCACATTATAAGAAGCAGATAAAGTCAAAAGCTAATCGGGAAACGAATATCGAAAAATTATCCCATTTACTTAAAGAACCTATATGTAATTCAATAATCTCAGCTTGTCAAAACCATAATATCAAACGGTCATCAAAAGCAAACGATTATCCTGAACTAATACTTTCGGAAAAACAGCTTCAGGAATTATCTGACATACTTTCAAAGTATTTTTGTCATTTTGATGAAAATTTGGAAAAACTTGGGATGAAACCTCAGCAGATTCTGATTGACGTATGCCATATGTATCTTCTCGGATTGAACAAGCAACAGATTGCAATACTTTTGAACAAAGATTATTCATCAATAGTGAGATATGAAAAAACACTGAAAACTGTTTTTAAAACCGACAAAATAAAATCATATATCAGGCATTTAGCCATAAATGATTGATATACAGCCTTTTATAGTGCAACTTTTTGCAACCGTTTTTTTTGCTTTATTAACATTTTTTTGCTATATATTTGCATAGTTAATATCAAATTTATTTACTATGAGACGATTTGTGTTATTATTTTTAATGGTTGGTGCAACTCTATCTGTCACATTTTGCTATGCAAATAAAATTGAGGGATCAATGCAAGATGGTGATATACCTATGATAGTAAAAAAAGGTATGAATGGCGCCGACAGATCCTCTTCTATTTCCGCATCAATTAATGGACACTCTTTAACCATGGTTTTCACCGAGAATCTCGGGCAGGTAGCTGTTGAGGTGTCGTTAGTTGGAGGTGGCGAGGTTGAAACCACTTCTCTATATACTCCATCCGGAGTAATCATCTACATTCCATACGCTGGAAGTTATATCGTAACATTCACTTTGCCTAATGGGGATGAATATTATGGGGAGTTCGAGGTGACTGACTAAGTAATAATCTAAACAAATCAAAAAAAATTTAATCATGAAAAAATTAGCTACATTATTAATTGCAGTTGCGATTATGCTCGGATTGAGCCAGTGTAAAAGAAACAGCGTTGACGTTGTTTCACAAAATGGGACAACTTCCGAATCAATTGTAAACGGCAACGATGCCGTGAAACGAATTGTCGATTTCAAGAAAATGTTGTCGTATTACAAATCCAATCCCGGTATCAAAGACGGGGAAACAATGAGTCTCTCAGAAGCGATATCTGACATCGAAAACACTTTTAACGCCACATATTCCTATTCAGAGGACATGTATTCAGAATCCATGGATCATGAATTCATCCTCAATCTTAATGTTGACTCCGATGGGAATGTCCTGCTAACCGATTTGGCGGCATTGTATGAACAGATTGTTTCATCTGCTCGGAACGCCTACGCCAACGATGGTTTTGAGAACAAGATTTTCATTTCATTATTAGCCGATGTCATTGCTGTAAATAACAATATCGCGGTGATAAAAATCAAGGCTAAGACTGGAGAACGAACTAACTACAACCCTCCTGTTCCACATATTGACGGGCCTTTCCGACCAGGTGATGATTATAAATATGATTATGGTACATGTGACAACCCCAATGTAGGGCATGGAGCCGCCTATTATCTTGAGCAAGAATTGAAAAAATTGATTGTTACTGATATTGCTGAGCCAAAAGACGGGTATAGAAGCATTTATATTAACAGATATCAGGTTGATTTTGAGGGAGATCGTTACCCGGGATTATTCTATCGTACAAATGTAAATGATGTTTGTATTACAGCAGATTATATGAATGATTATTGGAATGCTGAAAAACGCACAATATTTGTAACGATACCGGGAGAACCCACTTTCCAGGGAGGTCAAGTGTTGGGAATAACAATTGAGCCTGTCACTACTCAAGATTATATAACTCATCGCACTTATGTGGTATATGCTGATAGACTTGAGGCTGATATAAATGATATAGGCGAGATAGAAGATCTATTGAGACAATGAATCTTTATATGAAAAGACTGATTATGACGTTATGTTTCATTGCTGCGGCTGTGGCACTTACAGCCCAGCAATGGAACCTGGCCATAGACCACAACGGAATAAGCGCTCGTTTGACAGCTGGCTGTTGCACAACCAACAACGCGACTGTTTTTGTAGGATATTGGGATACAGAAGCCTATTGTGTAAAAATTGACGAACATGGCAATTCTATTGAAAGGCATTTTCCGGTAGAGGGGGGAACTTCCACGTTTTTGGACATTATCGCTCTTGAAGACGGCAATTGTTTTTTGACAGGTGTATCGAAAACCGGCGATGATGAATATTTATGGATTCTTGTTATTGACGATGAATTGAACATTGTCAAAGAACAGTTTTATGAAAAAGAGGAAAGTTATTCTGTTTCTGATTCTGAATTCTGTAATGCGAAAGCTGTTATTGATGATGACGGCACCATAGTGGCGTGTGTCGGTATAGAGATACCTTTTATATATCCCGGGATATATAGAATTAGAGGTATTTTCATGCGTTTCAACAGTGATTGTGAACGTCTTAACAGTGTATTCATAGAACCGGAAGATTATAATTATTTGTTTTACTCATCCAATTTTTATACAACTTGTATTTTGAATGCTCCGGATAGCCGTGACATTCTTATCATTTCCCGGGGACAGGGGAATTGTCCGTCGGTTCTACGTTTTGACCATGATTTCAACCTGTTGGCGCATCATGTCATTCATGAGCAAACGCTTGAACAAATAGGACATGAAGCCATTTCGGATTACTGGATAGACAATGACAATTTACTTGTCGTTGCTGAAGTGATGGACCCGGATCCGGACCCGGACCCGGATATTCACCACAAAATATTTACTGTTTTCGGGAAAACAAGCATTAATAGCGGCTATATTTACGAAGACACTTGGATAAATAAAACCGATACACTTAACTATAATATTGCCAGCCATTCAATGTGCGCTGCCAATGACACCACAATCTATTTGGCAAGTTGTGCAAAACTTGGCAGTTGGTGCGGACCTGTCGCTTTGGAAATTTATCTGGTTAACAGAAATCTGGAAATTCTTGGCAGCAAATATTTTTATAATGAGACTGGTTATTGGCCAAACACTGCGATTGCGACAAAAGATGACGGGATTGTAGCTGTCAGCAGCAGTTCTCAAGAGAGAACCTACATCAAGAAATTATTGCGTGAGGATTTCAATCCCATTCCTTGCAGTGTCAGTGAAGTGCCAATAGAGCAGCTCAAGGCAACAGCATATCCTAATCCAACATCAGGAAAGTTAAACATAGACCTTACTGAAATTCCTTTAGACAAGAACGATGTTAGAATCAGAATCCTCAATAGCAATGGACTAATCTGTCTTGACAAAATCATCAATGGTATGGGGAATTTGTTAACCGTTGATGTGTCTAGACTACCGGACGGCGCTTACACTTTCCAGATTGTCAAAGGAAACAAAAACATCATATCCGAAAGATTTATTAAAGAATAGAATTAACAAACATTTAAAACTTGAACAATGAAAAAAATCTTAAAAGCATTATTAATTGTAATCATTGTGGTATTTGAAGGAAGTGTGCTAAATGCACAAGATGGTGTATCATGTAATGGCAGTTCAGTGTCCATAGGGTACAATTCCGGATTCGGTAGCGGCTCATTAGGCACCATGGCCTATACTTTAGGATGGGATATTGTCCGAAACAATAATGAATCCATCACTATAGGTTCGGGAGCGGGCGAGAATCTTATGTTGAACAACTCCAGTCATTGTTGTATTGCATTTGGAATGGGAAGCACCGTCCCAACTATGCGAATCACCAAAGCCTACAATAATAACAGAACAGGCAGTGTAATCATAGGAAATATTAGTACCACAACCGATTATAAACTTCACATACATTCAGATTCCAATTTGAATTCAAGCATCATGCTTTCCACCACTTCGGAGAACAACAGGGCAATTATCAATTTCAAAAATGAAAACAATAACATCTCTGTCGGCTCCGACAATATCATGAATCTTTCAGCCACCTCCTATTCCTTCACCACCGGCAAGGTCGGCATCGGATGTGTAAACAACATGAATGACTTTGCGCTTGCGGTGCAAGGCGGCATCGTGAGCTCAAAAGTGTCGGTGATAGACATCGACTCGTGGCCGGATTTCGTGTTCGGCGACGGCTACAATCTCATGAATCTCTATGAGCTTGAGCGGTTTATAAACACTAACCAACATCTTCCGGACGTGCCGTCGGCAGAGGAAGTGTCGGCAGGCGGCATCGACCTCGGCGAGATGAACGCCATACTGCTGCAGAAAGTGGAAGAGCTTACGCTTCACATCATCGAACTTCAGAAACAAATCGACGAATTAAAAGCAAGATAAAATGAATAAACATATCAAAAGGCTCATTGCCTTCATCGTGCTGATGATGGCGGGGGTGGCGTGTCTGAACGCACAAAACAGAGCATATTTCGTAAACTTTGAATATGATGCCGACGGCAACCGCATAAGCCGCACAATCACCATAGGCAACGACCGCGAGGAGCGCTCCTCAAACGACACAACCGAGGTGATTCTTTACACCGACATCCTTGACGAAAGTCAGATAAACATATATCCCAACCCGACTACGGAAAGCGTATACGTCAACATCACAAATCCAGAGGAGGACTTGTCGATAAGCGCCATACTGTTGTCATCTTCGGGTGTGCTACTGGATTCCAAGGCAATCGGCACAGCTACCGTGGAATTTGATTTGAGCAACATGGCTGCCGGCATCTACATCCTTGAACTGCGCAGCGAAACTGATACAAGAACCTGGAAAATCATCAAACGATAAAAACCATGAAAAACAATATACTGATTCTATTCTTTCTCGCTTTATGCTCAATGGCCTCAGCGCAAACCAATTACGACGAGGAGCATGAGGAGGAAAATTTCTCTCTTAACACCACTCTTAACTCAAATAGAAGCTATCACTACACCGCTTCAAGCCGCATCGACCTCAACCCCGGTTTCAGCTACGCTCCCGCAAGAGGCAAGAGTGCGTTGTTTGAGATTGATGCGATTATGGTAGTGCCACCAAGTGCAGGTATTACTGGCGGTCCTAATCCAACTGTTGACAACGGCGTGGTGGGAGCCATCGGTGGAACGGTAAATATCAGTGCACTTGGCGGAGCGGTATATTCAATACCTATTGAAGTATTGCCAGGCAAAGATGGTATGCAGCCTTCGCTTAGCGTTACATACAACAGCCAGGCAAGCAACGGATTATTAGGTTATAGTTGGAATCTGTCAGGATTGTCGTCAATTACAAGATGCGGTCGGACAATCTATCATGACTTAACTCATACCAGTGACGCCGTTGACTATGTCAATGACAGATTCATGCTTGATGGCCAGAGACTTTTATCTATAAGCGATAATACATCTTATGGACAAAACGGATGCGAATACAGAACCGAGGTTGATAACATTGCAAAAATCGTTTCATACGACGGTGATGGTCAAAACCCCGATAAATTCAAGGTCTGGACTAAAGATGGACTCATTATAGAATATGGTTTTACTGATAATTCCAAATTCAAAAACCCCGACAATAACAAGGTGGCGATGTGGATGGTGAATAAAATTTCAGACTACAACGGCAATTACATGACTTATCATTATCACACCACAAACAATTCATGTCGCATCGATTACATAGAATATACTGGTTGCAGCAATGTTCAGCCAATGTATAAGGTGCAATTCAATTACATAGACCGGGATGATAAGGAATATTATTATATATACAATCAAAAAATAGTTTCAGACGTACTGCTTGATAACATATCTATAAAATATCAGAATAATGAAGTTTATAAATACACATTCGCTTATGACGGAAAAAGTCCAGAGAATGGACGTTTTTACAGTCGCCTGTTGTCTGTTGGTCTTGAGCAGAATGGCATCAATCTAAATCCAACATTGATAGAATGGGGTGATTGGGAACAATACTGCAGCCAAACTTTAACCACAGAGAATTCCTATTTCAAGCAGGTTTGTTTTACAGGTGATTTCAATGGAGATGGAATTGACGACATTGTTACGTTTCCTTATATTTCCTCGGATAACAATTATTGGACTTGTTTGTATGGGAACGGGAATGGTTATTTTTATCCTTCCAAAAACAGCTCAAATTATTCCACCATTATAAATGGGAAAGCTATAAAAAGCGTCAGACCTTATGATTTAAATGGTGACGGGTTGTGCGATTTGTTAGTTGAAACACGAGAAAAAGAGAGCTATAACATTATTAATAACACCACATATTATAGGGTATATTTATATGCTTACATCGCCAACAGTAATGGCATCGGATTTTCAACAGAACCTGTACTTATATGTAATTATGTTACAACCAAAAACAGATATGACAATACTCAAGTCGGAGATTATTTAGGTGATGGCACAAATGATATATTAGTATTACTTGAAGGTGAATATATGAATGGTTCTTATGGGATTTATGCCATACTTATATCATATGATATAGATAATCAATCTTTTTATTATGTTTTTTCAGATTATGTCAGAGGCAGTTGTGATAATGTTATCCCTGGAGATTTCAATGGTGATGGCAGATTGGATATAATCTTGACAGACGGTTACGTATCCACAACATATTCAATTGACAACGACGGAATAACCCCACTTTTTTCTGGTGGTTTCCCGACTGCTTGGCATTCGTGTTTTCCCGGAGATTTCAATGGAGATGGCAAGACAGATCTTCTTTCTTGGGTTATCGATAACAACACTCCAAAATGGCATGTTTCGATATCATCTGCCAACGGCTTTTTTGACCAATGGGAAGTGGATGCCAACCAACAATTTCCAACCGACAAGCCGCCAACAGAAGGCGCTTCGTTGGCAAGCCTCATGGATAATTATTCATATTACAGCATCAATATCTGTGATATGGATGGCGACGGTAAATCCGACGTCGTCTTTGTTTTCAACAATGCAATAAAAATATACCATTCTCCAATACTATGTAGTGCATTGTCTAAAACACCCTGCTCATTCATAAGAGATACAATGATTGAGAATACGCCCAGTTATTATTACTATAATGGATTAATGCATGGACAAAACAATATTAGTTATAATCTCGTCGGAAAATATCAGAGTGATGCATATTGTTCTGTGATGTTAAGAAACAGCATCGTGAGACCAGGAGAATATATCTTGAAATCCTTCGACAATCAGCACAAGCAGAACTATGTCAAATCAATAACAGACGGCTTAAGCAATTCGGTGTCTTTCAATTATGATTATTTTACGAATCATGATTTTTACACTATATCTAACGGAGATAGGTTTATTAGTGTCGAAGATCGTGTCAGGAAACAGATGATCCCATTGAAAGCATTACGCTCAATAACAACAGAAAATGTATCAGGAACATCTGATACCACACAATACAACTATGAAGATTTATACTACCACATGACAGGTCGTGGAGTTATTGGATTTAAAAAGAGTACTGTGATAAATAATATAGATAATATCAAAACCGTCAACACAAACAAGTATGCGGGACACACTGATCGTAATGCAACACTGCCATTTTTAGTACCGGAGTCATCGACAACATATCTCATAAATGGCAAAAGAGAAACACCTATAAAGGAAATATTTACAAATTGTGTTTTAATGGCAGGGAGAACCACAGGTAATTATCAAGAACCACCAGTAGTATTACAATCTGATTTGGTTAAAATCAACAACTATAGTGCAAATGGAACACTAATTAACACAGAGATAACTGAATATGATTATGATAATTATCCAAATACTGAACAATATAAATATAACAATATAACAGGTATAAAAAAAGGATATTCATCGTCCAGCTCTATTATGTATGCCGCCACTTGCCCTTTTAGAGAAGACATTGATATAACCTATTTTGAACCTCCACAAGACATATGGCTCTTGTCACGTGTAAACAAACGCACTACAAGTAATCTCATACGCGATGCGAATGGATGGGCCGATATAATTAAACACTCTGTTGTGCACACATATAATTCCAACCATCCGCATCTGCTTATGTTGGAACAGATAAACCCAATGGACAGTAGTACAAGTAAATTGGCGCTAAAAACTCAATATACATACGATTTTGACGGCAGTAATATTAATAAGGTTACGACAGAAACGTGGGCACCAAACGACGCCACCATTCAGTATAGGACTTCACAGATTGAATACAGTTCGCAATATCAATATAGATTTGCAACCAAGACAACAAACAGCCTGGAGCACTCAGCCTCGACAGCATACGATCCGATGTTCGGTTGGAAACTTTCCGACACAGACTGCAACGGGCTCACTGTCACTTACACTTCCGACTTCTTCGGTATCGATTCTGAAACAGTATCACCCGATGGTATTAAAACACACACTTCAAAAAGATGGTCAAGAGACCATGCCCATGCACCTGACAGTGCCTCATATTATACGTGGACACAAAGCTCGGGGTCATATCCTTCAATGACATTTTACCACAAAACCGGCGTCCCTCTCCGTTATGTAAACCATAACATTGACGGCAAAGTAGTTTACGTTGATATGAAATATGATAAAAAAGGTCGGCTGTTGTGGAAGAGCCTTCCTTATGAGGCAGGAAACTCACCTGAAGGATATATAATATATTCATACGACCAACTTAACAGGGTTATTATAACCGAATACCCTGACGGAACGAGGGATGAGGTGACATACAACGGCAACATCATATCTTCAACACATTATGATGCAAGCAATTCCACATCACAAACAATCACAAAAAAATACCACCCGAACGGTTGGCTTGAACAAACCACAGATTCTGGTGGAAACACCATAAAATATGAGTATAACAGTGATGGCAGTTTGAAATCATCATACGTTGAAGGCTCCAATTCTTCCGTAACACTCACTTACAATTCGGCTGGTATGCGTACAAGCATCTCCGATCCCGACTACGGATGTATGCAATATAACTACAATGCATTCGGTGAAAATATTTCTCAAACAACACCCAAGGGCATTATAACAACATACGAATATGATGTATTGGGCAGGATGACCCAACGTAAAACGATAGCAACCGGTGTACCTGATGAGATAACAATATGGCAATACAGCAACCAGTCGGGACATCTCGGTATCCTCGATAAAATCACTCTAAATTCTGGCTTACAGATGGTTACATATCAATATGATGATATGCAGCGACTCGTTAATAGTGTGAACACATATGACAATGATGCATATTCAACATCGTACACATATGACAAGTTCGGACGTGTCAAAACAGAGACTTATCCAAGTGGCATATCGGTTAGAAACATATACAATGAGGGAGGCTATCTGACTGCAATAAAAGACTTGCAAGGCAATACTTTATGGCAGGCTGATGACTACAACATACTGGGCAATTTGAATGAATTCCACACCGGCAACGGCCTCACGACATATCGCGACTATGACAGCGAAAATGGCAGGCTTCTCGGCATAATCACATCTGATGGCAGAAATATATTTCAGAATTATGCATATACTTACGATGATTTTGGTAACTTTGCATCCAGAAAAAAGTTTGGCAGCCCTATGCTTCAGGAAAACTTCACATACGACAACTTCAACCGCCTTTCAAGTATAGATGTAAATGGCGCGTTAAATGAAATCGTATATGACCGATTCGGACGCATGCTGTCAAAAGAACAGGATGATTTCGCGTTTTACAACGCCAGATTTTCCGACGAGCATCCACATGCAGTATCAAGAGTTGAGACAAATCGTCAGCCACCTTTTGGTAACCATACATTAACTTACACTCCTTTCGATAAAGTTAAGACCATAACAGCCGATACAAACAGCATCATATTCGATTACGGCTACGACCGCCAGCGCATCCGCATGACGGAAACCTTTAATGGAAAACAACGTGTTAAGACATATATCGGTAACTGTGAGTTTGTTTCATCAGACAACACGGATGACTATTGGCTTACTTATTTGCATGTCGGCAGCGGCATCTTTGCCGTGGCTGAAAGCACAGACAACGGTTACATGTTACATTACGTCCACACCGACCATCTCGGCAGTTGGGATATTATCACCGATAAAAACGGTAAGCTTGAGCAGTCGCTCAGCTTCGACGCCTGGGGCAACCGGCGTAATGCCGACACATGGAATGGTCCCGCTCTCGACGAGCCTTTGTTCGACCGCGGTTTCACCGGCCACGAGCACCTCTACAACTTCGGCCTCATCAACATGAACGGCCGTGTCTATGACCCTTACATGTCAACTTTCCTCTCGCCCGACAACTACATCCAAGCCCCCGACAACTCGCAGAACTTCAACAGGTATGCTTATTGTTTGAACAATCCGCTGAAATATACTGATCCGAGTGGAGAATGGATTCAATATGTGGTTGGTGCTCTAATAGGTGGAATAAATGGATATTGCATTGGGTATTCAGCTGGTTTAACAGGAAGTGATTTGTTTTGGTCAACAATCAGTGGTGCCGCTATAGGGACTGTCACTTGTGGTGTTGGCAACTATTTCACCAGTACTGTTGGTGTCGGTTTTGGTAGTATATGTGGAGGTGCAGTTAGTGGTTTCGGATATGGGTTGCTTGGTGGTGTGGCAAATAATTCCCGAAGCCTTTTAAATGATGCTATTTTAGGTTGTTTAAAAGGCATGGCAAGCGGTTTTATGGGTGCTATGGTTAGTGCTTCTTTACAGTTTGGTGACAGCTGGGGTGCTGGAGCTTTTTTTGGGGGTGCTGCCTCCAATGTTACAAGTCAATTACTTTCCCATGATTGGAGTGGTAAAGACGATTTCTCTTTGAACTGGAAGTCCACACTATTTAGTGCAGGATTATCCTGGGGCATCTTTTATGGTAGTTCATATATTAATTATAGGAATAACGTTAAAAATTGGAATCCTCAAAAATTGAAGATTAAGTTTGGACAATACCTTAAAATTCAGGGTATGCATACCAGAGCCCGTTTTTGGAGATCCGAACAAAAGGGGGGTGCTTTCTGGCTCACCAGTAAAGGAACCACTAATGAAAATGTTATATATGATGAACATGAAAACACTGTTGCTTTTAAGTTTCCGCCACCAGCTGGTGTTAATGTTAAAGCAACGGTCCACGATCATCCTTATAACGATTCTGATGTAGCACAAACTGATTTATGGAATAGTGAGGCTGATATACAAAATGTATTAAAATATAAAGTGCCTTCTATCGTCATTAATAAATATGGGGCAGCAATAGCTTATCCAACATTTAATGGTGGATATGAACAAATAACCAACACTTCGTTTTGGGGTAATTCATTATGGGGGTATGGGAACCCTTATTATTCTTATCCATATTATGCAGCAAGATATTATTTTAATCTTAAACCATAAAATATGAGAAACACATTTATAACATTGGCATTGTCCATATTGTTTAATACATCGTTATATGCGCAAAGCATTATTGTTGACACTTCGGAAATGTTTTTTCCTACAGAGATGTTGGTAGAAAAACAATTGTATGATTATTGGCATAATGATACGTTATTCTTGTCATTGTTTGCTCAAGCATTAGGGCATTCTCCTAATTCTTGTGAAATTGACAGTATGTTAAACATACAGTTACAAAATACAGCTATAAAGAAAAACATATTATATTCTTCAGAATTAATAAAACTTGAAGAGCCAGTTATTTGTTATGGGTATCCTAAAAATGTTTATCGATTTACTTGGTTCCATAATGAACTTAAATATGATTATAATCCATATTCAATAAGGATTGAGGAAGATGACATTGATAATCATATTGTTATATATAGCTATTGCTACTGGGGGAAAAATATATGCAATTATGATTGTGATACTCTTGCATTAAATGAAGAACAATGGTCGGATTTTATTAAATTAATCAATGATTTTAATTTTTGGGAGAAGCCTTCTACATTAGATACATTGGTCGCTGTTTTCGGCGGCTCCACATATATACTTGAAAGCTATGTGGACAATCGGTACCATGTAATATTTAGAGAGACAGCTTTAGATTCGAGTATTGATAATTTACAAAAGTATTTATGGAAATTAACAGGTTTGAAAAAAAATAAATCTAAAAAGAAATCCTGTAAGTTGTTTTAATAGGGATATATCTACAATGTTTCTATATCAAAAAAGTCAGCACCATGCTAAACGAGAACTTCACATACAACTACAGTCTCACCTACCTCAGTTCAACCGATGGCTACACCTTACATGAGCACTACAACGACTTCGGCCTCATCAACATGAACGGCCGTGTCTACGACCCCTACATGTCGACCTTCCTCTCACCCGACAACTACATCCAAGCCCCCGACAACTCACAGAACTTCAACAGGTATGCTTATTGTTTGAATAATCCGTTGAAATATACTGATCCGAGTGGTGAGGTGTTCGGAATAGATGATTTAATTATTGCTGCAGTAGTTGGTGCTGTGATTAATGTAACAATGAATGGTATCAACAACTCTATGTCTGGACAAGATTTCTTCAATGGTGCAGGGAAAGCCGCATTTGTTGGTGGTTTAGCTGGGGCTACAGGAGCTGGTGTTGCAGCTCTTGGTGCTGGTGGGGCTCTTACGGGATTATAAAACAACCCGTTGGGACAACGCATGCGTTGTCCTTTTAATTTAAAAATAAAATCATGTTATTAATCGGTATCGCCGGCGGCTCGGGTTCCGGCAAGACGACAGTGGTCAAGAAACTGATTGAGGCGCTTCCTGAGGACTCCATCAGCGTGGTGTCACAGGATGCCTATTACTGGGACAATGGCAGTCTTTCGCCTGAGGCGAAGAAAGAAATCAACTTCGACCACCCGGACGCCATCGAATGGGATTTGCTGGTGAAGCATCTCGACATGCTGAAGGAAGGCAAAACCATCCCGATGCCTATCTACACCTACGTGACATGTGCCCGTTCGCAGGAGGTCATCCCTGTGAAGCCGACGGAGGTCGTCATTGTGGAAGGCATCCTCATCATGACTTGTCCTGAGCTGGTGAAACGGTTAGATATCAGAATATTCGTCGACACCGACGGCGACGACCGCCTGATGCGCATCATCAGACGCGACATCGAAGAACGCGGCAGGACCGTGTCGGATGTCCTGAGACATTATGAAACCTATGTGAAACCCATGCACAACCAATTCATCGAGCCTACAAAACGTTTGGCTGACATCATCATCCCGCAAGGGGGCAGCAACCAAGTCGCTATCGACGTGATGGCGAGCAGGATTAGGATGCAGCTGAATCAGATGAAGAGATAGATTATTAGCTTATTAGCTTAATAGTTTAATAGTTTAAAAGTTAGCAGTTGGTGGGGACCTGTTGTTAACTTTTTTTTGTTTTTTTATTTCGATAGACTCGCCTTGCGATATCCGAAGAAGGATAATATTCTTTATAAAAAATAGTTTGTATCTTTGCACAAAATTAACATTAATGCAACCTATAAAAAAATTAAAACAGTTTTAACTGCGCTATTTCTTGCATTTTCGCTGTTGCTGAAAAGGGAAGCTTACAAACACGCCACAATGGAGTCAGATTCAATAAAAAAACCATTTCTTGACAAGAACATGTTTTGAAATAAGTTTGGATATTTTAAAAAAAAGTTTGGATAGCCTAAATCACATCTTATTATAAATCAATATATTACAAAATTTTCGCCAACAATTTTTTTGGATGGCAGTTTGGATTTTGCTTTGTTTGGATACTTTTGCCATCGGATTTTCAAAAATGATTTCAAATAATTAAAAGTATTACAAAATGGCAAAAAACCATTATCTTTGCAAAATAAATTATAATCCTATGAAGAAGCTATTATCGTTATTGACAATTGCTCTTATTGCTTTTGTCATAAAAGTATCACACGCATCTGGTACTGAAATTGAGACAACCTCTATTTATACTCCATTTGGAGTTATCGTGTGCATCCCCGAAACTGAAAGTTATGTTGTAACATCTGCTATGCAAGATAAGGGTGAATATTGTATGGAATTTGAAAAGGAAATAATATAATTTAGTATAGTTATGAAAAAATCTGTATTCCTACTCTGTTTGTCATTATACTTGATGCCTGCAGTTAGTATTAAAGCTCAAATTAATCCATTTATTGTTTTCAATTATGATCATAATGGTAATCGAACATCTATGTATTATATATTTACGCGAGTTGATGAAAATGATCTCCCCAAGGATACAACTGCTTTTTATAGAAATATCTTATCAGATGAATTATCGCCAAATGACATTTCTGACGGATATAATGTTAATATAAGCTTGTCAATATATCCGAATCCCACCACTGGCCATTTAGTGTTGGCATCTGACGGTGATAGCAGTAATCAGGTCATAATAGCGAGATTGGTCTCTGCACAAGGGAAGTTAATTGAGGAAAGAAGGCTTGTTTCCAACCAAACGGAATTTGATTTAACACAAGAACCAGCTGGTGTTTATTTCTTGTATATCGAGCGCACTGGTGAAAAACAATTATGGAAAATTATAAAACAATGAAAAGGTTTATTTTAATAATTTTTGTTCTTTGTCCTTTATTGTTTGTAGGACAGGGTTTTGATGGCGGTGACAAGACGTTTGGAGTTATCGAAGGTACTGTAAATGTGAGTATGTATGGTGGGGCGACATATTATCTTCCCATTGACATTCCTCAAGGCGTTAATGGAATGCAGCCCGACCTTGGAATAGTGTATAACAGTCAAAGTGGCAATGGATTGCTTGGATACGGATGGAATATCAATGGAATTTCCACAATAAACCGCACTGGTTCAACGTTATTTCATAACACGAAAATGACTGCCGCCAATTTAAGTGATGATGACTGTTTTTTACTTGATGGTCAACGTCTTATTTTGGTTGGAAGCAATGCTAACAACAATGAGTACAAAACTGAAAATGACGAGTTTTCAAAAATTGTATTTTATAAAGAAAACGGATATTTGTCTAAATGTGAGGTAAGGTTGGAAAACGGAAATATCATAAAATACGGATACACCAGCGATTCCAAGCTTATGGCTAGCGACGGCAACAATGTCATAAAGTGGATGGTTAGCAGTATTGCAGATAGGAATGGCAATACTATTTCCTACATTTATGAAACAACTGGGAACAATGACGATGTCTACATAAAGCAAATTGCATACACATCTAACGAACAGGCAAATCTAACATCTAAATATTTAGTGACGTTCACCTATTTAAATAATAGATTTGACGATTACCATTATTATATTGCAGGTAATAAGGTTAACTCTGATAGGATTCTGAGCAGCATAGATGTGTCGTTTAGTGGGAAGTCGTTAGCATCTTATGACTTTTCGTATGATGGCAATACAAACAGAATGTACAATTTGTTAACTGGAATAACCTATTCACGGGGAGGCTACTCTCTTGATCCTATTGTAATCCAATGGAATACCGATAATAGCGATGTGCAGAACAATATGTTGTCATCACAAGAGATTAACTCTTCTATTCTGAACGAGTTTACTTTTGTAGGTGACTTCAACGGTGACGGATATTCGGATTTGCTTACAGTCCCCTACAAACCGCTATATGGATATTCAAATGATATAACTGCTAAGATTTATCTGAACAACCAACATGGTTATTTTGACTCAATACCAGACAACACGTTAACCCTTTCACCATTTTTGGAATGGATACATGTGCTGGATTTAAATGGTGACGGTTACGATGACATTATAGCTCAAACACTTTCTGCCACATACAACGGCAATAACACGATATACAATACAGGATTTGTTGTTTATGCATCACAATCCGGTAATGGATTCAGCAATGTGTATAACACCAGTCTTGAAGGTCTTTATCATGTCAGCACAGGAGATTTTCTTGGAGAAAGCAGAGGCAGCTTACTATTGTTGGATCTTGATGCATCTGATGCGAATGACGATTTTTACATTATTATGGGTTATCCGTCAATAATTCACTATGATAACGGGTATTTGGTTAATACGTTCAGTGACGACATCCTTGATATAGGTGCCGTTGTCGCTGGTGATTTTAATGGAGATGCGAAGACAGAAATAGTCGTTTTTGATGGTTCTTATTACGGCTTTTACTCATTCTATAAACAACATGACACATATAGGGTAGCTTCAACACGCGAAAGTTTTGAAAACGGTGATGGAGCGGCGTATTATAGCGGCGATTTTAACAACGATGGCAAAGCGGATATACTTTTTAATGGCGTAAATGGTATAAACATAGCGTTGTCCACGGGTTCTGGATTTGGTGATTGGATAGGCCTCAACAATGCTGCCATTAACAATATTGTTCTGCCCGGCATGCAGACATATAAACACTCTTTGAACAACGTCTCTCCGAACACATCTTACGGTGTCAATTTTTCAGACTTAGACGGTGACGGAAAAACGGATATTATTTTTTATAACGGAAACAACCGACCTGTGTTTTTCAGAGATTTCCATATGATCAACGCAACAACAAATAACGGCGTTTTTAAAATAGAATATCAGGCGAATAACAGCGATATCAATTTTAAAAACCAATATTTCACTATTGGCAACTTCCTTGGTGAGGACCATGTCTCTTTTATAGCTGTTGACCCACAAAACCAGACATTGACAACCGATGATTTGGTTAAGGTTTTCTCTCTGCCGTCAACAAACGAGAGGTTTTCTGTAAGTTCAATCACTGACGGATTCGGTAAAACAACAACTATCGAATATGATTATCTAATGCTTGGGCAGTCTGATTTTTATTGTTTTGAGGACAGACCTTATACAAACAATGTAAAACCATGCCCAATGCCTATGATGGCACTGAAAAGTTATACACAGCATATCGGTTCTGACAGTTACACGACCAGATTCAAATATGGCAATGCTCTCTTGCATAGAACAGGAAGAGGCTTTGTAAACTTTGAAAATGTCGAAAAAACCAACTTAATCAACAATGTTCCCGTTAAAATTGAAAAATGCAGCTATGAAACAGCCACTATGGGAGTGAATGCATTAGCTTTGCCACAATGTGACTCAACGTTTGTAATTAGCAACGGCAACAGAATACTTTCAGAGACGAACACTTATACTTTTCAGAATGTCCGTTGCAACCGGCAGCAAATGTCAACGGGACTACGGCATATTGCACGACCAGCCATGATTTCCCAAAAAACCAAGCATTTCAATCCTGATATGCCAGGACAGCTTCTGTCGGTGGAGATATCTGAATATACCTATAATTATAATCCGACTAGTGGCTCATATTCAAATTCCTACGGATGTACCCACATTGAAACAGGAATAAATGGCACCGACTGCAACAGCGTGGCCAACTGCGGATACCGGAACAGCACACAAATATCTTTTAATAGTGACAATTATTCAAATTGGATAATAAACAGAAAGTCCGAAGAGATTTCGACAACAGAATATTTGTCAAAACCCACGATTACAAGGCGAACAGAATACGAATATTCGACAGACAATCCGTATCTGCTAATTCAAAAGACCATTATCCCTGGCTCTAATGCGCTTAATCCTCTCACCGTCAGAAACTCGTATCAATATGACGTATGTGGTAATGTAACCACAGAAACTATCAGTGCCCCATACGGAACTCAAAACGAAGCGCCTGTTGTAACAAGCTACACCTATGACAACTATCGTCTTGTGACAAGCAAAACCACAGATCCTTCAGGTTTGGCATATCAGGAATGTTTCACCTACGACAAATATGACAGGATAACAAAACAGCTGGGCAGTAACGGTTTGATGACCACATACAATTATTCCGACCCATTCAATACTATTGTAACAAAAACAGCTCCAGACAACACAACAACGACAGAAATGACGGCGTGGGCGTCAAGCATAAATCCGTCACCAGCCGGTGCCGTATATTACAAATACATGCAAACAACAGGAGGCCCTACCACAAGCGTTTTCTACGACGCAATGGGCAACGCTATCCGTACAACAACTTGGGATTTCGCATCAAATCAGGTTATTGTTGACACATATTTTGATGAGCGGCAACGCTTGGTGCAGCAGTCGTATCCTTATTTTTATGGCGACACCCCACAATGGACCAAATATGAATATGACGATTTGGGAAGAATCACAACGACAACATATCCTGACAACACCGGAGTAACTGTACATTATGACGGCCTCACGACCAACACAACAACATTTGCAGGATTCATGACCCGCTCAGCCGAACAAACAACAAACTATCTCGGCTGGGTGACAAGTAACACTGACGCAAGTAATACTGCGGTTTATTACGATTATAATTCTGATGGTCAAATTGCATCAATGACAACTTCGGAGGGCACCGTCTCGGTTGAAATGGGATATGACGATGCAGGTAACCGTGTCTTGCTCAACGACCCCGATTATGGCAGGACGACATATAAATATGATGCGTTCGGACGACTGAAAATGCAGACAACACCAAAAAGTAACCGCGTTCTCTACAGCTATGACGTATTGGGACGTGTAACACAGAAAGACGTGCTTGATGAAGCCACAACACAGTACCAATATAATGAAACCTCTCATAAAGGGACACTGGCTTCAATAACACACACCGGACAGACATTGAATTACACTTATGATCAATATGACCGCCTTGTTTGTAAGGATGACATACGCATTGACACATCGTATTCGACAACATACGCTTACGGAAGCAACTCCAAGCTTCTTACAGTGTGCCATCCCTCTGGGTACGAGGTGCGTTACGAATACTACCCCAACGGTACTCTTTACAAAATAAAAGACGTTCGGGGTAACACACTGTGGCAAACCGATGACCTGAATGCGTGCGGGCAGTTGCTACAAGCTACAACAGGCAATGGAGCAATAACAACAAATAAATTCGATGCGACGACTAACAGGCTTATTGGTTCTGCGACAACTAACAGTCATGTTCATTCTGTGACACACAAAAACATACAAAGTTTCGCCTACACATTCGACGGATTCGGCAACCTGATAAGCCGCACCGACAGCATTGGTGTGCTGAAAACCGAATCATTCTCTTATGACAACCTCGACAGACTGACAAGCATCACACACAACAATGTGGGCAGCACGATGGTTTACGACAGCTATGGACGAATGACAGACAAACAAAAAGATGGCAATACCGTATTCAGCCAAGCGACATTTGTCAGCCAGAAACCACACGCCACAGCTGGCGCAAGCACGGGTGTGACGATGTTTGCATGCGACCAGACGGTCGAATATAATGCTTTGGACAAGGTTACTATGATATCCCAAGACACTAAAACAGCAAGATTCACTTACGGTTATGACAACCAACGTATCAGAATGACTATTACAGACACCCTCACTGGCCGTACAAAAACGAAAAATTATGTTGGCAGTTGTGAGTTTGTCGATGACAACGACAGCAAGAAGGTTTACACCTATCTTTCTGGCCCTTATGGCGTTTTTGCAGCTGTTGTAAACTCTGGTGGCGTTGACAATGTCAACTACATCTACAAAGACCATCTCGGCAGCTGGACCACTATCACCGACTCTGTATGCAGGATTGTGGAACGACGCAGTTTCGATGCTTGGGGTAATTTGCGCGACCCTCAGTCATGGAGTAGCTCGCTTTCTCGTCCTCCGAAGTTCGACCGAGGCTTCACCGGACACGAGCACCTTTATGATTTCAATCTCATTAATATGAACGGCCGAATGTACGACCCTATGATGTCCGCCTTCCTCTCGCCCGACAACTACATGCAGGACCCGACAAGCCAGCAGGGATTCAACCGCTACGCCTACTGTATGTACAACCCGCTGAAGTATGTCGACCCGAGCGGAGAACTGTATTTGGGGTGGAATGGAAACTCGAGTTATTTTGATGAACAAGCTGCAAGATTGGTAATGAGCCATCGTTATAATATGTATCTTGAAAGCATGCGAGGTACATGGGAGCGCATTGATGATTTTTCAAACAGCTTGTGGTCACAAGGCGATTCATGGGGTGGCACTATAGGCGGAAACGGTTGCCATGGTGGCGGATTTAAGGAGTTGGATAGTAAAATAAAAGAATTTTATAAAAAACATGGTATTGAACCAGGTAAACCTATTCCAGAGGGATCACGTACAGACAAGTTTTTAAAAGAATTTCGGGAAGTGTTTTTTCCTGATGCACCAATGGAATATGTCAAAAAATTCGTAGTTGAAGGATTGGATAAAGAATATTATTTCTATAATGATGATAAATTGGGAGGTAGAACCATTCCGCTATCAAATGATGGAATACTAACAGGAAACTCTAATGTTTATTTTAATGATGGTTATGTTTTTGAAAGTCCCGAAAACCTATATTATACCATGGGACATGAATTAGTTCACGTATCACAATTTGCCGAATTAAAAGGAGTTGAAAGAGATATATTTAGGGATCCAGATTTTATAATGACACTAGAGTATCATGCCAATGCATGGGCACTTAGTGTAGGTGGCGGTATAAATAGGGTTTATGATAGATTTGAAATCGAAATGATTACTTGCTATTCGGACAGATATCATTTGGATTTTTCATATTTTAAATGGACTTCTGGTTTAATTCATCCATAAATAATAAAACTATGAAAAAACAATTCTTTTTGTTATCGTTAGGAGTATTAGCAATTACTAATTTGTTCTCCCAGGCCATCTCCATCAACCTATCAATCCGGTGGAGCGAAGGGCCATATATCCTGAAAACTGATTCTATCGTAAAATATCCCGAATTGGTGGTTTCTTATACTAACAATTCAGAAGATAATTTGTATTTCAGGAAATTTTCACATTACAGAAATGGTTTTTCTGATTTCCAGTATTATGAAATTCCTGATTTTAATTTCTACAATCCCACAGAAGATGAAGATCATGACTATCGGGAATATTGCAAGAAACACACTAATTATCGGGAAACAATAAGGAAAGTTATTGACAATGGGCAATATAAGGATGAAAAATATTATGTGATAATACGTTTACCCTATGTTAATTATCAAGATTGGGAAGCCATTAATGATAATGTATGGGATGATGATGAGATAGAAACAGATTTTATCAATAAGAAACTGATGATTATAAATGACTATCTCAGTGATTCGATTTATGGAATTATTGATGACAGAAAACAACACAAGGACTATTTTTCGGAATCAGATATCACTGAGGATGCCATTATGGATAAAACAAATGACCAATTTATGTTTTTAAAAGCAAGTGAATCAAAAGAAGATATTTATAACATCACTTGCTTTGATATTGTTAAAGGAACATATACTTTTGTGCTTGATGGCAAAAAATTCAAAGACAGTATTTTTACAGGATGGTGTAATGGTGAGCACCTTCCTCTTCCTAAAAAAGTCGGGGAATACAAGCTTTATTCTGGGGAGTTTACGTCAAACAGTGTAACTATAACGTTCGAGTAAAAAACAAATGCAGCAGCAAATCATTACATATAATATTAACATGAACGGCCGAATGTACGACCGGAGCGGGGAAAACGGCAACGAACCTCAAGGCAACAGCAGCGGCAACCATGGAAGCTCGGGAGGAAGTCTGGATGGACCAAATAACAAACGTCCATTGGTAATCATCAGAACTGTTACTACAGACAATGATTTACAACCAATTTACAATTTCTTGATATTCAATTCTGACGAATCTTCTGGAAATAATACAAGTTATTTTTCTGAATTGAAAAAGTTTGTAGAAGAAAACACAAAGTATTTCTTTATTGATGGTGGAGAAGCACTCGATTTTATGTATGAAAACAGCTTTGATGAAAACATGAACGCATATAAAGAAATAGCAGCGTGGGTTGTTGACGAAGGAATTATTGTGCAGCCATGGTATAATAACACAGAAAGAGCAAGTGGAAACATACGTACTCCTTTTGATGAGAATAATAATTGTTATTATTGGTTTCAGGGAAAAAAGTATGAGATAAGAGCCGAGATACACACACATCCAAATTACAACAATGGCGATATAGGAGTTTCACAAAATGATATGGACCTAAATGATCGTATATCTGTTTATATAATATACAACAGCTCGTTATATAAAGCTGGGAATCCGGCAATAAGAATTGATCAAACCAGGAACATTAACTATTATAATTGGAGAAATTACTTTTTTAAATATTAACAATTATGAGAAAATTTCTGCCATTAATATTCTTTGCTTCCGTGTTTTGCATGTTCTCATGTAAAACTAAGGACAAACACACTGTAGAGGCGCCTCTCCCTTATGAATTTGCAGACGACACCCTGATTAAATACATCAAATTATTCCAGGAGGAATACAAGGACAAGATTGACCAGTTAGTAAACAAACCTTATACCAAAGAAAACAAAGAATACCCTCCTCGTCCGTATATAAAAATCATTTATAATCACAACGACGGTAATTATAGTCACGACGACGATACGGATATATTTATGATATGGTACAATACAGGTTTTTATTATAGTGAGAATGTTGATTATGGTATATTAATCTACGTTGATAATGTACCATGTATAATTAGTAGGACAGCTCTTTTAGAAAGGACAGCTCTATCGCCATTATTGGCAGATGATTATCTTAAAAATATTCAAAGCACTTATAAATATGGGTTTGCAAATGGAATAATAGATATTCTCGGTTTTTCAGATGCTTGGATTTTGACATACAAAAACGGAGAGTTTGTTTCACTTGAGATAGAAAATAATTATTAAGACAATGAAAAGGATATTATTAATAGCACTATTTGCGCTTACGATGTTTTCTTGCTGTTTCGACAAAACACAACAACTTGAAGATGATTTGTCGTCAACGTATGTGATAAAAAACGACACCTTGGCAAGCATTATCAAAGAATACGACAACACATACAGACATTTGGTCTCAGAATCAGAAAAACCATACATTATGGTCGAATGCATCAAATCAGGAAACATCTCAAATTTGAAAATAAGCTATCGACAGGATTATTTCCGCGACAAAAACCATTCGCCAGTAATGATGTCAGATCTTGACGGAATAAAAGTTCTGTATCAAGAAACAAACGGCTTGTCAAAATACGTCAGACTGACCGACAAATACGAAAAAGTGTTCGATCAAGCCTCTGGTAATGACGAGTCTTATATAGGCGATATCCCTGTATGGAAAGCTCGTTTTACGGAAGAAAGACTTGACGCGATAATCAAGGAATAGATTTTACGACAACATCTTACTACAAAATAATACCATGAAAACTCTAAAACACTTAGTAATCCTACTCCTTCTCCTTGGCTCTGGATCCCTCCACTCCCAGGACATCTCCATCAACCTATCAATCCGGTGGAGCGAAGGACCATATATCCTGAAAACTGATTCTATCGTAAAATATCCCGAATTGGTGGTTTCTTATACTAACAATTCAGAAGATAATTTGTATTTCAGGAAATTTTCACATTACAGAAATGGTATACCGGATTTTTATTATGAAGAATCTGTATGCATACACGCCACAGATCCCGAAATGTCTAAAGTTGGTATAATAAAATGGCTCAAGCAGCATAGGGATTATAGAAATACTATCAGAAAAATGTATGACAATAGAGAATATTTAAACAATAAGTTTTACGTTTTAATATATCTGCGAGAGTATTATTATAATGATTGGGAAACTGTTATCGAAGAAAAATATGGCAAGCCGAGAGCATTTCATGAAATAAACTACGATCTAAAGATTATTAATGATTATCTTAATGATTCCATATATGGCAATATTGATGAACGGGAAAACCTTAAAATGTTTTTCACTTCATCTGATATAACCAAACGTGCCATTAAAACCAACACGACACATCAATTCATGTTCTTAAAAGCCGGTGAAACGAAAGAAGATGTCTATAATCTTACTTGTTTTGACATAGTCAAGGGCACATACACATTTATGCTAAATGGTGGCGAGTTTAGCGACAAAGTTCCATATAACTGGAATATAAAAGAGACCAACAATTATTATCCTCTTCCTAAAAAAGTCGGAAAATACAAACTCTATTCAGGTGAGTTTAAGGCAAACAGTGTAACTATAACGTTTGAGTAAAAAACAAATGCAGCAGCGAGTTCTCACATATAGCATTAATATGAACGGCCGAATGTACGACCCGAGCGGGGAAAACGGCAATAAAAATCCCAACCTGAAAAACATTGTCTTCAGGCTGTTTTTCGTATGACTGTCTGTTTCTGAGCTAAACTATGGCGTAAGCAAACCCTCTGCCGCGGTATTTTATCTTCTTTAAGTCATTACGACGACCTGACAGCTTCACGAGGCACTGGTTAATCTTTGCCTTCATCTTCGTCTCCTCCATTGCAATGCCTTTCTCTTCCGCCAAAGCCATGACTTTGTCGTAAATCTCCTTGCTAGTTGTAGGTCTTCCGTTCTCTTTTATAACATCTAAAATAAGCATATCCCATTGTGAGAGCGGATATGGCTTGCGTGTTTTCTCAACCGGCCTCATGACATTTTCCGTCGGAGCATCGCCCAACAGCGCTGTAAGCTCCTCTATCTTCTCATTATAAATATCATTTTTAGCCAGATTTTTTCTCACTTCCGATTTAAAATCATTAATCAAATCAATGATTTCTTCTTTTGAAAGATCTCTTGTCTCCATTTCTAAAAAACAGTTTAAAAAGTTATAAAAAAGCATTGCAAAGATAGTACTTATTTTTAAAAATAATAATTATATTTGCAAAAAATTAAAAAAACTTCATGAAAGATATTATTAACTTCCTCAATCTGATTGTGGAAAACAACAATCGGCCGTGGTTTCAGCAGCATAAAGACTTGTATATCAATGCGCAAGACAAATTCAACGCCATCGCGGAGCAGATATTAATAGGTGTGCAGAAATTCGACCCTCTAACACGCGGACTGACATTGAAAGACTGTACCTACCGCTTTTACCGCGACACGCGTTTCTCGCCTGACAAGAGTCCTTACAAGCGTCATTTCGGCTTGTTTGTCTGCCCGAACGGCAAAAAATCGGGCTTGGCAGGCTATTATTTCCACGTCGAAGGCGAAGGAGCCGAATATCTCGGGCATCACGGGCTGTACCCCGGCATGTACCAGTGCGAGCCGTACATCACCAAGAGCGTGCGCGAGGACATCAGCACCAAAGGCGACGAGTTTGTGAAAGCTCTGAAAAAAGCTAAAAACTTTGATCTTTCATTCGCTGCGGCATTGAAAAAAGTGCCGAAGGACTACCCTGCCGACCATCCATACGCAGAATATCTGAAGCTCAAGGATTACTGCCTCTTTGAGCCTATCTCCAACGACATGATTTATTCCGACCACCTGGTGGAATGGGTCGTCGACGAGTTCCGCAGCTGCTACGACTTCAACTCGTTTTTGAACCGCGCGGCGCTTTTCGCGATGGAAAACAAATAATTTTCATTTTTGATGCAGCAAAACCGATTTTCTTTCGTTAGGAAGATGTAAAACGAATGAAATGTTAGGATTCAACATTATCTTGGATAGGGCAAGAAAAGGCATGCAAGACTCGTTGATGAGGCTTTACGACCTCTGCTGCGACGCTGTCTTCAACGCATCATACAGGATAGTGCTGAACGCCCAGGACGCTGAGGAAATCACACAGGACGCATTTCTGAAAACGTTCTCCTCTCTTGACAGTTTCGAAGGCACTGAGCGCGATTTCGTGGCTTATGTGAAGACCATCGCCATCAACAGGAGCATCGACTTGTTCAGAAGACATTCCAAAGAACCGTTTTACGAGGAAATCGACAACACCGCCGACCAGATTGAGGACGACACCGATTATGAGGATTTCCCGATTGAGAAGATTAAAGAGGCGCTCAACAACCTGCCCGACGGCTACCGCCTGACGATAACGCTGCGCCTGCTCGACGGGATGGAGTTCAGCGAGATAGCGGAACGAATGGGAATCAAGGAATCGACAGTGCGGTCGCAGTACGCCAGAGGGCTGGAAAAGTTGAGAGTTGAGAGTGTAAAGTTTAGAGTAGTTTAAGAGTTTAAAGTTTGAAGTTTGGAGTTAAAAGAGATTGTGGAAGAAGATTTTGTAAGATTTTTAAAAGATTTTTTAGGATTTTGAGCCGTAAGGCGACCAGAAGAATAGAAATATGAATATAGAAGAGAAAATAAGAAACAACCGCGAGGCATTCGATGATGTGAGGATGCCGGAAGGAAGCCGGGAGAGGTTCCTCAAAAAGCTCTCGGAAAAAGAGGATTTCTCGACTTCGCTTCGCTACGCTCGAAATGACGATAAGGTTCACAAGCTGCGTTTCATGACCTGGACCTCGGTGGCGGCAGCGGCAGTGACCATCATCATGGTGATTACAGGCATGATAACAGACGGTCAGAAGGCAGCGACACAAATACCGCAGACAGCAACCGCCGACAACAAACTGGTTGAGATGCGCCAGATGTACGACGCAAGGATGGATCAGGCAATAATCGACTTGGAAAACGTGATGCAGAACGTCGACGACTCCACCCGCATGCAAATCAACGCAGTGATCGACGGACTTCTCAACACAGGCGATGTCTTCGCCGAACTGGCACCGCTTCCGGAAGAGAAACAGATGGCTATAGCAGAACAAATTTACGATAACAAATTAAGAACATTGGAATTATTAACCGACAAATTAAACAAGTAATATTATGAAAAGGTATTTGATTTTAGCAATTTTAAGCATGACGGCATTGTTAGCCGCCGCCTTCAACCGCGAAGACCGCGATTACCAATACAAATATGAGATGGAAAAAACCGTCGAAAAGACCTTCGACGTGGAAGCTCTGCCAAACCTTGTGATGGACGGCATCTACAGCGACTTCAACATCACCACATGGGATCAGCCGCAGATTGATTTCAAGGTGAAAATAACAGTGAAAAGCGACAGAGAAAACACTGTGAAAAGTCTGATAAGCATTATCGATGTGGAATTGGAACAGAACTACAACACAGTGAACGCCAAGACCGTCTTCAACAACAAGAATAACAAGTCGTACAACGCCTCGATTTCCATCAAATATAATGTGAAAGTCCCGAAAGACGTGCTGCTGGATTTGACTACAAAATACGGAGACATCACTCTTGATGAAGTGCGTGAGAAACTTAAAGTCCATGTAAAATATGGCGATTTCAAAGCCGACAATATCCTGATCGACGACATCGCAAACAACTCCATCGAGGTGAAATACGGAAACATCAACATCTATAACGTCAAGCAAATGGGCTTGTGGCTTGATTACGGCGACGCTAAAATCAACACCTGCGATTACATCGACGGAACGCTGAAATACAGCAAGATTTTCATCACCGATTTGAATCACTGCATGTTGGAACTCAAATATTCTGATGCAAGAATCGAGAAGGCAGACAATGTCTTATTTGTCAACACCGCCTATTCCGACATGAAAGTGAGAAACGTCACCGGCAGACTGTCTGTCGACATGAGATATTCCGATTTGACTGCCACAGTAACATCGTTGACGCCGGACATCGAAATCGACGGCGCATATTCCGACGCTAATCTGTACCTCAACGAGGATGCATCATTCAACTACAGCCTTCGTTCGTCGTACGGCGACATCACCTTCAAAGGGTTCTTCGACACGAGTAGCATCGGCGGACAAGGCCATTACGGCGAGGGCGAGCGCGGCAGCCTTAACATAACAACGAAATATGGCGATGTCGATATCCGTAAAAATAAATAATCTTTTTTTCATACTTTGAATTTTTTATGCCGAATTTTTTAGTTCGGCATAATTTTTCGTAATTTTGTAACGTTAAATGACTACGTCATTTCGAGCGAAACGAAGTGTAGTCGAGAAATCCTTTTCAAACGTTAACATTATAAAAAGGATTTCTCCATTCCGCTCCGCTCCAGTCGAAATGACAAAAAGAAAAATATCATTTAAAATGAAGCGAGCAGTATTAATTATCACAGCAATCCTATTGAACATCAATGTGTTGATGGCTCAACACACTATCTCAGGTACTTTGGTCGACGGTGCTACGAACGAAGCCCTGGCGTTTGTCAACGTGGGCTTGATTCGTGCAGCCGACACAGTATATGTCAGCGGAGTCGCATCCAATGACAAAGGTTTCTTCAAGTTGGAAAATATCCGAAACGGCCAGTATATCCTACAGATTACGGCTATCGGATATGAGAATTACAAAAACGTTTTGGATGTCACCGAAGACGTTGACTTAGGCGTCATCAAGATGAATGAGGGCGCGGTGCGACTCGATGAGGTCGTCATCACTGAGAAGAAGCCGCTTTTCGCTAATGACGGCGAAAAAACGCTTTACAACGTGAGTGAGGACCCGTCGATACAGACAGGTACCGCATCCGATGCTCTTCAGAACGCACCGGGCGTGGAGGTCGACGTGGAAGGCAACATCACGCTTCGTGGTGTCTCATCGGTGGAGATCTGGATCAACGGAAAGCCCTCGCATCTCAACGAGGAGAACCTAAAGACATACATCCAGCAGTTGCCCGCCAATGCCATCAAGACCATCGAGGTCATCACCAACCCGGGCGCACGTTACGCCTCGAAGAGCGACGGCGGCATCATCAACATCGTGACAAACGCCAAAGTGCAGAAAAACCAGTTCGTGAGCTTCGGCGTCAACGCCTCGACACGCCCCGACATATCGCCATGGGTGTCGTATGTCTACGCCAACGACAAGGTCTCGTTTAACCTCTACCTCAACGGACGTTATTCAAACAACGTGATAAACACCAACGGCTATAGCTACTCATTCAAAGACAGCGACTTAAACCCAGGCGTGCTCGACACCACCACAACGACACGTTATACCAGCAAGACCAAGCAAAACAGCTACGGTGGCGGTTTCTACATGAATTTCCAGTACAACATCGACACCATGAACAACGTCTCGGTGTGGATGGGCGGATGGCCTAGCTGGAGCAGCAACACCAGCTGGGAAGACTATTACCGCAACGAATACCGCACTAATGGCATCGAATATAACCACTATTACACCGATGCCACAGGCGACGGCAGCTTCAAGGGATTCAGCGGCGGCGCTGAATATCAGCATCTGTTTAACAACGACGGGCATAACATCACCTTCAGCTTAGATGCAGGCTATTGGGGAGGCAGCAACAACAACATGAACGAGAGGGTGTTTTTCAACCCCGACGGCAGCGTTCAGCGACTCAGCGGCTATCGCAACAAATATCATTACAACGACGTCAGCTACGACGCTCTCGTCGACTACAACCTGCCTTATATCAAAGGCGGCGAGATAGGCTTGGGCGTGGCGTTTATGCACGACCCCGACACCTATCATGTCAATTACGACACCCTGATCAACGCATCGACTTTTGAAAATGACAACCTGCGTACCTACGACCGTGTGAGCTGGTCCGATGAATTCGACGCTTACCTGACAGTGCAGCAGCGTTTCGGCAACTTCGTGATAAAACCTGGCATCAGAATGGAATATTCCAACGTGCATTGTAATATGGACGGCTATATGATCGACCATGAGTCGAAACAATATCTCAACTGGCGTCCGTCTATCCACATGTCGTACAGAACGAATTCGATGCACAACTTCAAACTTAACTATTCGAGAAGCATCTCCAACCCTAACGCGCGTTATCTCACCAATTTCGTAGAATATGAGCAGGAAAGTATAGATTTGGGTAACATCGATCTGAAGTCGTATTACACCAACTCCATTGAAGCGGGCTGGACGAAGTATTTCGAAAAGTTCGGAAGTGTAGGATTATCGGCATATTACAGAGACGCCAACGGAGCCATCAACACTGTGACAGAGAACGCTTACGACAGTTTGCTGTTCCATCGCTGGGTACGCGCCACCAAGCCGTATAACGTCGACAACTCATATAATTTAGGCTTCGAGGCGAGCGTCATGTACCGTCCGACAGGCTTTTTCAACATGCGATTCTACGCCAACGTCTACGACTCGTATTATTCCACCTTGTTCTACGGACAGAAGGTAGAGAGCGATATGTGGTCGTATAGCCTTCGTCTAAACGTTTGGGCGAAAGTATGGAACAAACTCGAGGTGCATGCATCGGGTTATTACCGTTCGGCGACACAGTCACTTTATGCTGAGCAAAGGCCGGCTTACGCCATCAACTGCGGCCTGCGCGCCGATTTCTTCGACAAGAAAATGTCTGTTTTCCTCAACGTGAACGACATCTTCAACTGGAACAAATGGGACAACGACACATACAACCCGTACTACATCTCATATAGCTCTTACAAGTTCAACAGCCGTTCCATCAGCGCCGGCGTGACATTCCGATTCGGAAAGATGGAGCTTGAGAACAGAGCGAGAGAAGGAGGTGAAGATGCAGGAGGCGCCACAATGGGAGGCGGAAAGTAACACTCACCCGTACCTGAGCTTGCGAAAGCATTCGCCAGAGGCGAATAAATCCTTGTTTATCGAAATCATTCGATTGTTTACGTTAAAAAAGGATTTCTCGACTACACTTCACTTCGTTACGTTTCGCTCGAAATGACGAATTGAATGAAATTTTTGAAATATGAAAAAGATATTTTTATTATTAGGGATTGTGATCGCATTCATTTCTTGCGATAATAACAGCAAGCAGCCACAGCAGCAGTCGCAGGCGGCACCGAAGAAACATGTAACCGTTCCGAAGTTTGTCGGCGATTCGGCGTATTTTTTTGTGAAAGCGCAATGTGATTTCGGACCGCGTGTGCCGGGCACTATGGCGCATCAGCAGTGTGCTGAATGGATGATTGCGACGCTCAACGATTATTGCGACACCGTTTATGTCCAGGATTTCAAGACCCGTATCTACGACGGGAAGGTCTTGGATGGCAAGAACATCATCGGCACATTCAACCATAATGCAAGAAAACGACTTGTCATCGCAGCACATTGGGACTCAAGGCCTTATGCCGACAACGACCCTGACGAGGCTAACTGGAAGAAGCCTATCGACGGTGCCAACGACGGCGCCTCGGGCTGCGGCATCATGATGGAGATGGCTCGCGTGATGAAGACGCACCGCATCGACGACAACATCGGCATCGACTTCGTTTTCTTCGACTTGGAAGACTACGGCTCACCGAAATGGATGGACGACAGCCAGCGTAACGACCTCTCATGGGGTCTCGGCTCGCAATATTGGTCGAAGAAGCCGCATATCGAGGGTTACACCGCATATTACGGCATACTGCTCGACATGGTGGGAGCTGCCAACCCTCGTTTCCCGAAGGAATACTACTCACAAGGCAACTCGGCATGGGTGCTCAACAAGGTGTGGCGCATCGCACGCGACATGGGATACGATGAGGCATTCACCAACGAACTCGGCGACCCTATCAACGACGACCACATCTACATGATTCATTACGCCAGCATCCCGACAATCGACATCATCCACCTCGTCGGCGACGAAGACAGGACATCGTGCTTCTTCCCTTACTGGCACACGGTTAACGACAACATCGAAAATATCGATGTGAAGACGTTGCAGATGGTAGGGAACGTGATGATGAAGGTGATTTATAATGAGTAATTCGTCATTTCGACTGGAGTGAAATGAAATGGAACGGAATGGAGAAATCCTTGTATAACGGAAACATATATTGTACACGTTATGCAAGGATTTCTCGACTTCACTTCGTTTCGCTCGAAATGACGGGGTCTATTTGATGTGTTTTATTCCATTAAGGATATACACTCCTTTATAATCTTCAGGCAATTTTGCACCGAGGCAACGACCTTCTAAGGTGTAATAAAGGTTGTCTTTCAACAGAGTTTCTGTAGGGATCTCATCGATTCCTTCGCTGCCGACGTAAGGATAAAACGTTACGAGACCGAAGCTCGGGTCGTCGATTTGGTCGACGATATGATCAGCTATCTCTTCCTCTATGATAGTGCCCCAATTGTTGCCTACAGCCATAATGTCGCAAGCCGAGTTGTTGTACAGGTCGTAAACTTCGCCAGCGTTGCCGTTGTCGTGAATCTCGTTATAGCCCCAATCCTCTTCGGTTCCCATGTCGATGTCATGGAGATAAATCGCGGTGATACCCCAAAGGTTGCCGGTAATCACGTTGTTACGTAAGATAGCCTTATTATTGACCGTAGTGCCATAAATCGAGATGCCACTGCCGCCGTTCATCGGGTTGTCCTCGTGATAGTTATCGATAAACTGGTTGCCAACGATAACCGACGAAATAGTCTGTCCCTGCTGGTTATAGCCGTAACGACCTTCCTTGATGATGTTGTCTTTCAGAAGCACCTTCGTCTCGCCTGTTCCCATGAGGTCAGCGATTGACAAGCCACCGACGTACCACTGAGCCATGATGGTGTAAACCTCATTGCCAACGATACGGATGGTGTCGTTGCCACCAGGTCCGAGGTTGATTTGCGGGGTGTTGACGTTGTCGGTGACATTGGTGTCGAAGTCGCAATTCAGAATCTGCGGCGATGCCTGCCCGTTGGCCGGCGAGCTTATTGCAGCACCGTGATTCAGCATGAAATAACAGTCTTTGATGACTGGGTCGCAGTTGAAGATATCGATGACGGCATTGCTGTAATCTCTTGTGAAATAAACAAATTTCACGTCATCGAAGGTCACATCGGAGTCAATGACTTTGATGCCGGCGCCGTCGGAGAAATACATCTTTTTGATGTTGCAGCCTGTGGCATTCTCGAAGCGCATGCTGAAATGCTGCGTCTCGTTAAGACCATAAAACTTGACTCTGTTTGTGTTGGTGCAAACCATTGAGCCGTTGATGGTTACGAGCACTTCCGCCACGTCGATGCGCACCACCTGGTCGTCGATTTTCAGGACATCGTTAGCCGAGATGGTGAGGTCAGCATTGATGACGTATCCGTTCTCACCGACGGTGACCACGCCTTCGGTAACGTCAACGAGGTCCGGCATGGTGTAAGTGGTGCCATCGCCCGGGCTAACCCATTGGCAGTGAACATTAATCACTATTGCGAAAATAGCGATTAGAAACAATAATGTTTTTTTCATATTTTAAACAAATTGTCATTTCGAGCGAAGTCGAGAAATCTCCTGCAATTGATGGAGATTTCTCCATTCCGCTCCGCTTCAGTCGAAATGACGGGACTATTTTTTAATCGCTGCAATTCCTGGCAATTCCTTACCTTCAATAGCTTCAAGCAAAGCTCCGCCGCCTGTTGAGACGTATGACACCTTGTCGGCGAGGTTGAACTTGTTGATACAAGCCACTGAGTCGCCGCCGCCGATGAGTGAGAAGGCACCGTCTTTTGTAGCCTCAGCTATTGCCATTGCGATAGCCTTTGAGCCTTCAGCGAATTTGTCGAACTCGAACACGCCGCAAGGGCCGTTCCAGAGTATGGTCTTCGAGCCTTTGATGACCTTTGCGAACATCTCGCGAGTCTTCGGGCCTATGTCCATGCCTTCCCAGCCGTCAGGGATGTTCATCGGGTCAACGATCTGAGTGTCAGCGTCGTTTGAGAACGCGTTGCCAGCCACGGTGTCAATTGAGAGCACGAGGTTGACGCCTTTTTCTTTGGCTTTTGCGATGATATCGAGAGCGAGATCGAGTTTGTCGTCTTCGCAGATTGAGTTACCAATCTTACCTCCGAGAGCTTTCTTGAAGGTGTATGTCATGCCGCCGCAGAGTATGAGGTTGTCGACCTTGGTGAGCAGGTTCTCTATGATGTCGATCTTGGTGGAGACTTTAGAGCCGCCCATGATAGCGGTGAACGGGTGTTTGATGTCGTTCATCACCTTGTCGACGGCAGCCACTTCTTTGCCCATGAGGTAGCCGTACATCTTATGGTCAGCGTCGAAATAGTCGGCGATGAGAGCTGTCGAAGCGTGGGCGCGGTGTGCTGTTCCGAAGGCGTCGTTGATGTAATAGTCGGCGTATGAAGCGAGGGTCTTGGTGAACTCTTTCTGAGCTGCCTTGATCTCTTTCTTTGCCTCGTCGTAGCCAGGCTCGCCCTTCTCCACTCCGCGTGGCTTGCCTTCTTCCTCAGCGTAGAAACGGAGGTTTTCGAGCAACATCACCTCGCCAGGTTTCATGGCATTGACAGGCTCTGCCGCCTTCATGCAGTCGTCGACGAAGATGACAGGTTTGCCGATGAGTTCCTCGAGGTGTTTCAAGAGCGGTTTGACCGAATATTTCGGGTCTGGGTTCTTTTTCGGACGGCCGAGGTGCGACATGATGATAAGCTTACCATTGTCGTTCAACACCTTTTTCAATGTAGGCATTGCCGCACGCATACGGGTGTCGTCGGTGATGTTGAAATTGTCGTCCAACGGAACATTGAAATCAACGCGAACGATGACGCGTTTTCCGGAGAAGTTAACTTGATCGATGTTTGTCATATTGTAATTTTTTTAATTGTTATATATTAAATTTAAATTTTTAATTTCCAAAACAAGCAAAAATGCGTTTTATTAACTGTTTGATACTGTTCGGTTTAGGCAGCTTTTCCTCTTCCACTTCCGTAAAATCGGTGTCACCGCGGCGGAGATATTGCCGGGTGAAGGTGCCTGAGCTGATGCCCCATTTAAGCTGGAACATCTTCTTGCCTTTGTTTTTGCGCACCCTCTTTGTCGATTTGCTTCCGAAATGATACACGAGGCTGTTGCCTACGCCAATGAAATCGCGCACTCCGGCGTGCCACAGCTTACGCGAGATGTCGGGGTCGGAGTACCAGCCCGGGTGGAACTCGACGCTCATGCCGCCGACGAGGTCCCAGCAGTCGAGAGGCATCACGTTGGGTGGCCAGGTGCTTCCACGCCAGTCGCTGCGGGCAAGACCGGCATATTCTTTCAGCAGGTCTGCCTCACGGAACGACTCTATGTCGGTGCCGTAGTCACGAACCACCACGCAAGGGTTGTTTCCAGTAGGCTCGATGAGGGTGCTGGAAATCATGAAATATTTATGTGTATCACGCTGATTGTCAGTCAGTTTATTGATTTTTTCAAGAATCGGCACGTCCCAATTGGGCAGGAAATACATGTCGTCGTTGGCGTAGAACACGAACTTGGTGTCGATGAGGCTGCGGCAGGCGTTCAAGGCGTAGCAGATGCCTATGTTTTCTTTGGCATAGATATAGTCAAGATGCTGATTTTCGACCCACTGAAGCGTACCATCCACACCTTCGTTGATGGCGACTATGATTTGATGCTCGTAAGCCGAATTTTTGCGGATGCTGTTCACGCAAAGCTCAAGATATTTCAGGTTATTCCAGGTCGGAATAATGAAAGTGAAGCAGTAATCCTTCTTTTCGGCACGTTTATATTTCTCAAAACTAATCATAACTTCTTGTCTGTCAATTCTTTAAGTGTCTGGTATTTCAACCTCGTAGCTTTTGCGGTGACGCAGCAGATATGGAAGCCGTCTTTTCCGTCGAAGAAGCCCAGCTGGAAGAAATAATGCTGTATGAAGCTGAAAACCGGCGACACCACCATATAAAATGAGGCATGTTTCTTGCCTTTCATAAAGTAATGCTGTCCGCGCATCTTAGCGAACTTAAACTGCTGATTCTCATAGTCTTCCGGTGTCGCGAAAGAGTAATGCAGCAGGTCGCCTTTGAGCACTGTTTCTTTTATCTCCAATGAAAACTCTATCGTCTCATGAATCTCGCCCTGCCACTTCCCCACCGTGCGGTTCCAGATACGTATCTTTCTATCCGGATACCAGCCGCAGTGACGGATCCAGTGGCCACAGTAGTCCGTCAGGCGGTTCATGCTGAACACGTCGTCGTCGGAGATATTTTTATTTTTAAGCTCTGAAATTGAATTTTTCAGTTTCTCGGAAAGCTCTTCATCGGCGTCGATGCTGAGAATCCAGTCGTTTGATGCGAGGTTGTTGGCGAAGTTTTTCTGTTCGGAATAGCCCAGCCAGTCTTGATGCATGAACTTCACGCCGTACTCCGCGCATATCTTTTCGGTGCGGTCGGTTGAGCCTGAGTCGACCACAACGATTTCATCCGCGACATCTTTTATTGATTCGAGACATCGGGCTATGTTACGTTCTTCGTTTTTTGTGATTATGACGGCTGTGAGCAGCATTGCACAATTTTTTGCAAAGGTAGTAATTAATTTTAAGATCTGCAAAAAAATAATAAGATTCCTCGCTTCACTCCGTTTCGCTCGGAATCTTATCAAACCTTAAACCCCTTACAGCGGCCACCTTAACGCCCTTAACGGCCTTAAGGCCATTAATGCCGCCGCCAAAGGTGGTTAAAGAAAAAAGCCCCGGTGCTTTTGAAAAACACCGGAGCTTTTGTTTTTTTTACACGCCCTGCCCGTTTTGCGGGTAAGGGTAAATTCTACTCAACAACGCGAGCCAAGCGGACCGAGTACCCGCAGCTCCTATAGTAGCGCTGAGGACCCAAATCGTCCGAACTGAAGCGCACGCGGTACGCTTTGTCTGCCTCCGATTCGTGAGAAGTACTTGACCAGTAGCCCCCGTTGGAACCGACATGGCCGACCGAATTACCATTCCGGTTGCCTGCGGCTGGCAAGAACACCGCGCCGGCGCTCTCCATACTCGACCACTGTGTGGCGTCGTAACTGTTACCAGTATAGCTGCTGGTGTAGCCGTTGATGTTGGTCGGCTGTGTCACTCCAGAAGGATGCGTGTAGTTGTCGGGGAATATTATGACACCCGCTTTGCTGTTGACTGTGGCTTTTGCGAAACGAGCGTTCTGAATATTATTCACTGTCGATGATGTGCGGCAGTTCGTTCCAGGGTCGGCACCGCTGCTCGGGCCCAAAACCCATGCCCACTCAGCGCTGGTGAGGGTGCGCCAACCGAAATTTTGAGTGTTGCCACCGTTTGATATCGCATTGTAGCCCCAGTCGGCCTTGCCAGCGTTGTCCCCACCGTCATACAGATTCGTACTGGTCGATCCATAAGGGTTGTACAGTATATCGTTTGTGCTTGTGCTCCATGGCTGGTAGCATGTGGCTTTCGGTGTGTATCCGCTTATGCCGCTGGTACCCCATCCGAACAGGTCTATCCATCCGCTCTGGCTTGCCGAAGGTGCCGTGTTGCCGGCTGCATCGCCCACATAATCGTACTGGTGCTCGGCAAACTGCCAGGTGTTTGTCGTAGCCTGGTACTGCAGGTTGCCTTGCGAGAAATGAACCTTGCCGCCATCTGGGTTTATGGTAAACAGTCCACTCAACATTCCCGGCTTAACAGCCATGCTAACACCTATGCTGGAGTACATGTTTTCAGTTACTTCAGGCACTTTTGATATTGTGCAGCAATACTTGCCTATTATTCCATCAGTGTTGCTAACCTCGTCCTGTGGGAGAAGGATGGCCCATTTCGCCTCTTCGCTCTCAGGATAAAGAGTAATAGTACCTGTAGCATTTGTCGGGGTGATGCCAGGGTTTGCAAAATTGATGGTGGCAGTTGTCTTCATGCCGCCAACTTTCACAGGCTCAGATGTGGCTGTGGCAGGCACAAACTTAACGAGACCGCATTTGTTGAGCAGCGTGCAGCCGTAGGTGGCGTTTTCATTGGTGTATGTGCTCGTCGATCTTCCGAATGAGAGAACAGGAAGCTTGCTGCTCTGGTTGGCGATGCTAACAGTGAAATCTGTTGTTGTTCCAGCCACTAGAGTGGCACTTGGAGTAAGTCCGCCGAGGAAGTAGAAATAGAGGTAGGCACCCGCTTCAGGCTCGGTGATATTGCCGCTGAACGCGCCGCTGCCGTATGTCAAAGTGCCGAGATACTTCGAACCGTCGCCTACATAAATCTTGTCGCCATCTGTGTAAACGACTGCGCCTGTGCCAGGATAGACAATGTGTCTGTCACCGTCGCCAACGTTAACTGTGATGTGAACTGTCTTGCCGAGGTCGCTCGGGGTTGCTATTGTGTCGACTTTCTTTTTGCACTGGGTCAAACCTAACACCAATGCGAATGCTATAATTAATAATGTGCTGAGTTTTTTCATTTTTTTGTTGATTTTTTTTAATTTAATAATTTGTTTACTTTTGTCATTTCGAGCGAAACGAAGTGGAGTCGAGAAATCCTTTTTATTACATAACATTGTATTAAAACACTTTTTCATATGTTTCTACTTAAGAGGATTTCTCCACTACGCTTCACTACGCTTCGCTCCGGTCGAAATGACGTTTGCGGCGCACTGCGGCGTAGCCGGCACCGACGGCGGTGAGGATAAGCAGACCGCTGCCCATTGGAGCCGGGTCCTGCCCGAACGTCTGGTTGTTGAGATTGTAGCCTCCCTCACCGAATGAGGAATTGTCAAGTGCCCAGTTTGTGGCAAAACCGCTTCGCCCGACATCATTGTTGTCGAACTGCAGCAGGTTGTCGTTGCCACCTTGCGCAAGCACCGTTGCAGGCGACAACATACACAATGCCATCGCCAGAAAAAGCACTAAGACTTTCAGTTTGGTTGTTCTTTTCATTTTTAAACAGTAAAGTTAACCGGTTAGTTTAAGTCCGTAATATCCTGAATCAATAGTCATTTAAAAAAGTAGTGGCTGCAAAATTACAACATTTTTTAATATGATTATCAAGAAGTTAAAACTTTTTTATGGTTCTGAATTATTCATATAAGATTCCACTTTTTCACTATTTTATACACAGCGCCATCGGGTCTCAAGATGCTCTGGAACAGTATTATTTCTTTCACTTCCTGGTGGATGTAGGTCTTCTGCTCGATGGCCTGCACCACCTTCTGGAAATACTGTTTCTCGCAAAGGTCTTTTATGCGACCAAGGGTCAGATGCGGCACAAAGTTTTGTCTGTCACGTTGATAACCAATGCTATCGAAGGCGGTCAGCACATCTTCTTCGAGGCTCAACAACTCATCGGGTGTCTGCTGCATGCCGAGCCATAGCACGCGCGGGGCGTAGCGGGCTCCGAAGATGCCGGTGCGGTTGAAGTCCATGGTGAAACTATGATGATTTTCAACGACTTTCGACACTGCCTCTATTATTTTAGGCTCGTCCTGAGGGGGCGTCTCGCCAATAAACTTAAGGGTTAAATGTATATTTGTAGGCCGCACCCAATTTATCATTTTCTCATGCGACAAACTACGGCGTAAACCGTCAAGCAGCGGTTTAAATCCGTTGTTTTCGGTATTTATCGGAATTGCAAGAAATAATCGCTTCATATTTTTTCTTTTGGCTCACGCAGATATCGCAGAAACCGCAGATATTTTTATTCTTCCATAATCTAATCTGCGAGATTGCTCGCAACGCGAGCTGCAGATTTCGCAGATCGAACTGTGGAAGATTATTTCTGCGTTATCTGCGAGATCTGCGTGAGGCTAATTACATTTGTTTGTAATCTTCAGCGAGACCGCCTTCTGATGTTTCACGATAGAGATATGGGATGTCGCGACCGGTTTTGTTCATAGTGTCCACCACTTTGTCGAACGACACTCTATGTCTGCCATCGCTGAATGTCGAGTAGATATTGGCATCCAGGGCGCGTGCTGCTGCGAAGGCGTTACGTTCGATGCATGGTATCTGGACGAGTCCGCACACAGGGTCGCATGTCATGCCGAGATGATGTTCGAGAGCCATCTCGCATGCGTATTCTATCTGTGCCACGCTACCGCCAAAGATCTGGCAGGCCGCACCTGCAGCCATCGCACATGCCACTCCTACCTCGCCCTGGCAGCCGACTTCGGCACCGGAGATTGAGGCGTTAGTCTTCACGATATCACCAATAAGACCTGCGGTTATCAGCGCGCGAAGGATACGCATCTCGTCAAACTCATAGCTCTTAGAGATGTGATAAAGCACCGCAGGCAGCACCCCGCAGGAGCCGCATGTAGGCGCAGTGACGATGAGTCCGCCCGAGGCGTTCTCCTCCGCGACAGCGAGGGCATACGAGAACACCAGACCACGGTTACGCAAGGTGTGATGCTGATAGCCCATGGCCTTGATATGATATTGCGTGGCTTTTCTGGCCAGATTCAACGGTCCGGGCAGACGGCCTTCGGTGGCGAGACCACGCTCCACAGCCTCCTTCATGGCAGCCCAGACGTTTTTCAGATGGTCGATGAGGGTCTCATCATTCTCATTATCAAGCACATACTCCCAATAAGTCTTACCTTTCTCCTCGCACCATTTCATGATGTCGGTCATCTTCGTCAGCGGGTAGATGTCGGGCAGCACCGACGGCTTGCCTTCCTCTTCGAGGGCGCCTCCGCCAACGCTGTAAACCGTCCATTCTTCAAGAACTTTATTATCTTTGTCAAAAGCCTTGAATGTCATTCCGTTAGGATGATAAGGCAGGAATATCTTCGGCTGCCAAACGATGTTCACCGGTGCATGAGGCTGCAACACCTCGAGGATGGCGACGTCGGTGAAGTGGCCTTTGCCAGTGGCGGCGAGACTTCCATAAAGCGTGACCTCAAACGAGGCTGCCTCAGGATGACGCTCAAGGAACTGCTCAGCAGCAAAACGAGGTGCCATGGTATGGCTCGAAGAAGGGCCATGACCGATGCGATAGATTTCTTTGATAGTTTTCATAATTAACTTATTTGTTCCTGTCATTCCGACTGGAGCGGAGCGGAATGGAGGAATCCTTGTTTTTCGTTAATCATTTGTTTGTTCCCGTTAAATGAGGATTTCTCCACTTCGCTCCATTTCATTTCGCTCCGGTCGAAATGACGGATGGTATTGCGTTTATTAATTTCTTTGTATAATCATTTTTCGGGTTGTTGAAAATCTCATCGGCGTCGCCGAGTTCGACAGGACGGCCGTTGTACATCACGAGGATGCGGTCGGACATGAAGCGGACGACGCTGAGGTCATGTGAGATGAAGATATACGTGAATCCGAAGTCTTTTTTGAGACGGTTGAGGAGGTTCAGCACCTGTGCCTGCACCGACACGTCGAGAGCCGACACCGACTCGTCGCAGATGATAAGCTTCGGGTGCACTGCAAGGGCCCTCGCGATGCAGATTCGCTGCCTCTGACCGCCCGAGAACTCATGCGGATAACGCTGATAATGCTCAGGTTGCAGCCCGACCTCAGTGAGCAGCTCGCACACCTTGTCGCGACGACGTTTGGCGTCAGGCTCGAGGCCATGCACCAACATCGGCTCCGCTATCGCGTCGCCGATGCGCATCTTCGGGTTCAGCGACGAATACGGGTCCTGAAACACTATCTGCGCATGTTTCCTGTATTCACGTAAGTCGTTGCCGCTCAGCGACATCACATCTTTACCTTCATATATAATCTTGCCTTCGGAAGGCTCAACTAATCGTAATATCGAGCGCCCGAGGGTGGTCTTTCCGCATCCCGACTCGCCCACCAGACCGAGTGTCTCGCCAGGATACACGTCAAGACTGACGTCGTCGACGGCTTTCACATGGTCGTAGACACGGTTGAAAAGGCCTTTTTTCAGCGGGAACCACGTCTTCAGATGCTCCACCTTCAGCAATGGCTCTCGGCTGTATATCTCTTTCAGATGACTCTCTCTTTCTTCTTGAGTGACAATGAGTTGCTGTTTAAAATCGGCATCTTCTCTCCAAGTGCCGTCGAGGAATTCCTTCACGATTGGAAGGCGCTTTAGACGGAAGTCCATGGGAGGGCGGCAAGCAAGAAGGCCTTTAGTGTAGGGATCTTTAGGGTCACTAAGGACTCTAAAGGCGGGGCCGAATTCAACGACGCGGCCATCGTGCATGACGAGGATATCATCGGAGACTTCAGAAACCACGCCGAGGTCGTGCGAGATGAAAATCATCGAGAGGTTATCGCTCTTTTGCAGCTCCTGCAGCAGCTTCAGGATCTCTTTCTGCACTGTGACATCGAGGGCTGTTGTTGGCTCGTCGGCAATCAGGACCTCTGGGTTGCATGCCAGCGCCATGGCAATCATCACGCGCTGTTTCTGACCGCCTGAGAGCTCATGAGGGTAGCTCTTGTAGATGGCCTCCGGGCGTGGCAGCATCACTTTTTTAAATAAACTGATGACGCGTGACTTCGCCTCTTCTTCTGTCACATCTTCGTGGGCAAGGATGGCTTCGGTAACCTGAAAACCGCACTGGAACACGGGGTTGAGCGAGGTCATCGGCTCCTGAAATATCATGGCGATACGCTTGCCGCGGATGTCGTGCATCTCGTCTTCCGAAAGATGCAGAATATCTTTCCCGTCGAGGGTTATCTCATCGGCGGTTATCTTCGACTGTTTCTCGTTGAGAAGCCGCATCACCGCGAGGTTGCTCACCGACTTTCCTGAACCCGATTCACCCACGATTCCCAGCGTCTTCCCTTTCGGCACCTCAAAACTGACACCATGCACCGCCTCGTTCCATTCGCCATCGCGAAGGAAACTGATTTTCAGATTCTTTATTTGAAGCAGTGCACTCATAATCGTCATGTCGAGCCTGTTGAGACATCTCATATATTTCTGCAAAGATAGTATTTTTTTATTTATCTCTCGCAGATATCGCAGATCTAGCAGATTTTTACCTATCTTCCGAAAATCATCTCCCAGATGCTCGCGACGCGAGCTGCAGATTTCGCGGAAAACGCAGAAATAATCTTCCACAATCTAGTCTGCGTAATCTGCAGCTCGCTTTAGCGAGCCATCTGAGATATAAAAATTGGGAAGATAAGGAAAATAATCTGTGTAATCTGCGCGATCTGCGAGAGAATAAATAGCGGTCGAAATGACGTCAGAACCCTTCAAGTGTCATTAAAACCGGCGGTATCAACAATATTCCTCCAATTATAATCAGCATCAAAATGAACTTCCAGGCCCACTTCAGCCACTTGTTGTATGGGATTTTCGCTACTCCCAAAGCGCCAATCAGCACGCCGGATGTTGGCGTTATCATGTTGGTGAAGCCGTCGCCGAACTGGAACGCCATCACGGTGGCTTGACGGCACACCCCGATGAGGTCGCTGAACGGCGCCATGATAGGCATCGTTATCGCAGCCTTCGCCGAGCCCGACGGTATGATGATGTTTATAAGTGTCTGAATGCCATACATTATCTCCACCGACGCCACCTTGCCGAAGTCCGACATCGATTTCGACAAGCCATATAAAATAGTGTCGATGATGCCGCCGTCTTGTAGGATTATCACGATGCCTCCCGCCAGACCGACGACCACCGCAGCCGACAGAATGTCGCTCATTCCTTCGATGAAAAGTCGTGCTATGTCGCTGGCGTTCTTACCGATAGCCACACCGCTGCAGATGCCCATGGCGAGGAACAACGACGCAATCTCCATCACATACCAGCCGTAGCCCATCACGCCGATTATCAAATAAATAATGGTGTAAAGAAGCATCATCAAGATGAAATTATGCACTGTTTTTCTTAACGAAAATACTCCTAAAACCGCAAAAAATACAGTCAGAATCGGGATAATAGGCATGGTGAAGGCACTCGAGCCTATCGTCAACGTCGTTTGAGGGTTCAAAAACGAGAAAATCACCATCGCGACAAGAAGGAAAGCATACACAAACCATGCCGCTTTCGGCACATAATGCTCAAACTCCTGCCCTTGCGCCACGCTGTGCTGCCGCCAATACGAATCATCGTCATACATGATTGAACTCATCGGATTTTTCTTCACTTTGTGGGCGTAATGCAGCACGAAAGCGATGCCGAAGATGTTGATAACCACCCAGCAGAAGATGCGGTAGCCGATGCCCGAGAACAGCGGCACGCCTGCGATTCCCTGCGCGATACCAATCGTAAACGGATTCAAAATCGCTCCGGCGAAGCCGATATGCGCCGCCACATACACCATGCAGAGTCCGACAATACTGTCGTAACCCATTGATATTGCGAGCGGTATGACGATAATCACGAAAGCGATGCACTCCTCGCTCATGCCGAAGACCGCCCCGAAGAGGCTGAACAGCAGCATTATCATCACGATGATGATGTTGTCGATGCCTAAAAACCGTATAAACCGATTATTTTCAAGTCGTTGAGTAAATTTTAGGAAAGAAAAGATTCCCATGTCGATGGCACGGCTTTTGTTCATGATCCAGAACGCGCCGCCAATCATCAGGATGAAGATGATGATTTTCGACTGCTGCACGAAGCCGTTGAAAAGTGCCGAAAACACCTGCCACGTCTGGGCTTCGGGCTGAAAACCCTCTTGATACTCAGCAGGTAACTCGTTTTCATAATAGAACTGCCCGTCGACATACATCCCCGGCTTGATGAACCAGGTCATGATGGCGGCCACCACTATGATGCAGAAAACGATGACGTAGGTATGCGGTACTTTTCGCTGAGCCATAAAACTTTATCTACAAGGATTATTTCATAAAAATGCTGTATCCGTATTTGAACATGACGGTATAAAACATTTTGCTTTCTGACTCAACATAATTATCGTTATTATAATTGGGTACTTCACTATCACTGTGCCAATTAGTATCACCAAAATAATAATAATGGTTATTATAGACATGTTCACAATAAATCTTTTGATAATTTAGCACTATTCCAAAACTCGAATGTTTGTACTCAATTCCAATCTCAAAAGCAGTTGATAATCCTTTAACTTTATATACATATTCTATTGACACAAAATCCTTGTAACCATTATATGACCATAGAAAACTACCATCACTATAATAGTAACCATTATAAAGTTGCTGAGCTTCTGGCTCTAGCTTAGAGGCCTTAATACTAATCGAAGTGCCAACTTTCATGTCAATATAAAAACTACGTTTGGCATTATTTAAATATATTCTTGGATTTACATACAGTGGCATTGATATTATAGGTGACCAATAATTAGCATCAATTCCTAATCCAAGTCCCATATAAACGAAAGGATTTAACTGATACCCCATATTTGCAGCAATTCCCAAAGATAATGGGTTATTAAAACTAGGCATTTTAACACTTGTTCCGTTGAGATTATTATTATCCCATACGCCTCCGGCATTATTTATATCAAAACTAACAAACTTCACATAATCATAATCATAGACAACACCACTAATGTTATTATTAACTCCAGCTCTTATTTCAGGTCTGAACACCCAACCTTTTTTCCGTAATGACTTAACACGTTCCATATCCACTTCAACAAGGGTGTTTTCGCCGTCCCTGACGGTAACATCACGTATTGCCGTTTCATATTTGCGTCTGCTCAACTCTATCTTATAATTACCGGCGGGTATGTTGTTGAATACCTTTGGGGTACTGCCTTTATCATCTCTTCCTATTTTAATTGTCGCGTTCTTCGGATATGATTTTATTTCAAGGCTTCCTACTGCTTTGTTAAGCACAATATCAAGATTCACAGACTTGCCGTCTTCAATGTTTACAACTGTAACATATGGTTTGTAAAACTCTTTTTCAACACGAACCCTGTGTGGTCCAGGGCCCAGTTGTGTACTTATGAAAGGTGTTTTTTCATCCATTTCAATACCATCGATAATAACCGTGGCACCATCAACAGGAGTAGTTTGTATCACTATATAACCATAATCACCGGAAACGCCGCCTCCTGCCATTGCGTCTTCAAGTCTGGAAAGACGGTCGGCGAATTCCTGATCGACAGACGGTTTGTTTATTATGGTAAGTTCGTAGCCTTTCTTACCATGCATATCGAACGGGAACCAAAACTCTGTTGAGCCGAAATCGGGATGCGATATTTTCAGATAGGTGGCGTAATAACTGATATAGACCCAAACCTCGCCAGGTTTGTATTCAAGTTCAAAGAATGTGCGCGCATCGCCTTCAAACAGCAGCCTATGACGCTCCCTGTCGTTAATATTTTCTGTCTTCACTTTAAGCACTGCATAAGCTCTGTCGTTGTCATCATACATTTTCTCTGTGTTGATGTTCACAAAACCGACAACCTCCTTAAAAGACCCTTCATCAACCACCAATTGTGCAAAAACGGAAACCGACATGTTTAGTGTAAAAAACAATATCAGCGATTGTACTATGTATTTGAATCTCATATGGAAATTATATTAACCATCAATGCCTAATGGATTGTTACACATAAGAAGCGTGGCATTGATATACCACAAAAAAGCATAACGCTTCTGAAATTCAATAAAATCAGGTTCGAAAACCGATGACAAAGATAGGATTTTTTTGAATATGAAATGTTTTTTTTAGTTTTCGATGTTGAAATAATAACTTTTTCCATATTTAGTTTTGGCAAAAATAGTACTTTTACTATTACTTGTCAAGAGTTTTTATGAAAAATATTGTTTCGGCAAAATTACTGCAGGTGATTTGAATTAGTCGTATGAAAAAAAGCCGCCACAGTGTGACGGCTCTACTTTTCAAATGTTAATAAATTTTTACATTTCGACATAATAGCTTCAATATCAATATATTACACTTAAATTCTTCTAATTATTCAAAAAGTAAGAGAAATATTTTGGCAATTATTCCGAAAAGTTGTAATTTTGCGGAGAGGTTATTCGATTAAATTAATGAGATTCCTCACTGCGTTCGGAATGACAAAATAGGTAAAACTTTTAATATTATGGTAAACTACAAGGATTTAGGATTGGTGAACACCCGTGAGATGTTTGCCAGAGCTGTGAACGGCGGCTATGCCATCCCGGCTTTCAACTTCAACAATATGGAACAGCTGCAGGCCATCATCATGGCGGCAGTGGAGACGAAATCACCAGTGATTCTTCAGATTTCCAAGGGCGCACGTAACTACGCCAACCAGACTCTGCTCCGTTTTATGGCAGAAGGCGCGGTGGCATACGCCAAAGAACTCGGCTGCGAGCATCCTGAGATTGTGCTCCACCTCGACCACGGCGACTCATTCGAGCTCTGCAAAAACTGCATCGAGATGGGATTCTCATCAGTGATGATCGACGGCTCGGCACTCCCATACGACGAAAACGTGGCTCTCACACGCAAAGTCGTCGACTACGCTCATCAGCATGACGTCACCGTTGAAGGCGAACTCGGCGTGCTGGCAGGCGTGGAAGACGAGGTCTCAGCAGAGGTGAGCCACTACACCAAACCTGAGGAAGTGGTCGATTTCGTGACCAAGACCGGCGTCGACTCGCTCGCAATCTCCATCGGCACATCACACGGAGCATATAAGTTCACTCCAGAGCAGTGCACCGTCGACCCGAAGACAGGCCGTCTGTTGCCTCCTCCACTCGCTTTCGACGTGCTTGAGGCTGTCGAGAAGGAGCTCCCTGGCTTCCCTATCGTGCTTCACGGCTCATCGTCGGTGCCACAGGAAGACGTCGACACCATTAATAAATACGGTGGCGCACTGAAGGCAGCCGTCGGCATCCCTGAGGAACAGCTCCGCAAGGCAGCCAAGTCGGCAGTGTGCAAGATCAACATCGACTCCGACAGCCGTCTCGCCATGACAGCAGCAATCCGTAAGACACTCGCCGAGAAACCGGCAGAATTTGACCCGAGAAAGTACTTGGGACCAGCTCGTGATCACATGAAAGAGCTTTACATGCATAAGATTATCAATGTGTTAGGAAGCAATAACAAACTTGCTGAATAATCATTAATCTCTCGCAGATATCGCAGAAAACGCAGAAATTTTTCTATTCTTCCACATGGATTTAGTTCGCTAAAGCGAACAGATTACGCAGATAGTGGCGGCATTAGAGGCTTTAAGGTCATAAGGTACTTTAAAGACTCTGGTGCCGCTGATCATACCATATCTGCGAAATCTGCGAGAGATATAATAAATCAATAATTACATCGTTATCCTTGCATGAAAAACTTCTTCCTATTGCTGATTTTGGTTCTTTGTGCGTTTGAAATCAAGGCACAGGAGGATTGTTTTCTGCTGAAAGGAAGGATTTTTTCGGACGACAGCTTGACGGCGATTCCTAACGTCAACATTGTCAGCGAGTTATCGCATTATGGGACGATAACCAATCAGGAGGGATGGTTCTTGATAAAATCCAAAGTGATTGACACTCTGTGGGTGAGCTGCGTGGGGTTTGATAGGCAGAGGGTGCCTGTTTCAGAAGACGAGTTTCTGGATAAAGAATTGATAATCAGGCTGATAAGAAGAGATATCATGCTTGATTCAGTGGAGATATATCCCTATCCGCTTTATGAGGATTTCATTCATGACATAACGAAAATGCCGTCGAGAAGAGTCTTTGTGCCCGGCGTATCAAAACCAACTGACGAGCAGTTTATTTACAAGAAACCTGTCAGGGAGCCTCCGGCGAACGTGTTAAACCCCATCTCAGTGATTTACAACAGGTATAATAAAAGAGAGCGTTTCAAGCGAAAGCTGCAGCGAAACCGCAAGAAGTTTAACCGCGAGATGGAGCGAATTGGTGCTGACTCATTAATGATTCCATAACATGATATAAATCGTCGTCCTCTCCCAGTGTTTTCAAGCACTTCTGTGAATGCACGAAGACGTTGTGATATGAGCTGCCTGTGACCGCGGCAATGTGCTTGTTATCCAAGCCCAGCAACGTAAGACACAACACCAATTCATCGAAGCTTTTCAGACGTGAATTTTTTCTTATAAGCGCATGCACTTCACCATCCAACTCTTTGTCAAACAGGTTTATAAGATAATTAAACTCCTCGTTGCTTAGCACCAGTTCGTCATATTGCACGGTCGTTTTAATGTTCATTTGTGCTATCGCGATAAGCTTTTTACACAACTCGTCGGTCTTAATTATCCGCATTTTCTCCTCAAACGAGACCGGCTCAAATGACGTATCGGCTTTCTGCCCTACCGGTTGATTTTCCAGTTGGTCTTCCAGCGATTTGATGCTTTCTTTCGCTTTTTCGTTTTCAACTTTTGTCTTTTTAATTTTACCATGAAGAGTCCCGATATACCAGTCTTTTCTGTTGATTTCAATCAGATGTTTTCTTTTTCGGATGATTGAAACCACATAAAACACAGCCACAAGTGCGATAATAAGCACTATCAGGACACCAATGATTTTCAGCCACAGATTTCTGATTTCTTCCCTGTGTTTATCTGCCTCATATTGCTCATACATGGCAATAAGTTCTGCTTTCAGCGGTGTAATCTCAAGCTCTTTATGCGTTTCTTCGGCAAGGTACTGGGCGTAATTGGCCATCAGAGAGGTGTTGTTTGTAATTCTACATATATCAACAATACGGCCAGCTATCGTCATCTTTGCTGGATGATTGTTATCAAAGGCCATCTCGTAATAATACAAGGCCGAATCCATAATATTGTTTTGATAATACATCTCGGCAAGAGCGGCGCTTCTGATAATTCTATTGTTTTCGTCATTCGAATTATTATAAAGTTCTTTCATGATGCCAAGAGCCTCGTAATACCTGCTTTCCGAGTCGCTCATATTGATTGCCCTTGTCATCGCTATGCCTTCCTTGAGCTTTTTTACAGCCAAATTATCATCGGTCGTGTTCAGGTTTAGCAACGAATCAGCCATTGCCAGATATCTCTCGGATTCCTCATATCTGTTCTCGGATGATAATAACTTTGCTATGCTGTTGTAATTGAGGGCCAAAGAAAAACCTGCATGACATTTTATGAAGCTTTCATTGGCTTTGTCGTATATTTTTAAAGCTATATCATTGGTAAATTCAAAATAAATCCTTGCTAATCTGTTGTATGTCAATCCGTTGAAATATTCAATCTCATAATTTCTGTCCTTGCGCTTGATTTGGTCGAGGGTTTTCAAAGAGACAATATAATCATTGCAGGCGGTTTTAATCTCGTTTGTTTCAGTTTCGCCGACAGCTTTATAGTAGTGTGCGCGCGCTTTTTGTAAAAGCACATCAGTATTATGGGAATAAATTGCCGCAAGACTGTCGTAATACTTAGCTGCGTCAACCACATTAGAATAATTGGTCTGTAACAGATTGTTTTTATAAAGTGCCTCGGCAATTAGTATCTGATACTCGTAATAAATAGGTTTGGAAAGATTTTGGTCGTCAACAGTGTCGGAAACACTAATCAACATATCAAGCGCATTATCCGGGCAACACATCATTGTGTCGCTTATTTTTTGTAATACCGAGTAATACAGTGGGGTTTCTTTTTCGGAATAGAGTGAAAAACGTTTGCAAGATTGCGTCCAGAGGCACAAACACAGCAAAAACAACAAACCTATGATAAATTTTTTCATCACATTGCAAAAATAGCAATAATTTCTTAATTATTTATGCAAAATATTAATTTTATTACATTTGTTTACGCCTCATCATACGCATAACCACATCGCCAAAACCCCAGTATTTTCAACTGAAAGCCGAAAAACGTGTAATAACTTGTAATAGCAATTTTGAAATAGTCGAAATTTTTTTTACATACTTTTGCAATCGAAATACAAAGTCAAATCACAAACGTTTAACAACTAAAAAAAAAGACCTATGAAAAAATTAATGTTCATCCTGTTCTTCGGTTTGTTGTTCGCACAACAATTCGCTATCGGAGGTATTCCGATTCAGATCAAAAAAACAAATGATTGCGGTGAAGCCAGATCAATCGACATTAGTGTTGAGATTAATAACAACAACACTATTTCGATAGTATTTAACTCAGATTGTGGAGATGCCGACATCATAATCGAGACAACCACTGGAGTTTATGTGACTTCAGCTTACTGCCCTACCACTCCGGACAACGTGGAAATTAGAATTACGTCGCCTGGATGTTATGTGGTCACCATTAAAACAATTGATGGAACTTATCAAGGACAATTTATAATTAATTAATATGGAAACAATTTGGATAATTGGAAAAAACAAATTCCTCTGATTCTGACTTCCATGATAAAAGGAGGTCTTGACAACAAAAAAAATTAACCATTTAAAATCAATCATTAAAAATCAATCATTAAAATTAACCATTTAAAAAGAAATTATTATGAAAAAGTTATTCGCAACATTATCAGTTTTAGCAATTGTATTCGGCATCACACTCGATGCATCAGCACTTGAAGTAAAAGTCAAAGGTTATGGCGGCGTCACCGTCCAAAGAGGCACAACAGTTAAGGTCTGCCCTAACCAGTCGAAAGATGACTGCGCCACACTTACAATCTCAGGCGGCGAAATCAAGGACATCAAAACTGCTTTCAGCAAGATGGAAGTTGATGAACTCCTGCAGAAATACACTCTCGTCATCGCCAATCCGGAGATTTTGAAGCAGAAGGAAGTGCAAGGTGGTGAGCTTATTATCATTGCAAAAGAAAAGAAATAAAACTGTATTGTCATGAAAAAGATTCTTTTAGTATTTGCCATTCTGTGTGCAGCATTGTTCAGCTGCAGTACAAATGAAGCACAGGCAGTTAATATCCGTTTGCACGGCAGAGCCGGCGCTACGTACGAAAACGGAAAACTCAAGGTCTGCCCTGGATTTACGTTCAACGTTTGCGCAGTGGTCAACATCACCTGGCAGGACATTGTGGATGCTCTCAAAAAACACGAGCAAACATCACCCAATCAGGTATTGCCATATCTGCCTAATGTAATCGTGACATTGTACAACGAAAAGGGAATCCCGACAAAGGATATCAATTGCAGGATTGCCTACATCAGCGAGGAAGTCCTCGACAACCCTGATTTCATCTATGGGGAACAAATCTTATTCACTGGAAATCCAAAATGATGACCGGAATTTGGAAATGCGGCTGTACAGCCGCATTTCCAAAATTTTAAATCTAAAAGCATTTAAGCCATGAAAAAACATATCCTATTTATTATCCTCATCACTCTCTGCTTTTTCACCAAAGCACAGGAAACACTTTACGGCATTGAGCAAATCAAAGGCACCGAATCCACCGTGAAAGACCGTCTTGCCGAGATAGGTGCAACAGGCGACTATACATTCTCGGTCTTGATGCCGGTTGGAGGCTGCCCGCGATGCGAAGGCTCCATACCTCTGTTTTTTAAAGATACAAAAAAGCATTTTCCGAAAGCTTATATAACTCTCATCGCTCTTAGCGACGACCCTATAGCCGCATACGAAGAACTTTCGACCAAAAACTACGGCACACAAAACCTGGTCTGCACCAATTATGACGACCCATTGATGGAAAGTTTCCACTTCAAGACAGGCACCATCGGCGTTCCTTACATCGTCATAATCAACAACAATACCGGCGACTTTATCAGCGCCTCGCCGTTATTGGGCATAACATACAATGATGATTTCTTCAAGTCATTGACAGACGACCTTGATACCATAAAAGTTGATAAAATCTCAAAGAAAATCAGCAACGGTATCAGCGATAAAATTTTACCGGCAAAAGCCAAATTACAAATACTTGACCAAAGCAGCCGTAATATAAACTGCTCCAAACTACCGAAAATATCAAACATCGCATTCTCAAAAGACTTCTCTAAGCTGGCCTGCCTCGAATATGAGACATCGGCAGTGCTTTTGGCCGAAAGAAAAGCCAACCGCTATGTTTTCACCGATACCATCCATACCAACAACTTAGAGTATTACCTGTTCAAAGCTCCAGATGTTCCCGACAGTTTGGCCCAAGCTTTAATTTATATGAATATAATGCAAATCATATATCTTGATATCGCATTTTCTAATGATGCCGAAGAGCTTTACATTTCAGCATCACTGCCGCATCTGTATTGGGAAAACATTGAAACCGAAGATCTTGTATACACAAATCAAGCATGTTTTATCCGTTATAACTTGAAGGAGAAATCCAAAGCCATAGTTCCGATGAAACTCGACAGCCTGTACATCACTTCACATTCTCACTTCTATATTGATGAAGAAAAACAACGAGTCTTTATGGGAGTTTTGAAAGGATGGCCGACACAAGGCACGACTGCGGAACCCAATTCTCCTGAAAACGATCCTTTCCTCGATAGTTTCTACGATTTCTGCCCGATGCTGTCGGTCTTGACCTCCCCTCAATACGAATTCTCGCAGTTTTTAGGCGAGCTGCCGGACTGGCACAAAAAAGAGCACACCGGCTATTTCTATTTCTCGCCCAAGATGTGTCACGACAAAAACCATGTCGTCGTAGCCGACACATACGCCGGCGATATAAAAACCTACGACAGAAACAGTCTTAAACAGCTATCATCATTTAACATAAACGATGTGCTGACGGAGAAAGGCCTGCTGGTGCAAGATGTGGTAACAAACAATATTCCGGCGAAAAACAAACTGCAAGAAATTCTCGACAAAAAAGATCTGCTTCCTACCAGAATACTTGATATAGCTTATAATCAAGGGGTGTATTACATACTGTTGACCGATGAGAAAAACATAGTCTTGTATGTTTATATCCATGGAGCCAATATGTTGCTTTCAACAGACAATATCGCATCCAATCTGCCTAACGACAAGGAAAACATAAAGCTTTTCTTTGAAAACGGAGAAATCAAGGTAATATCTGTCGATGAAAAATCCGGGAAAGTCAGCTTAAACACGATGACGTTTACTCACTAAGGTGAACTCCATCTGTTTCTTGATCAAATCTACCGCTTCGATGCGCACTTTCACAGCGTCGCCGAGGCGGAAGATTTGACGTGTCTCCTGCCCGATGACACGGAAATTCTCCTCATCGAGGTAGTAATAATCGTCCTGTAGAGTGTTGTAGCGCACCATGCCCTCGCATTTACTGTCCTTGAGCTCCACGAAAATGCCCCATTTGCTGATGCCGGAGATGAGTCCGTCGAACACCTTGCCGATCTTATCCTGCAGATACTCAGCCTGTTTGTACTTCACCGACTCACGCTCCATCTCGGCAGCCTTGCGCTCCATCTCGGAGGCGTGCTGGCACAAAACTTCGTACTCCTCCTGACTCACACTCGACTGATTTTCAATCATATAGCGTTCGATGAGACGATGTACCATCAGGTCGGGATAACGTCTGATAGGCGAGGTGAAATGGGTGTAGAACGGGAACGCCAAGCCATAATGCCCGATGTTGACAGTGCTGTAAAGCGCCTTCGCCATCGTCCTAAGTGCCACAGTCTCAACGAGATTGCGCTCACCCTTGCCGTCCACCGCATCAAACAAGGCATTGTACGACTTCACAAGATTCTCGCGCGTGCTGATGTTCATCGAATAGCCCAGTTTCGACACCAACGAGATGAAGCTGAACAGCTTCTCCGGGTTAGGCTCGTCGTGCACACGATAAACGAAGGTATATCCATGATATTTCGAGTCTTTCTTGCCTATCGCCTCAGCCACGGTGCGGTTCGCCAGCAACATGAAGTCCTCGATGAGCATGTTAGCCTCGTTCTGCACCTTCACGTAAGTGTCGATAGGATGCATCTTCTCGTCAAGCACAAACTTCACCTCTTCGCTGTGGAAGTTGATGGAGCCTTGAGCCATGCGTTTTTCGCGTAGCTTGGTGGCCAAGTCATTGAGAATCATGATTTCTTCTTTAAAATCGCCTTCCCCACCTTCAATCATTGCCTGCACCTCTTCGTAGGCAAAGCGGCGGTTCGACTTTATCACGGTCTTCCCTATCCATTTGTTGAGGATTTCAGCTTTGTCGTTCATCTCGAAGACAGCCGAAAACGTCAGTTTCTCCTCGTCGGGACGCAGCGAGCACACCATGTTGCAGAGTTTCTCAGGCAGCATCGGGATGGTTCTGTCAACGAGATACACAGAGGTTCCACGTTCCTGTGCTTCGTTGTCGATGGCTGAGCCCGGTTTCACATAATGCGACACGTCGGCGATATGCACTCCCACCTCATGATTGCCGTTTGGCAGCTTGCGATAAGATATGGCATCGTCGAAGTCTTTGGCGTCGCGGGGGTCGATGGTGATGGTGAATATATCTCTGAAATCTCTTCTTTTCTTGATTTCCGATGCTGGGATCTTATCCGAAATCTTGTTTGCCTCTTTTTCGACGTCTTTCGGGAACTCCAATGGATACTCGTATTCCAGGAGTATCGACTGCATCTCGACGTTATTCTCGCCCGGTGTGCCGAGCACTCTCACCACTTCTCCGAACGGGTTGCGTGAGTTATCGGGCCAGTCGGTGAGCCGCACTATGACTTTCTGTCCGTCGCGGGCGCCTTTGTAGCTGCCTCTCGGGATGTAGAAGTTGACAGGCATGGTGGCTCTGTCTGACACCACGAAAGCGTAGCCGTGAGATATTGAGAATATCCCGACGAACTCGGTGCGGGCGCGGCGCAGCACCTCCACGATCTCACCCTCGGTCTTCTTCGACTTCCTCTTCGGAAACATCGCCACCTTGACTTTGTCGCCGTGGAATGCCTTGCCGGTGTTGTTCGAGGCAATCTGAATGTCCTCGCCGCCGTCATCCGGCACCACATAAGCCTTGCCGGTGCTCTTCATGTCGACCGTTCCCACCACATACTGCGGCTTCGGGCCGTATTCGTTCACCAGCTCAGGGTTCAGGACATAGCTGTAAGGGTGGTTCTCTATCAGCTGTCCGTCGCGAGCCAACGTCTCGAGCACCTGAAATATGACGTCTTTGCCCGCAGCATCGCGCACACCCATGATCTTGGCGATTTGCTTATAATTCATCGGCTTGAACGGGTGCTCACCGAATATTCGTAATATAGTATTCACGAAGGTTGACAGGCTGTTAGTTTTCTTTCTTGACATAATAATAGTTTAGAGTTTAGAGTGTAGGGTTTAGAGTAGTTTAACAAGTTTTAAGTTTAGAGTTTAAAGTGTATTTTTTAAAAGTTTAAAGTTTATAATGTATTAATATAGTTGTTTATATGATTTTTGAAGGCCAGAAAGGAGACGGGCTACGTCGGATATCAAGATATCAATATTTGAACGGTCTTCTATGTTAATATATTTTAAGTCTTCTGCAATTTCAAATTGAGATGATACTTCCATTAATGAACCATAGGCTATTTCTATGAAATGTACTTTATCTTTTGCAGAATATCTATTGATACCTTCTGCTATATTAGATGTTATTGACACTGAAGCTCTTCTTAACTGATCACACATAGCATATCTTTCATCAGATGGAAATTTCTTAATCAGTTTATATGTCATTTTTACAACTTCCTTGGCTTTCTGATAAGCCACTAGTTTTCTATATCCAAATACTTCCATAAATTTTGATTTTAACTTTTTAACATAAAGGGACGGACCCTGTCCGTCCCTTAACAATATACACTTTCCACTCTAAACTCTACACTATTTCAACTACTCTACACTCTAAACTCTACACTCTAAACTCTACACTTTAAACTCTACACTTTAAACTAAGCGTCAGCGTTAGCTTTAAACATCGCCTTCATCTTTGGTATATATCCTTTAACTAAGACAATGCCGCAGCCGACGATAAAGCCAAAGATTGTCCAGACAATGAGGGTCTTGGCACGGCTGTTCGACGGCTTTATCGGGATGGTGACAGGCTGGATGACTGCATAAACTGGCGTGTCTCTCTTCACCTGCATCTTAGCCTGCTCCAACTGCTTTGCCATCTCGTTGAAGATAGCGTTCGACACGTTGTACTTAGCTTGAATACGTTCTTTCTCAATCTCATCGCGAGAGTTCATCACGTTCTTTGTGCGGTCTTTGATGATGGCAAGCTGTTCCTGATAATAGTCGTTTTCCTTCTTTACCTCATCATAACGGGCTTGGATATATGTCAATTCACTTTCTGACTTCTCCACACGGAAACGTGTCAGCATATCCTGCAGAAGCTGCTGCGCCTTTATTGCCAACTCTGCGGTCTGTATCGGCTCTAAACCGTTAACAGTAAGGGTTAGATAACCCTCTTTTTTATTCACATCCAGCGATACTATCCTGCTAAAAGCATCAAGCATTTTCTGCTCGTTGGCAGTTACAACTATAGGTTTGATGGCAACAGTATCTGCCGAACCCGTAGCATAACCATAAACGATTTCTTTCTGTGGACCTTGTATAGCTCCTATTATCACACCTGGAAGACCGATGGTGTATTTCTTAATATAGAAAAATACACCAGGTTTCTCAATACCTGACAACGCATAGTCGAACATGCTTATAGGATGATCGCATTTCTTATAATGAAGAGGAGTGTGTATTAACTCCAAACGATATGGAACACTGTTCACAATCTCAGGATATACCAACGGTGACAAGTCTGATGCGGCCGTCTGCATTCCCATATCAATACCTGCCAATGCCGCCAAAGTACCCAAAGATGAGTTTTGTTTTGAGTTTAGCTGCGGCACCATAACGGTTTTAACCGTATAGACACGTTTCATCGTCAAAGCTGCCACCAGACCCAGCGCTATGAAGATTCCAAGGCAGATGAAGATGGTCTTACGGCCGTCCCACAATCTGTGGATAATAGCCATGATGTCAATGCCTTCTTCCTCTTGTTCAACAGGTTTTACATTGTTTTCGTTTGTCTCCATAATCGACTATTTTATATTTTCAACAAGCAAGATGATTGACACCACAGAGGTGAGAGCTGCCAATGAGTTTCTCAACTCGTAACCCCAGTCGATCTTCTCTTTCGGTTTCTCTATACGCTCTTTCTTCTTGGTATCGATACGCATTGTGATGACACCACCCGGTTCAACCTTTGGATAATGACGGAAGATGAAGCGTGATGTGCCTTCTGCCTGGTTGTTAGGGAATGTCACAGTAACACTGTTCTTGTCAGCTGTCTTGATAAAACCTCCAGCATAGTGCTTGATATACCATTTTGCACTGTGACGACCGTCATAAACCAGAAGCTTATGGTCAGATGCGAATCCATCGACCACATATTGGCTCATGTGAGTACCTGTTTCACGAATCATAACTGTATTTTCTTGACGAACGATGGTGATGACATCACCTTCCATGAGGTACGGGTCGTCTTGAATGCTATTTCTATGTTTCTTCACTTTGCGTAAGTCAAGACCTATGTTACCCTTATTACGACCATTAGTACGGAACAAACGTGCGTATGGATCTGCATCGTCTAGCAAACCACCAGCCTGCTTGATGATTTCCCACAACTGGGTCTTGTCGTCTGTCAGCACATAAACGCCAGGATATTTAACACGTCCGTTCACCTCGACGTATCTGCCTGTGGTGTAGTTAGGAGTCATACGCACCACGATATGGTCGTAAGGCTGAAGTTTCAAATCATTGGTGATGACGTTATAATCTTCATCAACAGTAAGTGTAATCTGCTGAAGCTCCACCTGGTTGGTCTTTGAGATGTTCAGGCGGAACACCTCGACACGGTCGTAGGCGGCGCCCACTGTGAAACCGCCGGCCATCCAGAGCAGGTCGTGAATGGTAAGCGATTCATCGTAAGTTGTTCCGAACGGGTTTTTCACAGCACCGTCAACACGTACCTCACCAACGTTGGTATATGTTGTGTTATCATAAACATTGAGACGGTCGCCCGGTTGCAAAAGCTTATCGCCGTCTGTGTCGAGATTGACACGGATATATGTCATCTTATCAGGGTTGGTAATATCTTTACGGAAGATGTAAGCCACTGGGAAGTTGCTTGGTTTCAATCCGCCTGCGAAGTCAATAGCCTGGCTTATAGTCATACGATCGTTTAGGCCGAACTCACGTGAGAACGGCTTACGCACCTGACCGTTCACCTCTATAGTCTCAACATCGCGATATGTCGATTGCTTCAACACCGTCACCTTATCGCGTGACTTAAGCATGAAGTCTGGGTTGCCATTCACGCCAGGGAATGGAACAGTGATGACTTCAACAGTCTCGTCATCTTTTGTACGCTCCACGAAGAGGTAATCGGTAAGGGCTGTGTAACGTGGTTTTGCGTTGTCAAGCAAAGCTTTGAGTGAGGTATTCTTGCCAAGTTCGAAACGTCCGTCATAGTAAACATCACCTGTAATTGAGACATAATTCTCAACAGGTTCGTTGGCGGTCTTGATGCGGACAATATCACCAGCTTGCAAATAAACCTTAGTATTGCCGGACATCACATCATTGAGTTTATAGTCCATATAAATCACCTGACCGTTTTCAATACGCTCAACCTGTACATATTCAGGATAGACGTTCCATGTCACACCACCCGCATATTCGACGAGGTCTGCAAGAGTCTCTTTCTCAAGCATCTCATAACGCATCGGACGGTTGACAGCGCCTTGTATTGTAACAACACATTTTGCCACCGGGACAAAAATCACGTCACCATTCTGAATGTCATAATTTATATTGACATTAGGTTTTCTCATATACTGATAGAGGTCAAGGGTATGAGTCTTACCTGAGCGTGAAAGCTGGATGTTACGCACTGTACCTATTGCTGTAGGACCACCGGCTGCCACCAAGGCGTTGAACACGTTGTTCAAGGCACTCAAGGTGAAACCGCCTTGCACTCCCACCTCACCGTAGATGCTGACAGAAACGGTGCGGGCAGTGGTGATTGTAACAACGATCTGGTCAGGTCTGTAGGTATAGCGGCTGCTAAGTCTGGAGCGTATCGCTTCTCTGGCTTGAGCCAATGTCATACCTTTCAAGAATATCTTAGATGCTCCGGCTGGCTGGATACTACCGTCGGCGCCAACGCGTTGATGAATCTCTGCTTGTGACGAACCGAAGATTGAGACATGCACCTCATCGCCTTCACCGATGACGTATGTGTCAGGCGCCAAGGCGCCGTCTGTAGTACGGAACACGTCAAGGCTTCTGCCTTTCAGAATAGCATGTCCGTAAATGTCGGTACCTTCAGTAGGCGACACGTTGCTTTCCTCAAGTTCTTGCTTGAGAGCATTTTCGGCGGCAGCCTCACCTGTTGTAGTCTGAGGCACATCATCTGGTGTAGCCACCACTGCGTCACCACCTGTAGCGGCAGCGGCTGGATTAACTGCAGCTGCGTTTTTCTCTGCTACCATCTTGTTAAGGATCTCAGTCACTCTACCCTGATAGCTTGCATACTCAGTAGGCGGGATGTTGTCAACATCAATACCTTCTTCATAAAGGCGGGCACGCACTTCTGTCTCATCAAGACCGCGTTTTTGCAGCTCGGCTCTCGCCATAGCCATCATGTCGGGAGTCTGTGCCAACATTGTTATCGGCAGCACCGCAAAAAACAGAATCATCAAAAAAAGTTTCTTCATAGTAGTATTTTAATTTGTTTGTATTTGCCTATTTAATCAGTTTACAAAAATACAAAAAATTGGAATATAACAAGAAAAAAATAAACAATAAACGTTAATTACCGTTAATTATTCATTAATCCTATCTTCCGCAGAACTAAAACCAATTTAATTAATGGTAAATTAACGGGTAATTTTGATAATTATACGTTTGACTTTTTTAAAAACGTTAATTACCGTTAATTATTCATTAATCCTATCTTCCGCAGAACTAAAACCAATTTAATTAATGGTAAATTAACGGGTAATTTTGATAATTATACGTTTGACTTTTTTAAAAACGTTAATTATCGTTAATTATTCATCAATCCTATCTTCCGCAGAACTAAAACCAATTTAATTAATGGTAAATTAACGGGTAATTTTGATAATTATACGTTTGATTTTTTTAAAACGTTAATTATCGTATAATTATTCATTAATTTTTTAAAGATTTTTTATTCCAATAGATATTGGTATTCTACGTCGTCTAAGCGTTCCATTCTACGATTGACAATGTAACATTCATTAGTGGTTTTGTCGTAAGCCCAACGTTCGCTGATGAGGCTGTCTTCACCAAAATTTATTAATAAACCAAGTGGTTTTTTTGTCAACCGAAGATAGTTGCACAATTGAGCTCGATGAGCGGGAACCAGACAGATAACTGATTTTAATTCAACAATGATGTCATCTATAACTATATCCATTCGATATTTCTTATCTAATAGATGATTTTTGTAATAAACCGGCAGTTCTATTTCTCGTTCGTTATCAATACCACGATCAAGTAATTCAAGGTGTAAGGCTTCCTGATAAACAGGCTCCAACAATCCTGATCCTAAAACCGAATGTACAGCCATAGCTGCTCCGATAATCTTGTAAACTTTGTTTGCGTAAGGAAAAAGGTTCATATTAAGTTTTTTTTAATTTTGAGAATTTGTGTTGTTCGAGGTTAAATCAGAAGATTCTTTCCATTAGCTGCCACTTCTCGTCGCTGCGGGCATCTGCGGAACAGCCCTGGAACTGCGAGACATAGGCTTCCCATTCGGCTTGGCGAGGAAGCGTGGCGAGCCGCGCCATATCACGCTGGAAGTCGAAGTCGTCTTTCACATCCATAATCATAAACAGCTGACGACCTTTGCGGTAAATCTGCATATCCAGAATTCCAACTTCACGCTGACCTTCAATAATCTCAGGCCAAACGTGACGGTGAGCTTCCACGTATTTGGCAATCATTTCTTCGTCATCGACGAGCTGTAAACACTGACAGTATCTTTTCATATTTACATTATTTTGTCATTTCGAGTGCAGCGAAGCGAAATCGAGAAATCCTTTTTAGAATAAGCTTTTGCAAAAAGAGGATTTCTCCACTTCGTTCCATTTCATTTCACTCCGGTCGAAATGACGGGAGCGCATTCCATATATAGCAACTACCACAAAGCATATCAGTGGTAATATGTAGCTGACGTTGACTGCGGGATGTCCGCAGATTGTGCCGCAGTCGATAATCATGCCTTGCAGCGGGGGCATCAATGCTCCTCCGACGATGGCCATCACGAGGAAAGCAGCGCCAAGCGAGGCATCGTCAAGACTGACTTTTTCCAAAGCGGTACCGTAAATTGTCGGGAACATCAGGCTCATGAAGAAACTGATGCCAATCAGGCAATAAAGACCGGCTTTACCGACAATAAGTATCGCGCCAAGCGAACAGAAGGCTGCAAGGATACCGAAAACTGTTAACAAACGGCGACCGTCGACGTATTTCATCAGCCAAGTGCTGAGGAAACGTCCACAAAGGAATAGACACATTGCGATGATGTTGTAGTTCTGCGCTGTAGCCTTGTCAATGCCAAGATTATCAGCGTATTGGATAATAAATGTCCACACCATAATCTGCGCCGCCACGTAAAACACTTGCGCGAACACACCTTCGCGATATACTCGGTTGCTCCACAACCTTCGTATAGAGTGTAGAGTTGAGAGTTTAGAGTTTAGAGTAGTGGAAAGTGTAGAGTTTTTAGTGGTTGGAACTTTTACGATGGCAATGATAATCATCATGATTATTACGACAATTCCGAGTGCCACATACGGGTCGCGGATAACAGCAAGGTCGTGCAAGCGGATATCAGCTTTTTCCGCTTCGCTGAGCATCGGAAAGATGATATTACCGACTGCATCGCGCTTGTCGCTCAACAGGTTAGGGAGTACCACCATTGAGGCTACTGCCATTCCAGCCAAAGAACCCATAGGATTAAAAGCCTGCGCAAGGTTGAGGCGGCGAGTGGCGTTTTCCTTATCGCCCAACGACAGAATAAACGGGTTTGCCGTAGTCTCTAAAAATGCCAGTCCAAAAGTCAGGATATATAAGCTGAAACAGAAAAAAGTGAAGCTTTGCCGGGATGCTGCCGGGATAAACAGCAACGCTCCTATTGCATAGAGTGCCAAGCCAAGAAGTATTCCGCTCTTGTAGCTGTATTTTCTGATGAAAAGTGCAGCAGGGATCGCCATTGTGGCATAGCCACCATAGAATGCAAACTGAATCAGCGAGGCTTTCGCCGCCGACAGCTCCATCAGGGTCTGAAACGCTGCCACCATCGGATTGGTGATGTCGTTAGCAAAACCCCACAACGCAAATAATGTGGTGATTACCACAAATGGAAGGAGATATTTTTTCTCTACAAGTTTCATTTTTTCTTTTTTTAAACTCGTCATTTCGAGCGGAACGAAGTGGAGTCGAGAAATCTCCGACAAACAGAGAAATTGTATTATTGCGGGAGATTTCTCCGCTTCGTTTCACTTCATTACACTTCGGTCGAAATGACGGCCAAATAAATTACATTCCACTTCTTCTAATAGTTAATCTAATTGTTTCTTTATGATTTATCGCAAAAGATTCTGCGTCTTCAACTACGCAAGCGAGGTAACCTCCACCACCGGCGCCAGGCATCTTGTAAGCAAGAACCTTAGCTTTATATTTGTCGATGAAGCTTTGAACACAGCCTTGTATCATCGCAGGAAACATAGCGGTTTGGGCGTTGAAGCTGTCGCGGTAAGCTTCCGCGAATGCCATCAAATCCTTCTTCATGATGGCATCCCAGCAACGGTCGGCGGCTTTTGCGAGAGCCTTCACCTTGAGCTCGGTGATATCCTTGCCCTCCACCACCGAGCAGCCTGGCCGACGAGGCTCCATCGGAATCATAACAAGGTGATTTTCAAGCCATTGCAGTATGTCTTCATCATTGCAAGTCTCAATCTTCTCAGGCCAGAAATGGTTGTCGTAATAATGCCGGCACAGTCCCGGCACGCAAATACCTATCGCGTCCTGCGCCCCGCTGACGATGCCATCTTCCCTCTCAGGATGATTCTCGAAACAAAACACCAATCGCGCCAGCATCTCAGGGTCCATATCAGGTAACTTAAGAGGCCATATCCTTTTAATCATATTTCTCGTGGAAGTCGAAAGTCCGCATCTTTCACGCACTTCAAATGTTGGCACCAGACTTATCGTAATAGCCCAGCCAGGAGCATAACACGAAACGTAAGGCTGATCTATCCATGTGCCTGCCAAATCCAATCGAGTGGGTATGGTGCATATCTGTTCCTTGAGAGACGTGCTGGAATGTGCTGCCAGACCCTCATGCGGGTCACGTTTCAAGACGATATATTCCATGCCACGCTCCTCGCAGAAACGGCGTTTCTCTTCAGAAGCACCATCCTCGTTTACAACTAAAATATCCGGCTTTAAGAAATCCACTGTTGGAATAAAGTCCATTATACCACTGCCAGCATTTATATATGCATCCTTCACATATCGTATCGCTTTAACCATAAAAAGACGTTCTTTTTCATTGTAGAGCGTCTTGTGATTTTTATAATGAAGGATAGTCTCATCGGATCCTATACCAACATACAAATCACCATATTCTGCCGCCTGCCGGAAAAACTCCACATGCCCGCTATGCAGCAAATCATAACACCCCGAAACAAAGACTTTTTTTGCCATCTTCTCTTTTTTTCTAAACATTAATGTCCGTTAATCTGCCATTAATTTTTCATTAATTCTTTCTTTTCTTCCCAATAACTATTTCTTTTCTTCCTGGTAGACAGGTTCCAGCAGGCCGTAGCCCATCTCGGAATGTACTATCATGGCAGCGCCAATAATTCGGTAAACCATGTTGGAATATTTGGATAGATTAGTCATGGAAGAAAAATAATTAATGAAAAATTATATGGATAATTGATGATAATTAATGTTTAAAATAATTCTTCCATTTGATCGCGGAGGTGCATTCGACAGACTTTCTTCATGTCATGAGTTACCATGATTCGGACCAGTTCTTCGAAAGACGTCTTGCTTGGGTTCCAACCGAGTTGGGTCTTGGCTTTCGTCGGGTCGCCTAAGAGTTGATCGACCTCTGCTGGTCTAAAATATTTAGGATCAACCTCAACCAAAATCTTACCGGTTTTCACGTCGATACCTTTTTCCTTTACTCCATCACCTTCCCAGCGAAGTTCAATGCCAACTTCTTTGAATGCCAGAGTGCAGAAATCGCGGACAGTGTGGTATTGACCAGTTGCAATGACGAAATCCTCAGGTTTTGGCTGCTGAAGAATCAGCCACATGCACTCGACATAATCTTTGGCATAACCCCAGTCGCGCAATGAGTTGAGGTTGCCGAGATAAAGCTTATCTTGGAATCCTTGGGCAATACGTGCCACTGCAAGGGTGATTTTTCTTGTCACGAAGTTCTCGCCGCGGCGTTCCGATTCGTGGTTGAACAGTATGCCGTTGCAGCAGTACATGCCGTAGCTCTCGCGGTAGTTTTTCATTATCCAGAAGCCGTATTGTTTGGCGACGCCGTATGGCGAGCGCGGATAGAATGGTGTCGTCTCCTTCTGAGGCACCTCCTGCACCTTGCCGTAGAGCTCCGATGTCGAAGCCTGATAAATGCGGCATTTTTCGGTAAGACCAGCAATTCTTACTGCTTCAAGCAATCGCAATGTGCCCATAGCATCCACATCGGCGGTGAACTCAGGCACGTCGAAGCTCACCTTCACATGGCTCTGAGCCGCGAGGTTATATATCTCGTCAGGCTTGATTTCACTGATAATTCTAATGAGACTGGAGCTGTCGGTCATGTCGCCCCAATGCAGGTTTACCAGTCGTTTTTGGTGCATATCGCGCACCCATTCGTCGAGGTAAAGATGCTCGATGCGACCAGTGTTAAAACTTGAGCTGCGGCGGAGAATTCCGTGCACCTCATAGCCTTTTTCTATCAAAAACTCAGCCAAAAACGAGCCGTCTTGGCCAGTGATTCCGGTGATTAATGCTTTTTTTGCCATAAGCCAAATTTTATGCTTTATTATTCTTCTATCGCTATATAACTCTTTTCAGTTAATACTTTTGTAGGAATCATTGGCATTGGATAGCTTTCTAACGGACCGTTTTGTGTTTCCTTATACACTATACCTCGCAGTGTTCCATATGAAATACTCAAAAGAACAGGAATTATGTCAAACGAAAAATTAATTTCATTTTTATCAGGATCCTGCGTGACTATTTCATTCAATTGTTCTACTTTAAACACAGTATCACTTTCAACTAGTAGCAATTCTTGATTATTATAACTGTATTTTGCACCTGTCAAAACCGTTATTGTATCTTTTGCACGATTGATTTTAACATGTGTCTTAAATTGAAAAAACAAATTCTCTGGTTTTAGATTTGATAAATCCTTACCTCCACAACTATTTCTAACTGCAGTTTCTCTAACCGACAACAACTGCATATTTATTTGTTTGTCTTGTTCCATTTTAAAATCTTTTATGATAAAGCTAAAACAGGTTGTTCAACAGCTTTTCTCCAACGTGATTTATCGCTTGTTGTATACATCTTGTTAAACGATGGTACAGTAAACTTCCATGGTGCAAAATAATTATCATCAAATAATAAATATGAAACATTGGCAGTGCTGTTTTCAACCTTCTTTTCAATCATTTCATATTCTTTTTCAGAAAATTGTCCTCTAGCTAAATCTATATATTTAATAAAAACATTTTTATCCTCAATTGTAGCAATCATTCTGCCAATACTTTTTGTCGGCATCTCACCATTTTCATATAAACCATATTGGTTATCTCCAATCCCGAGAATTTTTGACATAATTATAGCCGACAAATTATATTTTTTACGAATATCTCTAATTTGATCAGGGGAAGGTATTCCGTATTTTTTTCTATACTGATTATAGATGTCATCCAAACCCTTTTCATCACATTCTGCATCTGTGAATATCATTCCCGTATCGTTACAACGATAATAGTATCGCGTATAGTAGAAAACGTCTCCCCGATAATTAGTCGTGGCTTTTTCTTCAATTAATGTGGCTTTACCACCTGTAAACGGACTTCTCATTCTTGTTTCTCCTTTAATGGATATGATAGTTTATGTTTTGCTATATGAAATGAAATACACACATTTGCAACATTTGGCAATGCATTAATGTATATTTTTATATAAATTTCTTCTTTTTTGATGCGTTTTCCAAACACCCACACATCATTCTGTCCTGGATAATCATTTTTGTCCGGACCTTGACAATAATCATCCTCAGTAAGTGATAAAACATACTTATCCCTATCTTTTGATCTGATATCCAATGCTGTTAAAGTATCAATGTTATTCGGCTTACTGTCAACATAAACTATGCCAAAAAATTTCGCTCTTTCCTTGAATATCTTCAAAAACTCATTAACTTCCTCCCGTGTCGCACTATTATTCTTCATCTATTAAAATGGTTTGCAAAAATAATAAATATTTTAATTGCAAACAATTTTTTATAAAAAATAATACGAATCCGTTTTGTTTTTACAACAAATCATGTCATAATGACACAATTATCGATATTTTGGCATAAATTTATGACATAAAAGACCTTGGCATAATCTTTGACCATAAAAATAATGGATGGTCCATATCCAAAGTTAAACCCGAAAGCCTTGGACAAGCTTTCACAAGACCCCCTGACAAGGCAGGGAAATCAACGCCAATGTCAAAAACCGTACAAAAAGGTAGAGACGCTAGAACTGGTCGCTTTATCTCAATTGAAGAAGCCAATCGTCGTCCTAGCACAACCGTTATTGAAAAGGTGAAAGTCGGTCCGACCAAACACCATAACAATTAACCAATAAAACAATCTCTAACAAGCAAGAGGGTTGATTCGAAGCCTTGAAGAGATCCTCTTGTTTATTGTTGTACCGATTGGATAATTGGGTTATAATATGGTAGGCCTCGTCACATTATCTGATAAACCTGCGTTTATCACAATACCATATTAACTGACAATTGCTATTTTTATTATTTCCACTATATATTTCACATCCTCATCACTCACCCACGGGCCGCTCGGCAGACAAATACCTGTTCTGTAAAGCTTTTCAGAGATGCCGTTTGTGTAAGAAGGAGCGTTTTTATAAACCGGTTGCATGTGCATCGGTTTCCAGAGTGGACGTGCTTCAATCCCCACTTTATCAAGTTGCAGGCAGAATGCTTCTGTATCGATTTCTTTTTTGAAAAGGATTGTCGTGAGCCAAAAATTGCTGTCGAAATCGGCGTTGGGGTTGTCATGAACTAAAATATCCGTTAAATCCGTGCAATCCGTGGTCGATAAAAGATTCAAATAAAGATTGTGAACGTGTTTATGATGATTAATATGCTTCCCCAAAACGGTCATTTGACCTCGGCCTATTCCTGCTGAGATATTGCTCATGCGGTAGTTGAAGCCTATGGTATTATGTTCATAATGCAAATATGGCTCTTTCGCTTGTGTTGCAAGGAAGATAGCACGTTTTTTGGTGGCTTCGTCATGACAAATGATTGCTCCGCCGCCAGAAGTGGTGATTATCTTGTTGCCGTTAAACGAAAGCGTCGCGATATCGCCAAAAGTGCCACAAGGTTTGCCTTTATACGTTGAGCCGAGAGCGTTGGCAGCGTCCTCGATAATTGGTATATCGTATTTATGGGATATTGTCTCTAATTCTTCCCATTTTGCCGGCATACCGTAGAGGTCAACCACAATTATAGCTTTCGGTTTGCGACCGATTTTAGCTATGCGGTCTTTGATAGCTTCTTCAAGAAGCAGGGGCGATATGTTCCAAGTCTCTTCTTCGCTATCGACAAATATTGGAGTTGCTCCGCAATAGACCACAGGATTTGAGCTTGCGCAGAACGAGAAGGATTGGCAAAGCACCTCATCGCCTTGTTTCACACCCAACAACAGCAATGCAATGTGTATTGCAGCAGTGCAAGAGCTCAATGCCACTAACCTTTTGTTAGCGTTATCGTTAACGTTATCGTTGAAAAAACTTTCCAGTTTTTTTCAAACTCATCAACATTCGGTCCAAGGGGTGCCACCCAGTTTGTCTGGAAAAGCTTCATTAATATATTTCTGCTCAGCACCCGAAGGTGACATCTTGGCGAGGCAGAGGTGTATGCGGTGGTTAACTTTCATTTTCAATGAATATGTCGTATTTTAGCGAGCAAATATACCAATTTTTTATAAAACAGTTTTCATGCGCCCACAAAAAAGTTTTGAATCGGCTGTGTGTGCCGTCTATATCACACAAAAAAGGCCAGACTTCTTAATGAAAATCTGGCCGATAAGGTTGTGATATCAAATGATCTGTGTTTATGATGTGAAATTATCTATAATTCTTTAGATAAAATGAAATTATCAATGTTTTATTTGATATTCATAATTTATTAAGTATTACCAAATACTCTTCCAAACAAATGAATGGGGTCTGTATTTTGTAGTTTTAAATGTAAACATCGTTACATTCTGTATAACAATAAACAAATTAGCCATCGTTGCTATTAAAGTCAGAAACGACCATCATAATTAGATGTTACTCCTCGTAACTTCTCTCCTATCAACTCACTTATCTCAAAATGATTAGGATAGTTCGGCAAGCTATAATCCTTTTTGTATTCCATATCCAATTCATTTTTAAAACCTAGACCGACATGATAATATGCATCAAAGATAACAGCCATGTTGGGAGTTGTATCGATTATAATGTCGTTATCTGCTTGCTCTTTGAATTGTTCCCTGTCACACAGATACCAACCGCATAGTTCCAACTCGTCGGCACACAGGAGATGTCCATGTAATCTTTCTCTATAATCCAAAAACTCAACAAATCTAGCTGGTGCCATTCCTTTAAGAACTTGACGCATCAAAAGCAGAAAAGCCTCAACATCATCAACGCATACCGACCATGGATACAACGCTTCTTCATCTTTATGTAACAAAGACTTAAGATCTGTTTGTATAACACCATATTTAAAGTCAGTTACTACTATTGACCATACTTCACCTATATTCTTATTTTTTAAACGATACAAAACTTTATTTTTATTATCGGCATCCAACACATCAACATCTTTATCCGACATTAGAACGTTCTCCACACGCCTGCACTGCTCATATCCAAGCTGAATAGCATTCTCATAATCTCTTTTAATACGATCGTATGCTTTTAATGGGTCGCGGAATGGTGCTCTAAAACCACAGTTTTTTATCTCCACAATTATACATATGTCTTGATAAACAATAAGCAAATCATTCTCAGATATCCCATCAACACTATAATTAGTAAAAAATTTCGTCTTTTCAGGAAAAAATCTCTGGAATATTTCTATAACTTTTTTCTCAAATGCGAAATCTTTGTTCTGTTTATATTTGACACCCATAAGTTCATCCTGTCGCAGCACTTCATCAATCCTGAAATAAAAACTTTCAAACAGAAATTTACTTATTGTGCAAACATATTTTTCGCCGACACAGAATAAAGGATGCAACTCCGAATAGCGTCTGTCAGCATAATATACCATAGAGCCTTTCAACTTTTCTTTGTCATACAACAAGAAGTCGATTATATTTTGCAAACTGTCAGGTTCTATATCCAAATTATAGAGCTCATCTTTAGCATGTACAAACACTTCACCCGGGTTGGTTTGGAAAGTCTCTAAAAGCCATGCAAGTTCAGGTTGGAACCACCAGTCGTGTGGATCTTCTACCCCTCTGTCTATAAATTTTTTTGTCAACTGTTGCCATTCTTCCGGATGATGATTATAGTAAGAATACTTCTTAGCTGAAGACTTTACAATACTGTTATATTTGTCATTATGCAATCTCCTGACGTGAAGAACAAATCTTTCGAAGTTGTCTACTGTAAATCCAAAATGAGACTTAATAAAACCGTCATAAGGTCTAAAATATCTTTCTATCCTGTCAAGTGTTTGTTCCTCATAACTTAAAACTGCATTGCCATAATAGCCAAGAAATGTCGTCAAAGAAACACTTATCTGTTGATCACGATTATCATGATAGATGTCTCCGTTATTAGGGAAGCCAATAGTGACAAAATATGTATTTTCTATCTCATCAAGCAGAATAGCAATTCTATCCCATCGCTCTTGATCCATATCAACAGACGGTTCCCTTTGCTCGATGGAATAATAAACATCGATCAAGTATAAAGTCTGTCTCATCGGGGACATCAAGTGGGTATAAAGAGGTGACGACGCCCTATCTTCCAGCTCAATTATAAGTCTCATTGCATGAACGAGTAGCGATTCCTCCTTAACAGGTAGAAGTTCTTTTTTCAAATCACTAACAATTTCTTCGAAAGATCTATGATTCTCTTTCAAAGACATCATTTTCTGATAAGCTTCATAGTAATCGTACTCTTTTTCTTCCATATATATTATTGACTGGCTACTAACCTCACTAATACATTGAATACAAGCTATTCGTATCTATCTCTTCTATAATAATATGAAAACCCAAGTAATCCGCTTCCCGTTGCTTTATGGTATTCTTGAAGAAACAGTTCATGCGGACCTCTTTTGAATTGTTTTAAAAATGTCTGCTTGAAATATGTATTGCTTTTATATGTTTTATTAATCAGTTGAGATACCTTGACTCACGATTGTGGAAGGCTTCTAATCCTCCCTCTAGAATGTCGCAAACATGCTCCTTTATACCTTTGGCTCGTAATTCACTAAGGGCAGCATCAGTGCTTTTATCAAAACTTAATTCTAGAGGACCATTAATATATTCAAATTTGCTTGCAAAAGTACGTTTAGAAGATGATTGTCCCAATTGGTTAGCTACTATCACGTTCTCACTATCAGTTGCCACTACCAAATTAGCATTATGTGAGACTATGATAATCTGCCGGCTTTGTTTCTTTTCCCGAATCATCTTGCATAGTAAATCATAAATTGTACGATTGTCAAGATTATCTTCTGGTTGGTCAATAAAGATTGGATATTCTGCAGAACTAAGTTCCAAAAACAATATTAGAAGTACTGTACCTTTCTTACCAGGAGACATCTGAATAAGATGATCATTTTTGTATTGGATATCAAAATGAAGTTTTATATGGTCTTCCAATAAAAAGCCAAATATCTCCTCAATACTCTCATATCCTTGATTCATCGGCAAAGTATTAATTGTATTACCACCATCAAAAGAAAAATAGAGATTATTATCCTTAAGATATCGTATAGCTGATAATAATCTTGGAACCTCATCTATGTTCAAACGATCACTATCCTTAGGGTATAACGAGAAGAAATAAGAATCATCCGTAAGTCTATTTTTATTGACCACTTGATAGAAATGCGATTCTTCTTTTGAATATCCTATAGAAGCCACAAGCTTTATCTCATCTGTTATATTAGAATATGTATTATTGACTGTATCGACTATATCTTTATAGAGTGAATATAAATTAAACAAAGATTTTGCAACCTTCTTTTGCAATTCTCTATAATTTGCCAAAGCTTCCTTATACTTCTTATCATAAACCGTTGATTTCTCCAGTCTACTTGACTCATTTTGAAGCTTTGACTTTAATGTTTCCAAATCCTTCTGTGATATTACCTTACCTAATATTGGCTTTATCTCTTCCCTTGCCTTAATCAAATTCTGCTCACAGACTTTAATTTTTGCCTCATAGTTTAATTGACCAAGTGATGATTTAAACTGTTCGACAAGGCTTTTTTGATTTGATTCATATGTGGCCACTATTTTTTTAAAGTCGTCTGGAATTTGGTATGGAGATAGGATTGATTGTAATTTGCTGTAGGTAGACCCGTTTTCTGCATCTATTCTCTCTCCTAATATTGAATTAATCCCATTATCAACAGTTGAAATGACTTTTGTGATTAATTCTATCATTACTTTGTAATAAGCTATCCACTTTTGCTGGTTTTCCTCAAAATCCAGAAAATCCTTGTATTTTGCTTGTTCCTCAGAAGACAAAGCTGATGCCTTTGTGATATCCTCGATTTTTTTCTTTAACTCTTCTATAGATTTCTTAACATCCTCAACCTTACCAGATTCTTTCAAATTATTTAATGCTTCAATGGCATCTCGTCGCTCTGAAACCAGTTCACTATACAGTTTCTGGATAGCTGTGTTTTCATTGGAAATCTCTTCCTTTTTATCAGTATAATACTTTGCAAAGGTCGTGTTTTGCCTCAAAATACTGATAAGAAGATTGTTCAACTCATCCTCATTATCTTTCTCTGCTAAATAGTTTATATATAACTGAGGAATATAGGTTATTTTTCGATTATCACCGTTCTCAGAATTCTCAGAAGCAATGGCGTTTTCATATCCGTCTTTCCACTTTACTTTCAATTGAAAACTGCCATCAAAGTACGTGCGAGGTATTTTCAAAGCGTCAGATATGCGACCCACTTGCGCAGCATCAATAGCATTTGCCATTGAATGAAGTAGCAATGATTTTCCAGAAGATTTTCCTCCTATTATTGAATTAAGGTTTTCATTAAAATAAATAGTTTGTTTGCCAAATAAGCCATTGGTATCCTCAAATTCTGCCTCAGTGATTACAAGACGCCCAAGTTTGTTATCGGGGTTAGATGCCTGTACCTTAACACGTAGTTCTGGTTCAAATATAATTTGCTTTAACCCAGCGAAATTGGGCATTCCCTTTATCCAACAATTCTGTTTTACGGAATAGTTCCGAATATTGTGATTATCAGAACATAGTACCATAGGGAATCTACGTCCGATTACTGGGAACACATGTTTACTATAACCTTCTATATCTTTTTCCTTCCCAATATCAAATATATCTACATATTTAGAAATGTCTTCTTTCTGCGCTTCAAAATGAGGGTAGTCGTTTGGAATATTTTCAAGACTATTAGTCTTTTTGCCTGCATGAATTGTAACGAGACCACCCAAATCATGAACTAATTTACATGTATCTATCAAGTCATTATACACCGCTTCGACGGATACGTTTTCTGTATATATCTTTTTAATGTTAGTATTGAACTTAATCTGCCCCCAAAGATTATCAATATCTGCGCTTTCAGGGAAAATACCTATGATATGAATTGGATCTTTACCTCTGGCATCAGACAAGAACTCAATACCTGGCAGAATTGTTATTCTGCCTGCAGCAATTGTCTGTAATTCTTTTATTCTTTCAACATCAATAATATGATGGTCTGTAATAGCAACAGTTGTAACTTCATGAGATAACAAAACATTGATGATATCTTCGTTCGTCACGCTCATATCTTCATAGTCGTATGAAGCCGGAGTGTGAAAATGTAAATCCCATTTATGCCATTCGGATCCTCTATTCATAGTTTTAATTTATAATAATTACATCATTTGTAGTTACTTATTCATTGTTATGAATATAATTACTTGATTATATTACAAGTTCAAATAACACCAAATTATGATATATGATGCTTTGATATATTTACCACAGCTAATCTATTTTTCCAATATGTTCAAGCCACATCTATTATAATAAAACCATTATTGTTGAATAGCTCTGTTATTGTATCGATATTTATATTCCCCAATAACCCATCGCTTTCAGTATCGATATTATGTTTCTGTTTTGCTGGAAAAAATAACTGCCTATATCTTTATAAACACGCATTGAGGCTTTTTTCGTGATGAAATCATGTTCTGATTGTAATTTCCTGACAACCATATACATTGTATTATTCACCTTTGAATTAACTGGAAGTAAATCTTGTCTATTAGGCATTTTGTTGGTATCAATAAACCCCAAGCCAATATTTCTTCGCAAATTTATAATATTCTCATCCCAATATGCCATTTCTTTATCAGTATGTGGCTTCATACTACCATCATGATAAGCTTGCTTCCATATTATAAACTCTTGTGATAATTTATTATACAAACTATCATCAATAATCATAAAATCCAAATCACTTTCTTTTTTATAATCAGCGCCGTAATTATGGCTATCCATTTTAAACCCTGTTTTAGTACTGCCTATCAGCTTTATGTGATTTATATTTACATCCAATATATAAGAAATATATTGTCTGATTTGCTCAAACAATAAGGGTTTCTCATATATTTCCGTAAAGGCGAAGGGGCTGTTATCCATGATATAATGATACACCATGGATTTTCTTTCCACATTATCCAATTTGGCGTACGTTTTCAGAAACACTGTTGGATCAACATAATATCCCTTTACACCATAAAGCACATCTGATTTATATATAAAATTGCTTGCGTTCATATATCATTTTGTATTATGTGATTTGTATAAATGAATAATATGTACCTTGCGCTTTTCTATAAATACCATCCGTTCCGGATTATGACTTTGAGGCTCCGGATATTTTAAACGAGCAATTATTTCTGCACAAACGTTGTCATCCATATCTTTGCTCAGTTTTGTTTCAAATTTCCGAAGAATCTGGTCGAGATTTTTATAGTTTGTTCCATATCTAGAAACATGCAAATATATGGCAGCAAGTGTATATTTATCTGCCAAATATTTGAGTTTTGTGGCCAAATAGATTTCTTTTAATTTTCGTCGGATACTATAGCGATAATCTTCGGTTAAAACTCTAACCAATTGTTGCTCTATCGTGCTAGCTCCTTCTTTCTTGCCACAAAACACATCTTTGTATAACGCTCTGCATATACCAATAATATCATAGCCCGGATGAGAATAGAATCTATGATCCTCAGCCACCACCAAAAAATCAACCAATTTATTATAATCATCAAGGTGGTTTTGCAACAATTCAGATTCTTCTAATAATCGTTGGCGTATTATGTTATAATCTTTGTTATAAAAAAGAGCGCTTTTCATTAACAACACACATGTTCTTATTATAGTCTTTCACAAAACCTTACCACCGATTTCACAACCGTCAAATATTCTTTATTTCAGAATTTATGGCTATGAATAAAAATGTTATCAAAGAAACTGTTTTACATTCGAGTTTTAATATCTACCTTGTCATTCAAACAAACCGATTCACTCTCTTATATCTCTCCATCAGCGCTAGCAGCTTTTCAAACATTTCCACTCTATTTTCTTTCATTTTACCAGAACGAAGCAGTTTCTTGTTATGGTGGAGCCTGTTATAATACAAGCCTCTTTTTTCGGGATTGTGCTTTGAAGGGTTTCTGTGGTTTGATTCTATAAATACTAGCAATTGGTGATATTTCGAAAGCCAAAGTTCGTCTTGAGTCATATCAGTTAAACATTCGTAATGAATTAAACATCTCTTCGATCTGAGAATCTTCTTTTTCTCTTTGTATTATCCAATTGTTATAGTTTACTTCGTCATTTTTCACAGAGTCATTATTTATCTCTTCTTTCTCCCGCTCTTTCAATTGATTTTCAACCTCGTCAATTCTGTATGATATATTATACCATGACCAATTGGGCAAAAGTTCTCTCAATTTACCGATTTTCTTGTTTTGATCATCACAATCGTACAAGTCAGATAAAGCTTTAATGTCTTCATAAAGATCGTCATCAAGTTTATTGTAATAATATTTATTCATCACTTCTTTTTCAAGTTTCAATTTATTAATAACTCCAGCAAGCTCTATCCATTCATCCGTATTAAGAGTTTCGTTTTCAATAATTCTATTCAAAAACTCATCCGCTTTATGATTTATCATACGCCAATCCAACAATCCAATTAATCCAGCGCGATATTTCATTTGAATTATACCGTAAGTTAATTCATCAACATCATACCGTTTCTCCACAAAACCTTCATAATGTTTACAAAATGCAGGAAATTTGGTAATAAAATCATACAGAACCCTAGTTTCCCAAAAGCTTTCTTTTTTTACTTCATTCCAACATCTTTCGTTCAATTGACAAGTTTTCCACTGATTCCATATGCGATTAAAAGAATCATTTAACAACAAAAAATCGTTTGTTTCAACATAAACCTGATTGCTGTTTTTTGATAGTTCTAGATTGTCGGTGAATAAGTGATAAAGTTGCTCAATAAAACAAGCTCCTATTATCAATTGAATAACCGTATTATGATTATTATTCAGATAAAACACCACAAAATCGGCTATAGAAGGATTGTACATCGAAACTATTTGTACACCACGTCTCAAGTCAATTTTTATAAAACAGTTAGCCAACACCTTCAGCAACTGATGCCACTTCACATCATCATACTTCAATCCTGTTTCATTACCAGTATGCAGACATAAGGTTTTGTAGGCTTCTTGAAAGTCTTTCAACATCACCTTTTCACCCATTGTACACAAAACCAACAAAGCATATCTCGTGGATATGTCCAGATTTTCAAACGCAAATTGCCATACACTTATTGGGTTATCAAAAAATCCCTTTATCTTAGCAACAAATTCATCAGAAGCTATGGCATTCCATATCTGTTTTTTAATAATTGTTTCTATAACCCTTGGGTTAAAATTCTTATGCCCAATTAGTTCGCGATAACAATGCTCTTTGAGAAAAGCTTCAATATATTTTGCGGGAATATTAGCCTCCGCTAAATGATTATAGAGAATTCGAGCCTTGATAGTTTTGGTATAATGTTCAAGTTGTATGGTGCATTTAGCTAAGTCTATATCGCTCATTGCCAACTTTTCGTAATGCGTCATCGCCTCAGACAGCACATATTCGCGTGTTGCTAATATGAACAGCGTGTTATTGCTGCTTTTCACCTTATCAATAAATGTTATAAGCTTATTTTCAAAACTAACCGATTGTTGAGCAAACGAGTTACTGCCAAGGAAATCGTCGAAAAAGAAAATTTGGCGTTTTTCCTTTTCAAATATTTTAGCTGCATTGTCAATATCATCAGTTACATATACAAACTCCTCAAAACCTTGCGCCAGCATAGTATACACCAACATCATAGCTAATGTGGTTTTTCCAATACCTGGAATGCCTGAAATCACCACATAGTGGTTGTTTTTTAAAATATCCAACGCTTTATTTAGGCTTTCATTCTCAACATACAACCTTGCATCGCGCTCAACATTTTCCAGCTTAAATGATGACCAATTAACCGTGTTCTTGTTGATAATCAAGTTCAACACATTAGTGCTGGCTATCCACAGTTTATGGTAATCATTCTCAATTTCTTTGTGAAGAGCAAGAAGATTGTTCAGATCTTTACGTCCCAACACATCGGAAGTATTCAGTATATATGGAGTAAACAATTCGATTATTTCATCTTTTTCACCTAAACTTATGTCAACAGATGTTGTAAGAATATAGCGGTGAGGATTAAGTTTTTTAACTTTTGTAACCTCATTTTTTAAACAATTCTTCAGTTCATTCCATTCTTTATATCGTTTACACTGTACAATGCATGTCCTATCTTTACTGTATGCAAAACGAAAATCAATGCCTTTGTCACGTCCATCCGCAAAGCTTTCGAAAAATATACCTTCCCGCGCTTGTAACAAATCACGTGAGAAGCACTCAAATTCGTTTGGTTGCAGTATTTTAAAATCGTAATCCGTCATAAATGTAATCAATAATCAAAAACAGAGACTTCGTTTGCCGTAATAACAGGTGTTTGTGAGTCTCGTATCTCTGTGTTACATACGCTTAGCAATGGAAAACTCTCTAATAACTCCGGTTTAACCCATGTATTATTCCATATTTGAACTTCATTTCCTTTAGTAATATGTGTAAGCGGTTCGTCGTAGGTAATCTCGACATCGTCCAAATGGCATGTAACTCGTTGCAACCATATCTCCAACTCACCAGTGTTCGACAATCTACTCAACTTATGATACACATCTTTAATAACAGCAGCTTTATCTCCCTCTATTCTGTTCAAGAAGCAGCTGATCAACGCCGTTCCTACATTAAACACTCTCGGTGAAGTCATCACGATCTCCAACGTAATTGAAATTAAGACATGCATATTCTCTTGCTCAAAGTGCGATTTGTCTATTCGATTAAGTAATTCTGATAACAGACGTGTTACCATACCACTATTGGGATATTTCTTGGCAAATTGGAGTATATAGAATAGCTCTTTTTGAACCGTAGGAAATAGATAATTACAACTTTTATAGATCGGTGATTCTGACAGATAAGCCAATTTATCGGCTTTAATAGAACTTAAAACAATATCTTCAGACATATGGGTTTTGGAAGGGTTCATTCTAAGATTCAGATCTATCAACACTTCTTGTAAATCTTTCACTATAGTTTCCAATCTTTCCTTACTATTAGCAAAAACCCGATAATCATCCCTGTAACGCAAAATATAATACTCTTGGTCACTAAAGCATTTGTCTGCAAGTTTATCATATAAGCAAGCATCAGCATAGGCTAACACTATTTCGGCTATTAGGTCAAACAACACACTTCCTTGAGGGATTCCGTTTGTTTGATCATAGTTCATTGCACCCATATAACGGTCAATAGCGTTACCTAAATTCTTTTCAGTGCGATGTTCTTTGGCATATGCTTTACCATAAAGACTCCAAGGTATTGTATGGGTATAGATGGAACCATAGCAATCGCTGATATCTGTCACAAATACATATTGATACTTTAGCGCCAATGTTATGGATTTTTGTTCAAAGTCATCCCACCATGCAGGTATTTCAACACCCGCTTGGGCTTGTTTCTTTGCTGTTTTAATTTTAGGTAAACTCGCCACACTAATATTTGGACGACTTTGGTTAACGAAATGTTTTTTGACAGCATTCCAGTTGTCAGTTTCAGTGATTGTCCTTACAAGCAAATAATAAATGAATGGATTAGCCAATTGTATTTTACGATAAGCATATCTTCCATCCTTATTTATCAGTAATTGATGATTAACACCTTCATAACTTGATGGTAGCTTTTTCTTGTCAGCCAAACATGTATATATATCTTTTCGACCTACAACTTTTTGGACAAAGCTCAAAATTTTTGTAAAGTCGTAATATTCTGGTAGATTTACTGTACAATATGACGAAGGAAGTAACAGATATTCTCTAGCTTTTCTTGAATCAAGTTCTAATATAGTATTAGATTTCATTTTTTATAAACTATAGTAAATAGCAGATAAGCATTATTATAAACTTATTAGTAACATTTTACTGACACACTGAAAATTTTTTCTAAACCAATTTCCTTCATTTATACCGATTCACCTTTATATAATAACTTGTGATCATGTTTAATCCGATTCAATATTGAGAACATTCATTAGGGTTATATTTTTATGGCTGGTTCCCATACAAGCATCTATGTACTTTAAACTCAATTTATCCCATTATGTTATACGCTTTAGGGACACAAGTCAATGTAATATCCGTTAATTATTTCTAAGCTTTAAATTGTCATATTCATTAAGAACTGTTTTAGCGTTTCGAAATGATCAGCCCCCAATGAAGATTTTCTATATTCAGCAAAGCATATGTCAAATGCATCACTATGATTAACCGCAACGCCCTCCTCTACCATCTTTTGTAATAAACAATGGGGATTTGAATGTTCTAAATGGTATTGTAATCCAGCATGAGGATGATTTGCTAAATACTCCTTCAAGAGCATACTTTCTGGGGCTAAATCAGAATAATGAAAAAACAATCCATCTTGCGCAGGATATGCCAAATGACCATCCTCCATCTTGTTTTTCATATCACCATCAAGAACACATGCCGGTTTAGATGTATTTGGTTCATCAGAATGTGTATCTTTCCTGACCGTGAAATAATTGAATGTTTTATTTGCCGAACCTATTATTACGACCTTCAGCAATCTGTTAAATCCTGGATTATTAGCTGTCAATTCAGCGATAGCCTTATTTACTATCAGTTTTGATACTTCATCCTCAACATAAACACTTGTCACAGGGAATGTTTCACAATCCATACGAGTTAACGATTCGTATGTAGAAAGACCTGTCAAACATCTAACCCCCAATACACCATTATCAATAAAAAGTCGCGACTCTGCTGGAACTGAATCAAGAATAGCATATGCGTGTGATGTTATGATGAATTGCTTACGTTCGTCTTTAGAAATAAAATACAAAACATCCATCAGACGACGTTGTATTTTTGGGTGTAGCCCAATCTCTATTTCATCAATCAAAACCAACGAACCCATAGGAGCTTCCAATATTTGGTAAATCATACTTGACAAAACGTCCTCACCTGATGCTGTATTATAACTAGAATAATTAGATAAAGTCGAGAATTTGAAAACCCTGCTATCTGCCGCGATTCCTATTTGAGTTACATTATAATTGTCTTCCAGAATGTATGATAAATACTCATTCATTTTAGTCTGGTTAGGAAACACAACACCTGGAAGATTGCGAAATTTATTAAAATAAGACTTCGACAAGTGGCGACTCGGATTTATACGGTTTAAGTCGATAAATATAACAGTTCTTCCACCGTTGATATGCCCAGCTGTGGGTCGACCTATTTGACCCGCTTTTTTCGCAACACCGCTCCACTTGCTCGATGTAGCATTTTTTGTACCTGAATTTGTGTGTATTTGTAAACCTGTTCTATATTTCACCTGATATGACCATGGTTGCCCCTGAATATCTTGTGATGTAAATCTCACCACACTACTCCATGTTGCCCTTTCCAATCTATCATTATTCACGTTATGGTGCATGAAGTTAAAGTGACTACAAGCTATAGCCATTAAAGCGGTAGTTTTACCTGAACGGTTACTGCCAGAAATAACTGATATAGGATGAGAAAAAGTCAAAGGAAGATTACGAATATGTCTAAACACATTCAGTTTTAACCCCATAAAGAACTCTGGATAGTCATGAACTTGATTTGCCAATGATTTAGCACTATATTCATTGACATATTGTTTCGCTGAATTTGGATTTAATGGCATACTGAATTATTCGCTGAAAGTGATATCGTTTATAGAATCCACGAGTAACAGACTTATTGTCACTATAATCATTCCACTCTCTTCAGAGGCTTTATAAAAGAACCTCAGTTTATATTGAGGCATCTCTATATGTAAGCCATCAATTAATGGAAGATTGTTATTATCGAAAGATACCCCTATAAACTTGCCTGAAAGCACAATGTTTGTATTAGATAATAACTTAACGGTAATCATCTTCCCCTTGTTTGCGTTAAAAAAATCTAAACCATATTTGGCAATATAATCTATTGGTTTCATCTTTTAAAGCGATATGTTTATCATTATAATAAAATCTATTAACATCTAAAATAATCAAAACAATGTCAAGTTTATACCACCGATTCTTCCCCCAACTTCATGTAGCTCTTGTGGGGTAAGGTTCAATAGGGAATAATAATCTTGAGGATTTCCAAACAGTTTCTTTGCTGGGAATAGATCATTATTATCAACTTCTTTATAATTCTTCCAACAGAAACGATTGTAATCACCTTTGAGATACTTTGCAATTTCACCATCACTTCTCCAACTACACAAATCATTCCTTAGTCCTTTGCACCACCATTGCTTGTATTGTTCTTTTGATTCTGGTGCTGTCTTAAATCCATTAAACCATATATGTTCACTAAACTTACCACTTGGCGCCAAAAAGAAAGCCTCTCCTTTTTGAAGGTCAAAAGACGTAAAGTCAAGTATAGAAGTTTGTATTTTGCAGCATATTAAATCTCCATCTTGTAACGAAGATAATTGTCTACAGTCAATTCCTTTAGCTTTATTTTGCAGTGCTTCCAATGAAAAGCCAATACCCCACATTTCTGAGCCATAAAACTTTGACTTGTAAGAAGATATCAACTCTTTATATGGTGTATACAAGGTTATCTCTCCACTCTGTGTCCGAATCCTCTTATCATTCAGAATAAACTTTATGTCATTTATGGGAGCTGAACTATCTTTGAGGACCACAAAAGCATATAGTAGATTATTCACTCTTTGCATTTTAATTCATTGTTGCCAAAAGAGCCGAACTCCAAAATAGAAATCCAACTCTATATTGTAAAACGTAAACTTCTAGACACTTAAACAATCACGTATACTGCGTCTCCCTCTTCCACCTCTCCCCCTCCTCCACCAGCCTTTCAAACCTCTCCACTCTCTCCTCTTTCATCTTCCCGGCCTTCAGCAGTTTCTTGTTGTGTTTTATTCAATTATAAATACAACCCCCTTTTTCTAGAGTTTCATATTTTGATGTGCTTCTATGGTTATCGTTAAGGTTATCGTTAGGGTTATCGTTAAGTTTTTCTCACCGAGGAAATGAGCCCATTAATCTGCCTCTCAATCTCCTGCAACTCCTCCACCAACTCCTCATACGTCACGCCCCCTTTATCGTTAAGGTTATCGTTAGCGTTCTTGATATAGCCAACGTTTTTAGCAATCAAGAGTTGTGTCTCAACCTCAAACGCCGAACCAAGCGAAGTATCAAGAAAACGTGCAAACTCGGCGTCAGATGGTTTGGCTGCCCCTTCGGCAATATTACTGCTTATTGATACCACAGCCCTTTGCAACTGATCACACAATCCTTTCTTCTCGAACCATGGCATTTCAGCGGTTATCTTATACACTTTCGAAGCATATTCTACAGCATCCTGCCAAACTTTATAATTTCTAAAATTCCTCGCTTTTTTAGTTTTTACATCCATTTTTATATTCTTTAAAAGGTTAAATCTTGGTTAAGGTTAAGGTTATCGTTAACGTCTAGTTATGGTTATCGTTATCGTTAGCGTTAACGTTGAAAACATCTTCCTCCCTCATCTTCTCCCACTCCCCATCCTTCGCTTCCAGCAAAACCGTTCCGTTCTCAAGGCATTTCAGGCTATGCCACTGACCGCGCTCGATGTTGAGAATCGTACCGCCGGGGATCATGTCTATTGTATCGGTAAGATTGCCGTTTTCATCATAAAAATATTCAACAAAATGCCCGCGGACGCAAACGCAGGTTTCACATCCATTTTATCTATTTTTTAAAGGTTCTACTTTGGTTAAGGTTATGGTTAACGTTAACGTTGAGTCAAGGTTACCCCGTCTGCATTCCGTGCATCTTCAGCACCGCCTGGATATTTCTGTTTGGAATGACATTTCTGAACGGGTACAGCAGTCGCACTATCATCCCGAACCACCATTTGTAATGCAGCTTCAGTTTGCAATATGCCTTTCTGAACTTGAAGTTCTGCTCAAGAAACGGCTGGATATTGGAGTGCTCGGTAATGCTTCGTGATCCATCGGTAACGTATTGCAATTCTCGTTCTCCAAGATAGTACTCATTAAGTTTGTAGAAAATACCATAATAGGGATACGTTAGGTTATGCTTGTATTCGGGATAAAATGTAACCATATCATAAAAACACCCTGCGTCAAACAATCTCACCGCTGCAAAGCCTACTAACCTCCCGTCGTTTTTGTCAAAAGCTCCCCAAAAATCGTAGACACTCTCATCCCAACTTTGAAGCAACCTATCATAAGTCCTCCTATTCATTGTCCTATCCTTAACCATAAAGCTATCATATGCCTTTATGATGATTTCATAGCCCTGGTCAACCAGAGAGTTCTTCTCTATTATTTTGTATTCCAACCGACTTAATGCTCTTCTGACCTGGTTTCGATCATCAGATGACAGTTCCTCCATTCCTCCAAATGAATCCTTAATGATATACCAAAAATCAGAAGGCTCTTTTTGGTCAAAATCGTAGGTATTTCTCACCATCCAGCCGCCTTGTTTCAGCAAAGCGTCACAATATTCATCGCTCAGTTGCTCGCTGAAATGCGGAGCTGAAATCCAGGTATGTCGATAAAGGTAAAAATCTTTCAATTAAATATTCTCCCAAACACCTTAAATGTTTACTATGACAAAAGCCGAACTTCCTTTCCCCAAAACCCGGCTGATTATTATTTAGTTACACTAAACAAACAAGTAAAGCACATTTTTTCTTGTTTTTGTAAGCCACACCCCTCCCTTTACTCTTGCTCTACCCATACTCATGCCATACTCTCTAAGTAAGGCTAAAGTATGACAACAAGCAACTTAGAGCGAACTAAGAGTATGCCTAGAGCATATCTATTTATTATCTTCTTCTTGATGGTTAATCACCTGCTGCGGGTTAATATTCAACTGCTGCACCATATCAGCTGTCAGGTAGATGTTTAAATTCTGAATCTGTATAACCGTTGAACCTTCTTTAACCTCAATGGGGCTTGTTTCAAAAGGATTTTCCCTGGTTATTGAAAAACTAATGTCTTCATCATCTAAACAAAAATGTATATTCGGGCAACAAATATTGGTATAAGTATCTTCTTCTAACGCATTTACATGGTGGTTACCTTTATCATCAATCTTAACGGTTAGTTTCAGATAACTCAGATATGTTGAAAAGATTTTATCATAGCTGAAAACGCCGACCATTTTCTCAATATTCGTCAACGCATCTTGTACGATCTTACAGCTATGCTCGGTAATAAAAGAGTTGTAAAAGTTATAATACAGTTTAAACAACTCGTTTTCTTTTGATCCCGTTCTCATCTGTTATGCTGTGTATTTATCTTTCAACAGTTTATCAATAGCCTCTCGCACATCTTCAGGAGGATATCCTGCCAATTCACGCCTTACCGAATGTTCCCAATCACCTTCCAGTGCATTGGTTATTGCAGTAGCGTTATACGCCTCTTTGTATATCTTGCGGCTATCCAAGAAATGAAGTATGGCTGCAACCAATTTGCGGTTGAAATTGGTATTCTTCTGCTTGCCGGGGTCATACACCTTCTCCTCAACCTCTTTAATGTTGAGGATATCCTCCCACAACTGCATATACTTGTCCTTCCACTCATCTTTGAGTAACGGACGAATACAGCTGACATAATTAAGGATTTCCTTGTGTATATTCTCGGTATCTATCAGGTCTTGGTCCAGCATTTCCTTCATGGTTTTCGGTTTTGCTTGATTAGCCTTCTGCTGCTCCCCTTCCGTACCATTATAATTGATGATGGTCGTGGCGTTGGGGTTATAGTTCTGAACCGTCCCGATGTGTATCTCGGTAAAGCTGTTTCCTGTTCCAGGATTGCCCTCAATTTTTATATCCATAACAGTCTATTTGAAGGTAAACTTGCTTTCTTTATAAGGATGTAATCTACTGATATTCAAACTGAAAATTGAAAGAAAGTTATATCTGACTTTCTTCCTTGTTTCACCCCCTCCTTGCCATAATACTTTTGCAACGAAATCAGTTCCAAACTGCATCCCGGGTACGTCAGTGAAGGCAGGTTTTACGCGATAAATAACAAGATGTATAACAAAAAAATTGAACTCTTATGAAAAATGTAATGTTAACCCCGCATTTCTCGCTGCTTGAGTTCATCGAGAGTCCTACGGCTCGCAAGTACGGGATCGCTAATGATCCGCCTGAAGAAGCTGTGGACAACTTAAAGCGGCTGTGCGAAAACACTTTAGAGCCACTCCGCGAGGCGTTGCAGTTGCCGGTGGTTATCACCAGTGGTTACCGTACCAAAGCCCTCAACGACATCCTGGCTCATGCTTCCGAGCGCAGTCAGCACATGATTGGACAGGCAGCAGACTTCTACATTGGCTGGGGTCAGCGACTCAAAGGGCTGTCACCCCACGAACTCCTAATCAAGGCGTTCCGTCTAATCATCCAGAGTGAGTTGATTGACTACGACCAGTTGATCCTCTATCCTTCTTTCATCCATGTGAGCTATGTCTCTCGTGAAGCCAACCGCCGCACCATCATTCTTGGTATGCGTAACGGCAAACTTGGCTACGGCAAATGCTCCATTGAAAACGCTCTCAAGATTCAGTAACCCTTAAGCAATTAATCAAACTATTAAACTTTAAGTAATTATGGCACAAGTAAAACAAGTCGGCGTTGGCCACAAAACAACCGGTACCATCGATGGTATCACCTATTATGTTCTGAACGGTAAGACTTACGCCCGTTCTGCTCCAAACATGCCCACCAGTGCATACAGCACCGTAGAGGCTCGTATCCGTCAAGCTATCTTCAAGTTCATCCAGATGCACCTGAAGTTACACCTGCGCACCATCCGTCAGACCATCACGCCTAAGAATGGTTCTCCTTCTAACCGCTACTACAGTCTCAACCACAAGGCCCTGACACTGGCACTCCAGTCGCTGGCAGAACAATACGTGAACGGTCTGGATGTGACTATCACTGAAGTGGAGGCCGCCATCAGCGCTTATGCTGCTGAGCATCCTACCGCTATCAAGATTGCCAGCAAAAGCGGCTATGCAGATGTCTATCTCACTGGTGCCTGGCCTGCGACCATCACTCTGAATGCCTTGGTTGGCGACAGCACGGTGATCATCATTGTGAACGAGAGCGGTGTCCAGACCACCATCAATGCGGATGGCACCATCACTACCGGCACCAACACCAATGGTGGCAATGATTAACCATTGGTTATTAACAATTTAAATGTTTACAACAATGAAAAAACTCCTTTACAAGCTTTTTGGCAAGCTTATCAAGAAAGCCATCAACAGGTCGGTTACCGACGTAATGTCTAACGATGAAGTGGATCCCGCTGTAGTTCCTATGAATGACGATAAGAAGAATCTCTGGAAGTTCATTCTCCAGACTTTCATCAGCATCCTCACGGCCATCCTGACTGCACTTGGAGCAACCAGCTGCATGGGTATCCACTAAATCTCTATCCAACCCTTCCGCTCCGCAAGGGGCGGTCGGGTTCCCTTTAAGCTACTAAGCTATTAACCTTTTAAGCTACAAAAAAATGAAATTAGTTAATTATATCTTAGTCAATGAAAGCTATTCCGAAAATGCTGTTCTTGCTATTCGCAACAGTCATGTGTCTGACTTCCGACACAGCCACATCATCAGTGCCGCAGGCCTCACCCACCCGGATCTTATCCGTATACTCATACTCGCACGTAAACAATGGCCCGATGCCAAGATTTTGGGAATCTCCGAGTTGGGACTTGAAGTCCGAGATGGGCGAATCATATCTAGCGGCTGGCTTTGTCCAAGCGATGCCATGAACCAGATTCGCAGGACACTTAGCGACCTGCCGTGAGTTATGGGAGCCATTATCCGCTCTCCGTAAAAAGAGTTTCATCGTTCGATGGGACTCTTTTTTTTGTTTCCCCGCTTCAGGCACATTTGCGGTCAAGCCCGCAAAAGAGCCTTCCACTCCGTACACAAAGAGGCCGCCCGTCTTTCTATCCTATCGTATCAGCTCCTTTTTCCTTGGATATAGTTCACAAAAGCGCAACAAGTAACCAACATAAACTTGGCTTCATCAAACGTGGGCACTTCAGCATCATCCATCAATGCATGACGAATTCCTGTTTTTGAATCGTTTGTATATACATATAACTTCTCAATTCCCGCTTGAAGGAACCTTGGTATTACGACTCCTTTCTTTTCCAATGCTTTTAAGGCTGGCCCTAAAGTAGTATCTCCTGTTATCTCTCTACACAAAGCCTCAACCGCAGAAATAGATTCTTTAATAGAGTTTCTGTAGTCTGGTTCAGGCCTGCTTGAAAGAAGTTTAAGAGCATTTTCAAGATGAGTCTTAACCGCAGAGGTCTGCCTTACAGCCTCCTCTATAGCCATTATTTCTTCTTGGTCAGTAATCTCAACAATCTGGTCATCAACAACCCTATAAGCGTAATTAAGCCTCTTAAAAGTCGAGTTCAAAATCTTCACAAAATTATCAATAACCGTAGCGTAGTCCCTATCACCACGAGGGGTCATCTTACGTAATACGCTAATGGTATATTCAATGAGGTCAAACTTTGAGTACCATTCATTCTGGTCAGATTGCAAATACTCAGTGGCTACAATCTTATGACTATTATAACCATAGAAATCATCTCTTCTCTGATTCATGAAGAAGCACCATATTGTCTCTTCCAAATCAGTATAAGACTCATCATGGCGATTACTACCAACATAAACGTCGTAATGATTAAACCACATTGCCAAATGGTCATAACAATTACAGAGAGCTGTAATACCTTCAGCATCTAGAAAACCACGTTTCAGTACCTCTGCAGGTTTTACATACCCATATCTTTCAGAAAACCTCATACACTTAACAATCAATTATATTATCAGCATATCCCTCATCAACTTCATCTTCTCCGAGTGTGCATTGCGACGGGCATTATATCTGAACAGTTCTTCATACTCCTGCTCAATAGTGTTCCCATGAATCAATGCAGTAAAAGCCAGGGCAATGCCCTTGTATTTCTTAGCCTTAAACCGCCAGTCTAACGCGCTCTCCTTATGCTGCGGAAGGTTATATCGTGGCTTTAACTGAAACAATGTTACAACCTCTTCATAATCCCTGTCTTTATACTCAAAATCCACTTCATACCATTCGGGATGCTCTGGTTTTATTCTTCCTATAGCATCGGTATTGATAGGATTCAACACAAAATGCACTTTGTTTTCAAAGTCATACTGCTTTGCTGTTGGACTTAACTTCTTCATCAGTTCTGGCGTACTCCCTATTGGATTCGTACCCTTGCACCTGGTGTTACAAGTATCACAGGCTGGACAGAAGTTATACAATGATAATCCCACCAACGGACATTCTCCCTTATCAAGTATATGTTCTGTATCAAATTGCCTTGCTATATTCCCCACAGGACGCGCATCTGTCAAGTCGCAGTAAACACAATTGTATATTTCAAAGCCATTCTTTGGCTCAGTCAGAAATTTGGCTATTCGAGAGCTATACGACCCGTATGTAAAAACCTTGGAAGCCGCGCTATTCAACGCAGATTGTCTTGCAGCACTAAGCCCATTATACACCTGCCTGTAACCATTATACACATCTACCAAGTCCTCATACTTCATCGTCAACAGGTCATCTGGCACGACCCCTGCTGGCAGTGTATTGGCTAGTTCCGGGCAAGCTGACACCTCTCGAATCCATTTTCTTTGAAGTCCAGCACGGGCGTAAATGGTCCGATACCGGCTATCCAATGTTGCCTTGTTTATCTTTGAACGAAATCTGTACATCCAACTTTATAGCTATACGGGCATTTGATCCATTTCATCATACATTTTTCTCATCGTATCTCTAAGATACTCGTCACCAATCATCCCAATCACCTTTGCATAATCCGTCTGATAGTATCTGAACTCTGCCCTCGCTTCTTGTACTTCCCTGTTTTTGTATAGATTAGCTATCTTTTGCAGTTTCAGCCTCACTTCCTCACCAATGGTATAATCCAAAAAGAAGCTGCTCCCTAAAATATCAATGATATTGGCTCCGTATGTTTCTTCATCCCTCATATCTCCAGAGCCTAACCTCAGAATATTGGAAAGAGGTATATCGCTTAGGATGAAGGGAGAATGAGTAGCAAGAATAATGTTCAATCCGCGCAAATGCTTAAACTCCACACTGGCAAGAGCCTCCATCAAATAGTGGATGAACTGTCGCTGCATCTCTGGGTGATAGTACAATTCAACCTCATCAAAAATCACGTTCACATAGTGATACTTTATCTGCGCCCTATGGTCTTTATCCTTGTATAAATCATCCCATGATGAGTTCACATTTACCAGATGGTACATACAGTTGCTTATCGTATATGCCAACTGTCTCTCTCCTGAACTCAGCCCCGAAAACGAAAAGTAACCATTCAAATCTGGCAGTTTTGAAACCATCAAATCAACGTCAAAGATAGGCGGTGGTAACAGGTCTAATGCCGTTAGCCTATTCCCTTTCTCCCTTGCCAGCTCTGCTGCTCGTTGAGTAATTGTCCCGTCAAGTTCTTCCAGATTGAAATATCGTGCTTCCAGATCATAGATGGGGGCTTTCAAATATGCCAGCGTCCTCCTTAATTTCTTGGTAACATGAGAGAGATCCAACGCTAATGGAACCAATTTCACATACAACTTGTCTATCTTAAAGTCGGTTTTGCTTAGATAGTTGAAAATAGGCTGATACTTCTTGTAGTTGAAGACAATCTTCAGGGTCTTATACACCACATAGTCGTAAGCATCTATTCTCTCTGGAGTCTGTTGTTGAGTATCAATACCATACTGCCCTGCCCAGAACTTAAGTATAGCTTCATATACCTGCTCAAAATTCTTAGATACATTCCTAGTTCTACTGATACCGATGCGTTCCAACATCTTTTGACCTTCTTTGGTGAAATTCTTCCACTTTCTTGCTGTCACCTTGAAGGCTATGATTCTCAGATTCCCATTGATGGTTCTGAATGGATAATGACCTGGCATATCCTGATAGAACTGTAAAGACAGCAACCTTTCTTTCGCCAACTCATTCTCCTTGGCAATATCCAGCATACCGTCACTACGCATCGGGTGCAGCACAACAGGAGTTTGATACCCGTCATTCTTATGGAAGATACCCTTCAGCCAAACTTTATCCTCGTCATGCAATTTACCCGCTTCACTATCTCCATATATGGCTCTTAGTCGCTCTATCGGTGTGGACTCTTCCATATAGTCACGGTAGTTGAAGCCATATAGCGAGTAGTTACATACCAACGTATAGAATAGCTTTCTCAGCAGGTTTCTTCCTTTAGGATCCTTCTCAATGGGGACAAGTGTGTTTCTATTAAAATTCCCACTCAACACCTCTATCACCTCTTCCTGTTGCACGAAAACCAGTCCCGTACCTCTATGCCGCTCATAGCTATAAATTTTGATATTACGACCTTTTTCTTCTAAGATGTAGACAGTACGTCCTATCTGGAAACAGAGTTCACCATAAACATAATCAATGAAATGCAGATGCTCTGCTGCGGCGAAATTAAAACGTTCACCTAAGGCTGCTGCTGACAGGTTGTTAATCATTCTGATAATAAGGTCAACAACGCTGCTCTTACCAGACCCATTTTTTCCGACAATGGCAGAAACAGACACCTTCATGTTCTTCAGGTCATAAAGAGAATAATCCGCCAAAGCTTCCTTAGTCATGGATATTAACCCTTGCTCTTGGTCGATAGAAATACCACGGTAGAAGTATAGCCAATCCATCTTGTCAAAAAGGGCTTTCTGAATAGACTGCACTTTCTCCATATGGATTACCCGACCGTCCTGCAACGTTGGCCGCAAGGTCCGTATTGCTATGATTCTGAAGTGTTCTGCCATTGAATAACTATGTTTTGTACTCTTACCTCATCCTTCTGACATCTTCCATCGCAGTGGCAATATCTTCGATAGCCACTGCTCCTCCCCACATCCTATACACATACTCCGGAGTTATCAATTCCGGATTGAAGGAGCATGACTTTCCTTCACACTCTATGAAATCCTTCTATCTATTGTATAGCGCTACATCAGACATAATCGTGAACCATTAATCATGAACTATAGTCATGCAAAAATACTTTTGTATAAACTCACTCGTACTTAACTTCTTGAGTCATTGGGACCTCATAATCTTTTAGTTCACTACGATCAATCGCAACATTCACACTCTCCACTATTTGTGGACTTAAAGCTGCATCCGATGTTTGTATGGTATACGGGCCACAATACTGTATTGTAATATCTCCACTCATAATCTATAATTCAATACTTTATCCAACCAGAACCTTTAGGAGTCAAGTTTACCTTCAGGTTTAGATTTGCATCACGCCAATACGCGATAGAAATGTCATTATAAAACACCTTAGCTGCATAAAAACTCTCAATGGAGGCCAACATACATTTTACACTCAATGTCTGTTGTTGAATTATATTTACTTGACTTGCAATTTGATTGTAAATTGCTTGCTTTTGTGGGTCTGGTAGATTTGCAGGCAGATTGATAATAGGGAAACTATTTATTGCCTTCGATGCGTTAGGATCCGCCAGCACCTCGTTTACTACGTTGAAAGGCTCATTACATTTCATCTCTGCTTCATAATCAAGCCAGACCATCCATAATAACCCCTCAAGATCCTTATCTGGTATAGTAACAGGCAATCCCATTTTCTTAGCTTCCAAACGACCTACTGCATATCCATGATGATAGTATGAGGAGTTTAATGCCTTGGCTATCCCCTTTATCTTCTTATTGTCTTTTATATGGAAACTTAGCATCTTTTCACTTAATGAAAAGGATAGTCGCTGACTTCTTTTTGACCGTCCGATATTCAAAGCCCCCACCTGTTCCATCAAAGGCGGAATTGCTGTTTTCATTTGTTCTTTATCTGCTTTAACATCCGTTTTTAGGAACTCAATATAGTTTACAATATCTTCAGGACTGAATTCCAATTGCTCTGTTGCTCCTGACGGTGTTCTATGCGGTGCAGACAATTGTGGGTCTACTGGTCCTATATTTGAGTATGGGTGCATCACCAACTCATCTGCTCCGAGCGAAAGAATAGTGGCAGCACTATAAGCAACATAAGGCAATAGTACTGATACTTTTTCAAACCGCTCCCTTAACAGCCCCATAATTCTCAGAGATGTTATTGGGTCACCGCCATTACTGATAATCATAAAATCTATACTCTTCTCTTTCTTGGGTATCAGTTCAAGTTGATCAATGATTGGTCTAATGGAGTCGCCTGCCATCTGACTGCCCATCCCAGGGCGGATAGATGTCACATACGTCAGCAAAGGTCTTTGCCTTTTCTGCACAATCTCGTCAAATAATAGTTTTCTCTCTGTATAGCCCATATTAGATTATTTCTACTCGTTTATAATAAACTATACTTCTTTTTTCCATAATCATTATTCACAAACCATAAACCAGTATTGCCATGAATCTTGAACCCTCAACCATCACCTCATCCTCCCCTTCCCCCTCATCTCATCCTTCACCCCCTGGATATACACTTCCAGGCTTTGTTTCATTTGGCGCTTCTGTTCTTCCTTCTCTTGATATGAGAGCTGAGAATGGTCTATCGTTGCCTCACAATAATGCGATATGTTCTCTTTTATCACATCTATCTGCCATTCGGTTATAGGGCCACACATAAAGTTCGCCCCAAGATAACCGGCCAACACGCCTTTGAAGTATTGTTCTCCCATATTAATAATTCCTCATTAACCTTGATCCATCCCTCTTACATCATACCTCAGCCTTCATACTTCCGACCTCGGTCTACTCTGCGGCACAAACACATACGAGCAAAACGCCAAAATCCCTTTCAAAATATATCTCAACTTTTCACTCTTTACTTTTCACTCTTCACGTCCATTATCTCATCCTCTTCCAACGGATGATACTCCCCGTCTTTCGCCTCAAACAGCACCGTGCCGCTCTCAAGGCACTTCAGGCTGTGCCACTGGCCTTTCTCGATGTTCAGCACCACACCTCCAGGCACCATATCGATGGTATCGGTGAGGTTGCCGTTCTCATCATAGAAATACTCCTCAAAATGCCCGCGGATGCAGATACACGTCTCACTAGACTCCTTGTGCCTGTGAATAGGCATCACCGTTCCCGGCTCTAATGCATTCAGCATACGCTGCGACCGGTCTTCAGCACAGTTACGCATATCCAGATTGCAACGCAACCTCGGGCTTTCCTTAGCCTTTTTGGTTAATTCGTCGAGTACTTGCTTCTCAATTATCATAATCCGACTGAAAGCAACAAACAACAATCGATGACTAGTACTTTCTCCATACCATCTTATTCACCACTCCCACATAGCTCTGAATGATACGCACCACCTTGGTGCTTACATTCTCATCCACATAGTCAGGCACTGGAATGCCATGATGACCGTCCTTAATCAGACTTACAGCGACGTCAACGCTTTGCAACAATCCTACAGTATCAATACCACTCAACACAAAGCAACCCTTGTCAAGTGCTTCGGGACGCTCTGTAGAGGTGCGGATACATACAGCAGGGAACGGATGACCGACACTGGTGAAGAAACTGCTCTCTTCCGGCAGAGTACCACTGTCAGATACAACACAGAAAGCATTCATCTGAAGGCAATTATAATCATGGAATCCAAGAGGCTCATGCTGAATAACTCGCTTATCCAACTGGAAACCGCTGGCCTCCAAGCGTTTACGTGAACGAGGATGGCAACTGTACAGTATAGGCATATCATACTTCTCAGCCATCTTATTGATAGCATTGAACAATGACATAAAGTTCTTTTCGGTATCAATGTTCTCTTCACGGTGGGCAGAAAGCAGAATATACTTGCCTTTCTCTAAGCCCAGACGCTTGTGAATATCACTAGCTTCAATCTCTGCCAGATTATTATGCAACACCTCAGCCATAGGAGAACCTGTTACATACGTTCTCTCCTTTGGCAGACCAGTATCAGCCAAATACCTACGGGCATGCTCAGAGTATGCCATATTTACATCAGATATGATGTCCACAATTCTGCGGTTGGTCTCCTCAGGCAGGCACTCGTCCTTGCATCTATTACCTGCTTCCATGTGGAAGATAGGAATATGTAGACGCTTGGCGCCAATAACACTCAAACAAGAGTTGGTATCACCAAGCACAAGAACCGCATCAGGCTTCACCTCCACCATCAGCTGATAGCTCTTGGCAATGATGTTACCCATAGTTTCCCCCAGGTCATTACCCACTGCCTCCATATAAATGTCTGGATCTGCTAATTTAAGGTCCTTAAAGAACACTCCGTTCAAGTTATAGTCATAGTTCTGACCAGTGTGTGCTAACAACGTATCAAAATACTGTCTGCACTTATTAATCACAGCTGCCAAGCGAATAATCTCAGGGCGTGTACCCACGATGATAAGCAGCTTTAACTTACCGTTATCTTTAAACTTTGCCATTTCTCTCTTTATTTAACGGGATCAAAGAATGTATCTGGTTTATTAGGATTGAAAATTTCGTTGCAATACATCACTGTCACCAAATCTTCGGTATCCGAGAGGTTGATGATATTATGCGTATATCCCGGCAACATATGGACGGCTTGAATGTGGTCGCCATCTACCTCCCACTCCAACACCTTGCCCTCAGGATCATTGAGATTGCGTTGCTGGATAAGGCCGTGACCTTTCACCACAATAAACTGTTCAAACTTGGTATTGTGCCAATGTTGGCCTTTGGTGATGCCTGGCTTCGAGATATTTATTGATACCTGTCCAGCATTCAGCGTGTGCACTAGTTCTGTAAAAGAGCCACGGTCATCAACATTCATCTTCAACGCAAATGCTGTTTTTTCGTACGGCAGATACGAGAGATATGTCGAATACAACTTCTTCGCAAAACTACCAGCCGGAATCTCTGGAATCATCAACGTCTTGGGTTGCTCAGCGAAACTCTTCAGCAGTTCCACAATCTCTCCCAGCGTAACGTGATGAGTTACAGGACAGTAACAATAACTTCCCTCAATAGATGGCAGCACTTCCAAACCTTCAAACTCACAATGTTTCTCTTCCCCTTTCAGACATGCAATCATTTCATCAACCAAATCATCAATGTACAGCAGTTCCAGCTCAACACTAGGATCATTAACGGTGTAAGGTAGGTCGTTGGCAAAAGCATTGCAGAAAGTTGCCACAGCACTATTATAGTTAGGGCGGCACCACTTACCAAACAAGTTCGGGAAACGATACACCAGCATACGAGCGCCTGTCTTTTTGCCGTACTCCAAGAACAAGTCCTCTCCCGCTTTCTTGCTCCTTCCGTATTCGCTGTTACCAAACCTGCCAGTGAGGCTGGCCTGCTGGCTACTGGAAAGCATCACAGGACACTTATTCCCATGCTTCTTCAGTGTATCAAGCAACGTGCTGGCAAAACCGAAGTTGCCCTGCATAAACTCCTCTTGGTTCTGCGGACGGTTAACACCAGCCAGATTGAATACAAAATCTGCGTCCTTGCACCAAGAGTCCAACTCTTCTGGTGTTGAATCCATATCATACTCATACACAGCCTCAACGGTCAAATCCGGATGGGTTTTATCCTTACCAGCCTGTATGTTTTTCAGTGCCCAACAAAGGTTCTTCCCAACGAACCCCTTGGCACCCGTTACAAGAATCTTCATTATTACACAAGATTAGGTATTCCGTTCAATTCGTTTTGTATATACGTCAGCGAAGCGATCTTCTCCTTGGTTTCTTCCAGATTCAGTCTCTTGGTGTTATTAGAGTTAAACTCCTCAATGGTTGCACGCTTCACATCACCTTCCTTGAAATACTTATCATAGTTCAGATCACGATTGTCTGCAGGAACTGCATAGAAATTACCCATGTCAATAGCCTTGGCCGCTTCTTCTTTGGTAAGCAAAGTCTCGTACATCTTTTCACCATGGCGAATACCGATCACGCGAATTTCAGGTTCAGCAGGTGCCTGGTGTTTGAACAACTCAACAACAGCCTTTGCTTGTGTTTCAATAGTGCAAGCGGGAGCCTTCTGAACCATAATATCACCATTATTGCCATGTTCGAAGGCAAAGAGCACCAAGTCAACAGCTTCTTCCAAAGACATAATAAAACGCGTCATGCTTGGTTCGGTCAATGTAATAGGATTACCCTTACGAATCTGATCTATCCAGAGCGGGATAACCGAACCACGAGAACACATTACATTACCGTAGCGGGTGCAGCAGATTTTGGTGTCACCACTCAGGCGGCTCTTAGCCACAGCTATCTTTTCCTCAATCGCCTTGGTAATACCCATTGCATTGATAGGATATGCAGCCTTATCTGTGCTCAAACAAATAACGCACTTCACACCTGCGTCAATAGCGGCATCCAATGTATTATCTGTACCAATCACGTTGGTCTTAACTGCTTCCATAGGAAAGAATTCACAGCTGGGCACCTGTTTCAGGGCAGCTGCATGGAAAACATAGTCAACACCCTTCATGGCGTAATTCAATGTCTCCTTATTGCGCACATCGCCAATGTAGAACTTAATCTTGTTGGCCACCTCCGGCATACGAGCCTGGAAGTCGTGACGCATATCATCCTGTTTCTTCTCATCACGTGAGAAGATACGAATTTCCCCAATGTCTGTGCGAAGAAAACGGTTTAACACTGCATTTCCAAAACTACCTGTACCGCCTGTAATCAGCAGCGTCTTGTCTTTAAATACTGACATATTATTCTAAATGTTTAAATTGTTATATTCGTTATTTTATAATTCATCCTCCAGCCCTCAGTTCTCCTTTGCGACACAAACACAAAAGAGCAAAACGCCCATATACCTTTCAGTATTTTCTTAATCGTTTCCATGACTCCGTAGTTCCCTATTCCGTGACTCCGGGTGTTGAAGTATCTCATCCTCCTCCAGCGGATGATACGGCCCGTCCTTACTTTCAAACAATACAGAACCGGACTCTAAACACTCCAGCGAGTGCCAGCGGCCTTTCTCTACATTGAGCATCCTAACATCTCCGTCGCTCCATAATTCTGTAGATTCGGTTATCCGGCCTTGCTCATCATAAAACAGCCATCTTATCCTACCTCGTATGATAATGACTGTTTCTGATGAAACCAAGTGCCTGTGTATAGGCATCACCGTCCCTGGCTCAAGAGCATTCAGCATCCGTTGCGACTGGTCATCAGAAGAGTTTCGCATATCTAGATTGCAACGCAACCTCGGATTCTCCTTGGCTTTGGCCGTCAACTCATCCAATATTTCTTTTGTTATAATCATATTGTCTTCGGTTTCAAAAGATGGTTCCATAACCCGGTAAAGAACGAGCTAACCCTACTATCATGATAGCACAACTCCTGTTTCCAAGCATTCCCTTTCCAACGTCGATATTTATAAACAAGTCTTGGTATCAGTCTATTAGGCTCATCTCTTATAAATGATGGCTCTAGAATCTCATTGAGCACTTTTTCTTTCAAAAATGGGTCAAAATGAATAGCAGGGAATAACTTTACATCAAAGCCCAAGTCACCCACGCATATCGCATTCAAGCAATTGAAGAAATCTGTCATCTTGAATCTATTTAAAGTCTCAACAAGCCACTTCCAATCAATTTCATTTGAAAACTTCTTTACCAAGAACGCCCAGTCAAGCACCTGCCTCATATTCAATTCCGCAGAAGCAAAATCCTGCATACAGTGCCGTAACAGAAATAGAGCGTGTAAATTTGGCGAAGGCAAATACACCCGTTCCCCATCAATTTCCACATAGTGGTTGTCATCCTTAGCCAAATCTTTGAAAACCAACTCTAATTCAGCATTTCCATGACCATAATGAACATTCACAAAGTCATAATGGTTTTCAACCGAATACCCTTTCCAGCCAAAGACCGTATGATGGTGATGTCCGTTTTCTACTTTAATTCCGAGTTCTTTCTGCAAGGCAGCATCCGCGGCCTTGTATTCTCCAAATACATATATATCGATATCTCCACAGGGTCTGTGATTAGGAATAGGCCAGTTCAAACTTAATCCATAGCCTTTCAGTACCATTAACTTAAATCCATGCTGATTATAAAAAGTAGCCAATTCTCCTACCCTTTTCCTATAATCAGCATATCTTGATTCATAATTTTGCAGGACTTCACCTATCCACTCCAGTTTTATCGTCGCCGGCAACAAATCTGTATTACACTTATCCAGTCCATCCAATAAAACAGCAGAAAGCCCATGCCGTTCAGCAAGGGTCTTTATAGCAGCCAATTCTATTAATCTTATTTGGAGGATGGTCTTATCCCCAATCCCCAATCGTATTAAATCGATGAAATCTTTATGAAATTGTTCCACTATATTTTAGTTAAGCGAGTTTTCGCTTTCTCTTTCAGGTATCTCTTTAACAACTTTTGCTGGTCTTCCAGTAGCAATTGTCCATGCTGGAATATCTTTAGTCACAAGAGAATAAGCACCCACAATAGCACCGTCACCAATAGTAACACCCGGCATTATCAACGATTCCATGCCAATCATCACACCTTTACCGATGTGAATTTCACCCAGTTTATATGGCAGTTTTGCGGCATCATCTCCTTTTCGATAGTGTCTAAGGTCGCGTTGATGACATAACAAACGACATCCTCCAGTAATATGCGCGTGGTCATCAATATATATTAATTCTGAATGGCCAGAATCAATCCTTACATTGTCACCCACAAAAATATCCCTTCCTACATGACATCCAATTTTCTTTAAAACCCAAGGTCTTATTTTTCTTGGAGCCATTGGACCTAACAGCCACGTATTCATCATATATTTAAGCAAAAAACCATCACGATATGTCTTACACACTCGTTTAAAAACCTGCCAGAATGTAACTTGACCATATTCCTCCTCAGAATAGTTAAGTCCCATCCGTCTAAGTAATCTATAGGTTAAGCTAAGTTTCTTATTATCTCCCATTATTGCTAAATATGAATGAACTTCAAATCTTTAATCAATTGCACTCTTGATGGTTTCCACAATAAAATTAACATCCTCTTCGCTAACATACGGACCGGCGGGCAGACACATACCTACTTTAAACACTGCCTCAGAAACGCCATTCACGTATGCAGGTGAATTCTTATAGACCGGCTGCTTGTGCATAGGCTTCCACACAGGACGTGCCTCAATACCTGCTTGATCCATGAATACACGGAGTGCTTCCACATTGTCGTTAGGCTGGCAGTCGGTGGTAGCGCTATCAGCTACATGGATGACACCAGCTGCACCACCAACAGCGCCTTTCACGATAGTCTTATATGCATTCTCTTGACCCTTAATCTTCACATCAGGATCTATCGTAATTGTGCAAAGCCAATAGTTGGAGTCATACTCGCCTGTTGCAGGCTGGCTATGAACGGTCACACCCTTCACGTCCTTCAGCAGCTCTTCATAGAGTTTCTGAACGTGCTTATGATGGGCAATATGGTCATTCACCACGGTCATCTGGCCACGGCCTATACCAGCACAGATGTTACTCATACGGTAGTTATAGCCAATCTTCTCATGCTGATAGTAAGGATAGCTCTCGCGATACTGTGTGGCATACATCATAATCTCACGCCACTCGTCCTCGTTAGCTGTAATCAGAGCGCCTCCACCAGATGTGGTTATCATCTTGTTACCGTTAAACGACAGTACACCATACTTACCGAATGTACCTAATACCTGCCCATTAAAGCGTGAGCCAAATCCTTCAGCGGCATCTTCCACTACAGGAATGTCATACTTGTTGGCAATTTCCATAATGCGGTCAATCCTGTACGGCATACCGTACAAAGCCACAGGCACAATAGCCTTAGGTTTCTTTCCCGTCTTTGCAATACGATCCTTGATTGCCTCTTCCAACAATACTGGATCCATATTCCAAGTATCCTGTTCGGAATCAATGAATACTGGAGTCGCGCCAAGATAGGTAATAGGGTGCGAACTTGCACAGAACGTAAAGCTCTGCACAATCACCTCATCGCCTGGACCTACGCCACAAGCAAGAAGGCCAAGATGAACGGCCGCTGTTCCTGCACTCAAAGCGACAACTCGTTTATTCTGCCCACAAAACTCCTCTAAGTCCTTTTCGAATCCGTTTACATTGGGTCCAAGAGGAACGACCCAATTGGTATCAAAAGCCTCTTTGATATATTTCTGTTCTAAGCCTGCTTCACTCATGTGAGCCAAGCACAAATAAATACGTTTGTTTGCCATATATTATAACTTGTAATTATTTTCAATATCACCGTGACCTGGCAACAAAATCTTACCATAAGCCATCTCTTTTAACCTTTGCTTACTTATTGTTGCTGTCTTTTTATCACCACCTGGGAGTTTTGACACTACAGGAGTATCCGGTATGTAGGCATCTCCCGTGAATAGGTACTTGTCTTCTATTAGAAATGACATACTGTCTGGAGTATGACCAGGCGTATATATAGCCCTAATTTGAATACCCTTATATAATTCTATAGTATCACCATCTCTTAAACTCTTTATTTTAGACCCTTTATATTTAAGAGGTGATCCGTGATACTTGGAAAGATTTTTTTTCTCTGAGTACAAAGCATCTATCCCATTCACTGCAACATAAACCACCATTTCAGGGAAGCTATCATATAGTTTATTAATCCCGTAAAGATGGTCAAAATGAGTATGAGTTAAAAACACTCCTTTGACAATAGAATGTAATGGCAGGATGCTGAGGACTTTTTCTGTGTCCCCAACATCCACGAGCCACACATCTTTTAATCCGTCATTGGATATGACGTAAGTGTTCGATTCAAAAATTTTGTTGACTATTCTTTCTACTCGAACCATTAGTCCATCGCGGCAATTATATCGCCAACTGTCTTGAAGGTGCGAATCTCTTCTCCTGTCAATTTCTTACCACACTCATCATCAAAAAGAACAATGAGCGATAGTTTTGCCATTGAATCGTATTCATCAATAGCACTTAGTTCCATCTCAGGGGTCAATGCACCTTCATCTAATTCAAGCATGTCTTCCAACAATGCAATTTTTTCTTTTTCTGTCATTTTCTTATCGTTTAATGAATTTATACACAAGCGCCTCCATCAATGAGAAGGCTTGTTCCGGTTATTGTTTTTGTCGCATCACTTAAAAGAAAAGCTATCGTGTTCGCTACTTCATATGGTTCACTTGGGCCAAGTGGGGCCTCAAAATCAGAAGCGCCAACCATTGCATTAGTTTCCCTTGCTTTCAAAGCTAATGGAGTTAAGACCTCTGCTGCCATAACAGAATTGATGCGTATTTTTCTATCAGCCAACTCCAAAGCCATACAACGCACAAAGGCATCAACAGCTGCTTTGCTTACACAATATTCCGTTTTGGCTTTATATCCACGAATACTGCTGATACTCGACATGACCACAATACTAGCACCATCGTTAATATGTTTCTTCTTGGCACAGTTCTTCACCAACTCAACAAATGAATAGAAGTTTACTTCCATTATTTTGGAAAAACCATCTTTACTCAATACGTTCAGTGGCTTACGACTACTAATGCCAGCACAATGTACCAAGCCATCAAGTTTACCATATTTCTCTACTAACTGCTTGACAATCTCAGTAACTGCAGTATTGTCTGTCAAATCAATGATAAAAGGATAACAACCATCACCAACAATAGAAGCTGTTTCTGCCAATCCTTCAGCATTGACGTCAAGCATTATAACCGTGGCACCCTGTTTACTTAACACGCTTGCTGTCTCGCGCCCAATACCAGATCCTGCACCGGTTACGATTATCTTTTTCCCAGTTAAATCTACTATATTGTTCATTAGAATCCAGTCCAACCTTGATACTTCTTTGGTACATTCTTTAATAATCCATATGGATTATAATTCAAAAACTCACCTTTGTCTAGACCATCAATGATAGCCATCTCTTCCGAAGTAAGTTCAAAATCAAATATGTTAATATTTTCTGATAAATGATTATAATCCCATGTTTTTGGAATAACAATAATATCTTGCTGTACGAGCCATCTCAAAATTACCTGCACTACACTCTTACCATATTTTTTTGCTATGGGCTTTATAGTCTCGTTCTCTGTTATTTCTTTTCTAGGTTCATTTGAGCGAAAGTGGCTGAATGTCGACATCGCTTCTACAGCTATTCCTTTTTCTTGACAATACTTGATTAGCTGCTTTTGTGTATTAAGTGGGCTTATCTCAAATTGATTTACAGCGGGCATGACATCTGAAACATCCTTTAATGATTCAATCATGGGAGGTAAAAACGAACTAACACCAATAGCTCTTATACGACCTTGATGATAATAATCAGTTAAAACCTCATACATCTTTGGATACATAGGCCATGGTGTGTGAACAAGAAATAAATCTATATACTCTAGACCCTTTAAATTTTCAAAAGATAGTTCTACAGCACGTTTTACCGAACGAATAGGTATATTTATGAAACTTAGTTTCCCTCCATGATATCTTTTAAAGAAAAGAGCATCCGCATTCACTTTCGTTGTAATAAAAACATCTTCTCTTTTTATTCCGTGAATTTTTAGTGCTTCAGCAATTTCCTTCTCATTGTGATAACGCCAGGCTGTATCAAAACTTCTATAGCCAAGCTTATATGCTTTACCAATTGTGTCAATAATATTAGCGTTAGGTATCAAAAAAGTACCCAAACCAACTTGTGGCATTTCTATGCCGTTATTTAATTTGATATAATTCATAAACTACCAATTATTCTTCATTAAATCGTAAACTGGATTATCGAATGACTGAAACATATCATGGCCTGCGGGACAATTCATCTCTATCAAATCGAAACCCTTTGGTGTAATTGCAATATCCCACCCGACATATCTTGCCGCAGGAAATACCTTCGTCAACTCATAAACATATTGTTTTAGTTCTTCGAATCTTGGCAACTTGAATCCTATCATTTGAACATTACTTCCAGGATGATATACGTATGGTCGATTCTTTTTATCTCTGCCATACATATTACAAACACCTGTTTCTATATCAAAATTATAACCTACTCCACCTGCCCCCCAATTATCCACGTGCGATCCTGGTGCACCAACACGAAGAATAATACTCATGATTCTCGGCGTACCATCTTTCTGAATCAAAGTAGTTGCTCTTACGGTATTGAGGGAGGTTGGATTTATTGACGCTAATTCGTCACAATTTCGTACTATTTCCTCTAGAAGGAATGATGTTGATTCTTTTTCTATTAGTAAGTCTTTAAACTCCGTACTATTAATATCATCTATCTTCAACACTCCTTTCCCTTGTTCCCCATTGATAGGTTTGGCAATTGAACTACCATGATTTTTTATAAAATCCTCTGCGACCTGTGAAGAAGTGTTTTTATCAATTACTTGCCAATCACGCTTGATAAACTTATTAAAAGTATGATACTCTTCTTCTTTTCCACTAACACCCTCCATTCCTGCTCCAAAATGTTTTCCAACACGAAAGTAGCGATAGATTGTTAAGTAGCGATTCCTTTCCTTGGCACTTTTCTTATGGAACTCAAAACGCACATAATCTATGGGTCTGGCTCCATATCTTAATAAACACCAAAACATACTGCTTAACCAGTAAAACTGCCCCCCCTCCCGTAAGTATCGGAGATAAGTTTTGCTTGTTCCTTAAACTCAGGGATGGCTTGTTTAATTCTTTTTAGTAGTGCCATTTTCAATCATTTTTTTAGTTTCTGAATCAAATTCCAAATACTCTCAGCAGAATTGAAATTCTCAGGGTCAAGTTCGTTGATACGAATTTGAACATCAAACTTGTCATCTATCTCAGAGATAATGGCTACTACATCAAACGAGTCAAGAATACCATCATCAATCAATGCAGTCTCTTTTTCGAAATCTACATCTGCTCTTACTCCTTTAAGGAGTTCCATTAATTCTTCCATTGCTATAATTATTTTAATTTTAACATTGATATTGTCGATTTATTCAGATATTTAAATCCTTTCTTTTGGTACATACCTACAGCGGCAGCATTCTGAGCCTGAACCCAGAGCATATACCTGCTTTTCGGTTTCAACTCTAAATCAGGATTTGCATTTTGCTCTACAAAAGTATCAAGTAACGCCTGCCCTACTCCATGACCACGGTAGCTTTCTACTACGGCTACATGTGAGATCCAAGCCACTCCGCGTTCGACAGTTTGATGCAAGGCTCCAGCTATATTCCCTTGTAGGTCTTTGGCTATCCATACTCTTCCACCTGTAAAAAGAGATTCATATACATCTTTGGCAATATAATCACCACTGTAATGGTCGAAAGTGTTATTGAATAATGAACAAGCAAAATCTACTTCATTGACGGAGGCAGCCTTGGCTACTGTTACACCCGCAATCAGCCCAGGTATTTGTAATTCACGATAGACTCCACAGTACTGGTCTCTACGAAGGTGGAAAAGGAATCCACACTTAGACAAATACTCTATTTCATTTTGTGGCAGGCCCAGATTTCCTCTGAATATAATCTCAACAACAAGATTATCATTTATATCGAAATCATGAATTTCCTCTAAATCATTCAGATAGTAATATAGACGCAAACATTCATCCTTCTTGACAAAAAGGAAAGCATTGTTTATTCCACAATACTCAAATAGATTATTATGGATAATCAAATCTGCAGCTTCCTGGTAAATATAATCATTCGTCAGGACACCTTTTCTCTTGTATTTGTCCACTATTTCCTGATAGCGGACAAACTCGTTAACCTCTTTCAGCTTCATACTGTTTTTTTAATTCAATCCTGTCTATCTTCCCGTTCAGGTTATACGGCATCTGAACCAGATGATTAACAATCTCAGGGAACATATACACAGGAATGCGCTCTTTCACCAAATTGATAATGTCCCTTGGTTGACCATCAACAGTTGTGTAGTAAAGAACTAGCTTGTCATTCTCATGGTCAAAGATACAAGCGGCATTTGTCACACCCTCGATGGCATTTACGGCTACTTCTATTTCGCCCAACTCTATTCGGTTGCCTTTGTGTTTCACCTGGAAGTCCTTGCGGGAAACAAAAATAAGATTGCCTTCTTCATCAGGCTTCACTAAGTCGCCTGTGCGGTAGATAATGTCATTGAATAGAGGGTTCAAGGGGTTCTGTACAAACACTTCATCAGTCTTAGTTTTATTGCCATAGTATCCTAATGCGACACCTGTTCCACGGACACAAAGCTCACCTACTTCGCCAACAGTCGCCTCTGTATCATCATCTTTCAGAACTAACACCTGCATATTTTGGCAAGCCTTTCCAATGGGTATATACTCATCATCTGCATACTGACGCTTCACGTCAAAGTAGGTACAGTCAACAGTGATTTCCGTGGGGCCATAGAGGTTTACAAATCGCACGTTAGGCAGCTTTTCCTGCCAAGTTCTAAGTTGCTTTGCTGGCATAGCCTCCCCTGCAAAGGTTACAAGACGTAAATGCTCCGGTAAAGCCACATTCAGGATGTCACTATTACCAACCAAAACAATAGCAGAGGTTGCCCACAGAATGGCAGTTATTTTACGGTCATTCAGCAACGGCATCAATAGCTTAGTGAAAGTAAAATACTTCTTTCCTATCACGTTTAACGTAGCACCACTCTTCAGACAGATAACAATGTCCTTTACAGAACCGTCAAAGTAGAACGGAGTCTGGTTGCCCAGGGCATCCTTCTCTGTGAACTCAAAGGTTTCAACCAGCCAATTAGCCAAGTCTATCATTCCACGGTGTGAAATCACCACTCCCTTTGGGACTCCTGTGGAACCACTAGTAAAGATGCTATAGACAGGATCAAGGTCAATTATCTGTTCACGAATGGAAGCAAGTAACTGCTTGGCAGCCTCGTGCTCCTTTACCTCATTGTACAAGAATCTTAGTCCAGCAAACTCTATCTGGTCAAGTGTTTTGAGATCTGCCTCAGTAGTTGCAACTGCGGCAATAGGTTTGCAAACGTCTGCGATCAAACGAACACGTTCAAATGGCATTTTGCAGTCAATGGGAACATAGAAGTTGCCGCTTTCCACTGCACCCATTGCACCAACCAATCCTTCAATACGACGGTCCACAAACACCAAAACCGCACGACGAATAGTGCTTCCCGTGGCCTGCGCTATTGCAGTACCAATACATTCTGCTTGCTGAATCCACTGGCTAAATGTGAGGCTCAGTTTATCATCAGCCAAAGCAGTCTTTTCGGGGAATCGCTTTGCAGTAAGCTCTAAATAATCAAGTATATTCGTTACCATTATTTTTTTTCGTAAAGTTGGTTAGGGTCAGTAATCAGGCCATCCTCGAAGATTGACTCATCTTCAAAAATAGGCAGTATATCTTCAGTATTTATTTCAAAAGAGGTTGCACCTAATGATATACCAATGCCAAAACCACAGGCCATTACTTTTATTTTCTTATTTTCAGTATCGTTACCGTACTTATCGCACAAAGAAACGATAGCTGAAGCTCCCGAAGTATTACCATAACGATCAAGTGTAATTGGCATTCGCTCAAAATCAATCTTGGTCTTCTTAGCAATTTGTTTCAGGATATAGAGGTTTGCCTGATGAAAACCAAAACAGTCATAGTCGTCAGGTGTGGTTTCTGTTTTGGCAAAGAAATCCTTAATCAGACGTGGGACATCAAAGATGGTGAAGGTGAACACAGAGGTTCCCTGAATGAAACTGTTCATCAGAGTACGGGGATTGCCGTCCTCACACATCACCACATCTTCGCTGGCATGAAGGTTACGATAACCTCCACCTGGGATAATCATATAACGGTAGCCACTACCATCGCTTCGCACCAACGCGTTGATTTCATCCTTTGGATCATCGGTCTTCTCAAGCAACATCACAGCACCGGCCTCTCCAAACAACATTGCAGAGCTACGATCCTCTGGATAAACAGATTTACCTGCTGTATCACCAACAAAGAGAAGTGCCTTCTGAATGTCGCCCGTATTCATTATAGAAGCAACAGTCTGCATACCAACCACAAGTGAGGAACAACCCAGACTGATGTCATAGCAGACCGCCTCTTTTGGAATGCCTAGGCGGTACTGCAACACAAAAGCCGTTGCCGGACGGCGATAGTCAGGACTATGACTGGAAAAAATCACAGCACCAATTTCTTCGGGTTTCACGCCCTTATGTGCCAGCAACTCACTTGCAGCACGAAAACCCAAGTCGCTACACGTCTGATGCTCTAGTGTACGATGAGAACTACGAACACCTGTCATCTCCATGAACTTCTCTACTTCTTCGTCACCAAACAAAGATTTGTAGGTCTCTGTTTTTACTTCGTTTTTGGGTACTGCACATGCAACGCCAGCAACCCTAATTTTATTAAACTTGAAAAATGCCATATATTAAAATTCTACCTTTTTTGCCGGATTGCCAAAGACCTTAGTTCCTGCTTTTACGTTTGAAATTACTACACTACCTATTCCTACATATGCCCCATCACCAATTTTCTTGGAAGGAGCGACAGAGACACCGCATGCAATATATACCATCCTTCCTACTTGAACGTGCCCATTGATACTGCAACGACCGCTTAATGTAGAAAAATCACCAACAGAAGCATCGTGACCTATTCCAGAGCCAAGCACAGACACATAGTTACCGATTCTCGTATCTGCAGTAGCACTACTGCGTGGTGTCATTACTACACCTTCTCCTATCTGAGCATATTTATTAACCAATGCCGTTGGATGTATTATGGTTGCAAACTTAGCACCTCTTTCTATTAAAGAAGTAACTACTGCAAATTTCACATTTGGAATTGCAATTGCACAAGCAAAGAACTCGTCTTCTTTAGGCTGCCATTCTTTTATTGAGCCTATAATTTGGTAGTCGCAATGACACCCAACTAAAGCATTCGGATTGTCATCAATGAAGCCAAGTATATCCCATTCGGGATTTATAGCGTTAATATCCTCAACCCATTGAACAACCTCACGGCCAAAACCGCTAGCTCCAACTATTATTAATTTCTTCATATTAATTATGCCCGTTAAAAGGTTCCATAGTAGCAGATTGTCCTCCCACTGTATTAATATCTTTACGCATTAAAACATTCTTTATCGTAATTATAACAACTTTAATATCTGTCCATAAATTACAATGATCTACATACCAAACATCAAGCTTGAATTTTTCCGTCCAACTGATGGTATTCCGACCATGACATTGAGCCCAACCTGATATGCCAGGGCGAACCTCATGCCGTCTCATCTGCTCGGGGCTATATAGTGGCAAGTATTTAGGCAGTAATGGTCTCGGACCAATCAGAGCCATATCACCTTTAAGCACGTTTATCAACTGAGGCAGTTCATCAATACTTGTTGAACGAACAAATTTGCCAACCCTAGTCAGACGTTTTGCGTCTGGCAATAGATTCCCCTCTGCATCCCGCTCATCTGTCATCGTTTTAAATTTGATAACCTTAAAGATTTTTGCATCCTTACCCGGGCGTTCTTGGAAAAAGAAAGCCCCAGCGCCTTTATTAGCAAAATGCAACCATATTGCCACAATAATTAAGAACCAGCCAATAAGCAACAATGCTATCAGCGATATAAAGAAATCTAAAACTCGTTTAAAGAAATGCTTATACATAATATCACAAAAGTACAGAAGGAGCTTGCTCCCAATCAATCATCTTATCTGCCTGCTCCAAATTAATAAAATCTTCTGTTTTTATCAACTCCATCATTTTTTCAAAGGCTTTCTTCTTCCCTAAATTAGTCTTAATATATCGCACATAGCGGTTCTTTAATGTGCCTGGGATTTTATAATACTTCTCAAAAGCCTCTTTATTCATAACTCCACTTGTTTCGGGAATCAAATCTCCAATGTGGAAATAGAACATCGAGTAATCAGACTTTGCCATTTCTTTCTTTACAAAGTTCAGCGGGAAGAAACGAAAATATCCACCACCTGAATATGCCATCTCATGTCCCCATAATTTCGTAGTGCAGATTGGGAACTCTTTAAACAATGCATTATTGCAATATACCATTGTGGGACATTTCTGGCCAAACTGTGCAAATCCGCCAAAATCACGTTCTGCTGGATATATTGAGGCGTCCCGTTTAATTCCACACTTAGTGAGGATTTCAAAAGCCCATTTGTTATCTTTACCTATTGAGAAGGCTGGTGCCCGGTAGCTCTTAATTTTTACGCCAACACACTGTTCCAGAGCATCTACAGAGGTGCTCGTATCTTCCATCACCTCTTCTTCGGTCATCTTGTTCAGCCAAGTATGCTTAAACGAATGACAACCTACTTCATGACCACGAGAATGAATCAACCTCACAACATTAGGAAAGTCTGTCCCCATTAAGCCTGTGCAGAAAAAGGTGCCTTTAAAGCCACGTTCGTCCAGGGCATCAAGTATCGTGTTTAGATAACTATCATATTCAGCATACTTTGCAGCAGAGCCATACCCCCCTGCTTTAGCCAATGCCCATTCTTCTGTGTCAAATGTCAGTACATTCATAATTTACTTCATTTGCGAAATCATTGTCTCGTATGCTGATTCTACCGTACAGTTCATTTCATAAAACATACGCCCGGATTTACTCATACGCTGACGTAATTCACTATCTTTATATAGCTTATCAAACAATTCAACTGTTCTTTTTTTATCAGATCCCACTGTCCAATATCCAGCGCCACAATCTTCTATTATCTGACCGTAATCGCTACCAGGATTTATCATTGCAAAAACAGGTACACCTGCAGCCATATAAGACACGGCTTTAGACGGGCATGTAGGGACACGGTAATTCTCATTAATTGAAACTATGCCCAAATCTACAGATTGAGTTAAATTAAGGTAATCTTTCTGGGGCATAAAGTCCATAAAACGGATATTGGATAGTTTTTTCTCCTCTGCAATTTTTTGAAGTCTATCTTTTTCAACTCCCTTTGCGATTATTAAAAACACGATGTCCGTTTTGTTCATATAATGATTCGCAAGGTATGCAATATTCTCTATCCGTTGGCCTTTACCAAGATTGCCACCAAAAAGAGCTACAAATTTACCATCTAAACCTAAACGAGTTCGCAAAGTTGGGTCTGGTTCGGATTTAGGCGGTTCTGTAACCCAGTTATACAATAAGACACCTTCCCCCATTTTCATTCCCGGATATTGATCTTTTATAAAGTCAATATTCCCTTGCGACATGCAGCCTATGAGGTCAGCAGTCTTATAACCAGTTCTGGCCTTGCGGTCAAGGAACAAATATTCAATGCGGTTATGAAGCAAACCTATACTCCATACACTCTGCGGGTGGATATCACGAAGAATTAAATAAAATTTAGCACCCGTACGTTTCTTAACATATTTAACAAATCCGCTTAGAGTAATTGGAGGTGTGGGCATTACAACCCAGTCAAATGACTCTCTAGCAAGAAACTTCTTATACCCCTTCTTAAAATAATAAGGAAGCGTTGCTAAGGCTACACCTTTCTGATACATACTAGAAACACCTTGCGTTTCCCTAGATGCGACTCTCACCACTCTCATTCCACGCTCTGTACTACAAAACGACTTAGCATGATCCACATCGGGTGCAATAATGGTAACATCATGGCCGTTCTGATGGAACTCTTCGGCAAGATTTCCATACATACCTCCATCTTTATTCTCTGGAGCCAAGTCTAATAACACAAACAGTATCTTCATTATTATAAATCAGTCTTTTTGATAATCATTGTTTTTCCATCCAGTTTTTTTAGAGCTCTGCCATGGAATACAACATAATCTGATTCACCTTCGTAATGTGGGAATCGTATGCTTCCAAACTGGAAATATGTCATTGGTAAACAATCTTTCTCAAAAGAAATAAGCTCCTTCCAGTTGTGACCATCCCATGAGTACCAAAGATGTGATGCTTGGTCTTTATTAACTTCAGAAGGTTCAACCGTAGTAGACACCATCATCAGATTCCCATTTTGAGCGGCATAAATGCCAGACCCTTGTATTTTCTGCCAGTCCTTTACGTCTCCAGTTTTTCGATTTATTGAACGTATCACATTTTGTTCATATTGAGAATCTGTCGCAAATATAATTTCATCAGGAGTAAATAAAGGTACACATACACGATACTGTTGTGAACCTGAATACTCTTTTACAAATGTCTTGAATCCATCTTCCGTATAACCAAATATACATGCTGCATCATCATCCCCGGTTGCCACCCATAAACGTCCTGTATATGGGTCGTTGAATATGCCATGAATATGGTTTATTTCTCCATCATTGAACTCGAAAGCCACCGACCATGTAACACCATTGTCTTTTGACTTGAAGATTCGCATGGGTTTACGATTGGGATTATAGCAATATTCTCCATAATAAATGGTACCATCTTGTGCTTGACATAGGTTCATGGGGCGGGAACCTTTCTCTATTTCACAACATTTCTCGAATAGTTTCTTCTTTTTGCTATACCTAAATAGAGCCTTCTTTGCAATACACATCCAATTGTCGTCCCGGAAGTGGTAAAGATGAGTTATTTCTGAACGGAACAAACGTCGTGTTATTCGATTGGTAGAAAAGATAGCATTTAATCCATCCACCAAATGCGAGAAAGGACGTTTCTTCCCTGTTTGAGGATTGTAAAAATAGAGGCGGTAGCCTTTAGAAACTATCCATTCAGATGCCGAAATGAAATGAACTATAAAATGATTCATGTTCACATTTTTTATTGAGCATTCCTTCGATAATACCACATCATAATCTTTTTGGGAAGAAGATTAGTCACAACTGGTTTTAATACAAAAAAATAACACCACAAAGGAAGATGATTTCTGCGATAACTATCCCATCTAATCCACATTATCCCTGGCACCCTCTTCCAGTTTAAATGCCGTTTCATTGTGTTTGTATCTACAGAGTAATAATATAACTTATCACTCATATTGTACAGACGCATACCGGCTCCTAATACCTTCATAACCAAATGATAGTCCTGACTACGAAGAGTATATTTATTTACAGTGTAATAGCCAACTTTTTTAAGCATATCCTTCCGCATCATCCAGGAGGGATGTAGATACTCCCCGCCCTTTACTTGATCAATGGCTTTTGGTTCTTCCATTACATCTACAGGTGTTATATCTCCGCTTTCCAAAACATTAAACCAACCTGTACCGACAATAGCATATTCTGGGTGTGATACAACAAATGGATATTGAACTTCAAATCTATTTTCGGCCGACCAATCATCAGCATCTTGGCGAGCTAAAATATTACTTTTTGCCTCCTCAATACATCTATTAAGAGAAAAGGCTAAACCCTGGCTTTCTTTATTTCTTAGGATTCTTACTCGTGAATCCTTTTCTGCTATTTCGCACAACCTATTATAGGTTTCATCTGTACTACCATCATCGCAAATCAACATCTCCCAATCAGTAAAAGACTGTGATTGAATAGAGGCTATACTTCGAGAAATACAATCTGCACCATTTTTTACACTCATTATGACACTGATTGCAGGAGTGGGCGTTGACATAATATTCTTATTTTAACTTACACTTTTCAATGAGAAAATCGTATGCTTTTTGCACTAAGAAAGAAACTGCAAAAATGATTGGAACTGCCACAAACAAAGCTTTTACTATGCTTAACTCTTGATTGGAATCACCTATTGCATAGATTATCACAAAGTATATTTGGCGATGAAACAAATAAGCGACCATCGATGAAAAGCTAATCCAAAAAAAGAACTTAGTCAATCCCTTCGACAAACTGTTAATAACAGTAGCGGCAGCAAATAACATTACCAAACCACTAATCATTGCCACATAAATCCCGCCCCCCATAAAGTAATCTGACTTGTCGCAGGTGATCAATACTGTTGCTGTAAATAGGGCTACAGAGATTGGTAAAAACAAATACTTTCTCCTATATATGAATTCCAATGAACTTGAAGGAAGAATTAAACCTAATGCATAAAACGGATAATACAGATAAAATACATTGTCCACATCTAAGAACAATAGATCCACCACGACCACAATGGCCAATAGAGACAACGCCATCAACAGTTTAGCTAATATACTTTTCCTTGACAATACTAATGGCGTAATTATAGAAGAACATTATCATACTAAAGTACCATAATGTCATTGCAAGAGGCGGAATAAAAACATTTAAACCTGTTATTGTTGTAACAAACTGCGATGTGCTAGTAAACCAGGGGTGATGAAAGACATAACCAGCAACAAGCAAAGAGAGAGCAGAGAACAACAATAACGGGTAAAACCTTATCAGTCTCTTTTTGTAAAAATGCCAGACATCCTCACTCTTTGTAAACGTGTATTTTGACAAGCAAAAACCTGAAATAAATGCAAAAGTGGCCAATGCAGTGTTGGTCAACAATTTAGCTAAATGCAATGCTTGGCCCGTCAATGCATATTTTTCTGGCAAATAGTCCATCATATGCCAGAATGCAATAATCTCTAGAGCACAAAGAGCTCGTACAATATCTATCTTATAATCGCGATTATTTACCATATATTGCTTCATGCATTTTTTCTATGTATCCTCTTCCGTATTGTAAATCCGGTTCCATATAATTTCCCTCGCCCCATTCATTCCAGGCCTGAATAAACACTATCTTATGTTCATCATTTTTACTGGAAGATAACTTTTCACTCTTTTCTAATATCTTTTTAAACTCATCTGGGGTACTATTTGTCCAAATGGTAGCAGATTTTCCTCCACGAGGGCTTCTATCCCAATTAGGATATATGGTTGGATAAACATTATCCCACTCATCTTCTGGAGCGAACAAATGATTATTAATTGAAGATTGGTCAAATAGATTAAGAACATTGACATCCAGAAATTTTTTTAGAACTCTTTTTACTACCTGACCGTAACGCCCTTTTGACAAGATTTCAGCTCGTAGCCTTCCCACGCTATTTACTGCATCAAATCCCATCTCTAAAATAGAATTATAAAACTTAGCGGCATTATCTACAGTTGGTAACTTATACTTGCCCTTTCCTTGTTCTCCTGCATTTCTAAATGCTGCATTATTTGTCCTTCCGACAAAATGAATTCCTTTTAATCCATTTTGAATTGCAAGTTCTCGCCAAAGGCAAATAAAGCGATCCATATCAGGAATGTCTATGGGATTATAGACCACAAACAGGGGTTTGCCATCAACAGTAATATAGCGTCTATCTTTAAATGCAGGCAATAAGGCTTTAAAATGATCAATATAATCTTGGTCACCTAGATATTGTTGTTCAACCAGCACCTGCTCTTGGACAGCTTTCTTACTATTAAGCCACGTTTTATTAGACCAGGTATGGTTTGCCCAACAAAGGCAAAAAGGATAATCTGGCTTGCCACTTTCTACCACTTGATTAAATGGCATTTCTAGTAGTCTCTTTCCGTTTCCAAACCAATAGTGCCAATAGCAGAAGCCCTCAATTCCTGCATACTTCGCCAAATTCGCTTGTTCCTCACGAACTTCTGGCAGACGCAAATCATAGAATCCTAAATCAGTCGGGATTCTTGGTTGGAAATGACCTTTGAACAATGGTTTTGCTTTAGCCACATTAAGCCACTCAGTAAAGCCTTTTCCCCACCATTCATCATTCTCAGGTATTGGATGATACTGGGGTAAGTAAAATGCAATATATCTAATGTTGTTCATCTTTATTTAATTGACTAATAATTCTCGCTGGAACACCGGCTGCAACTGAATACGGAGGAATTGACTTAGTAACTACAGAGTTAGCGCCTACAATGGAGCCCTCTCCTATTGTAACACCAGGGCAAATCGTGACCTTATCTGCGAGCCAAACATTATTCCCTATAATCACCGGTCCTTTTGATTTTAATTCTCTCATTATTGGAGCCACATCACAGTCAGAAATGTCACCATGTGAATTATCTACAATCGTAACCCATCTGCCTGTAAGAACATTCTCTCCTATTTCAATATGATCAATAGCAGAAACATGAATAAAATCTCCTATTTTAGCTCCACTCCCTATTTGAATTGACCCTTTGTTTTTTTGCCCTACCCAAGTAGTAAGTGTTGCCATCTTACCAATTTTTACAGAGTCGCCTACATATATACTACGACCACCAACTAGTTGATTTAATGTAGGCACAATAAATGAGTTTTTCCCAAATTTACCAAACCGTTTCTTGGTAAAAAAGGTATAAAACCTAAGCTTAAATGAATATAACAAAGTATATACGCCCATTTGTATAATGATTATTGTAAATTTTGGAAGTTTACTCTATCTTCAAATCCAGTATCATCAAATACAGTAGTATATGGTAAATACTTATTGTAATATCGAATTCCACTTACCAAAGTTGCGGGTCTACTCATTTGATATAAAAACAATACTAATAATGCTAAACAGCACAGCCTTCCGATAACCCTCGCGTTTTTGACTTTACTAACAATAAGTTCCGCAATAGACACATAATACAAAATAGAAAAGTAATTAACGAGCCTTCCAAAGATTCCATATTTTACACAGGCGCCAATCATTAAAACCGCATAAAACCAAACGCCTGCTCTAATTAATCTACGATACTCACCTGCATTCTTCGTTCTAGAATAAACCCATGCGACAACAAGTGCTATAAGAGCCTCTATTATACGCAAATAAAGCAAAGAACCACTTATTTCTCTATCTTGATAAGCATCAACTTTATCAACAACAGCTCCAGTTACGAAAGTATCGATGAAGATATCAACAATTGGTGTGGCCAATAATAACAATAATAATAGAATAAAAACCAACTTTGGAACCAAAAATTTACTCTCGAATATCTTTAATATTAAAGGATATACTAACATTATCAACGCAGAAGAGTGGAATAGTATTGCCAATACAATAAGACTGTAATAAACCACATACGCGCGTAATGTTTTGTTCCCCTTATATAATAAATATAATGCCATTAAGCTTATTATAACAGCCAATGATTCTCTAAGGATTTCTGTCTCAAAATAAAAGAACAAAAATACTGAGAATAAGATTAAAGAAACTGAGGGCGTGAGGCTAATCTTTTTTACAAAAACAAACAATAAAACGTTAAAAATTATTGCATGAATAAATTGTAAGTATATATACTGTAAATTTAACGAGTGCAACACATACATAAAGAAACTCCACATAAACTCAAATCCGGCAGTGAACATTATTTGTATAACATTCATTCCTTCAGTGTTCTCAAACTTTGTTTCATATTGGAGTGTATCTATACCAACCCTGTAACGTATTCCAACGACGATAATCCAGAACAAACACGTAATAATATAATATCTATTACTACCAGGTTTATCCTTGTTAGAGGAATACTTATGAAGAAGGATGGCTGAGATTATTATCAGTAAAAAATATAGCATCTTTACTTCTTTATCAATGATTTTATATTAGATTTCTCAAAAGTATTCAAAGCAAAAATATAAACTGTAGCACTAACTAGAACAACAGATAATATCACAAAGAGTAAAAACTTTAACAAGTTATCTACTACCAATGTTTCTTTGACAAAACCAAGTATTAACGCAATAATGACAGTAATAACAGCAGCAGGCATCGCAAATTTTACAGTATATTTTCTAATACTGATGAAGTTAACCTGTCTTTTCAATACAATTAATCTGAGAAAATGTGCAAATAGGAATACACCAATCATTGCATAGTAGGTGGTTTCTGGCCTAAAACCCAATTTCAATAAAATATAACTAATTGGTAATGTGAGCAATGTAAATGATTCTATAATGAGAAAATAATTTTTGATTTCACCAGTTGCCTGAATAATAATTGTAATAGGGTTTTGCATAGCTAGAACTATTGAATAAACAATAGCAAGCCGTGTGAATGTCAACATATATTCATTTACTTCTCCAAGCCATAGATGTAAAATATAATCAACTGAAAGAATTGCTGGTAGACAAAACATTAGCAATAAGTAGTATGTATATTTGTTTCCAAGAAAGAATAATTTTTCTAAATAGCTATTCTCTCCTTCAGCATAGGCTTTTACCATTGCAGGACGTAGGGCCATAAAAAAACTATTACAAAAGAGTGCTATAGCTGAACTTACCTGGGATGCTACAGCACGAGCAGCGTTCACTATTGGACCAAAAAACAAGTTAATAATGATATTGATTCCTTGGCTATTCGCCATAAAAGAGAACGCGCCCCATAATGTCCATCCTGAAAAAGAGAATAGTTGTTTATGAATTGATTTATCAAGTGTTAGATGATAATGAGTTTCTTGGTATAAGCGTCTAGCGATAACAGCATAAGTCAACGCGATTAGTATGTGTACTGTCATTGATAGAAAACCGAATGCTATTAGTTTATCAACTGGAATAATACTAAGGGCAAAAACTAATCCTAATCTCAAAAAACAATCTACCAATCCTACAACAGCATAAATTGACATTCGTTCTCTTGCAATTATGGTTGAAAGGTATGGAACGGAAAGCATTGAAAACACACATGAAACTAATGCAAATTGAAAAAGCCAATTTGCTGCTACCATTCTTTCTTCTGGTATTACCAGTTTTTCATTGACAAACCACAAACCTACAGTTTCCCCTAAAACTAAAACAATTAAAGAAATGACTATGTATATATTAATACTAGCACTGAAAATGTTATTTAAGTTATCTTTATCACCTTTACCAATAGCAAAAGACAAAAAGCGTTGAGTTGCGGCAGAAAGCGATGTATTAACAAACCCTAAGATACCAATAACACCAGCTACAACATCATTAATACCATAATCAGACGCGCCCAAAGTTGCCAGCAAAATGCGTGTCGTATATAACGATACGAGCATTATCAATACCATACGAATGTATAGTAAGAAAGTATTCTTGGCAACAACAGCTGTCTTCTTCTCTTCTGAATTAAGAGAATTCATCACTCTGATTTCGTAGTCTCCTACTTTGTTTTTATTGTCAAGGTCCAATGACATAATTATTCAGTTATTTTAGAATATGGAATCACCGGTTATTTCCAGTTGCATCCACCCAACCAGTTTTCCCTGCACTTTTATCACCAGTCCACCATAATGGAAGTTTAAGGGTTGTATCGAATATCATATAACCAATATATAAACCCTTTGTTGGTCTTTTTTTTGTCGTTACATTTTCTATTTTAGCCCCCTGATTCAATGGTATAAATTGAGCTGTCGCATAATTACCGGCTTTAACACATATTTTTACAGGTGTTTCACACCAAGGGTCTAGAAGCATAGTACCAATAGGAATACTCCGGGCATTTTTTAACGCCTGATTAACTTTACCTTCTTCTGTGTTAACGTAAACTTTAGGATCAACCCCTGAATGAGGTACCTGTAAAGCATAGTCAGCCGTCCTATCAAATATATCATTATAGATAGAATTAAGGAAAGAACTACCATGGGCTGAAGCATCATAATTTCCCATACATACTCCGCCAGTAACAGACGGCCATACAACATAATAATAGTTGTCTTTTAGGTATTTATTGCTAATGTAACAGAAATTATTACTGATGTTAACCCCTCTTGCTATATAGTCTTGACTATACCCAGAATATGTTCCCTCAATAATTCCTTCATTTATATTCTCAAAATAATTGTTTTCAATTGATAATCCCTTAGCAGTATAATATTTCAAGAACTTGCCACAGTTCTCACACGTATTATTTGTAAAACGACAACCATTAGCTATCCCATTAACAACAAACATCGTAGCATTAAAATTTGACTGCATGATATTATCCACGATGTTAAGACCATAAGCGTCTTTGCACGTAAAAAATGTTCCACTAATGTGCTCAATTGTACATCCAATAAGCATAAAAGACGAAATATACTTATCTGTGCAAGCAAGATTAATCCCGTCTACAGAACAATTTACAAGTTTAATCCTATGAAAAATATTATCCTCAAAAATATATCCCTCATTCTTGTTCTCCTTTGAAAATGCTATGTTTTCAAAATTTATATACTGAGACACAGGAAATTTATCATGAGTTATTCTTGATGAAAAAAGAAATTTTCCATCCGTTAAAATAATCCGTCCATTACTTATAGTTGTATTGTATGGATCTATATTATTGCCAATAGGTTTATCAACAAATAATTTTGTCTTTACCTTAATTGTTCTATTATAAAGATTTATATTCTTTTTATACTTTACAGCGTAGTCCAATGTACTCTGAAAGTCATTAAAGAGCGAGAATAAGTCATCAAAATCAGTATCAAAGTCTAATATGCTATTATCAAAAGAAGGGTTAACAAGATCTACTTTTGTTGAACAACTAAGGACACCTCCCGAAATACTACCGCCATCAAAAAACAACTCACTATTCTGGGGAATAATCAAAGTACCATCAACTAAGTAGTCATATTGAATAACATAAATCTTATTTGCTCCTCTTGCCGGCAACATATCTTGAGTCAACTTATTGACACCTTTCACAAGGTGTTCTTGAAGATACACCTTGTCCTTTGCCTCACTAATAAAGGCTAGCATCAAACAAATAAGCAATAATACCAGCTTTTTCATAAACTACCGACTTACTTTGGAAACTATTTGATAATATTTCCCATACATAATTTAAGGGAATCTATCCAATAAGGTATCTTCAGCCTAAATATTTTCTTTATTTTGGTTTTATCAAGCACTGAGTATGCAGGACGCTTTACGGGACTTGGGAATTCATTACTATGGCATGGGAGAATATCGCAACCAGCATTGTCGGCATATTCAGCTATCATCTTGGTAAAGTCATACCAAGAGCAGACACCCTCATTACTAAAATGGTACGTTCCTACATTTTTATATGCAGTGCGCTCACCCACCATCTTATAGATTATTTCCGCCAGATCCCTTGCGTAAGTAGGTGTTCCAACCTGGTCGAAGACTACCTTTAACTGCGGCTTAGTGACGGTTAGATTAAGCATTGTCTTCACAAAGTTCTTCCCAAACTCGCTATAAAGCCAAGCTGTCCTAATAATAACATAGTCACAGCCGACCCTCTCTATTGCCTGTTCTCCATGAAGTTTGGTTAAACCATAAACTCCAGTAGGCGTTCCATTCTGGTCTTCTTTGCAAGGGGTATTGTATGGCTCTTTCCCAAATACATAGTCTGTAGATATATGAATGAGCAAGCCTCCTGCTACTTCCTTCATAGCTATAGCCAAATTTTCCGGGGCTTTTGCATTCAGCAATTCTGCAAGTTGCTCGTTATCTTCTGCTGCATCTACGTTAGTATAAGCAGCACAATTAATGATAATAGACACTTGTTCATCTTTCACCATCTTACGGATGGCATTGAGATCGGTAATATCCAATCGACGCGTACTAATGTCAACATTTGCTCCTCCTATTTTATGGAGCATAGCAATAGACTCCTCAGAAGCATCTGTAACATCGGTAAAGATGTACTTATCGCCAGAAGTGCATTGGCTTGTTACAAGTCTCAGTTCATTGCCAAGTTGTCCATTGGCACCAGTTACAAGGATATTTCTCATTCTGCGTAGTAATCTATATTGTAATCAAAGACCTCTGGACAGTTTGCTAGGGTTGGATGTAGTTTGTCCTTTGCAGAAAGCATTACATCCGCTGCAGGTATTTGCCAATCAATGCCTAAAGCAGGATCATTCCACATAATAGAGCCCTCAGACTGAGGCGCATAAAGATTATCGCACTTATATTGGAAAACGGCTTCCTCGCTCAAAACCACAAAACCGTGGGCAAAACCACGTGGAATGAAGAACTGGCGGTGGTTCTCACCTGTCAGCTCCACCATCACGTGTTTGCCAAATGTAGGGGAACCTTTCCGTATATCAACGGCCACATCAAGTACGCGTCCTTTTAATACACGCACAAGTTTGCTCTGAGCATCTTTACCCTTCTGGAAATGCAATCCTCTCAAGACGCCATAACAGCTCTTACTCTCGTTGTCTTGAACAAATTTTATGGGACGCACCTGCTCATCAAAGTCCTTCTGTGACCAGGTTTCCATGAAATAGCCTCGCTCATCACCAAAGAGTTTTGGCTCAATGATAACTACACCTGGGATTTCAGTCTGTATTACGTTTATCATATTATTCGTTTAGAAATTGTCAATTTTACCTGCTCCATTTTTTTCAAACTCATCTGCCATCTTCATCAGGTACTGGCCATATTGGTTCTTGAGCATAGGCTTCGCCAACTCACGCATCTTTTCTGTTGTAATCCAGCCTTTTCGGAGGGCTATGCCTTCCAAACAAGCAACCTTGAGGCCTTGACGTTTTTCTATAGTTTCAATATAGTTGGTTGCTTCTGTCAGGCTGTCGTGTGTACCAGTATCTAGCCAAGCGAAGCCTCGGCCAAGGGTCTGAACCTTCAGTTCGCCATCTTTCAGAAATTCCTGATTCACTGTGGTGATTTCCAATTCACCTCTTGCGCTGGGCTTGATGTTCTTTGCGACATCAACCACCTTATTGGGGTAGAAATAGAGACCAACAACTGCATAGTTGCTCTTTGGCTCTTTGGGCTTCTCCTCTATGCTCAGGCAGTTCCCTTGCTTATCAAACTCTGCTACTCCATAGCGCTCTGGATCATTTACCCAGTAACCAAACACTGTGGCCTTCTTGTCTTCCTCTGCAGTGCGTACTGACTCTTTGAGGAGAGCACTAAAACCTGCACCGTGGAAGATATTATCTCCAAGCACTAAGCAGGCGCTATCGTTACCTATGAATTCTTCACCAATGATGAAGGCTTGTGCCAGCCCATCGGGAGAGGGTTGCTCCGCGTACTCGAAGTGCACTCCATAATCAGAGCCATCACCAAGAAGACGCTTAAAGCCAGGAAGGTCGTAGGGTGTAGAAATAATCAAAATATCCCTTATTCCTGCCAACATCAATGCACTGATGGGGTAATAAACCATTGGCTTATCATAAATAGGTAGCAACTGCTTGCTCACACCCTTGGTTATTGGATAAAGACGAGTACCGGAGCCTCCGGCAAGTACGATTCCTTTCATTTCCTATATTATTTATAATTACTTCATTTAAAAGGACTGGCCCGCTGTTATTGAACCTTATTTATGAGAGACAGCGGGTATCCCGCCCTATGGTTGGGGCATCAGGCTGTGCGGAAGACCTTTCTGCCCCATCGCGGCTCCGGCTGCGCGTAAAGACCGGAGCTGTTTAATAATATCTTCTATTGCATTATCACTATATTGTTTTGTTTGCAAGGGCATTGTGAACCGTATGTTGACAGCACCCAAATGCTGCTTCGCAGCCTTTAGCTCTCTATCTTTCTCTTCATCAGCCAAGCTTTATCCAACTTTTCCGATCGTTCTCATACGCACCGGCCACGCATCATTCTGTCGGCGTTATGGCGCAATTTGATGTTAATTGTTAAATGTTAAAAGTATAACGACTGTTTAAAGCACCCTCCTCAATTTCTGGATAATACTAGTCTTTACTTTATTTTCAAAGCCTCTTTTATTGTCTTCTGCGTCCCTGCAAGCATCTCTGCCTCATCTGGTAAATAGACTGGTTTCTGCTCTATGACATCAACTTTGATTTTGAAAATATCAGAGTCATATACACCCAACACGCTAGATGGGATGGATACTGGTTGGCCAGTATTGGAAATAATTCCATAGGATACAAACTTCTGATTCAAGTTTTCTATCTTATCCATCATCTTTGGACCTTCGTTTCCTCCAAAAGTATCACTTCCATAATGGAAAAGGATGACCTGGATATTGCTTTTCACAACACGGCTGACAATTCGATTCCATATACGAGTATCCGTCTTACCAAATGATGTACCATATACGCAAATCAGATGGGCAGCATCTATCGCATTTATCGCCTGTTCTTCGTAACCAGTTCTATAGACGTCGTTAATCGTAGATGTTTTTATGAAACGATTGCGAATGCTATTCTCCTTAATCAGTTGTTTGTTGCTAACTTGGGCCTCGTCATTTACTCCTAGCACAATGCCTTCATCCACAGTACCATGAAGATGAATGGGACGATTAAACTTGAAATTTATCTTGTTATCAGTGCATTGGGACATATTCTCACCTTCTTGAAAGGCAAGACGTTCAAAAGTATCAGTATAGTTTAGCGTAATAGTACTGATAACGTGAGGGGTATTATTCACGTACTTTGATATGTAGTTTGTAATATCACGCTTATCCAAATTCCTACGCAGATGATGAGAGACATTTGCCATATTGGAAAGAATTTGTTCTCTCACCTTTGCATTCGGCTTTACCCGCTCCTGCTCATTCTTCATATAAAGTGACAATTCCTTGACCAAGTCGTCGTGAATGGCAATAGCTCTATCTCTTGAAACCTTTTCATTCAACCACTGCCCAAGACGAGTCTCTAAATCCGTCCATGTATCAATATCCTTCCACACTTCTTTCTTGAATTCCTCAATGAATGGGTCGGTATTAGGCTGATGGTTGTACAAATAATGTTTCAGGAAAGATCCATAACTGGTATTAAGACCAAGTGATAGGTCAAATCCGTTACCGAAAATATACAGTATGTTCATGTCTGAACCGCTATGTCTTTAAATCAGTAATTTAACTATATTCAGAATGCCATTAACCATTAAGTTGATGTCCTCGTCTCTGCTCTCACTCAATCGCAACCTTCAAACTCCCTTCTTTCCTTATTCTTGGCTTAAGCTTACCCATAGTATTCCTTATACCACTCCGCAAACTTTCTCAATCCTTCTCTCAACGTTATTTTCGGCGTAAACCCAAAGTCGCGCTCCAACGCGCTGGCATCAGCATAGGTGGTCGGGACATCACCAGGTTGCATTGGCACCAATTGTTTATGCGACTCAAAGTCGTAGTCCTTGGGCAGAACACCTGCGCGGAGCAATTCCTCTTGCAATATGTTCACAAAAACCAGCAAATTCTCTGGCTGGCCGCCACCGATGTTATAAACTGCATATGGCGGTATCGGCAAACCGTCTTCGCCAGTCTTCTTCTCAGGAGCTTTATTCATCACACGGACAATACCCTCCACAATGTCATCCACGTAAGTGAAGTCGCGGCGACAGTTGCCGTAGTTGTATATCTGGATGGTCTCGCCCTTCAACAGTTTGTTGGTGAAACCAAAGTACGCCATATCAGGTCGCCCTGCAGGACCATAAACGGTGAAGAACCTCAATCCAGTGCTCGGGATGTTGTAAAGCTTACTGTAGCAATGCGCAAAAAGCTCGTTGCTCTTCTTTGTCGCAGCATATAACGACACCGGATTATCCACCCTGTCATCCGTGCTGAACGGCACCTTCTTGTTGCCACCATACACACTGCTGCTGCTGGCATAAACGAGATGCTCAACAGGATTATGACGGCAGGCTTCAAGAATATTGTAAAAGCCGATAATGTTACTTTCGATATAAACTCCCGGATTATCTATAGAGTAGCGCACGCCCGCCTGTGCAGCCAAATTCACTACAATATCAAACTTATACTCAGCAAAGAGACTATCCACAAGAGACTTGTCAGCAATGCTACCTTTAACAAAAATATAGTTAATATTAGCTGGCTTCAGTTCTTCAAGTTCACGGAGTCGATATTCCTTCAAAGAAACATCATAGTAGCTGTTGAGGTTATCAACACCCACAATGGTGCCCTCCTTCATATCTTTAAAGAGTCGCTTCACAAGATTCGCTCCAATGAATCCCGCACTGCCAGTAACAAGTATGCTTTTCATATTATAATGTCACGTATGTGATGATTGATATCTGTAATCTTTAATATCTACGTTTATCCTTCCAACCTTAACGTTAACCTTAACGCTAACTATTTTTCAACCTTTATTACTACCTTCTTCACTATCATTGGCTCATCATTAACACACAACTGCGGCATGTGACCGTCCTGCGGGAAGAAGATTGCAAAATATCCATCACCTAACGTCATCTCCATAGGCTGAACGCTTGCTGTAAAGAACGCAGCGTCTTTTTCTTCACTATATGGCTTCGTCTCTTTCAGCTTCTCAACAGGCAAACACGCCACACGCTCCTCGCCTTTCAAAAGATATTGTATGTCGATGTTCTTCCTGTGCGCCTCATAGCCCACCTCATTCTGCACCTTAGTCTCATACTCAGATACTATAGCCTTAACCCGAGGATTGATTTGATAAGTGCCCGGGGCGATATCAGGAGAGACTTGCTGCAAGAATTTCAAGCCCTCGTCGATGTCGGGATAAAAGCCTTTGAATATATTTATGTTGAAGAAGTGGTCAAATATCATAAAATTCAACTTTCTTTGCAATACTTACTACAATGAAGAACCTACATTTTACTACTCACTATTCGGCTTAGAACTATCTTTTGAGAAATACTCATCTACTGCATCCATATACTTCTTAACTTCAGTTTTATTCTTGAAGTCATTGATTATAGATTTCCAGTATTCAATATCACCTAATTGAGTCTCGTCATATTGAGTTACAGTTATAATGTGCCCTTTATCTTCATAATCGAATGGACGACCTTTCAAAGCTGTAAGAGCTATCAAAAAACCCCAATAGTATTCGTAATTATCATTAAAGTCAAGTCCCATCTTGGCTAAATCTATCGCTTTGCCACTTTGTTTAGACTTACATAATATATACATCATCACATTACCATAAAATGAAGCCGAACTTAGCAATTTGCCATCAGTATCAGTTGGCTTTGCACTATTTTGTGCCATTTTGTCGAACATTTCCTTCATCTGGTTAGATGCTTCCACCTGCCCTTGACGAATACTGCTAACATCGTCCTCTATTGGTCTGGTAATACCCTTAACCTCTTCCACTATTTCATTTTTAAGTGAGTCAAACTTCTGCAGTTTTGAATCAATATTCCGCTCAATCTCACGAATACCTGCAATATTCTCACTGGCATTTGACTTAGTTCGAAAAGAATATACAATTGATACTACTGCAAGAACTATTGATACGAGTGTGGAAGCAAATGAAAAGTTTTCAAAAGCATGTCTATTAACACGACCAGGTGCTATCAACAATAAAAAAATAGCTAAAAAGATGAAGATTATCGCCCAATAAACCAGATGTAACCTTACAATTTTTTTCTCGTTATCAATATCCATTACCTCAAGTTATTTTTTATCCATTCACTCACTTGATCTGATAGGCCATACCATGCTGCAGGAGTAGTAACTGCTCCAACATACAATTTATCGTTGCCGTCCAAAACTTCCTTATATCGATCTCGCAATTCCACAGCTGTCATACTGCTTTCAATCAAATATGCAGAACCTCCTAATTTGGCCCATACCTTCTCTTGTTTTATAAGATTTATAAGGTCATCATATCGTTGACCAGGTTCTATTAAATCATAAGAAACAATATATACCATAATACTATTCTTTTTTTATTTATGCTTCACCCATATTAACTTGCTTATATCATATCCTCTTCTCGTAGCCTCAACCAAAATTGTCTCTTTAACCTCATCTGAAATCTTTGGTGTTCTTGCTAATATCCACAGATAACTTTCATCACTACCACCAACCAAAACCCATTGATAATCTTCGTCTAAGAGCATAATTCGATAGTCACCATAAAATGGACCAAAGAACGAAACTCTCAGAATTCTTGGATTATCAGTAAACTTCGCCTTGCCTTTTGCTTCACTCGGCTTGCCATCTTTAATACCAGTATTTAACACAGCCACCTTGCCGTCTTCACGCAATGAGTAATTTGCCTTGCAAAATTGAATTCCGCGCTCAAATTTATGGTCAAAACGGGCTATCTCATACCAATCACCAAGGTATTTATCAAGATTCAAATCGCCTGATACTGAATTGTCGACCTTGGTTTGGGCATTGCAGCCAGTGAAAAAGCAAAGACACATGATTAAAGCTGTTAATAAATTTTTCATAATCTTTATATCTACTTTGCAAACGTCTCCGAATTTATTTGCTCCTTCATCTCATCAATAACCTTCAGCAAATACTGTCCGTACTGGTTTTTCAGCATCGGCTGAGCCAGCTCGCGCATTTTTTGTTCTGAAATCCAACCGTTGCGATAGGCAATGCCCTCAAGACAGGCTATTTTGAGACCTTGACGTTTTTCGATAACCTCAACAAATGTTGAAGCTTCAGATAAACTGTCATGAGTTCCGGTATCTAACCAAGCGAAACCGCGGCCGAAAACCTGCACCTTCAACTCGCCATCGTCTAAAAAACGCTGGTTAACTGTCGTAATCTCAAGTTCTCCGCGAGCTGATGGCTTTATATTTTTAGCAACTTCAACAACCTTGTTTGGATAGAAATATAATCCCACAACGGCGTAGTTGCTCTTTGGATTCTTTGGTTTTTCCTCAATTGAAAGGCAGTTGCCGTTAATGTCGAATTCAGCAACGCCATATCTTTCAGGATCTGACACCCAATAACCAAAAACAGTGGCTTTCTTATTCTGTTCAGCCTCTTTCACCGCTTCTTTGAGCATCTTAGTGAGACCACTTCCATGGAAGATATTATCGCCTAAAACCAAGCAAGCACTGTCATTTCCGATAAATTTCTCACCTATTATGAACGCCTGCGCCAAACCATCAGGTGAAGGCTGCTCAGCATACTCAAAATGCACACCGTAGTCGCTACCATCACCCAAAAGACGTTTAAATCCTGGCAAATCGAAAGGTGTTGAGATAATCAAAATATCTCTGATACCGGCCAGCATCAACACACTGATGGGGTAATATACCATCGGCTTGTCGTAAATCGGCAAGAGCTGCTTACTTACACCTTTTGTAATAGGATATAAACGAGTTCCTGAACCGCCTGCTAATACTATGCCTTTCATAATAATCTATAAATAATCAACTTGGCAAAATCAATTATTATACACTTAATTTAATTATAGACACTTTCATTAATTATTTGCGTACTGGAGTCGGTCGTCCTGTAGTTTTGCCTTCATCAACACGTTCCGGTTTTGGACGCTCTATTATTCGTGGTTGAACAGACGGTTTTATATCTTCTTTATTTCCTGAATTTTTCATAAAACTTTCAATTATTTATTTGTTAAAAGAATACATGAATAAACTATTGTTAATACGATATCAAATATTAATACTATTTCTGTAAGCACATTAATAAATTTCATCCACTTATCAAATCTCTTGTAACGCTCAATCTGTTTTTCCTCATTATATGGTATGTTTTTCCACCTGTCTTCGTACAATAATACTTGTTGTTTTTCAAAATGTTTGGCGGATATCCGATGACTCAAATAATTAACAATTAAGCAAAATACATAACCACCCCATATTAAAGCCATTGGCCATTGAAAACTTATTCCTCTACCCATCAAAAATGAGAATACAGCAAAAGTTATAGACAAACCTCCTGCAGACAACTGATAAGTCCTTTCCTCCCAAATACTTTCTGACTCATCCTTTAATGCTCCAAGTCTGTTATGTTCTTCTTTAGAAGCTTCAAAGGTATCATCTTTGTCTTTGGAAAATGTTTCTTTCTCCTGCATAATTTGTTTGATTAACATCCTTGAAACAAAAATTCTCATTACTATGCTAATTTTTTAATTTAATCTGAGAAAATATTATTTATTATGTTGTGTTTCTTTATTTCCTCTTTTCCTTTCAGTATGAGTCCCCCAATTTATTGACATAACCTGCTTTAACTCGGAAGAAAGCTCCGAGCGCATATGAACTAATGTTCGATTTAACTCATTTATACCTTTTTGTTGAGATTTATTCTTCTCAGCATATATCGTCATCATAACATTATTTTTTATATCTCTCAAAAAATTGCGAATTCAATTCAGGTTCAAAATAGTGTTTGCGTTTTTTCCATATAAATCCATCTCCCTTTGTAACAATTGCCACATCTACTGGTCCGCCTACAGTTTCTTCATCCGTCGTAACATGTCTTTTCAAACAAGTCATGCGAACCAAACTTTCTGCCATATCTGCAAGATCTTCTTTGTCCAAAAAAGAAACAGTATCCATTAATGGTTGGATATAATTGTTTCGAATAAACTTATCCATTCCATTTTTATAATCATTTGCATATTTATTAATATTCAAATTCTTAAAAATATCAACAAACGTCATTGGGGCTTTAGCTGTAATCAATTGATTGACAATTTCATCACGCAATCCTTGAAGTGTTTTGTTAAAATTGTCATAAAAAATCTGTCTCAATCTATCTTCAACAGCTCTAATAACAGTATTTGCAACATCTGTCTGTGCGAAAGGGGCAATAAGTGCCGAATTGGGTGTGGAATCTATTGAATATTTATTAATAAGTGTATATTTTATACGATTATCAATGGCATACGTGACTTGATATTCAAATAAAGAAGGGAAAATATCTTTTTCTCCATAACCAAAGAAAACCAGACCTGTATAAATGCTGTTCAGATAAACATGGCTATTATTACAAAGCAAGGCAAATAAAGAATTAACAAATTTACTTCTAAACGTAACAGGACATTTCTGATTTGTAGAAAGTGGAGATATTATAGAATCAATTGTATCTTTTGCATATTTATCAAAATCATCTATTTTGTAATCCTTAAAATCTTCTGCTTGATCTAATTTAAACTTATTTAAAAAGTTGTCCATAATTACCTGAGCTTTCTGAAAATATATATCAGCATTAGCATCAGTAATTTTACTACCTATCTCTTTTTCAACAAGTCCACATACTTCATTAAAATAAGAACGCACAATTATATGTAAATAATTTGTTTGTTCTTTTTGTAATGAGTTGACACAATAATATCTGACAAAATCAAAAAAAGGTTTTACATAATCCTGCAATGTGTCATACTTAGTTTCTTTCAAACTACACCTAAACTGCTTGATTATAGAATCCCAAGGAACGCCAATAAAATCCAGATTATTGTATAAAGCTATTCCTACGGGTTGGTATTTAGACAAAGAAAATATCTTGTTAGAATTATTTGATATTTTGTGTCCAGCCTTTGAAATATGTGTTGCTGCACTATCAGCAGCAAATGCTATACCACGACGATTTAAAATACCAACTATAGCTGTCATACAAAACTAACACCAAAAAAATAATAGTAAACTCTACAATCTTCCACCTACAATTTATCTCAGCAGAGCGTTATAAAAAACTTATTATACGCTATATATAAACTATTTCGGCATATCCCCACTCCAACCATGTCCTAAATCCCAATGGGGATCGTAAACAAACTCAAAATATGGCAATGAAAACTCCTTCTCCAATAACTCCGTCAACTCATCCTGAATCGGTTCAGCCCACTTGCCAACAAGTACAATGAATTTATTGACAGACCAAGCGACACGACCACGTGGAATCTGTGTATAATCTCCTTTAAACTTCGTCTCTGAATGATTGGCTAAAGCTCGGAAATATTCCTTAGCCCATACCTGACGATGTAGATGCGGATAGTTGATAAAGGGCTTCCCTTTTTCAGCCGCCTCTTCCACCATTTTCGGAGTCAACTCCTTCTTACGCACACCAAAGAACGAGTGATCCTCTGGGTCATACCAAAAGATTCCCACACATGGCATCTGCTCGTCAAATTCGCGCATGCTGGCCATCTGCTCCTCATGTTCTTTTTCTGTAAGATGTGTCATTTTATGCTACTATTTTATTTTTAAATATGTTCCTCGACGCCACGGAAATGAACGTTGAGTTCATGCAAATGCTCCAAAAGTTTTCCTAAAGGCGTACCTTCTGTCATCTTAGTAAAAGCATTGACATCCTTCGGGAAACACTTGCCACCGTAGCCGAACTTGCCGTCAGGACCGGGCACGTGGGTGTGAGTGTCGCTGATATAACCCGAAAGGAGAATGCCGGTGTGAACCTTGCGCCAGTCGGCACCCATCTGCTCGCAGTATTCGCGGCAAGCGTTGAAATAAGTGACTTTATAGGCGCCAAACACGTTGTGCATGTATTTCGTAAGCTCAGCCTCAAGCGGAGTCATGATGGTGAACTTCTTGCCCACGAAAATCTTGCCGAGAAGCTCGTGTGCACCAGTAAACACCATCGTCTGCCTGTTGAAATCCTCGATATAAGTGCGCTCAGTGAGGAACTCAGGCATGTAACATACCTGGTGACCTGTTTCTTTTGTAAGCATCTCGCTCGAGCCAGGGAGAATAGTGGTGCGGACAAAAACAGGGACATCAGGAAGCTTGGAGATAATCTCCTTCATCAGAGTGAGATCCTGAGTGCCGTCGTCTTCAGTAGGGACATGAATCTGCACGAAGGCGATGTCTATCTTGCTCAAATCGTCGTTATATCCCTTTGGTGGGTCGCTGATGAAGAGCCTGCACTCTGGATTGTTATGCTCCAGCCAATGTTTCAACGCTCCACCCACGAAGCCACATCCGATAATTCCAACGTTAATCATTTTAGTTTAATAGCTTAATAGCTTATAATTGTCATTTCGAGCGTAGTCGAGAAATCCTTTATTATTGCATACAATTGAATAAGTCCGTAAAAAAAGGATTTCTCCATTCCGCTTCGCTTCAGTCGAAATGACGACTAATCGCGTTTGAAAATGTCACGAGTGTATACCTTATTTACAACGTCATCAAGACAACTATCGTATCTATTTGCGATGATGGCTTGAGATTTCTCTTTGAACTTCTTAAGGTCGTTAACTACTAAACTGCCGAAGAAGGTGCTGCCGTCTTCCAATGTCGGTTCGTAAATTATCACGTTGGCGCCTTTGGCTTTCACACGCTTCATAACTCCTTGGATAGCCGATTGACGGAAGTTGTCAGAGTTCGACTTCATCGTTAAACGATAGACACCGATGGTTGGAGTCTTATGCTCAGCACCGTACTGGTTGTTGGTGGAATAAGCGTAATAACCAGCCATTTTCAGCACCTGGTCGGCGATGAAATCCTTGCGGGTGCGGTTCGACTCGACGATAGCCGTCATCATGTTCTGAGGCACATCCTCATAGTTGGCGAGCAGCTGCTTGGTGTCTTTCGGGAGGCAATAACCGCCATAACCGAAAGAAGGATTGTTATAATGAGAGCCGATACGCGGGTCGAGACCGATACCGTCGATAATAGCCTGAGTGTCAAGACCTTTCATCTCGGCGTATGTGTCAAGTTCATTGAAGTATGAAACACGTAGAGCGAGATAAGTGTTTGCAAACAGCTTCACAGCCTCAGCTTCCTTCATGCCGACAAACAAGACAGGCACGTCTTCCTTGATAGCCGCCTCCTGAAGAAGCTTGGCAAAGACATGAGCCTTCTCGGTGAGCCAGTCGATATCGGTCAAAGCCTTGATAGCCTCGTTTTCCTCTTGATATTCAGCGCCTTTCATCATCTTCGGGATACCGACGATGATACGGCTCGGGTAGAGGTTATCGTAGAGAGCCTTAGATTCGCGAAGGAACTCCGGACTGAAGAGAAGATTGAACTTCTTTACGCCTTTCTTCTGATATTTCACGTAAAGGCTGCGAGTATATCCCACCGGAATAGTGGATTTAATCACCATCACGGCATCAGGATTGACCTTCAAAACGGCATCGATAACGGCTTCTACAGCGCTGGTATCGAAGAAGTTCTTCTGCGAGTCATAGTTGGTCGGAGCAGCGATGACCACGAACTCGGCATCTTTGTATCCGGCTTCCTGGTCGAGGGTGGCTTTAAGGCTTAATGGCTTGTTTGCCAAGTAATCCTCGATATAATCGTCCTGAATCGGAGATTTCTTATTGTTGACAAGTTCAACGCGTTGCGGGACTACGTCCACTGCCGTGACATCGTTGTGCTGCGCGAGAAGAGTTGCTATCGAAAGGCCGACGTAACCGGTACCTGCTACTGATATTTTCATGATATTTGATTTATTCGTCATTTCGAGCTTGTCGAGAAATCTCAGCCTTTCAAATGTCAAAGATTTCTCCATTCCGCTTCGCTTCAGTCGAAATGACGGTTAGAAATTGTATTCTTTTTTCTTTGTTTTAGACTCTTTAACCTCTAACTTCTCAACATCCGAGGCGTTTATTGCCACTGTTGCAACTGCAGCGATGCCTTCTATCTTAATGACCACGCGTTTCTCGTGGCGGTTTGGCATTTTGATGTAGATACCTTCAACTCCTTCGAACGGGCCTGTCAGTATTCGCACTCTGTCGCCTTTGCGGAGGTCGATGTCGGGGTCGACAGGCTTGGAGCCCATGGTGCGGACCACCTTCATGAAGTCGTTCATCTGCTTGTCGGGCACATACTGCGGCACGTTGGCGACGCCGCTGTCGTCCTTGCCCATCACGAAGCGCAGGTAATCGATTTTATATTGCTTTATGGCAAGCAGGTTGTTGTAACTGTCGTGTATGAAGATGTAGTTGTGAATGAGAGGCTCGGTCTTCCAACCGATGGCGAGACCCTTGTCGTTGCGGATTTTCATCCTCACCGTAGGGATATAATGCTCAATGCCCAACTCCTCCAATAGCTTTGCAGCCGTCAATTCGCGCTGATAAGTCACGCGAAACACATACCAAGCGACCGCATTTTTCTCTACTTCATTCATTTAAACAAAGGGCATAGCTACTGTACCGAGCATATCTCGGGGACATCGAAATCACCTAATCTATTGGATTTCAATCATTTACAAAAACACATTGGGATTTTCCGCTTATTCCGACTCCTTAATAAACGCCTACACTAAACGAAAAATAGTCATTGCAAAGATAATGATTATATAAATAGGTTTGACAAAAATTATAAAAAAAATGAGATATTTTTCAATACCTCATTTTTTCAATTACGTTGCCCAACCAGGGTTCGAACCTAGACTTTACTGATCCAGAGTCAGTCGTGTTGCCAATTACACCATTGGGCATTTCCGACCGCAAAATTACAACTTTTTTCTATTTGTCAAGAAAAAATTTAGTTTTTTTCTTATCTTGTTGATATTCACTGACTTGCCAAGCCGATTCACCGTATTTTTGCATCTCTACAGCCACCTCAGGATACTCCGAAATGTAATTTTTCTTCTCTTTTTCGACGTATTTGTACAACCCGATCTGCTCCTCCGACGGTTTGTTGATCAAAAGCCACTCGCCATCAAGCACTCCGTATTTGTCATCACCCATGAAATAAGCGTATTTCCGGCTTTCCTTTTGCAAATCGATGCCGAAGCTGTTGTTGACATACGGAATGTTTAAAATGCCCATCACCGTCGGGAAGACATCCATCTGGCTTGCAATAGCCTCATTAGCAATAGGTTGCATGCCATTTTTGTAAAAAATAAGCGGAGTGTGGAAATAACTCAACGGGATGGAATAATCGGTGTCGAGAGCGGCCCCGTGGTCGGCAACGAAGACAAACAATGTGTTGTCAAACCAAGGCTTCTCGGATGCCATCTCGATGAAACGCTGAAGCGACCAGTCTGCATATTCGGTAATCTGGTATTTCTGCTCGGTGTTTTTCGGCTCAAAATAGTCGGGGATGTAGTACGGACCGTGGTCGGAAGCGGTCATCATGGCAGCAAAGAAAGGCTTGTTGTTAGCATACATCTCATCATAAATATCCATCGAGAAGCGGAACATATAGTCGTCAGGCACACCGAGCGTCGTCTTGACCTCGCTTACAGGGTAGTCGGCCTGCGAGATGATACGCTCAACACCATTTTGGCTCAAAAAGCCTGCCACATTGTCGAACTCCTTGTCGTGAGTGGTGAAATATGCCGTCTGATAGCCGTTTTTCTGCAAAGTGGAAGCAATGCCGTCGTACTGCAACACAGGGATGCGCTTCAGAGCATGGTTTCTGAACACCACAGGATACGACACCATGGTGGTGTAGATGCCGCAGTAAGTATGGGTGCCGCTGGTATAACAATTGTTGAAACTCAACGACTTATCCATCAACGCATCGAGGAAAGGCGTGAGATTGTGGGTGTTGCCGCCATGGGCGGTCTTGTTGTAGCTCATGCCCTCCATTATGACCACAATAACATTGTAATCGTTTGATTCTCCTTCGGTCACCACCTCACGAGCTATTGGAAATTCTTCGTATGGAATTTCAATATTTAAATACTTCTGAACATTATTGATAGCCGACTCATCCGACATAAACCTAACCTTCTGATTGTCGGGGTCTTTGCTGTCGAGCCAGCTTCTCACCAATGTGAAATTCGGGTTCAAGCCGAGCTGGTTGAGCATGGCGTTGTTGCAGAAATAAGCGGTGCCGACCATGATAGGCGACTTCTCGTTCAATCTGCCGCGCATCCCGATGAAGACAAGTCCCCAAAGCAACACGGTATAAATTCCATATTGCAGATAATACACTGATTCCCAACCAGTTGAACGTTTCATGATACGGTTGGCGAAGAACCAGAAAACAAATCCCGAAGCTATCACTGGCAGCATCATGAGGATGTACGTCGGCTCCTCGAAAATCATCTTGAAGACGAAGGTGCTGTCGCCCGTCGCCATCCATTCGAAAGCGGTAATATTAAACCTGTCGAAAAACTGGTCGAAGTAAGGAATATCAGCTGCGCAGATGCCGAAAGTTATTGTAAAACAAACCGTTAAAACCCAAGTGTAAACCTGTTCAAATATACGACTTTTCTTGCCGAAGAAAGAAAAAACAGTCAATATTATTGTTGGTATCGCGATTACAAATCCAATAGTCACGATATCGAAGCGGACACCCATGATGAAGGCTTGGATCACCTCCCAAGTGGTGGTGGAGCCTACGCGATCCAAATTCAGCAAAAGCAGTGCCACTCTGAATGCAGTATATATCGCAATCAGCAGCAAATACAGTTTAACTGTTATTTTTACAAAAACCGGGATTCGCTTCATATTTATTCTTCCTTTTGTTTCTCGCAGATATCGCAGATTTTGCAGATTTTCCTATCTTCATCATTTCATTTCTCAGATGGCTCGCTAAAGCGAGCTGCTGATTTCGCAGAACTAATAATCTGCGTGATCTGTTCGCTTTAGCGAACTAAATCCTGTGGAAGAACTTTTCAGCGTCCTCTGCGTTATCTGCGAGAGATTAAATTATCTAAACAGTTTCTCAACCTCTCTAATTGCATTCGGCAGTGCCAGCACCACCACTCTGTCTTCTGCTTCGATCTGGAAGTCGCCGCTTGCGATGTAGCTCACCTCGCCACGGATGATGCCACCGATGATGGCGCCTTCCGGGACGTGCAGCTTATTGATTGGCCGCATGGTAGCGAGGCAGCCGTCAGGCACCACGAACTCCATGATATCGGCATCGATGCCGCTGAGGCACTTCAGAGTCGAGACGTTATCACCCAAAGTGTAGCGCACTATGTAACTCGCCGCGATGAGTTTTTTATTGATAATCGTATCAATACCAATACTTTGCGAGATATCGATATAATCGATGTTATCGACGAGGGCGATGGTCTTTTTCACGCCGTAAGCCTTAGCCTGGAGACATGTCAAGATGTTGGTCTCGGTGTTTTCTGTCACAGCGATGAAGGCGTCGACGCTCTTGATGCCTTCTTCCTCGAGCATGTCGACATCACGTGCATCGGCGTTGACTACCAACGTGTTAGACAACATATTTGTCAGCTCCACGCAACGGTTTTTATCGATCTCCACGATCTTGATATCCATATCGTTCTCGAGACGCTTGGCAGTGATACGGCCCACACGTCCGCCACCGATAATCATCACGTTGCGGATGTTGTATTTCTGCTTGCCGCTCATCTGCATCAGCTCTCTGATAGCGCTCGGCTTGGTGATGACATAGACCATGTCGCCGGCTTTCAAGGTGTCGCCTCCGTGCGGGATGAATGTCGTCTGACGACGATGTATCGCAACCAATTTAAAATCAAGGTGTTTGAAGCGTTCGGCGATGACCTTGATAGGCTTCTCGAGCACGGTGGCTTTGTCGTCGAGCTTCATCATATACATCTCGATTTTGCCGCCTGCGAAGTCGTACGCCTCGGTAGCCGCCGTCTGCTTCAGCAAGGTGATAATCTCTTGAGCAGCAATGTCTTCCGGCGAGATGATACCGTCGATGCCGAGGTCCTGATATATTCTCCACGACTCCGGGCTGAGGTTTTCCATAGTGTTGACACGCACGATGACACGTTTGGCACCGAGTTTCTTCGCCAGGATACCTGTCAGCAGGTTGATATGTTCGTCGTGAAGCACGGCGATGACCATGTCGGCCTTCTTCACGTTGGCTTTCTGCAAAGTGCTTATAGTAGTGGAGTCTCCGGCTATTGTCATGAGGTCGGAGTGCGACTCCATCATCTTGAGCAGCTCCTCGTGCGGGTCCACGATGGTGATGTTATGGTCGCTCCGCTCCAAGGCTTCCGCCAAGTGCATGCCGACTTCACCGTCTCCAGCAATTATGATATCCATATTCTATGTTTTTGTTCGTCATTTCGAGCGACCGCAGGGAGTCGAGAAATCTCCGACAATTTTGCAGTTTCTCTGTTTGCAGGAGATTTCTCCACTACGCCTTAAGGCTCCGGTCGAAATGACGGGCTCATTATTAATCCCAGTCTTTTGAAACAACGAAGTATTGGCGAAATGCCTCCAACTCAAATTCACTCAATTCGGCTGTGAACACACTTTCACCTGGGGCGGCTTGCTCCACCACGCGACCTTTCACGTTGAGAATCATGCTCTCGCCTTTATATTCGATGTTGCTGTCGTCAATTCCGACTCTGTTCACGCCCACCACAAACGCTTGATTTTCAATGGCTCTCGCTCTCAGAAGGGTGTTCCACACCTCCGATTTCTTCTTAGGCCACTCAGCGGTGAAGATGGCGATGTCGTACTCGAACTTGCCATCTTTAAAGCTGTTGCGGTCCCACACCGGGAAACGCAGGTCGTAGCACACGAAAGGCCTGATTCTCCAGCCTTTCCACTCTATCGTGATACGTTCCTCGCCGCGGTTCAGCCCGATCTCGCCGCCCATGGTGAACAGATGTCTTTTGTTATATAAAAGGTATTGTCCGTCAGGCTGCATCCAGATGAAGCTGTTATAAAAACCTTCATTTTTCAAGATGATGGTGCCACAGACAGCGCAATCCTTTTCTTTAGCTTTCTCATGCATCCATTGCATGGTAACGCCACCCACTTCCTCAGCAAACTCGTTAGGGTCGGCAGGAAAGCCGGTAGTGAACGTCTCCGGAAACACGATAACGTCAGTGTTTTCAACGTTTTTCAGCATCTCGTCGAGATGACGGCGGTTAGCCTCAGGGTCTCTCGCGATGACGTCACATTGGATGCAAGTCACTCTCAAATTCATAATAAATCTTTAAAAAAATCTTACAAATATACTACATTTTATTTTTTTTGCTTACTTTTGTAAAAAATTTTTTGAAAAATGAAAAAGAAATTAGCATTTATAATCCTATTGATGACGGTTTTCAGTATGACTTTGTCGGCACAAATCAAGAGATACGGTCTGTTTGTCGGCGGAAGCATCAATACCATGAATATCGACAAATCATTGTATTACGATGACAGTGAGCCGAATACGGTGATGGGTTATAATCATAATACTCAGGATACCACGTATACGGTCTCGTATCTACCTGTTGACGGAGCATCAGTAAAACCTAACGGAAGCGTACTTTTCGGAGGATTTTTCGAGTATATGACAAGCGACATGGTGGGACTTCAGTTCGAGCTGCTTTACAACCAGTACGGCTATAAGCTGAAAGGCACTGTCGACCAGAAAAACATTGCCGATGATGAGGTGATGACATACAATTACGAGTCAAATCTGAAGATGAGCAACATCACAGCGGCGATTTTGGTCAGAATTCACCCTATAAAATACCTCTCTGTAGACCTCGGCGTGCAACCAAGTTATTGTTTCAGAATGACTAAGGAGACGCATAAAGGACCGTTCCATAAGAATCACGTTTACGACAGCAAAACAGAATACAGTCCGTTGAATGTCGGTGCCACAGGCGGTTTTACGGCCTACTGGGGCGATGTGTTCTTCTCAGCACGTTATACGCTCTGTTTTGTCGATGTGCTGCAGCATAAAACACCTTATAACTATAAGGAAGACGACAGTGCCGGAGTGATTAAGTATTATTATAATGACGTGAAGTCGAAGACAAGTTCAGTGCAACTAACTGTGGGATACAGGATTAGATGACATTCCTCCCGTCATTTCGAGCGAAACGAAGTGTAGTCGAGAAATCTCCTGCAAACAGAGTTTCTTAATAATTGTCGGAGATTTCTCCGCTCCGCCTAGCGGCTCCGGTCGAAATGACGAGAACAAAGAATTATGACAATAAATAAAGAAAAAATAAAGGAGCTTTACGCGGACAAGCGGTACCAGACGTATTTTGACGTCGGGTTGTTTTTCGTTTTGATTTTCAGTTTCCACCTTCTTTATATTCTTTGGGAGGGTCCGATGGAGTTTTGGCCTATTAAGGGCACCATCGATAAGCTGTTTGTGTGGGCTTCGAAGCTGCTTTTCAACCAGAGCACCTGGGTGTTGGAGCATATCTTCGGCATGGACTTCTTCACCAAAGGTCAGACCATAATGTTTGAAAACTATCACGACTCATATTCCGCGGTGACGGTGGCGCCAGAATGCACCAGCTTGAAACAATGGATGCACTGGCTCTTCCTCATGCTCATTTTCCCCGGTCCGTGGAAGCACAAAGCATGGTATATCCCGCTCGGCCTGGTCATAGTGGAGTTCACCAACGTGGTGAGAATCGTCGGAATCGCCTTGTTTTTAAGACCATATCCTGATTCATTCGCCTTAGCGCATGATGTTATCTTTAAGATAATGTTTTATGTGGTGATCTTCCTGATGTGGGCGATCTGGAATGATAATTTTCACTATAAAAAAGGCCGTCATTTCGAGCGAACATCGAACAAAGTGAGATGGTAGTCGAGAAATCCTCTTTTCGTATAAACATTATAAGAAAAACGGCTTTTAAAAAGATTTTTCGGATGGAGGATTTCTCCGCTACGCCTATCGGCTCCAGTCGAAATGACGATTATTATTCAGCTGATATTTCTTTCAGCGTCGCCTGATAAGCAGTAAACACGTTGGCGCGGGAGATGTAGCCAAGATAATTGCCGTTGTCGACAATCACGATGTTGTATTTGTGTGACTCCTCGAACTTCTGGACGATGCTCTCCATGGTCTCGTCGTAGTTTATGACATAGTCGGGATAAACCATGATTTTCTCAACAGGTGTGTTGTAAAGCGAGGTGTCGAACATGAATTTTCGCACGTCGTCGAAGAGGATATGACCTTTAAAAATACCATTTTCATCCACCACCGGGAAGATGTTTCTCGATGATGACGCTATGATTTTCACCAGGTCGCCCAGGGTCTGGTTTGGCAACACCGTAGCGAAGTTAGTCTCGATTAAGTGACTGGAAGTCATCATGTTAAGAATGGTCTCGTCTTTATTGAACGACACCTTAACACCTTTTTCAGCAATGCTTTGGGTGTAGATAGACTCGCGGAAGAACATACGGTTCACGGCGAGCGACAGTGCCGACACTATCATCAGAGGCACCATCAGCGAGTATCCATTGGTGATCTCAGCGATGAGGAAGATACCCGTAAGAGGGGCGTGCAGCATGCCTGCGATGAGGCCGCTCATTCCCACAAGGGCGAACTTCGACACGTCGAGGTTGCCGATGCCTAAATTATTGATTACCAAGGCAAAGACCGCTCCTGTCATGGCACCGAGGAACAGCGCCGGAGCGAAGGTGCCTCCCACTCCACCGGCGGCGAAGGTGAGAGAGGTGGCAAACGCCTTGCTGAGAATTATCGCCACAAGAATCAGAATCACGACCCAGATGTTATCGCTAAACGATTGAAACATAGTGTCTTGCAGTATGTCCGAGGCTTTGCCGTTGAGGGCAGCGTTGATGGTCTCGTAGCCCTCGCCGTACAACGACGGGAAGACGAAGATCAGGGCACCGAGGCCTAATGCCGCGATAAAGAAACGAGCCCAAGGGTTCTCCACCTTGCTGAACTTCTTTCCAACACTGAAATAAACCCTCATAAAATATGCCGAGACGAGTCCTACCACGAGGCCTAAACCCACGTAATACAATGAGTTAGACGGCACAAACGACTCCGCAATGGTGATTTCATATTCAAAGGCTCTTCCGAGGAAATAATACGAGGTGAGGATGGCGCAGAAAGCCGAGATAATGATAGGGATGAGAGCCGTCATGGAGATGTCTATCATGAAGACCTCCATGGCGAAGATGACACCTGTGATAGGCGCTTGGAAGATAGATGCCAGCGCCGAGGCGCCACCCATGCCTATCAACACGTTAATTTGCTTCTGGTTAAGCTTCAGAAACTGTCCGATATTAGAGCCTATGGAGCCGCCTGTCGAGACCGAAGGACCTTCCAATCCGACAGAACCACCGAAGCCGACCGTCAGCGCGCTGGTGATGATGGAGGCGAAGGTGGTGTAAGGCTTCACTATGCCTTTGTTTCGCGAAAGCGCATATAAAAGTCCCGGGATTCCGTGTCCTACCTCGCGCCTGATGATATATCGTATCACTATGATTGTCAATAAGATACCTATTGCAGGCAAGACAAAAAACATCAAGTCGAAATGACTCTCGAGGGTGCGGATGTAGAAGAAGAAATCGCGGATGGAATGAGTGAGAAATTTGATGATGACGGCAGCCAAACCAGCCAAAAAGCCGGTCGGAATAGCCAAAAGTATCATGAGACGGCGGTCGCTTAAATGTGCCAAACGCCATTCATTCAATGACTTAAGAGATTTTTTAATTCGTTCTTTCAAATTCATACTCACGAACGCAAAAATAAAAAATGATTTTAACTATTGACACATTTTTTGAAAAAAATATCTATTTTTGCATTTTAATCCGTCATTTCGACTGAAGCCGATAGGCGGAACGGAGAAATCCTTGTTTAACGGACTTCTTCAATTGTTCGCGGAAATAAAGGATTTATTCACCAAGGTGAATGCTTTCGCAAGCTCAGGTCTCGACAAGCTCGAAATGACAGGCTTCCGTCATTTCGACCGAAGCAGAATGAAATGGAGCGAAGTGGAGAAATCCTCATTTAACGGGAACAATATGAAAAAGGTTATAAAACAATAATAAGGCATAACAAGGATTTCTCGACTCCACTACGTTTCGCTCGAAATGACAAGGAGCATGTGTCATTTCGACCGGAGCGAAATGAAATGGAGCGAAGTGGAGAAATCCTCATTTAACGGGAACAATATGAAAAAGGTTATAAAACAATAATAAGGCATAACAAGGATTTCTCGACTCCACTACGTTTCGCTCGAAATGACAAGGAGC